>Ga0153956_1000141_pt1 | contig 92447 bp, 84 predicted proteins | sample TSFL040MetaG_FD_104704 | JGI IMG/M metagenome (GOLD analysis project Ga0153956, IMG submission 104704) | Attine ant fungus gardens microbial communities from Florida, USA - TSFL040 MetaG | ecosystem: Host-associated > Fungi > Mycelium > Unclassified | place: USA: Florida, Wekiwa Springs... | reverse complement strand
CGTATTCAACGAGGAGTTGTTCGCGCTTTGCCCCTGCGCATTCAAGGCCGATTGTGCATTCATATTGATCAGATTCTGCGCCGCCGAAGCCGACGAGAATTTGTGAAACAGAGCCGTCAAAGCTGAACTAGCCGATGAAGAGCGCCCTCCTTTCACCGTGCCGTCCGTAGAAGACTGCAAACCCTCTGCAACGACAATCTGCACCAGGTCGTGCTGCTGCAATGCACGCACATCCGCAGACATGCGGGCAAAGCGGCTGTTCTCGGTAAACATCGCACCCGGTTCCGGCTGGTTGGCTTCGGATACCGCCCGCACCGCGCGCAGATATTCATCCAGCGATCCAGCAGCCGGATTCTTCATGGAATGTGTAAGCGTGGATGCAGAGACTTTCTGTTTCGGCGCAGAAACGTTGCTCTGCGCATGGGTCACGGCTGCACCTAATAACAGAAGCACTACAGCGCATACCGTCATAAACCGAAGCTGAAGCCTTGCAATAGAACAGCATTTCAGATGGCTGCTCGACGGACGAACCTTCATGGTGTCACCTCGATAGTTCCATCTGCATGTACCATGCCATGAATTCTGTGTTCGGGCTCATTCAATGCCTCGCCTGGTTTGCGCTTCAGGGTTAGATCAATCACATCGCCCGCGCGCCCCGGCTGTCTCGCAACAGCTTCCAGCTCCATGCGCACCAAGGCCGATATATACACAACGCGTACTGCATCACCCACGTGAACCAGCGTCGGCGATAGAGGCCGCGGGGTATTCAGCGATACATCCTGCGGCGGTTTCGTTGAAAGATCAGTAGAAGAAATCGAAGAGACAGCATTTTGCCCCCTTGGCTGTACCGCGCCTGAAGCCGAACGCAGAGGTACGGCTATCGGCACCAGGATGGGAGAGATGGCCACATCCGCGCAATGCACCACACGTATCCACGCACGCCGCAGAACCGGATCGACGTACAGATCGAGTGCGCGATATCCGCCGGACGATCTCTCCACCGCTTGCGCGTTGCTCGCCGCCTGCGAATCGCCCAGCGACGCGAGCGCAGCACCCTTTGGTGTAGGGGCACATTTCTGTGCCTTTAGATCGGTTGCTATAAGCAGCAGAATCAGTGTGGAAAGAATCGCAGTCCGCATCATCGCACCAGGTTGTTGACCTCGGAATACATGTCATCAGCGGTCTTGATCACCTTCGAATTGCTCTCGTATGCGCGCTGTGCCAGGACCATCTGCACAAACTCCGACACGACATCCACGTTGCTGGCCTCAAGATATTCCTGCTGCAACGTCCCCAGCCCCGTGGTGCTGCCTGGGTTGTCTACAATCGCGCTGCCGGAGGCACCGGTTGCCAGGAAAAGATTGGAACCAACCGCAGTAAGTCCTCCCGGATTGGGAAAGGTCGCCAGCTGGATCTGACCAAGCGTTGTGGCTACGGTCTGTCCGGGAATCGTCGCAGTCACCACGCCATACTGCGAGATGGTTACGTTGGTGGCATTGGGAGGAATGGTGATCGTAGGCGTCACCAGATCGCCATTCGCGGTCGTCAACTGGCCCTGCTGATTCGTATTGAAGTTACCGTCGCGCGTGTACGCCGTGGTGCCATCCACCCGCGTGATCTGAAAGAAGCCCGCGCCACTGATGGCAAGATCCAGAGGGTTGCCGGTATGGTTGAAATCACCCTGCGTGTTAATCACTGCCGTCGAGACAGGGCGTGTACCCAGGCCGATCTGCAAACCTGCCTGCGTCGTTGCAGTGGTCTGCGCCGCACCGGGAGCGACAAGGTTCTGGTACATCATGTCTTCAAACTGCAGGTTGCGACGACGAAATCCTGTCGTGCTGGAGTTGGCCAGGTTGTTGGCAACCGTGTCGAGGTTGGTCTGCTGCGCGCTCATGCCGCTGGCGGCTGTATATAGTGCACGGATCATGGATGAACCCTTTCCTAAACTCTGCCGATCTCTTCAGCAGCGGTCTTGTCGAAGTCGTTATGAAAGACGTTGAGTGCCTTCTGCATCATCTCCGCCTGTCGCTGTATGAGCATGAGCTGCATGGTGCCCTGCACCGCATCCAGATTGGTACCTTCAAGCGCGCCTTCGCGAATCTGTGCGGTGACCGGCGTTTTGGTCGCTCCGCTGCGAGCGACAAAACGGTTTGCCCCGGTCGATGCCAGATCGACAGCCTCGTAATTCACAAGCCCCAGAACGCCGACAATGGCGTTCGCGCCGTCGGGAGTCGTCACAGAGACCGATCCGTTTTCACTGATGTGGGCCGAGCCAGTCGGAAGCAGAATGGGTTTGCCCGCCGTATCCAGAATGGGCTCACCGTGCTGGGTGGTAAGCGTGCCGTCGCTGCCGCGAAGGAACGATCCATCGCGCGTCAGCTGCACACCATTTGCTGTCTGAATCTGGAAAAAACCAGCACCATTCAACCCCAGATCCAGCGGGTTTCCTGTCTCGGTAAACTGCCCCTGCGCCAGATTGATCCGGCTGCCCGCGAGCATGGAAAACTGGTTCACCGAATCGCTGATTCCGTCGGGAAAGGTATCGGGCGAGTAGGCCGCGAGCACACCGCGAAAATAATTCTGCTGTGCCTTAAAGCCAACCGTATTGGCATTTGCCAGGTTGCTTGCCGCTGAATCCAGCGCCTGGGTTCGCGAAAAAAATCCTGAGTATGCCGCGTAAAGTCCGCTGTCCATGCTGTCGATATATGCAGGTACAGTGCCAGAATGCGGCCGGAGAGTTTAAAGGACCCTAACTCTTTTGCTCATCTGGAATATCGTGCAACGGAAAGATGTAATCCTTCACATCTTCCACCTGCGAAATTCCACCGGCCAGCGCAGCAGGCTCCAGCCATAGACGCAGCCAGAACACATCATGCACACGCGCCCAGCGGCTTTCTACCGGTGCCTGCTTTTCAAAGATACGTACCATCTGCCGTACAGCATCTTTTGTACTGTCGCAGACGACTTCTTCTACGGCCACGCTGCGCTGGTTGCTTAAACGGCGAGCCGCCTGTAAAAATTCATCGGGTGCGGCAATCCCTGACTCCACCTGGCAATGATGAATGCGCTGCAAGGCAAGCGTCGCCTGTGCATCCAGGCCTTCATCGAAAGCCACCGCCAGCTGACCACCACTGAATATTCGCAACGGCAACATCCTCGCCGCTTCGAGAACCGCTCGCGGAGCAATCGCAGCCATGCCATCCGGCAACGTGCCACGCACATCCCAGCTACCGCAGCCCCACTGTCTCGCCCGTGCCTCCGCAAGCTTTTGCTGTGACAGACCAAACTCAGCAACCAACACCTCGCTCAGTCGGCGCTGTGTTGTCTTCGCACGCTGCACTGCGGCATGCAACTGCGCCTCGGTGATCGCATGCGAGGTCAGCAACAACAGACCAAGAGGAACGCGATGACGATGCGCCTGTTGCGGCCTGTTGCGCACAAACTCCCTGCGCACAATCGACGTCACACGTGCGCGCAGGCATTTTTCACCGCAGCACCAGCGGCCTTCCAGCATGGGACGTATGCGACTGCGAAGCCCCAGGCGCACCGGCAACGATATGCGCGCACCACACAGGCAACCATTGGCAGCAACCGTCGCCGAAGATACATTGCCAGCAATAGAAACGTCATTCCAGAACGTCTCCGAACGGGGTGTCTGAAGACCACGAGAACCTAGTGTATGCATCGCACACTCTCCAGACGAGGCTTGGGAAGGGCTACTTCCGTAATCTGCAAGCCGAAATTCCCACCCACAACAACTACCTCTCCCCTGGCCACAATGCGGTCACCCACCAGGAGATCGACAGGATCGGAGACCAGCCGGTCCAGTTCAAGCACGTCGCCAGCGTTGAGCTCCATTACGTCGGAGAGAAGCATCTCGCGGGCGCCGAATTGAATGCGCGCGTCCAGCTCAATGTCAATCAGTGCATCCGACTCGGGTAACTCCAGCGGCTGCAACTGAAACTCCGGCGCCTCAGGCGGCATCGGGCTTTCCATCGGATCGCTCATATCAGGTCTCCTTCAAAGATATTGTTCTCAACCGCGTGCGTCAGTCGGGCTCCACGATGATCGCCGGAGCGTACCGGCTGCGCGCGAAACACGGGAATACCACCCACGCGAAGCTCCGCTTCCACATCTCGCCGCAGCGGGAGCCCCAGTACAGTTCCCGGCTGCATGCTGCGCAGGTCGCTCGCAAACAGCTGCATGGGAGGCAGATGCAACACTGTGCGCACAGTGGCCGCTCCTACACGCTTCTCCATTCGTTCCCGCTCTTCCTGCGACCGCAGACGTTGCCTTTCCCTCCGATGAGAAACAGCTTTCATCGTCGATGTCACAACAGCGGAAGGTAGACAGATCAACAGGTCGCCCACCGTATCGGCCAGCGTCATGGTGAAGCGCGCGCAAAGAACCTTCTCCTGCAATGGCATCAGGCGACGGATCTGGCTCTCCCGATCGCGTATATCGCCACTTGTAAATTCCACACCAAGCTGCGTCCATGCCGCAGTCCATTCACGCAGCACAACCTCCAGCACCGAACCCAGAACTGCTTCTTCAATCTCGGTCAGGTCACGATCCAGAGACATGGTACGACCACTGCCGCCCAGCAAAAGATCGATGACCGGTGGAGCCACTGTGAGACCAAGCGACAGGGCCGCTCGACCCTGCATCGGCTCCATCTCCAGCGGTGTAACAAAGCAGCCGCTGGAATACTCTTCCATGAACTGGCTGAAGATCATCTGGCTGGCCGGCTGCGGAGTGACCGTCACCGTCGTGCGCAGCCACGCACCCAGAGCATGCGTAATGTTACGGGCAAACTGTTCGTCGATGGTGCGCAGAACGCGCAGCTGGTCGTTGGCGACCAGGCCCGCGCGGCTGAAATTAAACCCTGTGGCCATCTGGGCGAGTCCTGGATCAACGGGCATTGGCACCCTTTCGCGCACTGTTCTTCCGGGCAACTTTTTCCGCTCCGAGATCGGCCATCGCCACACGCAGCTTTACCACCGCCGAAGAATGAATCTGCGAGACGCGCGACTCCACAACACCCAGCACCTGGCCAATCTCCTTCATGGTCAGCTCTTCGAAGTAGTACAGCGTCAGAACCATGCGTTCTTTTTCCGGCAGCTTCTCAATCGCGTCGGCAAGACGCTGCCGCAGTTCGCCCTTCAGACAAAGGAACAGCGGCTCCTCACTCTCGGCACCGGCCAGATAGGAGAGTTCGTCATCGCCTCCATCTTCGTTGCGCTCAAGATTCAGACTGCCGATCTCAAGGCCCTTCAGTTCGCCCAGCAGCTGCTGATAGTCGTTGAGCGAAAGGTTCATCTCCTTCGCAACCTCGACCTCCGATGGTGAACGTCCGAAACGCTGTGTCAACATACGCACGGCGTCTTCCACGGCACGTCCCTTGCGACGAAGCTCGCGCGGACTCCAGTCCAGCGTCCGCAGCGAATCCAGAATCGCGCCACGAATGCGAAACTGCGCATAGCTCTTGAACTGTACCTGCTTGGAATGATCGAACTTGGAGATCGCATCCATCAGGCCAATAATGCCGGCCGAAACCAGGTCTTCCAGATCGACATGCTGCGGCAGCCGTTCGTGAATGCGGCGCGCCACAAAACGCACCGTGGAAAGATGCTCCAGCAACAACCGGTCCCGATCGGCCGCAGTCAACGTGACACGCCCTGCAACAGACGCCCCATATCCTTCCCCGGATGTCAGCGGATAGATCGCCACGGGTTCTCCAAAGAGAACCGGCGCCGAAGCTCCATCGCCGAGTTTGGCACTTTTGAATACTGCCGTTCTACCCTGATCCATCATGCGACTCCTTCACAATCCATCAATGCACTTACAAAAAACCTGGACAAAACTCTTCAAAATCAGTTCGTGCTGGCAAGTTGATGCCCCACGACTCCCAGGCTGCGAACCCTCACCTCGGGCGGAATCTCTGCCGGTGAAAGCACGGTCACCTTGGGGAGAAACGGCTCAAGCCATCGGCGAAGGTGATACCGGGCTGGCGAAGGACATAAGAGCACGGGGAGTGCCATTGGTGCGGCATCGCCTGTTAGGCGCTTCACAGAGTCCAGCAGCGGCCGCAGGAAATTCGAATTCAGCGAAGCCGCGTTCGGATTCGTACCGAAGAGGCGCGCCGCTCCCTCTGGATCGAAGGTGCTGACGATCTGTTCTTCCATCGTCCGCTCCAGCGTCAGCACATTCAGCGTGCCCTCTGCATCCAGCAGAGACCGCACAATATTGCGTCCCAGTGCCTGGCGAATATGCTCGGTTAGAAAAACCACATCCTTCGACTGCGGCGCGAACTCCACCACCGTCTCCAGGATGGAGCCGAGATTGCGAATGCTGACCTGTTCGCGCAGCAACTGCTGCAACACCTTCTGAATCTCGCCTAACGTCATCAGCTTGGGCAGCAGCTCTTCCATCAGCTTGGGATGCGTGTCATTAACCGAATCCAGAAGACGCTTGGTCTCGGCGCGATTCAACAGCTCATGCGCATTGCGGCGAATCAGTTCCGCAAGATGCGTTCCAATCACAGCCGTCTGCTCCACCACCGAGTAGCCTGCGGCAAGCGCCTCTTCTTCCAGCCCCGGATCGATCCAGCGCGCCAATACACCAAAGGCCGGTTCGCGTGTTTCGATTCCCGGAATCGGTCGTGGCTTTGTCTCTGTACTCACAGCCAGCAGGCAGTTACCTTCTGTCTGCCAACGACCAATCTCGTTGCCGCGGAGTTGCATCACATACTCGCGCGGACGCAAACGAAGATTGTCCGTAATGTGTACCGGCGGCACAATAAAACCAAGCTCCGTAGCCAGGTGCCGACGCAGGGCACGCACGCGATTCAGCATCTGGCCGCCCTGCTTCTCATCTACCAGCGGAATCAACTGGAAGCCAATCTCAAGCGTGAGTTCTTCCACCTTCAGCAGACTGGTAAGGTCTTCTCCCACCGGCGTACCCGCAGCACCGCCTTCTACCTTGGTTGCGGCCTCCACAGCCGCCGCCTCACGCTGCTCATCCGTGGGCAGCGTTCGTGCAAAGAGAAACAGACCACCCGCCACAAGAAGAAACGGAAACTTCGGAATCCCCGGGATCAACGCCATCGCAGCCATCACACCGGCAGCCAGCATCAAGACATTACGCCTGGCAAGAAGCTGTGTATTCAGCTCGGAATCCAGCGAACCCGAACTCGACGCACGCGTCAGCACCAGACCGCCCGCCACCGAAACCAGCAGACTGGGAATCATCGTCACCAGGCCATCGCCCACAGTGAGGATGGTGTAGGTCTTCAGCGCGGTCATCACATCCACGCCCTGTTGCAGCACACCGATCAGCAATCCGGCAATGATATTGATCGCCGTAATCAGAATGGTTGCCACCGCATCGCGCTGATTAAAACGTGCCGCGCCATCCATTGCGCCATAGAATTCAGCTTCGCGGCCGATAGCTTCGCGACGTTGCCGAGCGGTCTGTTCGTCGATCAGGCCGGCATTCATGTCGGCGTCAATCGCCATCTGTTTACCGGGCAGAGCGTCCAGCGTGAATCGCGCCGTCACCTCGGCCGTTCTCACCGCACCATGCGAGACCACAAGAAACTGAATTGCAATCAACGCCAGGAACAACACAAAACCGACAACGTAATTACCACCAACAACAAACTGTCCAAAAGCCTGAATCACATCGCCAGCAGCAGCTGTTCCCTCGCTGCCATGCAGCAGAATGCGGCGACTGGAAGCAAGGTTCAGCGACAGTCGAAACAGCGTGAGCAACAACAACAGCGTCGGAAAAACGGAAAGCTCCGTAGCTTTGCGTACCTGCACTGCCGTAAGAAACACCAGCAACGATGCGGTGATGGAGAGTGCCAGCAATAGATCCAGAACCGGCCCCGGCAGCGGCACCAGCATGACGAACACCGCGCACATGGCGGCTGCCGGAAGAAGAAACGGTTTGGCGTTCAGCAGCATTCTGCTGCCTGGCTTCTGTGTGGAATCACTCATGCATCTGCTCCAGAATTCACGACCGGGGGACGGTACTCGGCCAGTCCGACCATCGTTCTCGGCTGCGCTGTATAGCCGTAGCTGTTTTTCTTTGCGGCATGCGCAGCACGCTGGGCAGCGCGCTGTTGGCTCTCTCGGAATAAAAATGCCAGAATCGCTGCCACCGCGGAATACAACTCAAAGGGGATTGCCTGACCCTCGTTCACGCTGCGATAGAGAGCACGCGCCAGCGGCGGATTTTCCATGATCGGAACACCTGCCCAGCGAGCCTCTTCGCGAATCTGCAATGCATGCAGATCGCGTCCTTTCATCAGCACCTTGGGCGCTGCCATCGCAACATAGTCAAACTGCAAGGCCACCGCAAAGTGCGTGGGGTTCATAATCACAACCGCTGCCTTTGAAATATCGGCCTTCACACGGCGGCGACGCATGGCACGCTGAATCTGGCGCACGCGTCCCTTCACCATCGGATTGCCGTTGTTTTCCTTGATCTCCTGCCGCACTTCTTCCTTGCTCATCTTCAGGTTGCTGTTCCACGAACGCCATTCGTTGATGTAATCAATCGCGGCCCACAGCACCGAAATCCACGCTGCATCGATTGCCAGTGAATAAGCCGCATTGAAGGTCTCAGGAAGACGAGCGCCACTTGTAACCGGCATGGGCAGCACCGACTTGCGCAGCAGCATCGACGACACCATGACCACACCCGCTGCAGGCACCAGCGATTTAGCCAGTCGCAGCAATGAACGCGCAGAGAATAGCTGCTTGATATTGGTTGCAGGGTTCAAACGCGATGGCTTCCAAGCCAGGGCAGAACCATGAATCTGTACGCCGCCGGTCTGCATGGCGCCCACCGCCACGGCAGCAAAAAGCGCTGCCGCCAGCACCACTGCTACCGGCGCCGTTCCCGGCAGTAGCATGTTCGAAAGAATGCGTGCTAACGCATCCGATGTTTCATACTGCCTTATGCCAACATTCAGTGCCGATGCAAACGTCGTACGCCACACCATCACAAAGTGGTCAGCGGCTCCGCGAAGCAACAGAAGACCGCCCAGCATCGCGGCAGCATTCGTCAGTTCACGACTGCGCGCGCCTTCACCTTTTTCGCGCGACTTCTTTTTGCGCTGCTCTGAAGGTTTTTCTGTGCGTTCGCCGCTCATCCGCGTATGCCCTTCTGCGCGGCATCCAGCAGCAGCGTAAAGTGACGTTCAATCCAGCGCGGCCACATGGCCAGGCCGCCAATCAAAACCACATAAGACACAATCGTCTTCACCGGAATCGAAGCAATCTGCGCCGGAATAGCCGGGGCCATACGACTCACCAAACCCACAGCAACTTCAACCAGCAACGCCGCAGCCAGAACCGGTGCAGCAAGCTGTAGACCGGAAAAGAAGATACCCGAAGCCATGGATGCAATATCCGCACCTGTGTGTCCGGCTGCAGGAGCATGCCCGAGCGGCACAGTCGTAAGCGTGCGCAGAAGCGCGGCCAGCATGGTGCGGTGCAGGCCCGCAGCCAGAAGCACCAGCAGCCCAAACCAGTTCAACACCGTACCGAGAACAGCCGTCTCCACCTGTGAGTTCGGATCGACCAGGTTCGCCAGTGAAAAGGAGAATGCAGAACCCATCAGCGAGGCGGCAAACATCCATGCCTCTGTCAGCAACGCGAGAGTAATGCCAAACGAAAATCCGACGATAATCTCACTAGCCATGGCCGGCACCGTGAGATGCGGATCGGCACCGGGAAGATACGCTGCAACCGGCGTAACCACAGCAGTGAACGTGATAAGTAGCAGAACCTTTACACGCGCCGGAATCGCAGCCGAGCTGAAGAACGGCATCGTGATCATGGCGCTGCCAAAACGCAGGATCACCAGCAGACCCGCGTTGAGCAATATCGTGAATGGACTATCCTGCGTCATCGTGTATTTCTTTTTTGCTTAACCGAGGTAGCGGTGAAAGTCAGACCACAGGCGAATCGTGTAGGTTACAGCGTGACGCAGAAACCAGGGCAGGCTGATAAGTCCAGCGAAAAACACCAGGAGCAAACGCGGTACCGCAGTGATGGTCTGCTCCTGAATACCGGTCAAAGTCTGCACCAGCGTGAGCGCAACGCTTACAGCACAACCCACAATCAACAGCGGCGCACTGAGCAGAAGCGCCTCCAGCATCAATCTCCGCATAAGCTCGGCAACCTGGTCGGGACTCATATCAATGGCTCCTTAAAAACTCTTCAGCAGAGAGCTTGCTAACAGGTGCCAGCCATCCACCATCACAAACAGGAGGATTTTTACCGGCGTTGAGATTACGGTTGGCGGCATCTGCAACATGCCGATCGAAGTCGTCACGCTGGCAACCACAAGGTCCACCAGCAGAAACGGCAGGAAGAGAATGGCTCCAATCTGGAAGCCGCTCTTCAACTCGCTCAACATGTATGCCGGAACCACCACCTGCATGGGAGCGTCTTCGCGCCGCGTCATGCGGGTCTTCTGCGAAGCCGCTGAAAACAGCTCCAGGTCGCGGTCGCTCGCGTAGCGCAGCATGAACATCTTCATGGGAACAACGCCCTTCGAGATGGCGTCTTCGCCGGAGAGCATGCCCGCTCGATACGGCGCAACGGCCACCTCGTTCACCTGCGTAATCACCGGCTGCATCAGAAACCAGGTCATCATCAATCCCAGCGCCATCAGAATCTGGTTCGAAGGCGCAGTCTGCGTTCCCAATGCCTGACGCAGAAAATGAAAGACCACTAACAAGCGCACCAGCGGCGTCATCGCCAGCAGGATCGCCGGAACCAGTGTTAACAACGTAAGTCCAACCGCAACCGCCCAGGGTGCACTCTGCCCCGATGCAAGCTGCTCTGCAATACTGCGCGTCGAACCCACACCCACCGTCGTCGGCTTCTGCGGTGTGGAAGGACGCGTCGATGCAGTCGGAGTCTGTTTTTCCAGTGACTTCAGCGGCTTGCTCTTCGAAGCGGACACATGCTTCGCGACTGCCGGCTGCGCTGCCCGAATCGCATGCGGTGTACGTTTCACCCAGAAGGATTTTTCCAACTGTGCATGCATGCCCTGCGTGCAGAGAAGAAATAGTACGATACTGAGAAGGCGGCGGACCATCAGGCGCTTGCCTCCCATGCGTGCATCGACGACTTCGCAGACACCGCCACCGGTGCGCTCATTCCATCGGTCACAAGAAACCGGTTTCCATCGCATTCAATCAGGTAGATCGTGCGCTTCTGTCCCAGCGAAAGCGTCTCCACGTGGCGGAGCGTCCGGCGTACCGGCGAACGGCGTACGGCAGAGATGCGGCCTGCCAGCTTCTGCACCAGCGACTGTAGCCATCCCTGTTTCGGCTCTGTTTCCCGCGCAGCCCATGCAAGGGTGCTACCGTTCGCTGTTCGTTCTTCCCTCGTCATGTAAAACTCCTTCGCTGCCATGGCTTCAGCTCAATCGTGTGAGTCGAACGGCCATCTGGCCATCCACGTTGTCCAGTTCGGCAAAGGCGAACAGTGCGCCTCCCACACGAACCGGCACATCGTCCGAGGCAAACAGCGTCGACATGAATAACTGCCCCTCTTCCAGTTCGCGGATGTCTCGCAGGCACACACCGCTGAGCGGTACATTCACGGAGAGTCTCAAAGGCACCGTGCGCAGAGCCGCATGCATGCTCACGGCGGCTGCAGGAGCAGGCAGAGCGGACGGTTCCAGTACCACCGGCGGCATAATTTCTTCCGACTCTCTCATCAGCGCTGCACCAGGAAGTCGGTAAAGTACACTTCGAGCACAAAGATCTGCGGGTTCCTCTTCTTGAACTCGCCCTCCAGCGCATGTTTCAGATTTTCGCGGCCTTCCGGAGCCAGCATGCCCTCCGAAGTCTGACTGCTCAACACGGCCAGCGTCGTATCGCGCAGCTCCGTTGCCGTAGAATCCGAAGCCTTCGGATCTTTCTTCTCTTCTTTCTTTGCATCCTTGGCATCCTCGTCCTGAATGCGAAGGCTGATCGAAGCGCGCAGATACGAACGCCCTCCTGGATCGGAGAGATTCACAATCATCGGCTCCATCGCCAGCACATGCGACGCCAGAGGAGCAGATGCCTTCGGCGCCTCCACCGGCGCTGGTATACCCGCTGCACCAAGTTTCCCGGAATGGACCAGGTAATAAACCCCACCACCGACCGTAGCCAGTGTAAGAACCGTGGACAATACCACCGGCACAAGAACGGCTCCCACACCGATCTTTGCCGCTGGCGGATTCTGTTGCGATGCGTTGTTTTCTACCGTAGCCGCGTTTGACATGCTCTCTAAAAGTGCAGTTCGCATGCCAAAGAAAAAGGGGCCGCATTAGCGAGTGCTAACAGCGGCTCCTGCAAAAATTAGGAACTTAAAGTCTTAATATTTTCCCAGAAAGCTATCGGATAAGGTTGATCGTCTCCTGCGTCACAGTATCGAACGCGGTCACAGTCTTCGAGTTGGCTTGAAACGAACGCTGCGCCACGATCAGGTTGGCAAACTCGGTGGAGATGTCCACATTCGATTCCTCAAGCGTATTCGACTCCACGCTGCCACGGCTACCCGCACCGGCAACGCCAATGTCCATTACACCGGATGCCGTGTTTGTGGAATACAGGTTGTTCCCGGAACGGCTCAGCCCCTCGGGGTTCGCCACCGTGGCGACGGCCAGTTGACCAAGCACCTCCGTTCCGCCATTCGTAAAGGTTGCCGATACGATACCGGTTGCATCCACCGAAAAGCTCTTGTAAGTTCCCACCGGATACCCGTCCTGATGGCTGGCATTCTGGCTGGAGGCCTGGTCTCCCTGCGTAATCAGGCTGTTACCAGCGGGATCACGCAACTGCCAGTTGAGCGTCATGTCGCTGGCACCATCCGAAAGGCCGGTGAAGGTTATACCCGTCACATCCGACGCAGGCGTTGCCACCGTACCATCCGGATTGAAGGTCAGAGTCCCCGTATTGTTCGAGACGCCTGTAGACTCACCGGCGGGCATCTCCACGTCATAGCTCCACGCATTCAAGCCTGTCTTCGTGAACTTCACGCTCACCGTATGCTCCGTTCCCTGCGAATCGTACATGGGAGTCGAAGAGGTGTAGGAATCACCGATCTTCGTACCGGAATTCAGTGCCGTGGTAAACGAGAACTGTGTGGTTGCATGCGCCAGCATCGTCTGGGACGTGGGAATCGTCATGTTCACTAAAGCGGCATTCGTGTTGATCACGCCGTTCACCGCCGGATATCCCATCACCGGGAATCCTGTTGCAGTTTCCAGCGCCCCCCCGGGACTCAACTGGAAGTTGCCATTCCGTGTCAGCATGTTGGTTCCACCCTGCTGCACCACAAAAAAGCCATTCCCATTAATCGCCATGTCGGTGGACACGCCCGTACCGGAGAGGTTGCCCTGGGAAAAATCGCTGTTAATGGACGAGACGCGAGTGCCAATACCAACCTGCATCGGAGCGTTGGATCCGGCAGTACCGATGTTCTGGTAGAACATGTCGGAAAAGTTTGCATCTTCTTTTTTGAAGGCCGTGGTGTTCATATTGGCCAGGTTGTTGCCGATGGTGCTCAGAGAGATCGAGTTGCTCTGAAGACCACTGAGTGGAATGGAAAATGATGGCATTTGTGTTTCGCTTCCTTTCGCTGGGTGGGGAATGAAAATTAACTGTTCGTTGTAGAACCTGTAGAACTGTCCGTACTCCCGCCCATCGACGTGAGTTGTTTGTTGATATCGATCAACTGCGCCAGGCTGTTTACGCCGACAAGCTGACTTACATAAGCAGTCGGATCGCTTGGCTGTGTCGGGTCCTGGTTCTTCAACTGGGTTACCAGCAGGGTTAGAAAATCGTTCGTCGAAACCATCGAGTTATCCGTGCTGCTGGAACTGTTCGAATCCGAGTTATCACCCGAGGTGCTATATGCATTTGCCTTGAAGTCCTGTGCGTAGGACCCGGTAGGATTGGTTACATTCATCTCTTAAACCTTTCGATGTTTAGAGCCTGCTCTAGATGTGGATGCTCAGACGTCCGCGTTCCACGGATACTGCTGCAGTGGTGATTCGCGCAGGTTCGCGCAAATGCCCCACAGGATCATTGCTGGAAGCTATATCTCCCCTCACACCGCTCCCGTTTCCCCGCGCCGTTTGCTGCTGCGGATACTGCTGCGCCGTTTCACCGTTACCGGCAAACGACGCAGGGTCACCGGCAAAGCTCTGCGTTGCAGAAGATCTGTTATGTGCTTCAATACTTACGTTGTGCACCTGCACCTGGCTCTGCTGCAAAAACTCGTGCAGGCTCGACGCGTTTACAAGTGAATCGGAGCGAAGCCCTGTTACCGACGCATGCAGCATGCCGTCGCGCATCTCGGCACGCACGGAAACCTGCCCGATCGCATCGTCCTGGAAATCAACCGCGAGGTGTCGCAAAGGGCGCACAACCTCCGTTGCAGACGCACCTTCGTTCTTCGGCAAACTTTCCGCCATCGCGGACGGTGCCGCATGCTGCACAGCGTCGTTCAAAAAAGAAGAACGAAAGTTTGCATCCGGATTCAGTACAGATGCAGCGACAGCCTCACCATGCGTTCCGCTCAAACCTGTAGAGGCGACGACATGCCCCCCCGCATCCGACAACACATCCGAATCAATAACATGATCGCGCTTAACATCATGCCCCGGCTCTACATCGCTCTTTGCATCCGAAGCATTCCCAAAAACTCCTGCAACAGGCTCACCCGATGCCGATACATCTTTCGGATCAACACGCAGTTGCGCAGAAGAAGATTGCCCTCTGAAAGAAGCATCAGCGGATGGCACCGTTACACGAGACGTATCCTTTCCTGGTGTTACCTGCTCCCATGAAGGAGTCACTACCGTTTGCGATGTCACAACGAACGACGCGTGACCTGCAGAAACAGCAGAAGACGAATCCGCTCCATGTATCACGGGCTGCACAAACAGCATGCCCTGATCGGTTCTCTGCGTATGCTTCCAGCGTCCTGTCTTTTCCGCATTCTCACTCGATACTTCACCGCTCTGCGCAGAAGAAGCCGCGCTCGCCGCCTTTGTTTTTTCATCACCTGCGGAAACGTCGTCCAACACAGCACTCATCGCTTCGCTGTTCGCATGCTTCAGCGAGTCTGCAAAATTTAACTTTTCCTGATCCGCCTCTGCGAACTGCGAAGAGGCATCCGCGGAATTTCCATCTGCTATCGATGGAGCAGTGACAACCTCCGTCTCGTTTTCATCGAGCTTCTTTGAGTCTTCTGCATCCGGGTCTCCTGCACGAAGAGAGGTACTCCCGGCCCATTCAGAGTCTTGACCTGCCTTAAATCCAAAGCCATTACCCGCAATATGCGAGGCAGATGAATGCATCACGGTATTCCCTCCGAAACGAATCCGCGAACCCCGCAATGCTGACGATCCGCCGTCGCTGTCCTTGCCCTGAAGATTCGCAGTATCTTCTGACCGAGCATCCCCTGCATGAGGCTTACCCTGTGCAGCGTGTGCCGCAACAGCATCCCGCGTCGTGGATGCATGCGTCTCTATAACTTGTGAATCCTCTCCAATATCTTTATGCTGCGAATCGGTGTTGACTGCATCTTTACGCGCTATCGCGGGAGCCTGCGCATTCGAGGATTTCCCCACAAGACTGTTCATCATGCCAGGAAAGCTGTCATCCTTCGCACGCCCAAAAGAGGCGGCAACGCCTTTCGAGGCACCGGAAGAGGGGATGATACTTTGTATCGCATCTAAAGGAATCCGCAGCATTGCTGGTACTTCATGCACGCACCGTGCCATTGGTGCAGTGAAATGCTTAGGCTGTTCCTAACGAGAGACGCTGAGAAGATGAGTGCGTTCTAAGAAGCCGCGCGCTCTCATCCAACTGTTGCTGTTCCTTGCGCACAGCGGCAATCCAATCTTCTTTCTGCATCCTGTCGAGAATACGTTCCATCTGCCGTAGTTCGCGACGAGCAACTGCCTCGCGTTTTGCAGCTTCCATCACAGCATGCTCTGCACTCGGACGCTGCACGGCAGCGCGCACTCTCTGCGCGCAGGCCACTTCATAACCAGCACGAGCCAGAAGCCAGTCTTCGGAAGAGCCGTTGAGCAACGCCTGCACCTGCTCCGTTTGCGACATCTGCGTCTGCAACGAGCATTGGTCGATCCGTTGATCAATTATATGAAGATAATGATTGGCCAAACGCACACCGTGCAGCGTATGGTCATGCTGCCGCTCACGCAGTTGCGCAAGCCGCACAAGACGCTTCTGTCGCTCGGTCATGCGACACCGGGTAATGCGTTCAGTGCAGCAACCGCTGCCTCCAGGTTCGAAATCTCTAACGCACCCTGGCCAAACAGCGCACGCAGATGCGGACGTAAAGCAATCGCACGATCCAGCTCAACATCCGATCCAGGATGATACGCACCCACACGCAACAGGTCTTCGCCGCGTGCATACGCACCCATCAACCGACGAATCTCACGCGCACGCCGTTGATGTTCCTCCGAAGAGACAGCCGGCATCAAGCGGCTCAGCGAACGAAGAACATCAATTGGCGGATACTGCCCCTCGCCCGCCAGCTCACGCGACAAAACAATATGTCCATCCAGAATCGAACGAGCGCTATCCACAACCGGGTCCTGCTCGTCATCACCTTCCATCAACACCGTGTAGAAGCCGGTAATACTACCCTGCGAAAAATTCCCCGCACGTTCCAACAACCGTGCCAGACGTGCAAACGCCGATGGTGGATAGCCCTTGGTCGATGGTGGCTCACCCGCGGCAAGTCCTATCTCGCGCGCCGCCATGGCAAAACGAGTGACCGAATCCAAAATGAGCAGAACATGCTTGCCGCGCGATGCAAAATATTCCGCTGTTGTTGTCGCAGCCAATGCACATCGCATCCGCATCAGGGGAGACTCGTCCGATGTGCTGATATGCACTACCGAACGCATGCGTCCCTCCTCTCCCAGTGAATCTTCAAGAAACTCACCCAGCTCCCTGCCGCGTTCACCCACCAGGCCAACAACAGTAAGATCGGCTGCTGTGTTTCGCGTCATCATGCCGAGCAGCGTACTCTTACCCACGCCAGAGCCGCCGAAGATACCGATACGCTGCCCACGCGCCACCGTCATCATCGTATCGATCGCACGCACACCGGTTCCAAGCGGCGTTGTCATACGCACACGTTCCAGCGGTGGTGGTGCATTCCGGTCGAGCGGCAACATCATTTCGCCCTGCGGCAAAGGCAGACCGTCCACAGGAAGACCATTCGCATCGAGCACGCGGCCAAGCATCTCCGGGCCGACCTGCATGCCCGCACGATCACTGCGCCGCACAATACGATCGCCAAAGCGAATCCGTGCACCCAGGCTCAGAGGCATGGAAAGAACGTTCTGGTGTCGAAAGCCGATCACCTCTGCCAGATGGCGTTTGCCATCACTGGTTTCAATCTCGCAGCAATCGCCCACAGAACAGGGTGGACCAACCGACTGCACGAAGTTGCCGTTGGCTTCAACCACTTCGCCGTACAGCTTCACGGCAGCAGCACCTTGCAGATGATTGAAAAACATCTCCAATGCCATCGGACTACACCACCATTGTTGTCGTTGGTTTTCTGGCCATCAGTTCAAAGAATCCGCGTTCAATCTCCTGCAACTGCGCCTTCATTCCCAGTTGCACGGTGCCACTGCGTGTCTTCAAAACCGCTTCACCACGCGCCAGCTGATCGTCCGTCTCAATCTGCACCGTGCCTGCCACACTGTCCATCGCGCGCGTCCAGTATTGCGCTTCCTGGGCCGGCACTCGCAACACGGCATCGCTACTATCAGCCACCTGCTCCAGGGCTACACGCGCAGCGCCGGCCAGAAGCATCGGGTCCATCTCCGATTCGCGATGCAATACACGCTCAGCAATCGCCAGCGAGAGCCGCACAACCTCGGATTCCACCTCGGAGAAATAACGTTGCTTCTCCTGCTGAAACTGATTCACCACACGCGCCACGGCCTCGCGTTCGCCTACCAGTTTGCGCTCCATCTCTTCCCGTGCGGCGGCCAGAGCCTCCAGGCGTCCGCACTCATGTGCTTCGCGAAGGATAGCTTCTGCCTGCTCGGCTCCATCCATGGCCACAGGTTCCGACACAACCTCTTCCACGACAGCAGGTGCGACTGGAGCACCCAGGGTGCGAAACTGCAAAGGCTCCACCACCACAGGCATGTTTCCGTGCGGTTCTCCGTTATGCAGCAAAATCACTGTCCGCCTCCACCTTCAGGATGATCTTTCCATCCGCTTCCAGCTTGCGTGCCAGCGAAAGCAGTTCCTGTTGCGCCTGCGAGATATCGCGCGCACGCACCGGCCCCATCGTTTCCATGTCTTCCTGCAACATCTCTGAAGCGCGCGAACTCATCGCTCCGAAAAGATGAGCCCGTAGATTGTCATCGGCAGTTTTCAATGCCAACGCGAGTGTCCTTTTATCGGACGCACTCACAATCTCGCGAATGCTGATCGCCGGCACCGTCAGCAGATCCTCAAAGGTAAACATCAGGTTCCGAATACTCACTGCAAGGCTCGGCTCCTGCTGTTCTATGTTCTGCAAGATACCGCGACTTGCACTGCTCTCCATGCGGTTCAGAAGATCGGCCACCGCCTTGAAACCAGCATACGACTGCCGACCGTTTGAACCCAGCGCGTGAATGCGCTTGTACAGAATCATGGCAACGCGCTGCGCCATCTCGGGAGAAAACTGCCGCATCTCCGCCAGCCGGCGAACTGCTTCCACACGTAGCGTCTCCGGCAACTGCATCAGTACCGACGACCCTTTACGCGGATTCAGATGTGCCAGCACCAGCGCCACAGTCTGCGGATGTTCGCCTTCAAGGAACTTGCTCAACTGCGCAGGGTCCATCTTCTGCAATGCTGCGAGATCGCCCACCTGCGTATCGCCCAGGCGAGCTACATCCCGCAAAAATTCATCTGCACGCTGGCGTCCGAAGGTTTCCGTCAACAGCCTCGAGGCGTAGTCCATACCACCACGAAGCACATACTGCTGCGTCTCCTGCAAGCCATAAAACTCAAGAAGAACCTGTGTCTGTTCGTCGGGTGAGATGTCTCCCACGCGCGAGATTTCTTCGGTCAATCGCTGTACCTCTGACTCCCCCAGACCGCGCAGCAGGACTTTCGAAGTCTCTTCCCCCAGGGTCATGATCAGGATCGCGGCCTTGCGCAAAGGCGCAATGGTTAACTTCGGCGATTCCGGTAACGCGACCGGCGGCACCGGATTGGCAACTGCAATGGCTGCTGTCCCCATTAGTCATGCTCCTCTGTCGTGGAGTTAATCCACGATCCAATCAGCCGCGTGCTGCCCTTCGGCTCTGTCCTGATGTGTTCCGTTACGCGATCGAAGATATGTTGTGTGCTTATCGGAGCACCCGTAACCTGTGTCGGCGGCTCTTCCCCGGGAACCGTCAGAGGAACGGACGCACTGACCGGGAGCTGCGCTCTCGGTGGAGCAGAAGCCAGCAACACCTGTGCCTGTCGCGTAAGCGGACGGAGGACGAAAAGCCCGAGCAGCAGGATGCCGCAGAGCGTTGCGATCATGCGAGGCAGCGTCGGCTGCGCGCGCAGCAGGTCACTCGCGGATTCCGTCACACGCATCCACGCCGGAGTTGCTATCTGGTCGTTGTTTCCAGAGAAGGCAATATTTTCCAGTACCACTGAATCGCCGCGCTTGTCGTCATATCCAATCGCAGCCTGTGCAATCTGCTGCAACTGCTTCATCTCGTCCGGCGTGCGATGCTGCCACACAGTTTGATCCGACTTGGATCCTCCCTGGTGCACCTCGCGATCATTCACCACAATCGCCGCTGTCACACGACGAATGCGTCCCGGAGCTTCTTCCGTGTGCGTCATGTGACGCGTTACCGCATACTGCGTATTCTCTTCGCGCGAGTTCTGCGTCTGTCCCATCGTGACATTCGTGTTGGGTTGCGCAACTGTCACAGACGGTGTTGTATTTGCAGGCGCATTGTTTGTCGTTGGCTGCGCTACCGGAGCGTTGCTCTCTGTGCCGGCCACCGCACCCGGACGCGATGCCTGCGCTGTCTGCTCACTCTTCTGCGAACTTACCGGCGTTGCACTCTGCGGATCGTATACCTCATCGGTGTGTTCCTCAGTCCCATGCATATAGCTCACAGAGACCGTAGCGTGTACATTTCCCACACCGGCTAATGGTTCCAGCACCTGGATCAGTTTGCTCTGCAAGGCGGCTTCTTCTTCGCGATCTGCTGCCACGGGACTCTGCGGCGAAAAGTCTGCTCGGCCATCTGCATCCACCAGCGTCACACCTTCCGGCCTTAAGCCTTCCACGGAACCTGCAATCAGGTTGCGGATTGCATCAGCCTGTTCATGCGGCAACATGGTGCGACGCAGCTTCAACACAGCCGAAGCCTTCGCAGGCTGATCTTCCGAGGCAAAGGCTCCCTGCTTGGCCAGAACAACATGTACACGTGCGGAACGTACAGATTCCAGCGTGCCGATAGTGTGCTCCAACTCGCCTTCAAGTGCACGCTGGTAGTTCACCTTCTCATCGAACTCACTGCCCACCCAGTTGGGTTTGTCGAAGAGTTCAAATCCCATGCGGCCGGACTGCGGCAGACCTGTGGATGCAATCGCAACGCGCGCCTTGTCGAGCTGTTCCGCAGGGACCTGGATCGCCGTACCATCCGGCGTAGTCTGATAGCGAATACCCGCGGCAGACAACTGCTGCTGCATCGTGGCAGCATCACGTCCGTCCATGCCACTAAACAGAACACGCCAGTCCACCCGTGTGCTCCACCAGGTAGAGATGCCTGTCAGCACGAGCAGCGCCGCAAGACTCATCGTCAGAAGCCGACGCTGCGGTGACGGCATCTCCTGCCAGCGGGAACGCAGCTGCTCCACCATCGCGCTGCCGCGGGCCATTATGTTTTGTGATTCCGTACCTGCCGCCATGTAACCTTCCTGACTCCGGTTGATCGTTCTCAATCATGCGGTGATGCCGTGTTGTTCTTTCCCCGCAAAGATGCCGAAAATCAATCGGCAGGCTTCGCTTTGAAGCAAACTCAGAACTGCATCTGCATCATCTGCTGATAAGCCGCCACGGCCTTGTTTCTCACCTGCAAGACAAGTTCGAAGGTGAGTTCCGCCTGCTGCGTCGCAATCATGGCATCGTGCACTTCCACACCGTTGCCGCTCAACAAACCCACCACTGCGTCCTGCGCCTTTGTATCCGCCGCCTTGATCGACTCTTGCGCCGCATGCAGCATGTTGCCGAAGATGCCGGAAGCCAGCCCTTCCGTCTCAGTCTTCGTCGTTGTATCCGCCATGCGACTCTGTAGAATCGTCTCGCGAAGTGTTGCTACATCCTGAACCGGCAACATGACTTACTCCCTGAGTCGTTAACTTTCCTAACCTTTTTCGCCTTCTACTTCAACAGGTCGATAGAAGCGCTGATCATACCCTTCTCGGCCTGCAGCGCACTTGCATTCAACCCATAGGAGCGGCTTGCACCCATGAGGTCCACCATCTCTGTCACCGGATTGATATCCGGCATCGAAACATAACCATCGCCATCCGCATCCGGATGCGATGGATCAAAGTGGCGAATAGCTGGAGTCACGCTCTTCGTAATGCCTGCAACCTCCACGCCGCCTTCCACTGCAACGGTTCCGTTGGTTCCGAAGTTCTTCATCATATGTGCGAAATCGCCATTCGCACTACGCAACAAAACCAGCTGCCGTTGATACGGCGTTCCATCTTCTGTTCGCGTGGTCTCAGCGTTGGCCATATTGGCCGCCACGACCTCTGCACGCACACGCTCTGCCGTGAGCGCCGAACCACTGATCTGCATCATTCCGAAAAGATTCATCGCTTACTCTCACTTCCCGTCTGACTTGATGGCGTCCATCATCTGCGTGTACTGGTGGCGCAGCAGCTCCACCGCTGTCCGAAACTGTAGCTGCGATTGCGCCATCGTCATCGATTCGCGATCGATCGACACATTGTTGCCATCCGGACGAGAGATCAGTCCGGCTACATCTGCCACCTGGACCGGCGACACCTGGTGAGCGTCAAGCCCACGTGCAAACTCCGCCTGAAAATCAAAACCCTGGGTGCGATATTCCGGCGTATCAATGTTGGCCATATTCGATGCAGTCAGCTTCATCTGCTGAGTGGTCAGCGACAGGTATCTCTGCAACGCTTCCGCGGTTGGCATCTCAATCATGGAGGAAAACTCCTTATGTATTTGCCTTCCCTGCCGATCAATGCAACTGAGAGTCCAAATGCTGAAGGCCACTCCTGAGAGCGGCCTAACAGCAGATCCCGGTAATTACGAATTCTCTAATGTCACATGGCCTATCTTTCGAGACCTGCACATTGGACAGGATTCCCTCTCGCGCAGCCGTAACTTACAGGTTGCGCGCGGCACGACGCAGACGAATATGTTCCGCCTGAATGGCTGGATTGTCAGAAGCAAGGATGGACGCACGCTGCACCACATGACCAAGCTCGCGCACATTTCCCCGCCAGTCGTATTCCATCAATAAAGACAGGGCCTCCTGCGAGATGGTTTTACGAGGCATCGTCTCTCCCAGCTTCTTCAGCATGTGCTCCACCAGCATGGGAATATCCTCACGACGCTCGCGCAAAGCAGGAATCTCTACCGGAAACACAGCCAGACGATGGTACAGATCGAGACGGAAGCGCTGTTGTTCTGCATGCTCTTCCAGAGGCTGATGCGTCGCCGCCACAATCCGCACATCCACTCGGATGCTCTCATTCTCACCGACTTTTTGAATCTCGCCGTTCTCCAGGAAGCGCAGCATCTTCGCCTGCAACGGCAACGGCATCTCGCCGATCTCATCCAGAAACAGCGTGCCTCCATGTGCCGCTTCAATGCGTCCGGTACGCGATGAAACAGCTCCTGTAAACGCACCGCGTGTATGCCCGAAAAGTTCCGCTTCCAGAAGATGTTCCGGAATGGCAGCACAGTTCAACACTACAAACGGCTTTGAAGCACGCGGGCTTAAACGATGCACAGCCTTTGCCACCAGCTCCTTACCCGTACCCGTCTCGCCCAGGATAAGAACATTCACAGGATGTGACGCTACCATGCGTATATTCTGAGCCAGCTCCCGCATCGAAGCCGCATCGCCTACCATCTCCGGCAGATGCATCCGCACCTCGTTCCCCGCCAATGATGGAGTTGAAGTCGACGCAACCACATCACGCACCGCATCCGTAAACGAAGCAACCTTGCTGTGAGGAATTGCCACCGGCGCGCCCAGCCACGCAGCACCATCGAACTTATTCACTGCTACCACTGCCGATGGAGCCGGTGCATCTTCCTGCGCCTCGCGCAGAGCATGCAGCAGCTCGTTCCGGCGTGCACTGCGCGCACCCGAACCTGTGCTGCCGTCCATCTGCAACAGATCGGTCTCAGGGCACAGCGACGCAGCATAGTCGGTAAACTCGGCAGCGTCCAGGTCCGGCAGCCAGTGATCCACAATCATCGCTTCCGGCGCACCCGAACCAAGATGCACCATCGCCTCGGCTCCACCGGAGGCAGGCAACACATGCCAGCGCATGCCGGAAAGCCTGTCCGACAGCCGCTGACGAAGAGCCGTATCCGGCGTTACCAACAAAACGCTTCTCTGCTGTACAGGAATCACCGTTGCGGTACTCATGCTGTTTTCTCCTCTCGCGCCTGGGCTGCTGCCGTGCGAAGATCCTCAAGAATGCCAACTGCCCTGTTGCATTCACGCTGTACATCTTCCATCGCCTTCTTGCAGGCCTCCGGCGAGTTCTGCATCAGCGCTATATCTGTCATAAACAACAGTGCTGTCAACGGCTGCACCATGGAGTGAATCGCCTTGTCCATGGCATCGAATGCGGAAGGAGCCTTGATACTCATGCAACCTCCATCCGGGCAAAGCCGTTCATCGTCAGGCTCTGCGGCACAAACTTCACCGTGCCTCGCGTCTCCTTGCCTGCAACGGCATAGCCTTCACCGCGCACGGTCTCAATCAGGTCCATGCTGCCAACGCCGCTCAACTTCCGTCGCAGATAGTTCACATACACATCCACAACGTTCGTCCCCGCATCCGGCGACATCTGCCATACCTTTTCCAACAGTTCGCGACGCGATACAGAACGCCCCTTGTTCAGCAGCAGATACTCCAGCAGCGTGAACTCCTTCACCGTGAAATCCAATGCGCCTCCGCGATAGCTCACCGTGCGCTGTATACGGTCCATGTGCAGACCGGCATGCTGTAGCACACCCATACCAATACCGGCACGACGACGCGAGATCGCACGACAGCGTGCCATCAATTCCTGCATGGAAAACGGTTTGTTCATGAAATCGTCCGCGCCCAGGTTCAGGCACTCAACTTTTTCTACGGGGTTCACACGTCCAGTCAATACGAGAATGGACATCGAGGGCACCGTTCCCTCCAGCGTGCGCAGCACATCCATTCCATCCATCTGCGGCAGTCCCAGATCCAGGATCAGCAGTTCGGGTGCATCAGCATAGATCGCTTCAATGGCGGAGACACCGTCTCCAATCTGCCGAACCGTATGCCCCTCCATCTCCAGGGCCTTCGTTAGAAACAGTGAAAGAGCCGCATCATCCTCAGCAATCATCACTCTCATGGGTATTCCTCCAAGACATTAAAGAAAATCAATGTGGCTTCCGCTTTTACTGCCTGCATGCGCCACTTCAGTGCCGCTCTGTACAAATCCAAGATGAACGCTAAGGAGATACCAAGACAATTGCCAAATTAGAGACGTCAAAATGAGTTGTGCCAGATTGGGACAATTCAATCTGGCACTTACCTACCTTGGTTCCTGAAAAATTCCCTCTTGCGGTTCGCTTTTTATTCGCTTACCATTCTGCCATGGCGATTACGCGTCGACAAAAAGAAGTGCTCGATTTTCTTTCGAGCTTTACCCAGCGCAAGGGCTACTCCCCTTCCTACGAGGAAATTGCCCAGGGGCTGGGCCTGAACTCGCTGGCGACCGTGCATAAACACATCACCAATCTGCACAACAAGGGCATGCTGCAACGCGCGCATAACCGCAGCCGTTCGATCGACGTGTTGTCACCACGTACCGCGCGCAGGAACCCGGAACGTCTGCCATTAATGGGACGCATCGCCGCAGGCAAGCCGGTCGAGGCCATTGAAACCGCGGAGTCCATCTCGCTCTCCGAGATCATCGGCAACCGCGAGGTCTATGCACTCGAAGTGCGTGGCGACAGCATGCGCGATGAACATATCGTCAACGGCGACTATGTGCTCGTGGAAAAAACCAACACCGCTCGTGAAGGTGAGATTGTTGTCGCGCTGGTCGACGGTTCCGACGCCACGTTAAAGCGTTATTACAAGGAAGGCAATCTGATCCGCCTGCAACCCTCAAACGCTGAGATGGCTCCAATCTTTGCACCGGCCGACCGTGTAAGCATTCAGGGCAAAGTGCTGGGCATGCTGCGCAAGTATGCCTGAACATCACACACTTCCTTGCGACCTGCTCGTCTTCGATCTGGACGGAACCCTGATCGACTCACAGCAGGATCTGGCGAACGCAGTCAATGCAACACTTCATTTTCTGAAGCGTCCGTCGTTAGAGCACGCTCAGATTGCCGACTTTATCGGCGATGGCGTTGCCATGCTGGTACAGCGTGCCCTTGCAGCCACCGGTACGATGAAAGAGTCCGCACTGGCACAGGCCATTCCCTTCTTCCTTGACTACTATCGCGAGCACAATCTCGATTTCACCTACGCCTATCCCGGCGTCATCAGCGAACTGAAACGCATTCGCGAGAGTTCTCCAACGCTGCCCATGGCTGTACTCACCAACAAGCCCTATAGGCCTTCGCGTGTTATCTGCGACGGGCTTGGCCTCTCTGAGTTTTTCTTTGCCAATTACGGCGGAGACAGCTTTCCCACCAAAAAACCGAACCCTGAAGGCATGCATGCCTTAATAGAAGAGGCAGCACAGCTTCTGGGAAAACCAATCCGTCCTGAACGCACTGTTCTTATCGGCGATTCCCATGTAGATATAGCAACGGCACGCAACGCAGGCGTGTTCTCTATCGGATGCAGTTACGGTCTTGCTCCTGAAAAACTGCGCGAAGCCGGCCCGGATGCACTGGTACATCATCCTTCCGAATGGCTGTCAACCATCCACGGCCTGCTCAGTTAAAGAATTAACCTTCTGCGGGAGTTGCTTCTTCCTGCCGCAACAGATTCCCACTCACAGCAGCACCCGCTCGTGGATGCATGCGTATATATGAGGGAATACTCAGCGCAGCCAGCCCCGCCATCACACAAAAAGCCACACGAAAATCAAACGCACTGCTATGTCCACGCAGCAGCGCGCTTCCATGCAACGCAAGTGCGGACACAGCTACACCAAGACTTGTCGTCATCTGGTTAATGGTTGTGGCAAGTGTGGTACCGCTGTTTTTCAACTCTTCCGGAAGATCGGCAAATCCCATAGTCGTCAGTGCAGTCAGTTGCATGGAACGCCCCAGGCCGCCAGCAAATAGAACTGCAAACGTAATGATCTTCGGTGTATCCAGTCGCAACCATCCGCATGCCACCAAAGCAACCACTGTGAGTACGCCGTTCCAGATAAGCACGGTACGAAATCCATATCGCCGCAACAGAGGCCCAGTCAGTGGCTTCATCGCCAGATTGCCTGCAAACACCGCCATAGTCAGCGAACCAGAGGCAAGCGGGTCCAGTCCAAATGCCTCCTGGAATAAAAGCGGCAGTAGAAACGGCACGGAAAACACCGCCATGCGAAAGAGCGAACCCGCACCATTCGAAACATGGAAGGTTTCTATGCGAAACACGTCCAGTGAGAACAGAGGCTTCTCCACACGCTGCATCCAGCGAATCATCGCTATCCCTAATGCAACCGAAGCAAGCAGCAGTGCAATCACTCTCCCACGCATCAGATGCTCTGCCTGTAACGTTTCCAGTAAAGCCATCAGGCAGAAGGAAGCCGAACCCGCCAGCAGGAAGCCGCCAAGATCAAAGCTCTCTGGTTCTGGTTCACCATCCTTCGGCACCAGCTTCCATCCAAGTACAAACAGCACCATCCCGATGGGAACGTTCAACAAAAACATCCACGGCCACGAAGCAAATGACAGAATCCATCCACCCAGAGGAGGTCCAAGAATAGGAGCCACCAGTGCAGGCCAGATGGTATATGCAATCGCCTTCATCAGTTGCGCCTTGGTCGAGGCACGCAGCACCATTAACCGGCCTACAGGCACCATCATCGAGCCGCCGATTCCCTGTAATACGCGCGCAGTTGTAAACAAGGGCAAAGTGTGGCTCAAACCGCACAGGGCCGAAGCCGTTGTGAAGATAAGAATCGCGGAAAGAAATACGCGCCGTTCACCAAACCGCGTGGCCACCCATCCGCTGAGCGGTATGAAGATAGCAAGGGTCAGTAGATAGGCCGTAATGCCAATGTTCACCTGGAGAACCGACGTTCCAAAATCGCGCGCCATCGTAGGAAGCCCAGTCGCAATAATGGTTGCATCCAGGTTCTCCATGAACAGTGCACCGGCAGCCAGTAACGCAACCGCGAGCGCATGCCCTCGCAGAGTCGAAGGATCAGCAGTTTTATTTGCAGATGAGCTCAAGTCATAAGTGTATCGACTCAACGCGTTAATTCAACCTGAAGCATAACCACTTACTGCGAAGGCGCATGAAAAAGGCGAAGAAAAGGTAAACTATCCTCATGGACTTTCAGCTTGCCACAGACTACAAGCCACAAGGTGACCAGCCAACCGCCATTACCGATCTGACCTCGGGCCTGCGCGACGGAGAAAAGCATCAGGTACTGCTCGGCGTCACGGGATCAGGAAAGACCTTTACCATGGCCAAGGTAATTGAGGCAGCCAATCGTCCTGCGCTTGTGCTGGCACACAACAAAACGCTCGCCGCACAGCTTTATCACGAGTTCAAACAGTTCTTCCCCCATAATGCCGTCGAATATTTTGTAAGTTATTACGACTATTACCAGCCCGAAGCCTATATTCCATCCGGCGACTTATACATTGAAAAAGAAGCCACCATTAATGACGAACTGGATAAGTTGCGTCTAAGTGCTACCCGTTCCCTTTTCGAACGACGCGACTGCATTATTGTTTCGTCGGTCTCCTGTATCTACGGCCTTGGTTCACCGGAAGCTTACTACGGCATGTTGATGCTGCTTGAAAAAGGCCAGCGTATCAAACGCGAAGACATCACACGCCGCCTGGTGGAGATTCTTTATGAACGCAACGATGGTGATTTTCGCCGCGGTACATTCCGCGTCCGTGGCGACGTGATTGAAGTCTTCCCCACGTACGACGAACTTGCCTATCGCATTGAGTTATTCGGCGATGAAATCGATTCACTCTCGCAGATCGATCCGCTCTTCGGCACGGTGAAACAGAAATATTCGCGGCTGCCTATCTATCCCAAATCGCACTATGTAGTCCAACCCGAACGCAAAACCAGCGCTATCAACTCCATCGTAAGCGAACTTACAGAATGGGAAGCGCAGTTGGAAAAAGAAGGCCGCATGGTAGAGGCGCAACGCATCCATCAACGCACGCGTTTCGACCTGGAGATGATTAAGTCGGTTGGCTATTGCCACGGCATTGAAAACTACTCGCGCCACTTCAGCGGACGTCTTCCCGGCGAGCCACCACCAACTCTCTTCGATTACTTTCCACGCGATTTCATGATCTTCATCGACGAATCACACGTAACCGTTCCGCAACTCCACGGCATGTGGCACGGTGACCGTTCTCGTAAAGGAAACCTTGTCGATTACGGATTTCGCTTGCCCAGTGCGATGGATAACCGTCCATTAAAGTTCGACGAGTTTGAAAATCGTACCGGGCAGATCATCTATGTAAGTGCCACGCCCGGGCCATATGAGTTAACCAAGTCAGCCGGTGTTGTTACCGAACAGATTATTCGCCCCACAGGGCTTGTCGATCCGCCGGTGGAGATACGCCCCATTAAAGGTCAGATCGACGATCTGCTGGCAGAGATTCGCGACCGCGTAGCAAAGAACGAACGCGTCCTTGTAACGACACTCACCAAGCGTATGGCCGAAGACCTTTCAGGCTATTACACGGAAGTCGGTGTAAAGTGCCGTTACATGCACTCGGAGATTGAGACGCTGGAGCGCGTGAAGTTACTACGCGATCTGCGCAAAGGTGAGTACGACGTACTTATCGGCATTAATCTTTTGCGCGAAGGATTAGACCTTCCTGAGGTCTCACTCGTCGCCATTCTCGACGCAGACAAGGAAGGTTTTCTGCGCTCGCAGGGTTCACTGATTCAGACCATCGGCCGCGCTGCGCGACATGTAAACGGCCGCGCTATTCTTTATGCCGACAAGATGACTGACAGTATGCAACGCGCGCTGGAAGAGACCGAACGCCGCCGCGAAAAACAACTTGCATATAACGAAGAGCATGGCATTACACCGCAGTCTGTAGCACGTCCCATTGGCGAAGCACTGGTAGGTATTGCCAGCGCGGACTATGTGGATGTAAGTACAGCGGACAACATTACGGACTTCGCTTCACAACAGGATTTAGACAAACATATTGCTGCGCTTGAATCTGAAATGCGCGAAGCCGCAAAGAATTTCGAATTCGAGAAAGCCGCTAAACTGCGCGACACCATTAAGGAACTGCGCACAAAAGAATTCTTCTTCAGTTGATTCAAAAGAATGTCCGACTGAAAAGTTCAGTACAACTTCTTTTCAGCCGGACATACAAATCGTAGTGATAAGACTTGCAGCAGGATAAGAAGAGAAGCCCTTGTTTTCCTGCACAGGCATACGCGATACTTTGCATGTATTGTTCAAGAGGATGCTTTTTGGCCAGCATATTTACCCATTCCAGCGATTTGGGAAGAAGAGCCTTTTTATGGGTTGCTGCTGCCATCCTTGCTCTCGGAACGATATGTGAGATCAATGCACAACAGGCCACTCTGATTCTGAACTCCGGCAGCAGCATTCAAACCCTTGCAGGCAGCGGGAAAGATGGCAAAACTACTGCCGGTTCTGCAACCGCAACCATGCTCGGTTCGCCTGCGGGGCTGGCTTACGATACATCCGGCAACTTATATATAGCGGACAGCCGGAACCACATCGTCTCACGCGTTTCTACTGATGGCAGCCTCACTATCCTTGCCGGAACCGGAGCAGAGGGTTTTTCCGGCGATAACGGGCCTGCGACCTCCGCAACACTCGATAAACCTTCAGGCATCGCGCTTCTCACCAACGGCACTCTGCTGATCGCAGACACAGGCAATCACCGTATCCGCAGCATCAGCCCGACAGGTGTTATCACAACCATCGCGGGTACAGGTACGCCCGGCAATACCGGCGACGGAGGCTCCGCAACAGCAGCCCGACTCCGCAATCCCAGCAGCGTTGACGCTCTGTCCGATGGCAGTATCCTGATTGCCGACGCAGGCAATCACCGCATCCGTAAAGTATCGCCATCCGGCACAATGAGTGCGCTAGCCGGTACAGGACAGGAAGGCGATTCCGGCGATGGGGGCGCGGCGATGGAGGCTGCATTCGAAAATCCTTCGGCGCTTTTCATCACCTCGGACAGCCGCATATTCATTGCAGATTCTTCAGCTCGCCGCGTTCGTGTATTGCAAACGGACGGCACAATCGCGGCGTATAGCGGACCGGAACTTCGCCGTCCTGACGGCCTGGGTATCGATGCCGCGGGCAACCTGCTGATCTCCGACGCCGGACAACAACAGGTCATCGCAAGCACCGCCACCACCTCTTCAGTCATCTCCGGCAACGGACTTCAAGGGCAATCCATAGCAGGCCCGGCCACTTCCACTTCACTCAATATGCCGGTTGCTGTTGCAACAGACAGTAACGGCGGCATCGCCATCAGCGACAAGGGAAACAATCGTGTGGAGCACATTACTCTTCCCCACATCGACTTTGGTTCCATTGCAGCCGGACAGATCTCAGCCGAAAAAACACTGACACTTCAAAACGGCGGCAAAACACCGTCGCATGTGCAGTCCGTCACACTCCCGGCCGCCTACCAGAGCACATCGAACGGTACCTGCGCTACAACACCATTTGCTCTCGCATCGCAACAGAGTTGCACGGTTGCGCTTGTCTTTCACCCAACCGCACAGGGAACGGCGAATGCTACCGGCACAGTCGTAGCCTCCGGACCACCATCGCCATTTCTGCTGACAGGCACAGGCACGCCACCAGAGAATCTTTCGCCCTCGTTAACAGCACTCACTTCCAACGGCAACATCAGTTACTCCGGCGCTGCTATTCAGCTCACGGCGACCGTTGCCGGATCATTACTCACCGCACCCACCGGAACCGTGAGCATCTACGATGGCAACTCTTTACTGGCAACACTCCAACTCAATGCAGGCAGCGTGACCTACTCCAGCGCAGCACTTACCCCAGGGCAACACGCACTGCATGCTGTATATAGCGGCGACGCTGTATACGCCACCAGCAGTTCCTCCGCAATAACACAGACAGTCGTTGCTGCTCCAGATTTTGTCATCAGAACCACCACAGCAAGCTACAGCGGCAAGCCCTCCGGAACTGTCACCATCCCACTAACAGTTGCACCCGTCAACGGCACGCTGAACCACTCGATCAGCTTTTCCGTTACAGGACTTCCCCCCGGGGCTTCCGCCAGCTTTCTTCCTGCAAACGTCACACTCGGTGGCGATCCGGTTCTGCTCTCCATGCTGGTCAAACTTCCGGCAAGCGTAAGCCTGCATCAGACGTCTACCTTTACATCCTTCGCTGCACTCTTCTTCTGCTGCGTACTGGCATTCCGTCGCCGACGCGTGGCAGGCATGGCTTTGCTGTCATTCGCCGTGGTTTCGTTCTCAGGATGCGGTGGTTTCCGTGGAATACCGCCGACCGACATTGGCAGTGCGAACAACACAACCCATCGCTACACGCTTACCGTCACTGCCACTACAGCCGGAGCGCTGGGCGATACACTCATTCACTCCATCCCCGTGCAACTGGACGTTACACAATGAAACGCTTTGGATTACTTGCTCTGGGCCTTGCTTGTTCCTGCAATGCCTATACTCAATCGCCTCGTACCGCGCTGGAGGTCGGCATACGTTACGCTGCAACGGTAACGAATGCGCCTCCGGGCGAGTGCGGCTGCTTTGTTCTGCAAGGCGCAGGCATGGATGCATCGTATCCGCTTGCCAGCCATCTGCGCGCAGTTGTCGATGTAGCAGGAACCACCATTGGTCGGGTTCCTGAAACCAGTCATGGCCTAAGCGAAATTACGCTACTCGCAGGTCCGCGCTATGTATTCCCCATGCGACATTTCAACCTGAATGCACAGGCGTTGTTCGGCGCGGTACGAGGCTTCGGCTCCGACTTCATCCTCACCTCCACGGTTCACACGGATACATCGACTAACTTCGCCATGACCCTGGGTGGATCACTCGATCTACCTTTAACGCGCACGGTGTTATTACGTCCCATCCAGTTCGACTACCTGCAAACCAATCTGCCAAACGGCGTGGATAATCGCCAGCGCAACATTCGCTTTGGAGCGGGCGTAATCTTCCGCGTCCATCTTCCATCGAACCGCTAAAGCATTTCCCCTGAAGATGTAAATTGAAGCAGATACTGTTTGCGCGCTTTTTTTGAAGAGACATCATTCGAAGAAAACGGCATTCAGCGAACTTCCGCGAACCACCCAAACCAGCCACAAAAGCAGAAAGCCCGGCGCGAGGCCGAGCTTCCCATACTGCCAATAGTCGTACAAATCACGCACGAAGTGCGTCGAGAACGATACGAAGTATTAGAACTGGCCCCAAAGGAGCTGGTTGTACACTTCGTGGTGAAACTGCACTTCCGAACCCTTTACAACGGTTCCCAGAAGACGCGGGCAACGGTCTGCCGAAGCCTGCTTCAGTTCTGCGAAACGCTCCTTCACATCCTTACCCAGCAGCGCGGTAGTCCAGTCTGCTGCGTTGAAGTCATGGATTGCCGTGTAGATATTGTCCGGCAGATAGCGCGATGCCTGACGCAGATTCTTGATCTTGCCGATGTTGCCTTCAAGACCAGTGCGGAAGATACTGTAGAGCACGCCGTATGGGTTTGCATCCGGTCCTACCGAACGCACTTCCACGCGCGCCGACTTCTCGTTGCCAATGGGAATACGGATCATCGAACCGCGATCGGTTGCCGAAGCCTTGATCTGGTTCGGTGCTTCAAAGTGAGGATCGAGACGGCGGTACGCATTCACCGACGAATTCAACAGCAGGCAGATGTCGTTGCCGTGCGTCAGGATTCGGTCGATGAAGTCCCACGCCAGATCGCTCATGCCCTCTTCGCCATCCTTCGAGTAGAAGATGTTCTTCTTCTCCTTGGTGATGGACACGTTCGTGTGCATGCCGCTGCCGTTTACACCCACCACCGGCTTCGGCAGGAAGGTGGCGGTCATACCCATCTGCGTAGCCACCTGGCGGCAGATCAGCTTATACAACTGAATCTGGTCGGCAGCCGAAACCACATCACCATAGGTGTAGTTGATTTCAAACTGTGAAGGAGCTACTTCAGGATGGTCTTTTTCGTTCTCGAAGCCCATCGCACGCTGCACTTCGGCAGTGGTGTCGATGAACTCACGCAACGGATCGCCCGGCAGCGAGTGATAGTAGCCACCCGAGTTCACATACTCGAATGCACCGGTCTTGTGGTAGCTGCGTTCCGCATCCACACCTTCGAAGAGAAAGCCTTCCACTTCGTTCGCTGCATTCAGCGTGTAGCCATGATCGGCAAACTGCTTATTGGCGTACTGCTTCAGAATGCCGCGCAGATCGGCCGCATACGGTTCGCCGTTCTTGCCAATCACTTCGCCGAAGACCATGACCTTGCCGCTGCCGAACACATCGGAAGGCGTCCAGTAGAACGCATTCCAATCCAGCCCCAGGCGCAGATCCGATTCCTTCTGTGCCGTAAAGCCGCGGATCGACGAACCATCGAAGGTCAGGTTGTCAAAGCTGTTCACCAGAAACTTCTTGTCGTAATCCAGCATGTGCAGGCGGCCTTCCAGGTCGCTGAACACCACTGTCACAGCTTTAATACCCTTGGTATCCGCCAGGTACTTCAGGCGCTCTTCCTGAATCTTGTCGATAGCGACACGTTGCTTGCGCTGTTCTTTGGCAGCGAGGTTGAGGTCTTCGAGCTCTGCATAGGACAGTTCGAGAAAATCACGGTAATTGCCGGTCATACAACTCCTTGGTCTCCTCAAACCGGGATACTCCCCCGATCGATGGAGTAAATTTCGCTGACAGATTTTTCGGTGAAAAAGCGATGAATTGCCCTTCTTGTACGTTAGCAGAATTTTGTCTCCATGCATCGAATTTCAGCGGCAAGACCATGGCAGATTCCGCCATTCCCTCCGGGACTCTAAAAATTCACACAGCACTGGGTTTAAGTAGCAAAAACCCTACCCAATTTCCCACCGAGGCATGTGATAATTTCACTTGGGCATACGCCATCCGGCGAAAGCCTTTTGAACATTCTGGAGGCACAACTACATTGGGCATGAACATGGTTCCAAAGCGCATCTTCTTTACGAAGGGCGTTGGAAAGCACAAGGAACGGCTGACGTCGTTTGAGATGGCGCTACGCGACGCCGGTATCGCCGCACAGAATCTGGTTCGCGTCTCATCCATCTTTCCGCCCAAGTGCAAGCTGATCACGCGCAAGGAAGGTTTGACGTACCTGAACCCGGGCGAAGTGGTCTTCGCCGTGGTTGCAGAGAACAGCACACGCGAGCCGCACCGCCTGTGCGTTTCTTCCATCGGCGTGGCCATCCCCACCGATCGCAACACTTACGGCTACCTCTCCGAGCATCACTGCTTCGGTGAGACCGAAGAGCAGGCCGGCGACTACGCCGAAGAGCTGGCAGCAGAGATGCTCGCCACCACTCTCGACGTTGAGTTCGACCCGGACAAGAGCTGGGACGAGAAGAAGGAAATCTACCGCATCTCCAACAAGATTGTGCGCACTGCAAACGTAACGCAGTCGGCCGTTGGCGATAAAAAGGGCCTGTGGACGACCACCATCGCTGCCGCAATCCTCATCATGGACGACGAGGAAAAGTAGCGCTCGGCAGATATTCCGCAGACATCAGGAAAACTGCAAGAGCGCTGGCCATGCCAGCGCTCTTGTTCTTTTTACTCAATACAGTTTGCTCAATAAAATAATTGCTCGATAAAAGCTTCTGCTCAGTCAATAAGAGCATCTCGCGCAATACGATGGTTTTGATAGGCACCTATAAATGCCGTTTTCTTTGAGAGAAGCAGCGCAAACAAGAACTGCCCTTCATGCAGCATCGCGGAAAATGCTCCAATCGCTTCATCAGGATGAGGAAACATGAGCCACATCAGCACAGACAATTCGCAGCAGTTTGCCAGCGACAATTATTCCGGCATATGTCCCGAAGCATGGACAGCCATGGCCGAGGCTAACCACGGCCATGCCACAGCTTACGGCGACGATCCCTGGACGGCGCGTGCAGCAGATCTCTTCCGCGAGCTATTTGAGACCAACTGCGAAGTCTTTTTTGCATTCAATGGAACCGCGGCAAATTCGCTCGCACTCGCATCGCTCTGCCAAAGCTATCACTCCGTCATCTGCGCGCAGACAGCACACATAGAAACAGACGAGTGCGGAGCTCCGGAGTTCTTCTCGAACGGCAGCAAACTTCTGACGGCGCAAACGGTCGATGGCAAGATCACCCCCGAAGCCATCCGCGACCTCGCAACCTCGCGACAAGACATCCACTTCCCTAAGCCCAAGGCTGTCACCATCACGCAATCCACTGAGACGGGCCGCGTGTATACGCAGGATGAGATTCGCGCACTCAGCCAGACCTGCCGCGATCTCAAGCTGCATCTGCACATGGACGGTGCGCGTTTTGCCAATGCCGTTGCCCACACCGGCCTCACCCCGGCAGAGATGACATGGAAAGCCGGCGTCGAAGTACTTTGCTTCGGCGGCACCAAGAACGGCATGGCCGTAGGCGAAGCTATCCTCTTCTTCAACCGCGACCTCGCTACCGATTTCGACTATCGCTGTAAGCAGGCAGGCCAGCTTGCGTCGAAGATGCGCTTCCTCTCCTCGCCCTGGGTCGGCATGCTCGAAAGTGGTGCATGGCTGAGGAATGCCCAGCATGCCAATGCCATGGCACAACGGCTCTATATCGCCATCCAAGATCTGCCGAATGCAGAGGTCATGTTTGGCGTGGAAGCTAATGCCGTCTTCTTAATGGCAAGCGAAGATCGCCTCGAAAAACTTCGCGAACGCGAATGGCGCTTCTACACCTTCATCGGCGGTGGCGCGCGCTTCATGTTCGCGTGGGACACCGATCCGGCGCGAGTCGATCAACTTGCAGCCGACATCATAAGCATCATGAGTTAAAAGGCTCAAGGTGAACATCCGTTTCGCGGGGGCAACAAAACGGATGTCCCATGTCTCGCTTTTGAGATGTGAGATTTCACCCAAAGCGCGAACCAGCATAGAGTGACGAAATCGTTCACTCCAATATCTTTCGAAAGAGCATGGCTTTAACCGTGCCGTACGAGTAAGAGCTAACACGGGGCTTCAGCCCCTGAGGGGAAATGCCCAATGAAAAAGACCAACGTAGCCCTCATCCAGATGAGCTGCGAACCCGACACGCAGAAGAATCTCGACAAGGCCGCCGCACGTATCGAAGAAGCCGCAAAGAACGGCGCAGAACTCATCTGCCTGCCGGAACTCTTCCGCGCGCAATACTTCTGCCAGCGCGAAGACCACGCACTCTTCGCCACCGCTGAATCCATCCCCGGCCCATCGACCGAGCGCATCAGCCAGATCGCGAAGGACAACAAGGTCGTCGTTATTGCATCGCTCTTTGAGCGCCGCGCACCGGGCCTGTACCACAACACCGCTGTCACCATCGAGCGCGACGGTCAAATCGCCGACGTCTACCGCAAGATGCACATCCCCGACGACCCGCTCTACTACGAGAAGTTCTACTTCACACCGGGCGACCTCGGCTTCAAGGCATTCAACTCCACCGCAGGCAACATCGGCACACTCGTCTGCTGGGACCAGTGGTATCCCGAAGGAGCACGAGTCACCGCACTCAAGGGCGCGGAGATTCTCTTCTACCCCACCGCCATCGGCTGGCACCCCAGCGAGAAGGAAGAGTTCGGCGAAGCCCAGTACGACGCATGGCAGACCACGCAGCGCGCCCACGCCATCAGCAACGGCGTCTGGGTATGCGCGGTGAACCGCGTAGGCCATGAGCAGGGCGACGTCATCCATAACGGCGTAAACATGCCCGGCCCAGAAGGCGCAGGCCTCGAGTTCTGGGGCGGCAGCTTCATCGCCGATCCTTTCGGACGCATCATCGCCAAGGCCTCGCACGACAAGGAAGAGACCCTCTACGCCACGCTCGATCCCTCATTGGTTGAGATCACGCGCCAGCACTGGCCCTTCCTCCGCGACCGCCGCATCGACGCCTACGAAGGTGTCACCAAGCGCTTTTTGATTTAACCAACAGAACGCACCAGGTTCACCAGAACTCATCGCGTACATCGCGAAAAATTCTGCGAACATTGCATTCCCTCTTGAGGACTTTCAAAATGCTCGAAACACCACGCAGCCTCGGCTATCGCATGCCCGCAGAGTGGGACGCACACACCTCCACCTGGATCGCATGGCCGCACAACGCCGAAGATTGGCCCGGCAAGTTCCAGCCCATCCCCTGGGTCTATTCCGAAATCGTGAAGAACCTCTCACAGGTCGAAGACGTCAACATCCTCGTCAACGACGAGCGTGCGCAGAAGGTCGCCACCCGCATCCTCACCCGCGCCGGCGCCAACCTAGCACGCATCCACTTCCATCTCTGGAAGACGGACCGCATCTGGCTGCGCGACAGCGGCCCCATCTTCGTTAAGAAACAAAACGAAGTCGCCATCACCAACTGGAAGTTCAACGCCTGGGCCAAGTATCCCAACTGGCACAACGACGACCAAATCCCCTCGCACGTTGCAAAGCACTACAACATGTCCAGCTTCGAACCGATGATCGGAGATCACCGCGTAGTCCTCGAGGGCGGCTCCATCGATGTGAACGGTGCAGGTGCCATGCTTACCACGGAAGAGTGCCTGCTCAGCGAAGTGCAGCAGCGCAATCCAGGTATCAGCAAGCAGCAGCTTGAAGCCTGCTTCTACGACTATCTCGGCATCGACCAGGTTCTCTGGCTCAATCGCGGCTGTGCCGGCGACGACACGCACGGCCACGTCGACGACATCGCCCGCTTCACCACCGTTGACACCATCGTTGCCGCTGTAGAACACGACACTAACGACGAAAATCACCTGCCGCTCGCAGAAAATCTCGACCGCCTGCGCAGCTTCCGTCAAGCCAACGGCAAGCCATACAACATCGTTGAACTGCCCATGCCCGCACCGGTCGTCTTCGACGGCGAACGCCTGCCCGCCAGCTACGCAAACTTCTACATCGCGAACGACCTCGTACTCGTTCCCACCTTCAACGACGCGAATGATCGCATCGCGCTCAACATCCTCGCGGACCAGTTCCCCACCCGCAAAGTCATTGGCATCCACTGCGGCGATTTCATCTGGGGCCTGGGTGCGCTACACTGCATGACACAACAGGAGCCTGCATAGTTCCGAAGGTAAATGAAAGTGTTGAATGTAAAAGAAGCCGTGTCAAAAGCACAACAGGAGATACCTGCACTTTTCCCTGATTTTGCAAGCCACGATTTAAGACTGGAAGAAGCAGAAACACCACTCAGCGGAGGCAGGTGGAAATTCACATTCAGTGCATCAGTCCCAGAAGAGGTGGATTGTTAGTTTTAACAGAAGATGGGCGATTCGCTTCTCAAATTGTCAAGTTCTGTGGCATTGGTTTGGACCTGAAAACAGCGATTTCCATTGCGCGAAATAACGTATGACCGATCAGGAAGCCATGCAGCTTGCGATTGCCGAAGCGCACGCGTCAGAAGCCGAGGGCGAAGTGCCAGTAGGCGCAGTTGTGTTGCTCGAAGGAGAGGTTATCGGTCGCGGCAACAACCGCGTCATCCGCGACAACGACCCGACAGCGCACGCAGAGATCGTCGCCATGCGCGACGCAGCCCAGACCCTGCGCAACTATCGCCTGAATAACTGCACACTCGTCGTCACACTGGAACCATGCGCCATGTGCGCAGGAGCCATTCTTCACGCACGCGTGAAACACCTCATCTACGCCGCGACCGATCCCAAGGCAGGAGCCTGTGGTTCCGTACTTGAAGTGATGAATCACCCGCACCTGAACCATCGCGTAGAAGTAACTGCGGGCATCCTTGCCGAAGAGTGCGGTTCCCTGCTGACAAATTTCTTTCGCGCCCGCCGATAGAACTGATCTATAACATTCCTACATGTCCAGCCATGAAGAGTTGCTATACACACTCAGTCAAGGTATTGACTTCCGCACAGGAGAATACTTCCCTCCGGATCATGTCCTCCAGAATCCCGATGCAGTTCGAGCATTACATGCCGCTGTTTCCGCGATGAAGCGGAACATTCAAGATAAGACCGCTTTGAGGAGCAAGCCATCAAATCAGGGCGCAACTTGGAACTTACATGAGGAAGCACAGCTTGTTCAGGCGTTCCAACAAGGCAAACGTATCTCTGACATAGCAGTTCAACATGGCCGCACGGGTGGAGCGATTACAAGTCGCCTGAAGAAACTCGATCTCATCGAGTAGTACGCAAAACATATTTCACGCATCCAACAGCGCATGAGCGAAGCAAAACTTCAAGGCAAAGTCGCATTGGTTACAGGATCGTCCTCGGGGATTGGCCAGGGTATCGCCATTCGTCTGGCAAAAGACGGAGCAGACGTTGTAGTCAACTACTCCGGCCATCCCGAAGGCGGAGAGCAGACAAAGCAACAGATCGAAGCACTCGGACGCAGGGCCATCAACGTCAAAGCCGACTTATCCAAAGTTTCCGACTGCCAGTCACTCGTACAGTCCGGCATCGACGCATTCGGCAAAATCGATATCCTCATAAACAACGCAGGCGTAGAAAAGAACGCAGAATTCATCGACGTCACCGAACAGGACTATGACCTTGTACTTGATGTGAATCTGAAGGGTGTCTTCTTCACCACACAGGCTTTTATAAAACAGTTGCTGGCAAAGAATCTCCCCGGCCGCGTCATCAACATCTCGTCCGTGCATGAAGACATGGTGTTTCCTCACTTCGCCAGCTACTGTGCTTCCAAAGGCGGTGTGCGCATGCTCATGCGCGATCTCGCGGTAGAGCTAGGACCGAAGAACATCACCGTGAATAACATTGCTCCGGGTGCGATCATCACTCCCATCAATACGTCGCTGCTCGACGATAAACCAAAGCTGAATGCATTGCTGGCCAACATCCCGTTAGGCCGACTAGGAACCGTAGACGACGTTGCAGCTCTCGCGTCCTTCCTCGCCAGCGATGAAGCGGCTTATATCACCGGTTCCACTTATTTCGTCGATGGCGGCCTCATTCGCAACTACCACGAGCAGTAGTGCATCCTGCTGACGCTGGAATCCTTCGCGTGCTGTTTTCCCCGATGGAAAACTCATGCAGTGACTTTCTGCATGTATCTGCCGTGGCCGAAACGTTTACACTTGGAAACATGGACCTGAAGGTATATACGGCAGACTGGTGCCGCGACTGCTATATAGCCAAACGCTTTCTCACACAGCACAACATCCCTTACACCGAAGTCAACATTGAAAAGACTCCCGGTGCCGTGGAAGCTCTGCTGGAGAATGTGGGTAAGAAAGCCATCCCCCAGTTTGTGATTGATGGTAAGTGGGTACAACCCTATCAACCGGGCCGTGGTTTTCTCTACGAAGAGATGTCGGCACTGCTTGGTGTAGAAACCACCTGAAGCATACTCCAAATTATCTGCACATACAGTTATGTAAATAGAAAGACCTCGCATGATGCGAGGTCTTTCTATACTGAAAACAATTACTCCTGTTGATAGCGCGCAAGCACATCGTCCAATGTGAGCACACCTTCCAGCACTCCGCGCATGGCACGGTTTGAGATAGGAAGAATCGGCCAGTGTTTGAAATAAGGCAACGCCTGCGCCAGCGGCTGGTCCGGAAAGAGCAAAGGCGTACGTCGAAGCGGAATACTTTGCTCCAGGGTTTTATTGCCGTCTGTCTCCGCTCTCTGTAAAAGCTCTTCCATCTCTGCATGGCGCGCGGCATACCAACCATCACTGCAATGAATCAGCACAGCCGTTGCCGAGGATATTTCACCTTCTCCCCGTTCATCCGTACGCAGTAACTCATTCAGCTTTTCTCCGCCGCTCAAAATAGGTAAATGCGACGGATGTAAAACATCTTCGAAACGTATCTCTGTATCTTCGCGCTCTTCTTCCAGCGATGGAAGATATAGGCCGTCCTGATGCGTGAACTGTTCCAGAATCGCAACAGGTTGCAATGAACGTGCAATAAGGTAAGCAATCGTATTCGCCAAAATCACAGGCAACACAATCGAATAGTTCCCGCTGATTTCCAGAATCATGAAAACGCTGGTCAGCGGTACACGGATGAACGCGGCAAAAAACACGCCCATACCCACCAACGCATACGATCCTACCGAACCGGTCAGCGACGGGAAGAACTGATGTTCAAAGGTTCCCACCGCAGAACCCAGCATGGCTCCAATGAAAAGTGTTGGCGCAAACAGACCTCCCGGAGCGCCAGACGAAAACGAAACCGTAGTGGTCAGCAGTTTCAAACCAGCCAGCAACAGCAGAAAACCAACCGTGTACTGTGCGTGCATGGCTGCATCCATCGCGCCATATCCAACGCTTAATACTTCCGTTACTCCCAAATAAGCAACTGCGCCAACAAAAACGCCCGCAATTGCTGGAAGAAATATCTGGCGATTCGCAGGAAGTGTCCGCAGTCGAGGACGCAGATATGCCAGCGCACGCGTAAACGCAAGCGACGAGAAACCACCGATAACGCCCAGCACGGCATACGCCAGCAACTCGCGCGGATCACGCAGGTTCACATTCGGAATACGAAACATCGGTTGCGCTCCCCAGAACCATCGCGCAACCACAACCGCCGAAACAGCCGAAAGCACAATCGAGCCGAGGATGGCCGCTGTCCACTGCCCGATCACCTCTTCAATCACGAACAGCACCGCCGTAATAGGTGCATTAAACGCTGCTGCCAGGCCTGCAGCAGCACCCACCGGCGCAAACAAACGCATCCGTTCACGTGATAGACCGACATAACGCCCGATGCGCGATGCCACTCCTGAACCCAAATGCAGTGATGGATCCTCAGGCCCTAACGACTGACCCGACCCGATCGACAATGTTGCAAGCAGAAACTTGCCAATCATCGTCTTCGTGGAGATGTAGCCGTTGTGAATATAGAGTGCAGCCTTGGTCTGATTTACACCCGAACCACGAACATCGGGAAAGACGTATCGGATCAGTACGCCTAAAAATAATCCCACCACAGCCGGTACAACGATCAATCGCAACTGGTGCGGTGCCGGTGCCGATCCTTGCAGCAACACCGAAAGCCATTCAATGGCCATACGGAACGACACCACCAGCAGGCCGGAGATCACTCCGATAAAAATACTCAACAGAAGAAACAATCGGTCTTCCCTGCCGGCGACCTGCTCTATTTCCTCTACATCGGCGGCAATCGTCTCTGCCCTCAAAACTTCCCTCCCAAACGTGTCTCGGAATGCCCGGACAGGTAAAGTAACAAGGCATCATCGCCAGACAACGGGCCGCACTGTTCCGATACTGCTTGTTCGGTAGAAAAGATCAGCGCGCGGTAGCCATCCTGCACGTCGTCATCATGCCGCAACTGCGCACGTTTATTTGCCGTATCAAATTGCTTCCACGCAGCCTGCAACTCAGTCAGTGCCCCGACCTTTTCTGCCTGTTTTGCTATGCAGGTCTTCAAGCTCGACGCAGCAATTCTTCCATCCAGCAACAAATGTGCTGCACGTTCATCCGATGGAATATCGTGTGAGACCGCCAGTTCCGACAAGCGGCCTGCATCCTCCTTCATCGAGCGTATGCGCGCCTCCTCGCTCGCTGGGAGTTTCCTAGCTCGCAGCGCCAACGCCAGATGCTCAGCAGCACAGTCGTAATCCCCTACGCGATAGCAGAGTTCTCCAATCTTCGTCTCCGCAACCGGTGCAAGCTGCTTATCGTCCAGCACATTTCTATAGGCAGCCAAAGCATCCCTGGAGTCTCCTGCTTCCGCCAATCCCTCAGCAATGCGCAGTTGCGACAGAGCATCCGGATTGTTCCCGGCAGAGAGCAAAAGTTCTGCCTGCGCCGCCTGCGACTGGCCCAATCCCACCAGATACGAGGACAACTCCAACCTCACATCACGCCTGCGCTGCGCCCCATCTCCATACCAGTTTCCAAACACAGCCGCGCGATAATACTGAACAGCACCCAAAGACTGCTTCTGTTGCCGTTTCAGACGAGCCAGTTCTAAATTGATCTCGCCATCCCCAGGACTCGCCTGCCACAGGTTAAGAAAGTAGTTTTCTGCCTCCACGGTATGCCCGTCCGCAGCCAGCGCACGCGCCAGGGCAAGCTGATTTGCGCGCTCATCCGGACGAAAAAAGAGCGAGGTGCGCAGAGCATACACAGCCTCTTTTGAATCCCCTTTTGCCAGAGCCTGCCGACCACGTTCCGCCCATCGCACGGCAAGCTGTTCGCGGTGCGACTCAAAGCTGCGAAACAGCAATGTCGTAACGCCGCCAAGCACTAGAGCAACTGCGGTCAAAGTAAGAAAAGTAAGGCTATCGCGTACCATCAACCGACGTCGATTTGCCTGCCGCTGCAAAGACACTTGCCCTGATGCTGTGCCATCATCCAACACGTCCATTAAACTTAAGTCTACAGGGCCCATATTCGGCCAGGCGCCTGCAAGGGCAGCACGCAACACCTCAAGGGGTATCCAAATTGATCGACCGTTATACGCGACCGGCCATGCGCAAGCTGTGGTCCGACGAATCCAAGTTCCGCGCCTGGCTTGAGGTGGAAGCCACTGCAAGCGAAGTACTTGCCGACGCAGGCATCGTCCCGCAAGAGGCCGCAAAGGCCATCCGCGAACGTGGCGATTTCGATATCGCCCGCATCTCCGAAATCGAGCTGCAGACCCGCCACGATGTCATCGCATTTACAACTGCCGTGGCAGAAAAAGTCGGCCCCGAATCGCGGTGGCTGCACTTTGGACTCACCTCCACCGATGTTGTCGATACAGCTCAGGCACTCCTGCTCAAGCAGGCTTCCACCACCATCCTCGAAGGCCTCCACGCACTGTCAGAAGTTTTGAAGCGGCGCGCCATCGAATTTGCCCTCACGCCCTGCATCGGCCGCACCCACGGTGTCCACGCCGAACCCACCACCTTCGGCATGAAACTGCTTCTCTGGTACACCGAATGTCAGCGCAATATCGCTCGCTTTTCGGCCGCGGCAGAGGACATGCGTGTGGGCAAACTCTCCGGCGCCGTAGGCAGCTACGGTACCATCACGCCCGCGCTCGAAGAGGAAATCTGCACTCGCTTGGGCCTTCGCACTGCCGAGGTCAGCACCCAGGTCCTGCAACGCGACCGCCATGCCGCCTACATCGGAGCACTCTCCATCGTGGCTTCCTCGCTCGACAGGATCGGCACCGAAGTTCGCCACCTGCAACGCACCGAAGTCCGCGAAGCCGAAGAGTTCTTCAGCGAAAAGCAGAAGGGTTCCAGCGCCATGCCGCACAAACGTAACCCCATTACATGCGAGAACATCTGTGGTCTTGCCCGCGTGATGCGCGCAAACTCTCAAGTAGCACTTGAAGATGTTGCCCTGTGGCACGAGCGAGATATTTCACACTCCTCGGCGGAACGTGTCATCCTGCCCGATACCACGACCCTGGCCGATTATCTGCTCAGTAAGACCACCAACCTGATCGACAAGCTGATGGTCTATCCCGAACGGATGATGAAAAACCTCAACCTGACCGGCGGCCTGGTCTTCAGCGGACAGTTACTACTGGATCTGGCCGAAGCCGGCATGCTGCGCGAAGACGCCTATAAAACCGTGCAGACGCTGGCCATGAAGGCATGGAAGGAAGACCTGATATTCAAAGACCTGGTCGCCGCCGATCCACAGATCACCGAGCTTCTGCCACCCGAACGCATCGCCCGCGCATTCGATGTAAACCGCCGCCTGGGTAATGTCCCTGCCGTATTCGAACGGGTTCTGGGCAAACCACTCCGCGATCTGCAAGCCTCGCAGCAGAAAGTAGATTAACTACTTATGCTGCCACCGGGCGATGCCGAACTGATTCGTATTATGGATGCGAACCTGGCCGACGCTACCCGGCGAGGCGGTGATTGGCTTGCCTGCCGACCGGGTTGCAGCCAGTGCTGCGTAGGCGTCTTTCGTATTGGCCCGCTGGATACGGAACGGCTGCGTGAAGGACTCCGCTCTGCCAATCCAATCCGCGCCGCACGCATTCGCAGCCGTGTACGCGAATCGATTGCCGCTCTGCGCGACGATTTCCCCGGCGATCCGGACAGCGGTGTTTTATTCGAAGACGAAGCTTCGCTTGCAACGTTCGAAGACTTCGGCGACGACGCTGTCTGCCCCGTTCTCGATCCGGAGACACATACCTGCGATCTCTACGAGCACCGACCCATGACCTGCCGCAGCTTTGGACCTCCCGTACGCACCGAGGAGGGAGGCTTTGGAGTTTGCGAACTCTGTTTTCAGGGAGCCTCGGAAAAGACTGTTGCCGTAGCGGAGTTGCATCTTCCCTCGTCCGCTCTTGAAGCTGCACTGGACGCCGAAACCGGCATGGAAGGCACCACAATCGTCGCCTTCTCGCTAAAAGACTGCTGAATTCCTTATTGCACACCTATGGCTAAAAAGGAAGACGCTCAGTTCCCACCCATGAGCGGATCCATCGGCAACTGATCGGGAGCATAGGAACACATCTCCGTGGAAGGCGACACAACCGACTGTAAAGGCAGTTGCATCCGCGAACTGGTCACATCCAGAACGGGCAGTGTCTCTTCGAGAGCCGGCAACGGTGGCGCATCTTTCGGCATATGGAATCGGCCCGTTCCCACATATGCCGCTATCAGGCTGGCCGCTGTAGTGGGCGAAAGGAAGGCCAGAGGGACAATATATTTCTTCGACCGTACCAGCGTTTCGCCGATACCATCTATGCGATGGCTTCGCTGGATCGTTCCCGGAACCTGTTCGATTTGAAAGACCTGTAGGTTCGCCTCGGCATTTTCCTTCCCGTATTGTGTTACCAGCCGAGCCAGATGTTTCGGCGTAGTGAGCCAGAAGTCCGACATCGTATTGCGCGGAATGGAACCGGGATAGGTGCTGCGCAGGATAGAGCGGGCAAAATCGGCGCAGTTGCGATAGAAGAGATTAAACCGCCCATGGTTATGGCTATCATTCAGCCGCGCCATAATGGCTTCGTCCTGCTCCTGCGTGGTGCCCATCTGGTAGACAAAGATACGGCGGTCATAGGATGAACCGATCAACTGAATCCACTCGCCACCCGGCGTAGAACCGTCCGGACGATTCGGCGCCAGGCTCAACAGATGCTGCCGACGATAACGGTCTCGCAGCGTCTTTCTCAATTCCGGCGTTGCCATAGGAGGCACCTGCGAAAGATCCTCTACAGCATAAAGATAGGGGATTAAAGGGATTACAACCCAGTCATAGCCATCCACACGGTGGTAGCGGCTGACGACCGAACCCAGTTCGCCGGGATGGCACAGGCGTAGCCGCGTAGGCGTCTCTGCGCAGACATGATCCAGATAGATCGCCGCATGGCCCGTGGGATTGAAGGCGCCAAATGTGCCAAAAGGCTCTTCCACCAACAAACTGATGCTGGCGTGCGCGCCCCCACACAGGGCTATCATCACCCAAAATGTAATGACAAAAAAGGCGGCTTTTCTCAACCGCAGCATGATCACGTCCTCTTCAGAGCATCCGTTTTTTTAAACCCGGCGGGGGCAAAAATTCCCTGGAGCGGCTTGCTGTAGTATATCAACCCCCAACTTTCCGGAAAAGTCGCGGTTCATAGGATGTATCGGCGATAATCGAGCCTGTGCAGCATTTTTTTGATGGCGGCGAAACACGAAAGGCACGACTTACCGTTGCCATAACCGGCGCAAGCGGAGCCTTGTTCTCCGCCCACCTGCTTCGACTGCTGGCCGGCGACGACCGTGTAGAGCACGCTCACCTGGTCGTTTCCGACCACGCCCTGCGCGTCCTGGCCGAGGAGATGCAGATCTCCAATGGGCGTTCCGGCCTGCTGGCCTGCCTGCTCGACGGCGCTCCCGCCGATAAATTCACATTGCTGCGCAATGACGACATCGGAGCGCCCATCGCCAGCGGCAGTCACCCTTCCGACGGCATGATCGTGCTCCCCTGCTCCATGGGTACGCTGGCCTCAATTGCCAACGGCATGGCATCGCGCCTGATCGACCGCGCCGCCGACGTTACCCTGAAAGAGCAGCGGCCACTGATCCTTTGTGTGCGTGAGACGCCGTTCAACCGCATTCACCTGCGTAATATGACCCTGGCAGCGGAAGCAGGAGCGGTGATCTACCCGGTGATTCCGGCGATGTACTTCAAGCCACAGGGCTTGGATGAGATTGCCCGGCAGTTCTGCTGTCGGGTTCTGGCCCACCTGGGTCTGGAGCAACCCGGCGCCTACCAGTGGAAGCCAACCGACATATAGAAATGATCCCGGCAGATTAAATACCGCTCGGCCCGTCCACGTATGTGGTGGATGGCGGCAATGGTGGGGTCGCCCGCAAAAACTGCAGTGTTGCATCCACAGCGGGTTTTGCGCACTCGGACGGCATCAGGTGGCCGCATTCCTTTATTCCGACGAAGACACTCTGCGGCACCAGCGCATGCAATCGCAACCCCACAGAAACCGGGATCAGGCGATCCTCCGTTCCCCACAGAATCAGCATCGGCATCTGCAACGTCCGCAGGCGGAAATCAAGCAGTTCGCGCCCATGCAGCATGCTCTGGAACGACTGTTCCACGATGAAGCGGTTCTCCTGAATACGGCGTAGCATTGCCGGAATTGCGAACGCCGGTACACTCACCCGGCGTTTGCCGGGTTCAAGGTGATCCATTAATCTCTCGAATCCAGCCCGATCCGCCGGTGAAAACAGCGACTGGTCAAAGCCGATCTCGTAGTACAACCCAGCCGTGTCGTACACCATCAGCCGTCGCACCATCTCCGGATGATTCAGTGCAATCTTCATGGCCACCCAGCCGCCCATCGACCATCCGCCAACATCCGCCCGCTCGATATGCAGTGCGCGCAAAAAGCCCAGGGCAATGCGCTCCTCACCATCCAGCGAGTAATCGCCATCGTCCGGTTTGGGCGAATCACCATACCCCAGAAGATCGACAGCATATACGTGGTAGCCCGCCGCGGAGAACTCCGGGATCATCCGCGACCAGTCCGATGCGCGTGCTCCCAGACCATGAATCAGAAATACCGGGCGCTCTGGTCCAGCAATCTTCGATGGTGACTCCAGATAGTGCAGGCGATAGCCATCCACCTGTACCCAGCGGCTTTCCACGCCATTCTTTTTCAGGTAAACGCGGGTAGTCTGTTCCAGCAGCCACACCGGCGCGAACGCTATGGCAGCGCATGCGCACACCAGCAGGACCACCAATACCAGGAAGACCGTTTTGCCCCAGTGCTTCACCGCAGGGGTTTTCCAAATTCTTCGGCAAAGGCGAGATGATTCAACTCAAATCGTCCGCCGTCGTATTTATCCGGCCCCTTTAAATGGCCGATGCACAGCATCGACACCACCCAGTAACTCAGCGGCAGACGCAGCGCTTCCTTCACCTCATTCTGTTCAAACCCCTCCATGGCCGCCGTATCGTATCCCATGGACTCCGCCATCAACTGCATGAACGCAGCGGCATAGGTCACCTGCTTATTCAGCCAGCCATGCATCTGGTCGGTGTTCAGGCTGTGCAGATAACTTTCCACATAGCTTTTCAACTGCGCGGCATAGCTCTCACTCATACCGCCGTCGAGCCCCATCTGCACGATCTCATCAGCATCCCGCCGCCAGCTATCGGCGTCGCCACAGCAGACGATGATCACCGAAGCCTCTTCCACCTTTGCCTGGTTGAATGCAGCAGCACGCAGGCGACGCTTCTGCTCCTGCGACTGCACCACGACAAAACGCCAGGGCTGTACGTTATAGCCGGAAGGTGCAGCAACACCCGCTTCCAGGATGGCCTGAATATCTTCAAAAGGGACAGGCTCACCATCGAACGAAGGCGTCGATCGTCTTTCGCGAATGACTTCTATGAGTGGCTTCTGCAAATCAGGCATCGGGGACAGTTTACTGGGAGATGGCCGCCGATTCCACTCCAGCCCATATACGACCGCGATTCCCCTCACGTTTTTTCACAGAGACAACATCTCCATAAGCTGTCGCTCTTTAAAGCGATGACATGGGTTCTTCGCTGATGTAATTCGATCCATCCGGGAACTCAGCCATGATCCACACCCCGTGAAACGCCGAACGCAGTTCAGGATAAGCAGCCACAATGGCCTTTGCCGCTGCCTGATTGCGTGCGCGCGATGCAATGGGATCGTTCAGAGCGTTATCTGCCTTTACATGCGCCACAACATCCAGCCCCGCATTGGCCGGAGCATTCTCCGCAGCCAAAGCAGTCACGCGAATCTCCGCGCCTTTACCATCGCCAATCACCAGAGGCTGTTGCTCGTTTAAGCCATTGGAAAGTGCCGGTGGAGCAGCCTTGCTGCGTTCTCCCTGTAGCTTTTCCAGGTGGTCCGACGAGACAAACGACACCGGCTTCAACAACTGTTCGGCGGCCGCATAATAGATCCACGCATTCCACGCCTGCTTCTTCGCCACGTAGTCGCGAGCGGTTTTCCAGTACCAAAGTCCATCGTGTCCGGCAGTTGTTGTTGCTCGCGGAAAGAACCCTGCAAGCTGCCACTGCCCCGGAGTGTTTTCACGCAGAAGGGTCGATACCTGCCACGGATCAGGCCCCGTCGCATCCAGTACAACCAGCCCATATTTTCCCTGTGGCAACGATGGAATCATAAAACTTGTCATCGCCGAACCGCGATTCAAGTTGCAGAAGAACTGCGCATCCTGCTGCGACCCGACAGGAGCAGCAGAGTTATCCAACAGCCACACCGATTGCGGCACAAAACCTGCACCCTGCATGTGCGATGAAGCATCCCGGATCGATTGCGCAATGCCGCCAAAATCGGCGGCAACCTGCGGCATGGTCAATGCCTTTACACCGTCGGCGTTATTCGCAGCCGACAAGGTTGCAATGTTCTGCGCTGCACTCAGCAAGCCGTCGCGCACCGCAGGCGCCATGGCTGACTGCGTCGTGCATGTCTCTGCGCACAACCCGGCAGGCATCAGGATGAGTAGAACCGAAAGACTCAAAAGACGTTGCGCATAATAGTTCATAAAGCAATTCACTCCGGCTGCAACAACGCCAGTCCAATAGCGCTAGTCTAGTACAAGCGGCTGCATGCAGTACGACGCATCCGCCACAGAGGTAAGTCGAAAGCACAGGAAGGTTCGTCTTACCCATACAGGATTCTCCATGCGCACAGTTGCCCATCTCTCCATTGCTTTTGCCTGCACGCTTCCCGCCGTGGCCGCGGCGCAGATGCGGCCTGTCGCTTCGCCTGCACCATCGGTTTCAAACCTGCCCTCGGCACAACCCCAGGCAGCCACAGCCCCCGTCAACCCCACACGTATCCAGTGGGATGGCACTCGGCTGCTCATCGACGCCAACGGCGAAAGCATGCCCGAAATATTGGGCCGCATGTCCAAAGAAATCGGCATGACCATCACCGGCGGCGTTCCCGATGAACGCGTCTACGGCAAATACGGCCCGGCTCCGGTGCAAACCGTTCTCAGCGAACTTTTCGCGGGCCTGTCGGTCAACATGATGCTGGTCAACGAATCGCCAACCCAGCCAAAACAATTAATTCTTACCCCGCGCACAGGTGGCGCAACGCCACCGTCCACACGCCCGGCAGTTGCCGGTTACACCCAACAACCCGCACGTACCTCTTCGCCACTACAACCGGTCAGTTCCTTCCGCCCACAGCCGACGGATAACCCGACAGCCATGCCTCCGGCTCCAGTTGAAGCACCGCCAATGGCTGCTATCCCTGCAACGAATGACAACGCGGCACAGCCCGACGCAAACACGTCCGATACCACTCCGACAGACAGCAACTCATCGGACAGCGCACAGCCGCAGTCACCCAACGGCGTACGCACCCCGGAACAGATCTTCGAAGAACTGCGAAAGCGTATGCAGCAGAACAGTCAGCAGCCGGCCAATTCACCCCAGAACAAATAACCGGAAAATACCAAAAAGCGAATCGACGAGATCGGAGAATGGCGAGGGAAGCCGCTCAATCCGTACCCTGTTCCCGGCTAGATTCAAAGCCGCGCAATATCTTAGGCAGGATCAATGGCAGTCGATGCGGCAGCCATACGCTGTGCTTCGCGCTGGGCAATTCTCTGCTGCGCCACCTGGATCGAATGCATTCGGAAGAGGTTGAACATGGCTACACATATACCGTATGCGAGCAAAACCCCTGCACTCAAACTGGCCAAAACCGCACACACCAACACTACCGTCGCCACTGCTGCTACTCCTGTCCTCAGAAAAGTACCGCAATCAAAACGCCAGCCTGCACCCATACAACTGCCAGGCAAGTATTAGGATGCTCCGCCGCATTGCATCCTGACAGTGACTACTCCGGTACATGTCAGGAATGGGGGATCGCGAGCCGTCCCAAAATAGAATTCCATCTCCAGTATGCCTTAACTGGAAGGTTTTTCAGAGGCCTCCCCTTATAGCTATAAGGCGATATATCCTAGAGAGTGCGGCACAAAATCGTCCGCCCAGGTTCTATGAGCATCTCTGAAATCACCGTTCGCGGCGCGCGGCACCACAACCTGAAAAACATCAGTGTCACCATTCCGCGAAACTCGCTGACGGTGGTCACCGGCCTGTCCGGATCAGGAAAAAGCTCCCTGGCATTCGACACCATCTACGCCGAGGGACAACGACGCTACGTCGAAACCCTCTCTGCCTACGCGCGCCAGTTCCTCGACCAGATGGAACGGCCCGATGTGGACTCCATCGACGGCCTCTCCCCTGCTATCTCCATCGAGCAGAAGACCACCTCGCGTTCGCCGCGTTCCACAGTCGGCACAATCACCGAAATCTACGATTACCTGCGCCTGCTCTGGGCCAATGTAGGCAAGCCACACTGCCCGCAATGCGACCGCGAGATCTCGCGCCAGTCCACCGAACAGATCGTGGAGCGCATCGTGGCTCTGAAACCCGGCGAACGCATCACCGTGATGGCTCCCATCGTCCGCGGACGCAAGGGTGAATTTCGCGAAGAGCTAGAATCTCTCGATCAGCAAGGTTTTCGTGTCCGCATCGACGGCGAGATCACCGAAATCACCGAAGGCATACGCCTGGAAAAGCGCAAGAACCACACCATTGAAGCCATCGTCGACCGAGTGATCCTGAAGCTCGATGCCGAGGGCAAACCGGACACACGCCGCCTGGAAGCAAGCGTGCAGATGGCTCTGCGGATTGCGAACGGACTGGTCATCGTTGCTATCCACGGCATGGACGAGACGCTTTACTCCACCTCCATGGCCTGCCCCGACTGCGGCATCAACGTACCCCGGCTTGAGCCGCGTTCGTTCTCGTTCAACTCCACCTATGGTGCATGTATAGAGTGCAACGGCCTGGGCAGCATCTACGATTTCGACCCGGGCAAGACCATCGCAGACTGGTCCAAACCCCTGCTTGATGGTGCCATGGGACCGGGTTCGGGATCGGCTTATCTTCTGCGTTTGATCAAGCTCGCCGCGGAAAAATACAAGATCAACCTGAAGCTTCCATTCGAAGAACTGCCCGAAGCGCACCAGAAACTTCTGCTCAACGGCCCGCCACGCGCCGAGGCCGGACGCACCGGCTTTCACGGCATCTTCGGCTACCTGCGCGACACGCTGGAAGAAACGAAAAGCGACTCGTTCCGCGAATACTATATGCAGTACATGTCGTCAACGGAATGCCCTGCATGCAACGGCAAACGCCTGCGGCCTGAATCATTGGCGGTAACGGTGGATGGACAGTCCATCAGCGATTTCACCTCGCTCTCGCTGGATGAAGCGATGGAGCACGCAAGAAACTTCCACTTTACCGGACGCGAAAAGCTCATCGCCGACCGACTGCAAAAAGAAGTGATCGAACGGCTGGAATTCCTCAACGCCGTCGGACTCAGCTACCTCTCGCTGAACCGCAGCGCTGCTACGTTAAGCGGTGGCGAAGGCCAGCGTATTCGCCTGGCCACGCAGATCGGATCGCGTCTGCGCGGCGTACTTTATGTGCTCGACGAACCTTCGATTGGTCTCCACCAACGCGACAACATGCGGCTCATCTCCGCCATGGAGAACCTGCGCGATCTGGGCAATACCGTCCTCGTGGTCGAGCACGACGAAGACACCATCCGCAAAGCCGATTATGTGCTCGATCTTGGTCCCGGCGCAGGCAAGAACGGTGGCGAACTCATCGCAGCGGGCACACCGGAACAGGTGGCCGCAGTGGCCGATTCGCTTACAGGCAAGTACATCTCCGGCGAAATCGACATCCGTAGCAACGACGCTCCCCGCGCGCTCAGCGGACGCGAAATCGTGGTCGAAGGCGCACGCGCGCACAACCTGAAGAACGTCACCGTGGGCTTCCCTCTCGGCGCATTTGTGGTGGTTACCGGCGTAAGCGGCAGCGGCAAGAGCACGCTGGTCAACGACACGCTCTATCGCGCTCTCGCGAAGCATCTCTATCGCAGCAAGGACGAACCCGGCGCGTACACCAATATTCGCGGCATCGACCAGGTCGACAAAGCCGTCGAGATCGACCAGTCGCCCATCGGTCGCACGCCACGCTCGAACCCCGCCACTTACACCGGCGTCTTCACGCAGATTCGTGACTACTTTGCCATGCTGCCGGAGTCGCGCGAACGCGGCTACAAGTCAGGCCGCTTCAGCTTTAACGTACAGGGTGGACGCTGCGAAGCCTGCCAGGGCGACGGACAGCGCCGCATCGAAATGAACTTCCTGCCCGATGTTTATGTGTTGTGCGAGGTCTGCAACGGCCGCCGTTACAACCAGGAAACGCTTTCGGTAAAGTTCAACGGCTACTCCATCGCCGACATTCTCGACCTGCCCATCAGTGACGCACTCAACGTGCTCGGCGACATTCCCAACATCCGAGTGAAGCTGCAAACGCTGGTCGATGTCGGACTCGGCTACATCCACCTCGGCCAATCCGCCACCACACTCAGCGGCGGCGAAGCGCAACGCATGAAGCTGGCGCGCGAACTCAGCAAACGCCAGACCGGACGCACCCTTTATCTTCTGGACGAACCCACCACTGGACTGCATTTCGACGATGTGCGTAAGCTGCTGGAAGTGCTGCAAAAACTCGTTGACCTGGGCAATACCGTGCTGGTGATCGAACACAACCTGGACATCATCCGCAACGCCGATACCCTCATCGACATGGGCCCTGAAGGTGGATCGAGTGGGGGCACCGTCGTGGCCACAGGCACACCGGAGCAGGTGGCAAAGATAGCGCAGTCGTACACAGGACAGTTTCTCGCCAAGCTGTATCGCGAACGTCCCGGCAGTGAGCGCGCACCCGCACCGACATATGTGGAACCCGTTGTAGTGAAGACCGAAATTGCCAATCCGACGAAGTTCGCTCCCACGCCGGAAGAACGAGCCGCACGCAGAAAAGCTGCGGCTAAGAAATCTGCTGCCAAGAGCAAAGCAAAGAAAGCCGCAGCAAAAACTACAGCGAAGACCGTAGCGAAATCTACGCGAAAGAAGGCCGAGTGATGGAACCGCAGATGCCGCAGCAGACCGTCACGCCCTCCGGCTTTCAGCCCGAGGAGCACTTTGTGGCGGAGCCTCCGCGCGTGTACTACTCCTCCCCTGCGAACGGAACCACGTATGAAACCGATACGCTCGTCCTGCGCAATCGCCAGCCGAATCTCGGTTATGCGGCCCTGCTGCTGGCCATCGGTGGCCTGGTACTCATCCTGGTTTCGGTTGCGGTCGGCGTCTTCAGTGCGCTGACACATAACCAGATCTCGGCCACCTCAAAGTCAGTGCCTCTACTCAGCATCATGATGGAAGCCCTGACCTTTAGCATCACCTACGGCATCGCCTACCAGGTGTTTCCGCGTATGTGGCGACGTCGGTTCGGCGAGGTCATCGAATGGAATCCGCAAGCGGCAAAGCAACACATTCTCCCCTTGATCGCTACCGGCGCGGCGCTCAGCATCGTGGCACAGGCACTGGAAAGCCTGTTGACACTACCCAAAGAGATGCCGGTGGATGCATTCTTCAAACAACCATCCACGCTATGGATCATCGCGGTCTTCGGCACCTTCGTCGCACCTGTTTGCGAAGAGGTCTTCTTCCGTGGATTCCTTCTGCGCGGCTTCGCCATCTTCTTTGACTGGATAGCCGTTCCCAAAAACGACGAAGGCCGCCGCTGGTGGCAGACCACCGACCACCTCACCGAACGCAGCCTCGTCCTGAGCGGCATTCTCACCAGCGGCCTCTTCGCCGCCATGCACGCAGCCCAACTCGGCTGGGCATGGAACGCCGTGGGCGTGCTCTGGGTTGTGGGCGGCGCGCTGACATGGGTGCGTCTCCGCTACAATTCTGTCGCCGCCAGCAGCCTTGTCCACGCCGCATACAACGGCCTGCTCTTTGTCCTGATGTTCTTCGTAACCGATGGCTTCCGACACCTTGACAAATTGTCAAACCACTAGAGCCTGTTCTGCCTTTTTGTGTTGGTTTTCGTTGTGTGAAGACCGCGACGTAGGCGCGACGGAGTCCGCAGACATTGGTGATTCCAAGACAAGGACGACAACAAAGCCTGGGGCGCGGTATCCACACAACCCTTCGGGCTCTAAAGCAACTTTGCGCGTGTCGCAATATGACACGCATCATCCATTGCTAACTAATTCCTTAGTAGTTCCGTCCAACACCATAGAGATGCCGCCGCGCCGCTCCAATACGTTGACCGAAGCCGAACTCCGGCTGATGCGTCTGCTGTGGCGCATAGGCGAATGCTCCGTGCAGGATCTTGTTTCGGCCATGCCCGAAGATCAGCGTCTCGCCTACACTTCTGTCCTCACCACTATTCGCATTCTCGAAACCAAGGGCTACGTGGAACACCGGCAGGAGGGTCGTGCCTTTCTGTACACCGCCTGCGTAGCCGAGCAGGATGCACAGCAAAGCGAAGTGCGCCACGTAATGAACCGCTTCTTCAACAACAGCCGTGAACGCCTGATGCTGGCCTTGCTGGGCGACGACGATGTCAGTGCAGACGAACTGCAGCAACTGAAACGCGCCATAGCCGAAGCGGAAGCCGCTGCCGCAAAACGTTCGGTGCAGGAAGGTGCCCTGTGAACCTCGTACACGCATCGTCGTACATGGCAACCGTATGGGCTGTGGGCCTGTGGGAAGGTTGCGCGCTGGGCCTGCTGGCGTTCGCCGTACTGCGAATGATGCCCCACGCCTCGGCTGCTTTGCGTCACTCGATTCTTTTAGCGGTCTTCGCTCTTGCCGCAGTGCTTCCCTTCCTGCGAACGCATGCGACAACCGACACCGCGCAAACGGCCTCGGCGCTTGTCCGCATGGCACCGTGGTTTGCTGCAACCATTGCCCTGCTCTGGATTACAGCGTCAACCATTCGTGCGGTCAGCCTTGCATGGGCGTGGATGCATCTTCGTCGAGTACGTCGCAACAGCGAGCCTGTAATGGTCGATGATCTCGATCACTTCACCGCAGGTAAACGCAGCGCAGTTCTGCGCATGTCGGACGATGTAAGTTCGCCTGCTGTACTTGGCTTCTTCCATCCCATACTGCTGATGCCAAGATGGCTGGTGCCCATGCTCAGCCCCAAGGAGATGCGCGAGATCGCCCTGCACGAATGCGAACATCTGCGCCGTCGCGATGACTGGATCAATCTCGCCGTACAGTTTGCTTTAGTGCTGATGCCGCTGAACCCTGCGTTGCTGTGGATGAATCGCCGCCTCAGCGTGGAACGCGAACTAGCCTGCGATGCTGCCGTGATTGCATCGACAGCAAAGCCGCTGGCCTACGCCGCATCGCTCACGCGCATGGCCGAGCAGCGCATGCAGCATCACTCACTGCGTCTTGCACTGGCAGCCCTTGGACGCAGATCGGAGCTTGCTCTGCGCGTACAGGCGCTATTAAGCGAACCCGGCACACACTGGACGCGTCGCCAGTCCGCGCTTGCCACAGGCTCTGTTGCAGTGGTGCTGATGCTTGCTTCCAGCGGACTCGCACGCACACCGCACATGATCGCTGTTGGAGATGCTCCACAAACACAGGTAGCAAACAACGTACAAACACCACGCGCAACGCTCGCATCCATGCAGCCGAAACCCACAGTAGAAGAACCTACGATGAAGATGGTTCCGGTGATGTTTGAAGTGAGGCCTGCGGCGAAACCGCATCACAAAAATACGCGACACATTGCAAAGGCTCAGACCAGTGCAACGTCGGAAGCAACGCCAGCAGCTCAGCCTGCGCCCCACTTCCTGCGCACAGCATTCAATGCGGATACAAGCAATGTTGACGCCGATACAACACCGCATAACGACAACGCTGTGCGGTTTGTACCCACCCAGTTTGTTCAGCCCTACGTGGCCGTCCCCATTCAAGGCGGATGGCTGATCTTCGAGTTATAAGTACAACCTGCAACCTCACGGAGAATAAGAAACCATGTCTCAAACTACTAATTCCTTAGTTGAAAAGAAGAAGCTGCGCCGCTTTGTTCTGCCCGGATCGCTTGCTGCCGTGGCCGTCCTTGGTTCTACTCTGATGCTGCACAACAACGGCTTTGTTCATGCGGGAGCTGTCACCGCGGCACCGCTGGATGACCAGAGCGTCTCTACTCTGATTGCAATGGATCGCGACATGGAACGCCTTGCAGCGCGCGTAACGCCCGCGGTGGTTAACGTAGCCATAACCAGCCGCGCTACCAGTGATGACGACGATGACAACGCCAGTGGACAGGCACAACAGCAGATCGATCCGTCACAACTGCCGCCGGAGTTCCGCCAGTTCTTCGGCTTTGGTGGTGGTCGCGGCCAGCGCATGATGCCGCAGCAGCAGCCGTTGCGTCGCGGTGTCGGTTCGGGCGTTATCATCTCGCCCGACGGCTACATCATCACCAACAATCACGTTGTAGCAGGCGCAACCCAGATCAAGGTGACACTGCATGATCGCCGTGTGTTGAACGGCAAACTGGTGGGCACAGACAAGCTCACCGACATCGCCGTCATCAAGGTGGACGCGAACGATCTACCGTCAATTTCCTGGGGTGACAGCTCGAAGCTGCAACCAGGACAGACCGTGCTCGCCTTCGGCAGTCCATTCGGCGTGTTGCAGTTCAGCGTGACGCGCGGTATTGTAAGCGCCGTAAATCGTCAGGCGCTGGGCGGCGATTCGCGCACGCCGGGCGGACTCATCCAGACCGACGCTGCCGTAAATCCCGGCAACAGCGGCGGTCCGCTGGTCGATGTACACGGTCAGCTCATCGGCATCAACCAGATGATCGCCACCGACAGCGGCAACTTCGCCGGAGCCAGCTTCGCTATTCCCGCCTCCACGGCACACGCCATCGCTGACCAGATCATCAAGACGGGCGCGGTGCATCACGGCTATCTCGGCATCACCATGAACGATGTCACGCCGGAGAACGCGCAGTTTTTTAATCTGACCGATGCATCCGGCGCCATCGTTTCGCAGGCCATGCCCGACTCACCCGCAGCCAATGCCGGTGTAAAGAACGGCGATGTCATCACCAGTATCGACGGCAAACCAGTGGAGAATGCCAGCGCACTACAGGTGTACGTCGCGCAGCTTACACCGGGCACCAAGGTCACTCTCGGCATCAACCGTGCTGGCCAGCGCCAGAGCATACCCATCACGCTGGGCGAACTCAACAAGGATCAGCAAGTGGCCGGTAAGGGTGGCAACAACGGTGGCCAGCAGAACAGCGGCAAGTTGGGCATTGGCCTCAGCGACCTCTCGCCGAACATCCGCCAGCAGGCTGGCATTCCCGACAACGTAAAGGGAGTGGCCATCGGCCAGGTGCGTCCCGGCTCGCCTGCGGAAGATGCGGGCCTGCAACCCGGCGACGTGATCCAGGAGGTGAACCGTACGCCTGTTACCTCGGCTGATCAGGCATCCCAGGCTCTCCGTGCGATTCCCGCAGGCAAGACGGTGCTGCTGCTCATCTGGTCCAATGGTGGCTCCAGCTATCGCGTCCTCACTCCGGGCAACAACTAAACAACCACAGATAACAGCACAGAGGGCGCGGCTTCGGTCGCGCCCTCTACATTTCGTACCCATAAGCTAAGAGTTTTCAGGATCTACACATGCGGTTCCATGAAGCCACGCAACGAAACCGTTAAACTGTTGGCTATGGCAACGCTTTCGATTCGAGACCTCAATCTTCACGGCAAGCGCGTTCTCATCCGCGTCGACTTCAACGTTCCTCTCTCCAAGGATGGCAACGAGATTCTCGATGACACACGCATCCGCGAGACACTTCCGACCATTGAGTACGCTCTGCGCCACAAGGCACGCGTCATTCTGGCTTCGCACCTGGGCCGTCCCAAGGGCGAGCGCGTGGATTCCATGAGCCTGCGGCCTGTCGTCGATCGTCTGCGCTTGCTGCTCGATACCGACCTGGGAGCATCCCGCAACGTAGCCTTCTCGCCCGACTGCGTTGGTGAGATCGCCGAAGAGATGGTATCGAAGCTGGAGCAGGGACAAGCTCTGCTGCTGGAGAATCTGCGCTTCCACAAGGAAGAAGAGAAGAACGATCCCGCTTTTGCAAAGCAGCTTGCGGCGCTTGCAGACATCTATGTGAACGATGCCTTTGGTGCGGCGCATCGCGCACATGCTTCTACAGAAGGCATCACGCACTTCGTGCAGCAGAGCGCCGCCGGTCTGCTGATGGAAAAAGAACTGAACTACCTGGGCAAGGCGCTTGAAGCGCCCGAGCGTCCGTTCGTCGCCATCATCGGCGGAGCCAAGGTCAGCGACAAGATTGAAGTCATCGACAACCTGCTGAACAAGGTAAACACCCTGATCGTAGGCGGCGGCATGGCCTACACCTTCCTCAACGCCAGGGGACAAAAGACAGGCAAGAGCCTACTCGAAGCCGACAAGATCGACATCGCATCTGCCGCGATGAAGAAGGCCGAAGAGAAGGGTGTGAACTTCCTGTTGCCCGTGGATCACGTACTGGCCGACAAGTTCTCTGCCGACGCGAAGACCGAACTCTTCGACGGCACAGGCGACTTCCCTGCCGATTGGATGGCTCTCGACATCGGTCCGAAATCGGTAAAGCTCTTCACGGATGCCATCAAGGGCGCACGCACCATCGTGTGGAACGGCCCGATGGGTGTCTTTGAAATGCCTGCCTTCGCCAAGGGCACCATGGCAGTGGCACATGCCGTTGCCGAGAACGAGGATGCCACCAGCATCGTTGGCGGTGGCGACTCCGTTTCCGCAGCACACGCAGCAGGCATTGCCGACAAGATCTCGCACATCTCCACCGGTGGCGGGGCATCGCTGGAGTTCCTTGAAGGCAAGACACTCCCCGGCGTCGCAGCACTCAGCAAAGAGTAAATGCAGCAGCATACACAGCCGCGCAGACATTCATACTGCGCGGCTGCTACAGTTTTTACGCGAAAGGTTCATGACACACACGATGCGCAAGAAGATCATTGCCGGCAACTGGAAGATGTATAAAACCCCGCAGGAATCGCTGGAATTCCTGAATGCATTTCTTCCCCAGGTACACGACCACGAGCGGAATGAGATTGTCCTCTTCCCCACCATCACATCGCTTGCCGCAGTAATCGACCGAGTTCGCAACACACGCATCCATGCCGGTGCACAGACCATGCACTGGCTGAACGAAGGCGCATACACCGCCCAGACCTCGCCCATCATGCTCACCAGCATCGGCGCAACTCACGTTCTGCTGGGCCACTCCGAATGTCGCCAGTATGCCAACGAAAACTCCGAGCATATCAACCTGAAGCTGAAGGCTGCCATCGCGCACAACCTGAAGCCCGTGCTCTGCGTGGGCGAACAGATTGCCGATCGACAGAGTGGTTTTACGCGCGACATCATCATGGCGCAGATGGGTGCAGCCCTTTCCAATATCCCTGTCGAAAACGCAAAACATATCGTCATCGCCTACGAACCCGTGTGGGCCATCGGCACAGGCGCTACTGCCAGCCCTGAGATGGCGAACGAAGTCCACCGCATCATCCGCGAAGAGTTGGCGCACATCTTCAACCAGGAAGTCGCGCTGAAGACCCGCATTCTCTACGGTGGATCGGTCAAGCCAGAGAACAGCGAATCGCTGCTCACACAACCGGATATCGACGGTCTGTTAATCGGCGGTGCCAGCCTCGATCCGGTTTCGTTCGCAAAGATCATTCACACGAAATATTAAAAAAGAAAACACGCATTGATTCATCACAAAGGCCCGGCAAACACCGGGCTTTTGTACATCCTCAAAAACATGCTGTGCGCTCAGTGCACGGGCACTGATCCCCACCGCTCTAATGGACTACGCCTGCCTGGTCGATGGGCCAGTACACAAAGCTTGCCTTGCCGTAGATCAGGTCGCGCGCCACGGGGCCGAAGTCGCGGCTGTCGGAAGAGATGGAACGGTGATCTCCCATCACGTAATACTCATTCACCGGAATCGACATTTCAGCCTGCGAACGCTCATCGGAGTATCGCACCGGTACATAAGGCTCGTTCAGCTTCCTGTCATTCACGAAAACCTTGCCGTGGTCGATACGGAGAGTATCTCCGGGAACTGCGATCACGCGCTTGATATAGCTCTTTGCCGGGTCTTTCGGATAATGAAAAACCACAACGTCACCGTGATGAATCGTGCCTACGCGGTACGCCAGTTTGTTAATAAACAGGCGATCCTGATCCTGCAGCATGGGTACCATGCTGGTACCCTCCACTCGCACAGGCTGATACAGAAAGAGGATAATAAAGACAGAAACCGCAACCGAGGCAAGAACATCCCGCAGCCAGCTCCAGTGGCCATTCCCGTGATCCTTCCTGTGCTCTTCCTGTGACGAAGGTTCCATACCTTTTACTGTATGTAAGACGTGCACCAGACAGCAAGAGTTGACATTTTGTAAGCGGACGTGCAAACAGCCTAAGTTGACAAACCGGAGAATAGCCCCAAGTATCGAAGTAGACGTTATCTCCCGCAACCCCAGAATTATTGGACTAGAATTACGTTAGGCGAAGGACAGAGACCCATGCCGGATCTCATGATTGAAGAACAGAACAAAACCTCGCAGCGTGACCCAAAGGATATCCGCTCACTGGCCACCGAGCGGCAGAACGAAGCCTCTGAAGGCTTCGATACGAAATCCGCCTTGGAAATTGCGCGCATTGTGAATGGCGAAGACGCCAAGGTTGCCGGTGCCGTAAAGAAGGCTCTGCCTGAAATCGCCCAGGTAATCGACGTGGTGGCGCGTTGTCTGCGTGATGGCGGACGGCTGATCTATGTGGGCGCAGGTTCCTCTGGCCGCATTGCATCGCTCGATGCAGCAGAGTGTCCTGCTACCTTCTCCACGCAGCCAGCACAGGTGCAGTACATTATGTGCGGCGGCCCCAAGGCCCTGGCCAGCGCTGCCGATGTGAATGAAGATTCGCCCGAGATGGGCCAGCGCGATATTGCCAAGCGTCGCCCCACCCGCAAAGACATTGTGATCGGCATCTCTGCTTCGGGCCGCACACCATACGTTGTGGGAGCAGTCGAATATGCACGCCTGCGCGGCGCTCAGACCGCCGCAATCGTGTGCAACCAGGGAACGCGTCTGGCAGAGGCCGGGGACATCGCAATCGTTGCGGAAGTTGGGCCGGAAGTCATCAGCGGATCGACGCGTTTGAAGGCCTCCACGGCGCAGAAGATGATCACGAACATGATCACAACAGGCGCAATGACACGGCTTGGATATGTGTACGACAACCTGATGGTGAATGTGCACATGAAGAACGAAAAGCTGGTGGAACGCGGCATTAACGTGTTGCAGCGCGTGACCGGCGTGGATCGCGAACAGGCGATCCGGACCATTAAATCCGCGGGTAAATCGATTCCAATTGCCGTGGTTATGCTGAAGGCAAACGTGGACAAGATGGAAGCTGTCCGCCGCTTGCAGCGTGCCGACGGCAACGTACGGCGTGCAATTGAGAATGCCCTGCTCGACCTTTCGTAATTTAATCGAACAACATAAAACGCCAAAAGCCTTCTTAAAAGGGGCTTTTGGCGTTTTTGCGACCTAATGAAATAGGCTTAAGGCAACGGGATTACGTTTCAGAATGAGGCAGTTCTCTGCCGGAGTGGTGCTGGAGCTTTCGCTAATGAGTTCGTCATCCGCAGTGGCTCAGCAGGCGGAGCACTTCCCGGCGATGGCGGAGAGCGACGATCCGAGCTTTGAGGTGGCCACGATTAAGCCCAGCCCGAAGGATTCGCAGCAGAGAAGCATTGGTGTGTGCAGCGATATTTTTTATGCGCATTCTCTAACGACACGCGCCCCCTGCTGGTGATTGTATTTTGAGGTGCAGGAGAACCAGATTGGGGTTTTGATTATTTACCAAAGGAGCCGGTGAGCGAGAGCCTTCGCGGTGTGAAGCGGATGTGAGTTCCGGAGGTTTTCATTGGACAGCAAATACAGCAAAAAAGTTGCGCGAAACATTCGCGATACGGCGTGTTCATACATACACGCAACGGCTGGCACGTTGGCCTTGCGAAGGGAGATATAGACCGTTATGAATCGTACTCTACTTTCCGCTGCTCTTCTTTTGTCGCTCGCGGCTCCGGCTGCATTCGCGCAGACAGCTGCCACGCAGAACACGACACAGACACCCGCTCAGACGAAAAAGCATTTCGGCAGGCATCACAGGAATAATCCGCATCGTGCTGCGGAACGAATGAGCAAGAAGCTGAACCTGTCGGCGGACCAGACGGCAAAGTTGGAGCCGATCATGGCGGATCGGCAGCAGAAGATGAAGGCTCTGCACGCGGATACATCGCTGAGCGCAGACCAGAAGAAGGCCCAGCGCAAGCAGATTATGCAGGATTCGCAGACACAGCTTGCCAGTGTGCTGACGCCGGAACAGTTGCAGCAGATGAAGTCTGCGCGTAAGGGGAACCATCATCGCCGTGGTGGTACTCCAGCACCTGCAGCGGCTCCTGCCAATCCGCAGTAACCCGGCTTTCTCTGCATAACAGGCTCTAGTGTCATTCTCTTCTACCTCGGTAAAGCGAGGTGGAAGAGAATACGTAAAGAGAATAAGCAACACAAGACGGCCCGGCTAAAGCCGGGCCCCTTCAAATCATGAGAAGTCGATGGAGTGCGGTTTTCGGAAAAGGGATTTTTGTCGTTGCGGATAGAAAATGAACCTTGCGCGATACCCCGTTTTCTTCGTAACTCTTTCGTAAACTCGAAGCATGGATAAGTTTGTTGTTCGCGGCGGTAATCCCCTGCTTGGCACCATTAAGGTTTCCGGCGCAAAGAACTCGGCACTCCCCTGCATGGCAGCGGCGATTCTCACCGAAGACGAAGTCGTGCTGGAGAACATTCCGCAGGTTCGCGATATTGAGACAGAACGCAAGCTGCTGGAGAGCATGGGCGCGCATGTGGAGCTTGGCTACGGACGTGCGCAGCATCGTTCGACGATTCAGTGCGCGGTGCTGAGCGATCCCGAAGCGAAGTACGAAATTGTGAAGACGATGCGCGCTTCATCGCTGGTGCTTGGTCCACTGGTGGCGCGGGCTGGCATTGCGCGTGTGGCGTTGCCGGGGGGATGCTCGATTGGCGATCGTCCGATTGACCTGCATCTGAAGGGCCTGGAATTGATGGGCGCGAAGATTACGCAGGAGTATGGCTACATTGAAGCCAAGGCGGACCGTCTGCACGGCGCGAATATTGTGTTCGACAAGATTACGGTTACGGGCACGGAAGACCTGTTGATGGCGGCGACGCTGGCCGATGGCGAGACCGTGATGGAGAACTGTGCGCGCGAGCCGGAGGTGACTGACCTTGCAGAAATGCTGATCGGGATGGGTGCGCAGATTGAAGGCGCAGGCAGTTCGACGATTCGCGTGAAGGGTGTGTCGAAGCTGCACGGTGTACGGCACCGCATTAATCCTGATCGTATTGAAGCAGGAACATTTTTGATTGCAGGCGCAATTTCCGGCGGCGACCTGAATGTGGATGGATGTAATCCGGAGCATCTGGCCGCAGTGATTGCGAAGCTTGAAGAATGCGGCATACGCATGGATGTGGGCAAGGAAAACATTCGTGTGCGCAGCGAAGGCTCCGGCAGCCTGAAGGCTGCGGATATTACGACGGTGGAGTATCCGGGATTTCCGACCGACATGCAGGCACAGTACATGGCGCTGGCAACCCAGGCGGAAGGCACGAGCGTGATCGTGGAGAACATCTTTGAGAATCGCTATATGCATGTGCCGGAACTGGTTCGCATGGGAGCGCACATTCGTGTGGATGGCCGCACGGCAACGGTGCGTGGACGCACTCCGCTGCAATCGGCTGCGGTGATGTGCAGCGATCTGCGCGCGTCAGCTTCGCTGGTGCTGGCGGCATTGATTGCAGAAGGAGAAACGATCCTGGATCGCGTGTACCACATTGATCGCGGCTACGAACGCATTGAAGAAAAGCTGCGCGGTGTGGGTGCGCAGATCCGCAGGATGGGCGAGGTCTTCGGTAAGAAGTAAAACGTTCACTCTTGATACGTGAATAAAAAGCCTCCGTGTGCCGGGGGCTTTTGTTTGTTCGGTGCTTGTGTAGTGTTTGCGTAGTTTGCAGGGCGCGTTACCATGAATGCCATCTCACCGAAATTCGGTATACAGGAGTTCTCTGCCGATGAGTTTTGCTTCGCGTCTTGCGGCTACACTGCTTTGCTTTTTATTCATCGCTCTTGCAGGTTCGGCGCAGGTTCCGCTGTTAAGCGAACGCAAGAACTGGAGCGACGCAGCGGATGCTTGGTGGTCTCATGTTTCCTATCTTGCCGATGACAAGTTGGAGGGGCGTCGTGCGGGTACTGCAGGTTATGAAAAAGCAGTCGCCTATGTGGAGGAACAGTTCAAGGCGATTGGGTTGAAACCGATGGGGACGAATGGCTATCAGCAGTCGTTTGCTCTGGTGCCGACGACGGTGGATGCAGCGAACTCGTACTTCCGTGTAACGGCCAATAATAAGACAACAGAGCTTGCGATTGGCACGGATGCTACGTTGGCTCCGGGAGCGAAAAGCACCACGGTTGCAAAGGCTCCGATGGTGTTCCTCGGATATGGGTTACGCATTCCAGGCAAGCACATTGACGATTTTGCAGGCATGGACCTGAAGGGCAAGGTGGTGGTGTTCTTTAATGCACCGCCGGAGAATCTTCTGGGGCCGCAAAGGGCGTATGCGCGCGGCATGGATCAGCGATGGAAACAGCTTGCGGCTGCAGGTGCAGTGGGTGTAGTTCAACTGGCACTGGCAGCGCCGACGAACAATACTAACGGGCCTGCGCGGGCAGGTGGTGCTCGACTGTTGTTTGAAGATGCATCTCTGGATACGACAAAGAGTTTGCAGGTAAATGCGATGGTTGCGTATTCGGCTGCCGAACAACTGTTTGCAGGCAGCGGTCACAGCTACGAAGAGCTCCGTGCGCTGGCCAATAAGGGCGCGGAGTTGCCGCACTTCAACTTGCAAGGCACGCTGGATGCGAAGACCACGGTAAATAAAGGCGCGCCGGTGCACATGTCGAATGTGATCGGTTTGCTGGAGGGCTCGGATGCAGAGCTAAAAAAAGAGCACGTGGTGGTGAGTTCGCATCTGGATCATCTTGGCATTGGCCGCGCTGTGAACGGAGATAGCTTATACAACGGTGCGATGGATAATGCGAGCGGTGTGGCTTCGACGATTGAATGCGCGAAGCTGATGGCGAAGTATCCTCACCCGAAACGCTCGATTCTGTTTGTTGCACTGGCGGGTGAAGAACTAGGCGAACTTGGTTCTGCATACTTTGCCACGAAGCCAACGGTGCCGAAGCAGAGTGTCGTGGCCGATTTAAATATGGATATGTATCTGCCTCTATTTGCACTGCGCTATGTAGAAGTGCAGGGCATGGGCGAGAGCACACTGGGCAACGATGCACGCGCTACATTTCAGTTGAACGATATTGAGGTGCAGTTCGATAAGCAGCCGGAGGAGAATCGCTTTGTGCGTTCGGACCAGGTGAACTTTGTAAAACAGGGTATTCCGGCGCTTGCTTTCAAGTTTGGCTGGACGCCGGATTCACCAGAAGAGAAAGTGTTTATGGACTGGGTGAAAAACCGCTATCACAAGCCGAACGATGATCTGAATCAGCCGGTGGACAGGGTCGCAGCGGCGCAGTTTACTGATGTGCTGGCACAATTAACGACCCGAGTGGCGAATGGGCCGCAGCCGGAGTGGTATCCGGAAAGTTCGTTTGCCGGGCAGACTACGACGAAATGACCCTGTATTTACGCTCAATTTTGCGAAGATCGCACGAACCATCGCGGCTGGCGTTAGTCTTGATGTAAGCGATTTTATGAGCGAGAGCCGGATGGTTCGTTTAACGGCGAGATGGAAAGAGAACGCATGAGCAACGAAGAACTGGAATACGAAATCACACAGCCTCCTGCGGCAATGCCCGGCATTAAGGTTGCCATTCTTGGCACGGGCAAGATGGGCGGCATTTTGTTGCAGGCATTTTTGAAGAACAACCTGTTGCATCCGGAACAGATTCTGGCCACGGTGGCGAGCCCGGATCGCGCGCACGCGCTTTCAGCGCAGTACAGCGTGGAGGTATCGACCGATAACGTGGAGGCAGCGAAGCGCGCGGATGTGGTTCTGCTGGGTGTGAAACCGATCCAGGTGCCGGCGTTGATTGAACAGATTCGCCCGGTGTTGACGAAGGACAAGATGCTGGTCTCGTTTGCGGCTTCGGTAAAGACTTCAGCCATTGAAGCCGCGGCAGGTATGGAGATTCCAGTGGTGCGTTCGATGCCGAACACACCGGCGATGCTGGGCGCAGGCATTACGGCACTGTGCCGTGGACGCTTTGTAGACGAAGAGCAGCTTGCCATTGCGCAACGCATCTTCAGCACTGTGGGCCGCACAGTGGTAGTGGATGAAAAGCACATGGACGCAGTGACGGGACTTTCCGGATCGGGACCTGCGTTTATCTACATCATCATTGAGGCGCTGGCGGAGGCGGGTGTAAATGTTGGCTTGCCACGCGATATTGCAACGCAGCTTGCAGCGCAGACGACCTTCGGTTCCGCGCGCATGGTGCTGGAGACGGGATACCACCCTGCCTTGTTGAAGGACGCTGTGACCACACCTGCGGGCTGCACGGTGGATGGCATTCTGGAACTGGAAGAAGGCGGACTGCGCGTGACACTGATCAAGGCAGTGAAGCGGGCTACGCAGCGGGCCAAGGAACTGGCTGCCGGTTAGTTTACGGATCATCAGGCTGATTAAGAAAACGCTTTGACATCCTGCAAACCCACATCTCGAAAAACCGAGATGTGGGGCGCACCCGACTGATTCATTCAATGCACCAATAGTTAGTACAGATGGTTAGTTAAGGAAACGAAGGCTATGTCGTCCACTGTTGAAAGTGTTGAAGCTTTGCCCACGACTCGTTCGCTTACGGGTGTACGGGGGTGGGCTTGGGCGACTTTGGTTTTTTTTGTGGTGGTGGTGCTGGAAGGTGCGGTGGTTCGCGCTACTTCTTCTGGCGGAGGGTGCGGGAACCACTGGCCGCTGTGTAATGGCGAGGTGCTTCCTCACTTTCGCCGTGTTGCCACCATTATTGAGTTTCTGCATCGGTCGTTGACCGGCATTTGCTCGACGATGTTTGCAGTGTTGATTGCATGGACCTTTCGCGCAACTCCGAAGGGCCACCCGGCACGCAGGGCTTCGGTGATCTCCGGCGTTCTGCTGTTGCTGGAAGGTGCGCTGGGCGCAGTGCTGGTGCTGGGCGGCTATGTGGAGAAGAACACGTCGGATGCGCGCGTGTTTGTGCAGGGAGTTCACTTCACGAACACCATGCTGCTGCTGGCAGCAGCAACTTCCGTAGCTGTACTTCTACGATCATGGAAGCCGGTTATTGTAAGTGCGTCGGTGAAACGAGCTACGCTGGCCACACTTTTATCTGTGCTGCTGACAGGTGCGGCGGGATCGGTTGCGGCATTGGCGGATACGATCTTCCCTTCGTCTTCATTGAAGGAAGGGATTGCCGCGGATTTTGCAGCGACTTCACCGTTACTGATACGGATGCGATGGATACATCCGGCAGCTTCGCTGCTGATTGTGGGTTGCACTCTGTGGCTGGTGAGTCTGCTGCGGAAGTATGGTGATACGCGCGCGGCAAATCTTCTGCTGGCTAACATTGCGTTACAGATGGCGATTGGCATTGCCGATGTGCTGATGCTGGCGCCGACATGGATACAGGTGCTGCACCTGCTGGGCGCAGACCTGTTCTGGATTTCACTGGCAGCAATTGCAACACCGATACTGTTTCTGACGAAACGGGATGCAGGGTTTCACGAGGCGTGAAGTTGCTGAATAGCTTTGAATCAACCAGCAGTGGGTTTCCCAAAGATACGAAGAGAGCGTGTTAGCTGAGAACAGCAACAGCCGGGCAATGATTTCCGGCTGTTGCTTCGCAAAGTAGGCAATGCAAGCGACAAAATCTTACTTGATCTTGTTGACAAGCTTTTCAGAGCCTTCCTTCGTCTTTTCAGCAGCAGTTTTTGTTCCGTGAGCGGTGGCTTTGGCGGCCTTCACCGTACCTTCCCTGGTCTTGTCGGCGGCGGTTTCAGTGCCTTCTTTCGTTTTGCTGTAAGCCTTTTTCGTGGCGTGTTTGGTTTTGTGGTAACCCTTTTCGGTGCCGGTCTTGATGGCGTGGCCGGTGTTGTCGGCGGCCTGGGCGGTTTCGTGTCCGGCGTTCTTCATGTCCTGCGTGACGGATTGCGCTGCCAGGGTACCGGCAGAGACTACAAACCCCAACATGAGTGCAAAACCTAACTGGCGCATTTTTCTACTCCATTCCCGCGAGGGCTAAAACTGCATATACCGCCTTCACATAGACGTTGAAAAAGTGGTTTTTGGTTGCCGGTTTCTGTACTCTCTGCACTTTCTTGCAGCTTTTGTTCTTTTCGTTATGAAGATTGCATCCAAATGAGTTAGATAGAGAATTACATGCTGAATTCACCACGCAAAAAAGCCACAGTATCGATAAACACGCACAAGGATAAGAACGGCGGTGAAAAACCGCAGCACATGTTTTTTAACCGCGACGTATCGTGGCTGCAATTTAACGGGCGCGTGCTGGAAGAGGCACAGGATCCCACGAATCCTTTGCTGGAGCGGCTGAAGTTTCTCTCGATTACGGCTTCGAATCTGGATGAGTTTTTTGAGATTCGGGTGGCCGGTGTGCTGCAACGGATTGAAGACGGCTATCAACAGCCCGCCGGCGCAGATGATGATGGATTTACGGAACAGGAACGGCTGAATCTGGTGGCCGACCATCTGCACCGCTTCAGCCGCGAGCAGTATGCGTGCTGGACGCGCGACCTGATTCCGGCATTGAAGGATGTGGGTATCGAGATTGTTCGCTGGAAAGACCTGGACGGTGAATCGATCAAACACGCGGAAGATTTCTACGAACGCGAAGTCGATCCGCTGCTGACGCCGGTGACAATTGATCCGACACATCCGTTCCCGCGCGTGCTGAACAAGGCGCTGTGCATTGGTATTCTGTTGCAGAGAAAAGGCAGACGCGAAGCACGACCGGCGAACAGTCTGCTGGGTGTGGTGACGGTGCCGCGAACACTACCGCGACTGATTCGTTTGCCCGCGGAAGATGGGACTTACCGTTTTCTGTTTCTTCATGAACTGATCCAGTCGCGATTGAATCGGCTGTTTCCTGGTTATGCCGTGCTGGCGCAGAGTACATTTCGCGTAACGCGCAACAGCAACCTGTATCTACAGGAGGAAGAATCTCGTTCGCTGTTGGAGAGTGTGCGCGCGGAGCTGCACAACCGGCGCAAGGGCGACGTGGTGCGCATGGAGGTTTCAACCGGCGCAGATGAGGAACTAATCGACCGGCTGCGTGTGAACTTTGAACTGGAACGCTGGCAGGTGTTTCGTGTGGCCGATCCAATTAACCTGACACGGTTGATGGAGATGTACGGCGATGTGGACCTGCCGAAGTTGAAATTTGCACGCTTCAGCGGACGCGAGTTTATACCACTGCCGATGGCCGATGGTGCGCAAGGAAACCTGTTCGACACAATTCGCCGCGGCGATGTTCTGCTGCACCACCCTTTCGATTCGTTTCGCACGGTGGAGAAGTTTATTGAAGCCGGCACGGAAGATGAACGAGTGGTGTCGATCAAGCAGACGCTCTATCGAACATCGTTGAATTCCCCGCTCTTCCAGGCTCTCCTGGACGCTGCTTCCACCACGGATGTAACGGTGGTCGTGGAGTTGATGGCGCGCTTCGATGAGGACTCGAACATTCGCTGGGCGCACACGCTGGAAGAAGCAGGCGTGCAGGTCTTCCACGGCATTGTGGGCTTGAAGACGCATGCCAAGCTGGCTCTTCTGGTGCGCAAAGATCCGGATGGCGTGACACGGCGGTATGCACACCTGGGTACAGGCAATTACAACTCGGTGACGGCGCGGTTCTATACCGATATGAGCCTGCTGACAGCAAACGAAGCAATTACGAACGCGGTGCAAAAGGTCTTCAACCTGCTTACAGCCGACACGCAACCGAACAGCTTTCAACCTTTGCTGGTGGCACCGGTAGCACTGGCGCTTGAGTTGCAGCAGTTGATTGAGCGCGAGGCAAAACATGCGCGCGAAGGCAAGCCCGCACGCATTATTGCCAAGATGAATGCACTGCTGGATGGCAATACAATTCGTGCTCTGTATGCGGCCTCGCAGGCAGGTGTGGAGATTGACCTGATCGTACGCGGCATGTGCGCGCTGCGTCCCGGAGTGAAGAAGATGAGCGAACGCATACGGGTGCGGTCGATTGTAGGAAGGTTCCTGGAACACAGCCGCATCTTCTTTTTTCAGAATGGCAGCAAAGCAGAGGTAGGATCGGCCAATGATCACTCCGAGGTGTACTGCGGTTCAGCAGACTGGATGCCTCGCAATCTGTTTGAGCGATGCGAAACGGTCTTTCCAGTAAACGCACCGGAGCTGAAACACAGGCTGCGTTACGAGATTCTAGAGACATATCTGCGGGATACGCTGAAGGCGCGAATTCTGCAGGAGGATGGAACGTATACACGTCCGCCGGTAGGAGAAGAACCACTGAACTCGCAGGTTTACCTGATGCAACTGGCGGAGTTGCCATGGCCTGGAACTCTTACGGCAAAAGCGAATGCTACGAAAGAGATTGTCTCTCCGAGCACAGTGGTAAGACCTGCCCCAGTTGTAGAACAGTCAGTATCGGCGAAGAAAATCATGGCTACAAAGAAAGCTGTGAATGCTGCGTCTACTGCGAAAAAAGCCGCCCGTACTGTAAAGACAGCTGCAGTGAAAAGTTCTGCGAAGAAGCCGGTGAAAGCAGTCGCCCCAAAACCGACTATGCGATAGAGATGCGTCATACTGCAATCTGCGCGGCATTTTGCGGTTGAAAACCCGGGATACTTTTCCAGGCGCGCATGATCGTCGTAGCATCTGGGTATGGCTTCGTTTGGGATTGTGATTATGGCGGCGGGCAAAGGCACCCGCCTGAAGAGCGCGCTGCCAAAGGTGCTGCATAGCGTCGGAGGAAAGACGCTATTGCTGCACGTGATCGATGCGGCAAAGAAGATTGTGGCCACCGACCAGGTTCTGGTTGTGGTTGGACACCAGGCCGAACGAGTGGAAGCCGCAACCAAAACCAGTGGTGTGCACTTTGTGTTGCAGCCGGAACAGCTTGGCACAGGGCACGCATTACAGTGCGTGAAGCAATGGTTCGCGGCAAAGAAGCAGGCTGCTCCGGAAAATCTGCTGGTACTGTCGGGCGATGTACCGCTGATCCGACCGGAGACGATTGCGGCTTTGCGTGATACGCACCTGAACGCTCATGTGGCCATGACGATTCTGACCGCCATTCCTGAAAATGCCACCGGCTATGGACGCGTGTTGCGCAGGCAGGACGGCACGCGCGACGTGGAAGCGATTGTGGAACAGAAGTCGCTGACCGCCGAGTTACTGGCAACGCCCGAACGCTTGGCCGAGATTAACAGCGGTATTTACGCATTCAACACAGAGAAGCTTTTTGCGCACCTGGACGAGTTGAAGAACAGCAACAGCGCGGGCGAATACTACCTGACGGATGTAGCTGCGACGCTGGTGCGCGACGGCGAACGCGTAGTGGCTATCACCGCTGACCGAGTAGATGAGGTGCTGGGAGCGAACACCATTGCGGAGGTGATGCATCTGGATGCAAGCCTGCGCGAGGCTACGGCCAAGAAGCTGATGGCTGCGGGTGTGACTATCTTCCGGCCAGATACGGTGGTGATCGACGCCGAGGTGGAGATTGCGGCGGATACGATCCTGGAGCCGTTTGTACAGGTACTGGGCAATACAAAGATCGGCACTGGGTGCCGGGTGCGCTCATATTCGGTGATTGAAAACTGCGTAATCGGCGACAACGTACTGGTGCGGAACGGGTGCGTGCTGGCAGATTCAACAATCGGAGAAGGTGCGCAGATCGGGCCGTATACGCATGTTCGTCCGGAGAGCCGGATTGGAGCAAACGCGCACCTGGGCAACTTTGTGGAGACCAAGAAGACGACACTGGGTGATAGATCAAAGGCAAACCACCTGGCGTATCTGGGCGATGCGGTGATCGGAGCCAACACGAACATTGGCGCCGGAGTCATCACATGCAACTACGACGGTGTGCATAAGCACCGCACAACGATTGGCGATGATGTGTTTGTCGGGTCTGATTCGACGCTGGTTGCGCCGTTAACTGTGGAAAATGGGGCATATATTGCCGCCGGTTCCAGTATTACCGATGATGTTCCAGCGGATGCGCTAGCTCTGGCACGATCACGGCAGGTGACGAAACCGGATTGGGCAAAGCATAAACGCGAGGCTCTCCTGGTCGCAAAGCAGGCCCATAGCTGAACGAAATATGGTTTTTCGGAGAAATGAAACAGGAGCTTTTAGACGTCAAAATGCGTCATTTACCCGAATTTATACGGTTTAACGTAGATTTCTGCATTTTTCTATAAAAAACTGCAACTCAAAACCCGATTCTGCGTCATAATCAATATGTGAGCTGAAGGGCTCAAGAGATTTGCGGACGGTTGACCAAAATCCCCGCCGCTACAAGTTGCGTCACTGGCCTCCCCCGTATCGGCGTTCTCGTCGATACGGGTTTTTTTTGTGTGGGATTGAAGTACTTTACAGGATGATCTTGAGCTACCCGGTAGGGATAACTTCATGGAGCTATATCGGTATTCAGGAATGAGTATCGACATTACGTATTCCTGAATGCATCGCTGAAGCTTTAGTTTGGGCCTGCCATCTTGCAACAATCATAGATTTTTGAGGCCTGAAACGACCATGGTCGTGGAACAGGCTCTTCTCTCTTTAGATCGCGTAGAATCCTTCAAGGGTTTGGGAGCTTGTATGCAGTAAGGTTGCGTCAAACAGTGCCCACTACGATGCATTTTTGATGAAACAGCTTCGATCGAACAGCATTCTTCTGTACACCGTGCTGCCATGAAGTTGCAACTTTAGAACTGCTGCTGTATTTGCCTTCTGGGAGAAGCATGGCGAAAAAGGCTGATATCCGCGATGTAGCGCTTGCAGCGAAGGTTTCGACTGCAACTGTTTCACGCGTATTCAACAACATTGAAACGGTTGATCCAAAGCTGCGCAAACGCGTGCTTGATGCTGCCAAGACGCTGCATTATGTGCGCAATCGTCATGCAAGCGCCCTGGTTTCGGGCCGCAGCCAGCTCTTTGGCGTGATGATCTCAGATATTACGAATCCATTTTTCCCGGAAGTGATTCGAGGTGCTGAGGTACGCGCGGTTGAGTTGGGGTACGAAGTCATTATCGGTTCCACGAATAACGATGCGGCTACGATGGAACGCTGCGTCCAGCGCATGTTGGAAAGAGATGTGGATGGTGTTGCGGTGATGACGTTTGGCATAGACGCTCCACTTCTGAATCGTTTTGGTGCAAAGAATATTCCATCTGTATTTATCGATGCGTCCTTAACCAAGGGGCCGAGTGCCGCCATCGAGATCGACTATGAACACGGTATCCATGAAGCGGTGCAGCATCTTGCAGTGCTTGGGCACAGAAGACTTGCGTTCATCGCCGGTCCTCACGAATTTCATTCTGCAAAGCAGCGTGAGCTTGCATTTCGCAACACCGTAAAGTCGATTGGTTTGAAACTCCCTGCGACGTATGTAGTGGAAGGCGATCACACGATTGAAAGCGGTGAAAAAGGCTTTGCGAAACTGTCCGGGTTGCGCCAACCACCGACCGCCATCATGTGCTCAAACGATATGACCGCCATTGGTGTCATGCATGCAGCATTCGAAGCGGGGTTGCAGATTCCGCGTGATCTATCAGTGATTGGGTTCGACGATATTCAACTGGCACGGCACGTGCTTCCCCCACTGACCACGGTAAGAATGTCGGGCTTGGAACTGGGCATGCGCGCTTGCGATCTTCTCCATGCGCTGGTGGAAGAACGCAAGCCTCCCGCTACCGATAAGCTGCGAACGGCGCTGCGTGTTCGGAAGAGCACGTCAATTCCCAAGGACGCCTTGCAGGACCTGTCGCCTGCGAAGAAATCGTAAATGACAGAATTTAGCTGTGGTGTTTGAACCATACCTATCGGCAAATGAAGACGCGCGACAACATGCTATAGAGCGGATGGCATCTTCTCTCTGCCCCCACTTTTATAGATATTTTCCAAAGCTGTGTTTTTATCGAAAACGCTTACTCTGTTTTTCCTAAGAGCATCTCAACAAATGAAGAGGATTTACCAGACCTTTATCTCTATAACAGTTAGAAATCAGCCGAAGCCGTTGACAGCCCGTTCATTCAACAACTAGTTTTCTTATTGAAAACGCTTACTTGAATCCTCATTCAAAGAAGTGCTTTGGATAGAAGTACACAGGAAACAGATCATTCAAATGATGAGCACACTCAAGAACGACTCTCCCCTGGAGCTTTGGTTTGTAACCGGCAGTCAGCATCTGTATGGACCAGGACCGCTGGCGCAGGTGGCAGACAATGCAAATACCATTGCAGCCTCACTCAATAATGAGACAACGATTCCTGTGAGGGCTGTTGCTAAACCAGTGATGGTGAATGCGGATAGCATCAGCCAGCTTTGCAACGAAGCGAACTCGGATAGTCGCTGTATTGGGCTGGTGCTGTGGATGCACACCTTCTCGCCTGCGAAGATGTGGATTGCCGGGCTGACATCGCTGCGCAAACCGATTCTGCATCTGCATACGCAATTTAATCGTGCGTTGCCGTATGGCACCATCGACATGGATTTTATGAACCTGAACCAGGCTGCCCATGGCGACCGCGAGTTCGGTTTTATTACGGCACGACTGCGACTGGCACGAAAGGTTGTGGTGGGCTTCTGGCAGGATGATGAGACGGTTGCCGAGATTGCCACGTGGACGCGCGCCGCTCTGGGCTGGCATGAATCGCGCAACTTGAAGATTGCTCGCTTTGGAGACAACATGCGCAACGTCGCCGTAACCGAAGGCGACAAGATAGAGGCGCAGAGAGTCTTTGGCTTCACCGTATCAGGCTATGGCATCGGCGATTTAACCGATCGCATGGCAGAGTTCAGCGACGCCGATGTGGATCGCCTTGTACAGGAATACCGCGATACATACACGATTGCCGCAGAACATGATCGTATAGATTCGATGCGCGATGCGGCACGCATTGAACTTGGGATGCGCGCATTCCTGGAAGAAGGTGGCTTTGGTGGCTTTACCGACACCTTTGAAGATTTGCACGGCATGAAGCAACTGCCGGGCATTGCAACGCAGCGATTGATGGCTGCGGGCTATGGCTTTGGCGGCGAAGGCGATTGGAAGACTGCGGCGCTGGTTCGCATTATGAAAGTGATGGCAGATGGTCTGCCGGGCGGTACGTCCTTTATGGAGGACTACACCTATGACTTTGATGGAGTGCCCAAAATTCTTGGTTCGCACATGCTGGAGATTTGTCCTTCGATTGCGAACGATACGCCTTCGCTCGAAGTACATCCGCTGGGTATTGGAGGAAAGGACGATCCGGTTCGATTGGTGTTCAATGGAAACCCCGGCGCCGCAGTGGTTGCAACGATCGTGGACATGGGTGACAGGTTCCGCATGATTGCCAACGACGTTGACGTTGTAGCCATGGACAAGCCGTTGCCGAAGCTGCCTGTGGCACGCGCACTATGGGTTCCAAAACCGAATCTGCGCGTGGCCGCAGCAGCGTGGATTTATGCGGGCGGAGCGCACCACACAGGCTATAGCCGTGCGCTGACCATGGAACACATGGCGAACTTTGCCGAGATGGCAGGCATTGAATTTGTGCGCATTGACAGCACAACGCAGCTTCATCGCTTCCGGCAGGAACTTGCATGGAGCGATGTTGCATACAAACTTCGCTAGTTCATTTTCATAACGAACATACGCGGATAACGAATTACCGCGCAGGAGAAGTTCATGTTGGAAGACTTGAAACAGGCCACGTGGCACGCCAATCTTGAACTGGTTCGTCGCGGCCTGGTGCTCTATACCTTTGGCAATGCCAGCGGAATCGACCGCGAGCAGGGGCTAGTATGCATTAAGCCATCCGGCGTGGACTACGATGTCCTGCAACCAGAACATATGGTCGTTACCGATATGGATGGAAAGATTGTTGAAGGTGAGCTCCGACCATCGAGCGATCTGAAGACACACCTTGCCTTGTACAAGGCTTTTCCGGGTATTGGAGCAGTAGTGCACACGCATAGCGAACATGCCACGGCATGGGCACAGTCGCTGCGCGATATTCCGGCGCTGGGCACGACACATGCGGATTATTTTCACGGTCCGATTCCCTGCACACGTGAACTCGCAGACGACGAAATCAACGGCGATTACGTTCTGAATACCGGGCTTGCCATCATCGAACGTTTTGAAGGGCTTGATCCGCTGGCGATTCCCGGCGTTCTAGTAGGTGGCCATGCTCCGTTTACATGGGGCAAAACACCGGACGATGCAGCACATAATGCAGTTGTGCTGGAGGCCATTGCAAAAATGGCTTTCATGACGGTACTGATAAATCCGCGAGCAGGCGTTTCGCAAGCCTTGCTTGATCGCCACTACTTCCGTAAACATGGAGCGAACGCAACTTACGGACAGAATAGCTAGAAGAGGACACAATGGCAGTTGTTGCAGGAGCGGACTTTGGCACACTGAGTGTGCGTGTAACACTTCTCGATAGCGACAAAGGACGGCTTGGCACCGCGGTTGCGGAGTATCCACTGCATCGCCGCCGTGAAGACCCCGACTTTGCAACGCAATCGCACTCTGACCAGATGCAGGCGCTGGTGAAAGCCACGCGCGAGGCATTGGCAAAAACTGGCATTCGAAGCGAAAACGTTCTCGCTTTCGCACTGGATACGACTGGTTCCAGCGTTCTGGTTGTGGACGAGCAGTTGCAGCCGCTGGATGACTATTACCTGTGGTGCGATCATCGTGCGCACAAGGAAGCGCAGCAGATAACGGAAACCGCGCATGCGCAGAAGCTGGAAGCAATTGACTGGTGCGGTGGTGTGTATTCGCATGAATGGGGATGGGCCAAGCTACTGCATTGGCTTCGCAACACCACTCCGGAAAAACGTGCGCACTTCGGCACGGCGCTGGAACATTGCGACATGGTTGCCGCAACACTTACAGGTGTTACATCACCATCAGGGCTGAAGCGCAGCGTCTGCGCGATGGGGCATAAGTGGATGTGGAATCCTCGTTGGGGTGGCTTCCCTTCAGAGGAGTTTCTTGTAAGTGTGGATCCCTTATTTAAGGGAATTCGCGCAAAGATTTGCGGTGAGTGCCTGACAAGCGACCATGTATACGGAAGTCTGTCAGAAGAGTGGGCAGAACAACTGGGGTTGAAGGCGGGGATTCCTATTCCAGTGGGAGCCTTTGATGCGCATTGGGATGCGCTGGGTGCGGGTTGCCGCGAAGGCGATGTAGTGAACGTTGTTGGCACTTCAACATGCATCATCGCGATGGCAAAAGATACGGAGCTGATCCCCGGAGTTTGCGGCGTTGTACCGGGTAGCGTGCATCCGCAATTCACCGGTGTGGAAGCAGGGTTGTCTGCGGTTGGCGATATCTTTGATGCCATTGCACGGCGTGCGAACACCACGGTGAAAGAGTTGGCGCAAGGGCTCGACACATACAAGCCGGGGCAGACCGGGCTGCTGCGACTGACATGGGATAACGGTGATCGCACGGTGCTTGTAAACCCGGAACTGGGTGGAATCACGCTGGGGTGGAATCTGGTCAACACCGCAAAAGACGAACTGTTTGCCGCAATTGAAGGGACAGCGTTTCATACGCGCATTATTCTGGAGCGCATGGCAGAACACGGTGTGCCTGTGGAACGCGTGATTAACGGCGGAGGTATTCCGCAACACAATCCGATCTTGAACCAGGTGTATGCCAATATCCTGAACAAACCAGTTCTGGTTCCCGATGGGAGCCCGACCAGTGTTGGATCATGCATTATTGCACTGGTTGCTGCCGGAGTTTTTCCGAGCATTGAAGTCGCGCAGGAGAAGCTCTGCCTGCCGTTCCGAACATTCCATCCTGATCCAAAAGCCGTCGCTACGTATGAACCGCTCTTCGCTGCATACAGGAAGATTTATTTTGCCTTTGGTGCGCGCGATGCAGCCTTCGGCGATGTGCTCCCATTACTGCGAGAATCCGTACGAGCTGCACAAGGCCAGGTCGAATGAAAACACAGACTATTACGACAAAAGAAACGCCTGATCCTTTCGGTTCAGGCGTTTCTTATTTCTGGCTTTATTTATCTATCCAAGATAGATATTGAGTTATTTAGTTAGTGGCGATTTGTGCAGCCACTAACTAAGTGATAGATCAATGTGACAACTTTGGATTTTTCTTTGCGCTGATCAGGTTTGCCATGATGCGGAAGCTTCCCGGAACGCCTTCCGGCATCTGACGGAAGAACGCGTATGCAAGATAAATGTAGTAACCCTTGCCATACTGCGCATAGATGAGGCCGCCTTTCTGCGGGTCTTCACCTTCATCATGCACTTCCGTCAATGCGGTGTAACGCGAATCAAATTCACGAGGAAAACCGTGGCCACGTTCTTCCACCCAATTGTCGAAGTCGGCAGGGACAATGCGATTTGGCCAGGTGAATAAAGGATCTTCAGGCTTCAGGATTGTGACCTTTGCATCCTCTTCCACGACACGTTCTGCATCCCGAGTTATGGGGATTGCATAGGGAGCGAAGTCACGTTCGTACTCCGGCGTTTGATATTCGCTGACTAAGACGCCGCCATTCTTAACGTAATCCAACAACCGCTGGTTAAAGGTGCGCAACTCCGGCCGTGCGGCATAAGTGCGGATACCGAGAACGATGCAGTCATAAGTGCTTAGATCGGCCTTAGCGATATCGTCACTGGAAAGCTGTGTTACATGAATATCGATATCTTTCAGCGACTGCGGCACCTCTTCACCAGTTCCCATGATGTAGGCGACTTTAAGATTCGGAGCAACGTTTACATCAACACCAGTGGTGCGATATTTCGCATCATGGTACTGCGGATAAGGTGTAATTCCGGGATAACCGATGGTTTGGAATCCGCTCTTGTATTCTTTGCCTGCATACTTGGCAATAGCAGTAATCTCATACTGCTTTGCCTCTACACTCTTCGGTGTAATGACAAAACGCAGGTTGGCATTTTCACCATCGCGCTTTGTGGAGAAGGACTGCGTTGCCGGAGAAGCTGTCCAGCCCGTTGGCAGATTCAGTTGCAGTGTACCTTCTGCGGGACCCTTTACATCGGAATGAACTGTTACATCCAATGCAATGGAAGAAGCTTTGAGCGGTATGACACCTGCAGGCGGACTGACACGCACACTGATTGCAGGTGCAACCAACAGAGGCTCCATGACGACACCAAGTCCATTGTAGCGGTGCGATGTCTGTACCACGCTGCGGATGTCTGCCTTTACGCCGTTGTAAGTGTAAGTTGCAACAGCAGTCAGTGGATACGGCATGACAGGCAACGTGCTGTACTGCGGCGAAGTCAGGTTGTAGTAACTCTGTTCGAGATTTGGCCGCTCAAAATACGGCGCTGTATAGGGTGCGTCCAAGGGGACGGTTGCGCTGATATACGCATCCTGCGCCGTTCCTGCGGCAATGGTGCCGTTGATTGGCTTTTGCTCTGTCAACTTCCAATCGCCGCCAGTGTTGGTGGACAAGGTTACAGAATCAACTTGTAATGATTGCGTTCCCTGAGATGCCAGGTGCGCACCGACTAATAACGTTTCGCCCGGAATCGCCGTTGGGCTTCCAGCGGCACCCGAGAAAACTCCGGACATCGGCCCCATAGGACCATTCGCATCCTTACCCGGCAGTGCATTCTGCACGCTTGCAAGCAGCGATACACCAAGCGCTTGTCCCAGTGCAAAGTTGAACTGGCCTTCTTTGATTTGCAGTTCATGCAGTGCGTTGTAACGGCCTTCTTCCGGCAGCGAGGATGACTTTAACTCTGCAATCAATGCCCGCGTGAGAGACAATCCTTTCGCCAAAGCAGGAGCACTTGTCGTTGGATCGTCTGCGTTGAACTTATGCGTAGCCTCATCGACAGTAGCGGCAATCGTCTGAAGCTTTGCACGTACGTCTGCCTGTGCATTCGCGGGTAGATAACTTGCAATGCCGGGCAACGACGTATCAATACCATCGAAGAATGAATCTTCATGAGTCGGCAAGATAGAACTTACACGCGAGGCATACAGATGATACGGGCTATCGAACTTACCTGGCGGAGGAATGGCGACGCCGCCCGTCTGCGATTTCTGTTCATTCAGGCCTTCACGCGCGACCTGCAAATAACTGCGGCCATACTGCGCATTGTACTTACTTTCAGGGATAGTTACGGTCACGGAGGGTACGCCCTGAATTGGCTGTCCCGTAACGTAGTTCTTAAATGCAACCGGCTCCCACTTATTGGTTGCATAGTCGAAGATACCCTTCGGAGTAACCTGCGCAAAAGGTACGCGCGCGTACATTTTTAATGGCTTCCACGGTAGCAGGCCTTCCTTGATCTGTTCGGGAAACATCTTCGGATCGGCTGCAGCATTAAATACTTCCTGCGCCATGACGCCTGCGGTCTGATGATGACCATGACCATCGGAGACATAACCCGCGAAGACGCTGGTGACCACCATGGGGCGCACCGTGCGCACTACGCGCACAACGTCTTCCAGAACGCGGTCGTGATTCCACTGCTTCAGAGCCTCTTCCAGGGTCTTAGAAAAACCGAAATCGGCAACGCGCGTATAGAAAAGATGTGAGCCGTAATTACCATTCGCAGCCTGATGTTCCATGGTGCGCAAAACGCCGAGTTGATCCCAGAAATCGCCCGTCATTACATTCTGTCCGCCTTCACCGCGGTTCAAGGACAACAGCGAAACATCCGCACCCAGACCACGACTCTCGTAGGCGAGCATGCCACCATCTTCATCGTCGGGATGCGCATTGATCTGGATAAGACTTGCACGCGTGTGCAATTTGCGCAGCGATTCGGCCAGGCCAGGTGCTCCGCGTTCAATCGGCAACGGCTGCGCATACGATGCATCCACCGGAATCTTCATCGGCTCTGGCACAGGGGTCTGCGCCACCACGTGCACTGCTGCAATTGCGAGAGGAGCACAAAAAATCGCTGCCTTCCCCGCTCTAACCCAACCCCACCTGCTCATGACTCGTTCCAATGCGATACACCTCTTCTGTATCCATAGTTTCAGCTATGGAGCGATATGGCGAAACCTGCTACATCTTCTTCCTGTTTGACACTGAACGTTTTACCAATTTTCTAACCGATATTTATAATACTTTCAATTATATGAAGAGGCATTTGGCGTCATCTCGTTATGGTACTGCCCCTCGCGCAACCGCGCCTGTGCTGCGCACAGAGGAGATGGCTGAGCCAACACGCCCTGCACTACTCGATCCGGCACCGCCTGTTTCTAGTGGAGACGCAGGTTTCGCTCCGGCATTTTATCGCACCGTAGAGCGATGTTTGCTCTAAACGAATTCGCTCTGCCGGATTTGAGCATGTCGTCCCGAGGATACTGTCGCAGTTATTTAAAGCTGTCTCGCAATCTCTTGTGTAGTAGAAGCACAGCTGCTGTACTGATCGCGTAACGGTGTCCGTTCAGCCGTTGTAAAGAGTCCTTACAGCTACAGCCACAGTTCTACTCGCACCCTATAAGTTCTGTTCGCACTTTTGAAGGAGGATTCTATGTCCAGGCTTTCTCGTTTGTTTGTGTCATCTGCCCTTGTGCTATCCGCTGCTCCCGCAGCCTGGAGCCAATCGCAATCGATCAATGGCTCAATCTCTGGCCGCGCCCTCGATCCGAGTGGCGCATCGGTTGCCGGGGCTACGATTACGGTCGCGAACAGCGCCGTTGGCTTCAGCAAGACGGTAACCACAGCGAATGATGGTTTCTATACGCTGGCTAATCTACCGCTGGGTACCTACACTGTGAAGTTTGAAGCGAGCGGATTTGCAAACCTCACCGTGCAGAACGTTGTACTGAATGCAGGAACGCAGGCGGACATTAATGGAGATCTGCGCGTAGGCAGCGCCGGTGAAGAAGTGAATGTCACGGCGAGCAACGTTGGCATTGATCCTACGAACCTGAACGTGGAACGCACGCTTGATTCGCGCGAAGTAGAGAACATGCCTCTTACGTCGCGCAATCCATATAACTACATCATCTTTCAACCAGGCGTTTCGGGCCATCCTAACCCTGAACTTGGTATTCCGCGCACGATCAACACGAATGGTCTGCTAGACCGCATTAACTACCAGATGGACGGCATGGCGAATACGGAATCAGACCGCACGGGTCTGCGTCTGTTCCCTATTGGCAATATCTTCGTGAAGGAAGTGCAGACCGTTTCCAACTCGGCCAATCCAGAGTTTGGCTGGACCACCGGCGACGTATACAACGTAATTTCCAATAATGGAACCAACCAGTTTCATGGACTGTTGCAGTATCTGCAGCGTTGGCAGACAGCTACGGCCTATCCGCTGCTGAGCAACGGTGGCATTAAGCCAGACCTGCAATTAAGAGATTTCTCGGGCAATATTGGTGGACCCATCATCAAGGACAAGCTCTTCTTCTTTGGCTCATATGAGCAGATCAAGCGCGGCATTCCTTCGCCGGTAACGATTAATCGAAACATTGCAACCGAGATTGGCCTCGGTTCGGATCAGCTTGTAGATGCGCCAGGCATGTTGAACGGAAAGTTTGCCCTTGGACGACTGGATTGGACGATTAACTCCAAAAACCAGGCAATGCTTCGTTATAACTACTTCATAAATGATTTCCCCTACAACACACAGGTAGGTGGATTAAATGCGCACTCGGTAGGTTCAAACTTTAAGGACCGTGCCCATGTATTTGGCTTCCAACTCATCAGCACGATTAACGACCACCTGGTAAATGAGTTCCGCGCCACGCTTCCTCTGCGTTCGAGTTCCCACGTTGCTGCGGTTCCAAGTAATGCCCCAACAATAGTGATCACCAATGTCGCAACCTTCGGTGCTTCTCCCGCAGGCGGTGATATCTACTTTGAAAAACAGCCTTCGGGTTCGGAAAATATCTCGTACACACGCGGCAAGCACGATATCAAGGCAGGCTTTGTTCTATCTGCGGTACAACAGCGTCAACGGAGTGTGAGTTACAACCAGTACACCTTTGACACAAAGGACGCTTACCTCTTAGCTAAAAATGGTACTAACCTGTATAGCTATAGCAAGTTCACCTCGCAGACCGATGTTACCGGTGTGGGTTATGCTTCGCTTTTCATGGGCGGGTATGCGCAGGACACATTCCGAGCGACTCCGAAGCTTGTGCTCATGGGTGGTTTGCGTTGGGATCGTTTCAAATCGCCCAATGCAAATCCAAATGCACCATACCCTGACTCGCGTTCATTCCGTTCACCGGGCGGAAACTTTTCGCCACGCTTTGGCCTTTCGTATCGTTTAGCCGATAAGACCATCTTCAAGGCTTCCGCGGGTACGTTCTATCAGTCCACACCGACGAACCTGTGGTACTCCGCATTGAACTTCGATGGTTCCAACCGCCTGGATACATACACGTACACTCCAAACCAGGCGGGCGCTCCTTCGTTTCCCAATATTCCCAGTACCACCGAAACCTTTGCGCAACAGGATGTAATTACTGTTTCTCCTAAGTTCAAGAACGAGTACACGTGGAATATCAATGCAAAGATCACACAGCAACTTAGCTCGCATGACTCACTTACGGTTGGTTATATCCTCTCCAATGGACGTAACCTGATGTACCTGCACAATATCAATCTGCAGAATCCGATTGGTGTACTTGCAGACGGACGTCCTGTATTCAATCCCGACTTAAATGCCAGTCGTCCTGATCCTCGTTTCGGTCAGGTCAACCGTGCGGAATCGGGTGCAAATAGTTCGTTCAATGCGCTGGTCGTAAACTACACGCTAACTCCTGTGCGCGGCCTGCAGTTGAATGCAAACTACACATGGTCGCACACTATTACAGACGCACCTGAGGTTTACACCTTCGAACAAAGCGTAAATATCTCTGATACCACGAATCGCAAGCGTGATCGTGGTAACTCCTATGTAAACCGTCCAAGCGCATTCAACATGACAGCGGTACTGGAACCGGAATTTCACTTTAACAGCCGTTTTGGCAATACGCTGGCGAATAGCAACCGACTCGCGATCCTTGCCAACATGTCATCTGGAGATGCGGCAAACCTGATTGCAGCGGTACCTACGAATCAAGGCTATCTTTCGCAGCTGAATGGGGACAAATCCACCAGCAGTGTACAGCGTCCAGCATTTGTAGGACGCAACACCTATCACTCGCCGAATATCTACCAGATAGATGCACGCTACACCCGTACCTTTGGTACTTACTTCGGACGTTTGCAACCGTCGTTCCTGCTGGAAGCAAACAACGTCTTTAATCATTCCAACGTAACCGGACTTACGCTCACGCAGCAGGTCTATGGCTTTAATCCCAGTCTGACTGCTGCGCAGAATGCCCGTGCGGGACTACCTTCTGATGGAACGATTAAAACCACACGAAGCACTGTTCTTGAAGCGCGCATCGTGCAATGGGGCGTTGCGGTTCGCTTCTAACGAAACCATGAAGAGGAACGGCAAAAGCCGTTCCTCTTTACCTACAGCACTATTTACAACGGATTCCACGGTGTCGATCTCTTCTTCTTTTCCTGCCCCCATCTATCGCGAACAGATACTCGCACATATCTTTGCCGATGCGCAGAGGCTATTTCTGCCTTACCTACTTGAGATTGATCGCGCGCATGCGGTCATGCTCTATGAATGCAAGATCATCTCGCGCGAGACCGCTGCGGCATGTATCCGTGGTATTACAGCCCTGGATGTAGATGCTCTGCGCACGGCAAGCTACGACGGCACTGTCGAAGACCTCTTCTTTCTTATCGAGAAAAGACTCGCCAGCATTGCCGGTGAAAAACATGCAGGCCGACTACATACAGCACGTTCGCGCAACGATATTGATCTCACCATGTATCGCATGGCCGTGCGTATTGCACTGCTCGGTATTCTCGATGCATCGCTTCAATTGCGTTCTGTACTGCTTGCCATTGCAACGCAGTATCGTGACGCATTAATGCCAGCTTACACTCACAATCAACCTGCACAACCTACCACTCTGGGCCATTACATGATGGCGATGGTGGAAGTGCTGGAGCGTGATGCGCAACGCCTGATCGCCTGCTTTGGGCGAGTGAATCAGAATCCACTGGGTGCCTGCGCGATTACAACAACAGGATTCCCCATTGATCGCACCATTACGACAAAACTACTTGGCTTTAACGAACTGGTGGTGAATAGCTACGGGTGTATTGCAGCGGTAGACTATGTTGCCGAAGCATGCAGTTTCTTAGCAACGACAATGCTTAGCCTTGGCCGATTTACGCAGGACATGCTGCTCTGGTCCACGACTGAATTCAACTTCCTGCGCCTGTCCGATGGATATGTACAGATCAGCAGCATCATGCCGCAGAAACGTAATCCTGTGCCGCTGGAACATACACGCATACTTGCATCGCGCGCATTCACTGAAGCGCAATCCGTTCTGGGGTCGCTACACAACACTCCCTTCGCCGACATGAATGACGGAGAAGACTCACTGCAGCCACTGGTTGCTCTCGCCTTTGCCGATGGCCAGCGTGCACTTACATTGCTTACTGGCACACTCTCCGAAGCCAGCTTTCATACAGAGCATATGCACGAACGTGCTGGCAGCAGCTTTCTCCCCGTGACAGAAGTGGCCGATACGCTCGTCCGCGAGACCGGACTCTCATTTCATCAGGCCCACACCATTGTCTCCGCAGCAGTGAAAGCGGCGACCTCTGATAATGTATCGGTCTTCGTTGCGGATCTTTATCGCCGTACAAACGAAGCAGGAATTGCCATTACAGAAGAGCAGTTGCGGCAGGCGATGGACCCGGCACATTTTGTAGAGGTCCGTACAGTGACAGGCGGACCTGCGCCCTCTGCCATGCAACCGCAACTCGACCATGCCGCGCAACAACTCAAAGCCGACACGGAATGGCTAACAACAACACAGACTTTTCTTGCGAACGCGCAAAGAGAGTTGCAGCAGGCATGTGATGCATTGCTTAGTTAACACAAATGTATCTGTTTACACATTGCTGAACCCAAAGGATTGTTAGCATTGAATATTGTGTCCTACTTACTAAATAGGACGACAGATCAGACGGAGAAAAGGCGTGTAAACGATGCACTCAACAGAAACATCCGAAACACATCTTCGTCGCCAGCTTGGACTGGGTGGGGCACTCTCCGCCAACATCATTGACATGGTTGGTGTTGGTCCGTTTATTACACTTCCCCTCATCGTCAGTGCAATGAACGGGCCGCAGGCCATGCTCGGCTGGTTGCTTGGAGCATTGCTATCACTTGCCGATGGATGCACATGGAGCGAGCTTGGCACGGCATATCCTGAAGCCGGTGGTTCTTATGCCTATCTCAAATCGGCGTATCCGCCGAAGTTAGGGCGTACCTTCAGCTTTCTCTATGCGTGGCAGCTTATCTTCTCTGCTCCATTGTCCATTGCATCTGGCTGTATTGGTTTTTCTCAATATGCAACGTGGTTTCTGCCCGGCTTTAGTCACACTGCACAAACTGCACTTGCGTTGATTGCGTGTCTTGCTTGTACCGTTCTTCTCTTTCAGCCAATTCGCAAGATTGGAACAGTTACACGTGTGCTTGGTGCCGTTGTCATACTTACGCTTGTAACTGTGATTGCTATCGGCTTTGCCCACTTCAATCCATCTCTGGCATTTTCTTTTCCCGCCAATGCTTTTCATCTTGATGGATCCTTTTTTACTGGCCTTGGTGCGGGTCTATTAATTGCGGCATACGATTACTGGGGCTACTACAACGTTTGTTTCCTTGGTGCTGAAGTACGCGAACCCAGCCGCACCATACCTCGTGCAGTGATCGGAGCCATTGTTGTTGTGGGACTACTCTATATGCTGATGAACATCAGCGTACTGGGTGTACTTCCCTGGCAATCGCTCATGCACAGCACCAGCGGCGAACGACAATACACCATGGCCGTCTTTGTACAAACGGCATTTGCATCGCATGCCTGGGCACATATAGCAGCATCGGCTGTCGTTATTTTAATTGCCGTTGCTTCGCTGGCTTCGGTGTATGCGCTTCTACTCGGTTACTCACGCATTCCATACGCCGCCGCACAGGATGGAAACTTCCCTGCTATCTTTGCACGGCTGCATCCGCGTCATGGATTTCCCGTGGTTTCACTGAGTGTTCTGTGCGCTGTCACACTTATATGTTGCCTGTTCAGGCTCCAGGAAGTTATTGCGTCGCTGGTTGTGCTTCGCATCGTGTTTCAATTTCTGCTGCAAGGAATTGCGGTACTTCTGCCAAAACACAAGGTAGAGCGCGCAAAATCTGGCCGCTTCCGCATGCCACTGTATCCATTGCCGAGCCTTATCGCTACGGGGACATTCGTATTTATTCTTTTGTCGCGACCTAAGATTGTTGCTGAATTCCGGCTTGCGCTTTTCGTGCTTCTATCAGGTCTTTTTGTCTATTACTTCCGGCAATGGCGTCGTCGTGCATTGCAATAAGATTGCATAACTTCAAGATCGTCTCGTCTAAACCCTATATGGGACTATTAAGAAAAACTCCTCAGCGGCCATAGTCGCTGAGGAGTTTCCTATATGTTCTCTATACGTTGATGACGAATGTATCTTCTGTGCGGGTAACCCGGTTGTAGAGTGTGTCGCGCTCTACCGGTTCGCGTCCTGCTTCGCGGATCAGGCGTTCGAGGTCGCTGCGGCGCATGCCCTGCGGTGTTGTGGCTCCGGCTTCGTGGTAGATGCGTTCTTCGACTACCGTGCCGTCGATATCATCGGCACCGAAGCGCAGCGAGATTTGCGCCATCTTCGGCGTAACCATCTGCCAGTAGCTCTTGATGTGTGCGAAGTTATCAAGAAGCAAACGGCCCACAGAAATCTGACGCATGTCGTCAAAACCGGTCGTCTTCGGCAGGTGTCCCAGCACCGTGTTTTCAGGATGAAATGCCAGGGGAATAAATGTCTGGAAGCCGCCGGTTCTGTCCTGTACATCGCGCAGCTTCAGAATATGATCTACGCGGTCTTCCTCATTCTCGATGTGTCCATACAACATAGTGGCATTGGAGCGCAGACCGGCATTGTGTACCATCTCCGCTGTCTCCAGCCATTCGCTGCCGTCAATCTTGTGATCGCAGATGATGTGCCGTACACGGTCGGAGAAAATCTCCGCGCCACCGCCAGGACACGAGTCCACGCCGGCGGCTTTCATCTTTACCAATGCATCCGGAATGGAGAGCTTTGCGCGCTTCGCCAGGAATGCAACTTCGACCATGGTAAACGCTTTGATGTGCACCTTGGGAAAACGTTCCTTCAATCCTTTGACCAAGTCGAGGAAGTATTCAAATGGCAGATCGGGATGCAGGCCGCCCACAATATGAAACTCGGTGACTGCTTCGGAGTAGCCCTTTCCTGCGCTCTCCCATGCCTCTTCCAACGCCATGGTGTAACCACCGGCTTCGCCCTTCTTGCGCGCGAAGGCGCACAGACGGCAACTGGCCACGCACACGTTCGTGGGATTAATGTGGCGATTCACGTTGAAGAAAGCGAGGTTGCCGTGCATGCGTTCGCGCACCAGGTTGGCGAGCCAACCCACGGCAAGAATGTCGGGCGAACGATACAGGGCCAGACCGTTCTCGTAGTTCAGGCGCTCCTTTGCCAGCACCTTGTCCGCAATGGGCCGTAGCGCGGCATCGTCGGTTTGAAACTCGTGGCGTGGGCGTCCTGTGGGTGACTCAGTCATACTCTTCAGTGTATTCCTCTAACGCGGATCCACATATAGGTTTTGAAAGGGGCGGGCTTCAGCCCGTTCAATCGCAGGTCACACTATGGCCCGGCTAAAGCCGGGCCCCTTCAAAACAGAAGAAAAATACACTCTTCTCAAACCTATAGGTCGATACGACCTAGCGAGAATTCTTCAGCGTTGCATGCATCTTTGGCCGGTATGACGGCTTCCGCGGCACCTGCACATAGCAACACTGCCGTATCGCGTGAAAAGACGACGGCCGGTGCGATACAGAGTTTGTATCGCACCGGCGCTATTCTACTCATTTTGTGATAAAGCCTTAGTTTGACTGCACTTCATTTTTTGCATTCGGGAGTTTGCTGGTCAACGGTTGCACAGGCGAATCGACCATGCGCGGCTGCACCACGACACCTTCATACGCCGTAATACCAACCAGGTGGCTTCCCACCGAACGCACTCCGCGCAGAATCCATCCGGTGTCGGTATAGCTCACCTTCATATCCGGCGTGTGTACGGTGAAAACGGTTGTACTGGGACGATGCGCTGTGACCATCACCTGGCTTGTAGTCGGGTCGAAATAGATGCCCGATACATTCGGCACGTACAAGCCAGTCTGCGAATGCCAGCTTGTACCATCGTTCTCCGAAACCCAGACGCCTTCGCGTCCGCCAGCCCACAGACGTCCGCTGTCATCCACGGCAACCGAGGTCAGATAGGTGAGGCCGGTGGGTGACTGAATGGAGCGGAAAGTGGTGCCGCGATCGGTGGAGAGCTCAAGACGATGCATGTCTCCCGTGATAACACGATCCCCCAAAGAACTAACCATGCGGTACGGCTGACCGTCGGCCGTGCGGATGTGGTTCCACGTGGTTCCGTTGTCCGCTGAATTCAACAGACCCACTTCGGTTGCGGCAAAGATGGTGCTGCCGTTCACGGCAAAGGCAAAGACGCCGGTATCCGCCTGGGATGGGAGTGGACGATGCGGTGGTGCAATGCGCGGTGCAGGACGCGATACCGGGCGCGCTTTGCCTGCAGTCTTGCGAGTTGTTGCAACCGGAGCCTTCTTCGCAGCCGGGTCTTCGAGCGGAGGCAATGCGAGAGTGAGACCCGAGGTCTTCCATAGGCCATTGTCCAGACGCATGATGCCATGACGCGTGCCCGCAAGTATGGTGCCGTCCGGCGATTGCACCAGCGAGAAGACGTCGGCCCCATTCAGCCCGTTG
>Ga0153956_1000140_pt1 | contig 93185 bp, 74 predicted proteins | sample TSFL040MetaG_FD_104704 | JGI IMG/M metagenome (GOLD analysis project Ga0153956, IMG submission 104704) | Attine ant fungus gardens microbial communities from Florida, USA - TSFL040 MetaG | ecosystem: Host-associated > Fungi > Mycelium > Unclassified | place: USA: Florida, Wekiwa Springs... | reverse complement strand
CTATGATCCCTCTCCGCCGTTGGCACCTCTCCCGAAGGAGAGGAGTTCTGGGCATTTGTGACTGCCACTGTTTACACCAAAATCCTCATCAGGGCAAACTCCTTCCCCCCAAAGGGAAGGTGGCTTGCGTAGCAAGACGGAAGGGTTATAAATACCCCGTTCTATATTCCCCTCTCCGCCTTCGGCACCTCTCCCAAAGGAGAGGAGTTCTGGGCATTTGTGGGTTCACGGGGCATAAGAAATTTCATAATATTTTAGACTCTGTTCATTACCTCCACATCCTGCCAAAGCCCTGTCAGGGTTTTACTCCTTCCCCCCAAGGGAAGGTGGATTGCGGCAGCAAGACGGAAGGGTTGTAAATACCCCGTTCTATAATCCCCTCTCTGCCGTTGGCACCTCTCCCGAAGGAGAGGAGGCTAAACATATTATCCTCCAACCTCATCCAGTTCCATGGGGTATCCCAGTCGTTTAAAAATAACGGCTACCTGCATCACGGTCAGGTAACGACCTCTTTTTTCCCCGATTTCACTTCTGAAAGGTGCCAGCCAGGCGGTCAGCGTACGGCGGCTTATGCCATAAAGTACCATTAATTCTTTATAGGTGTAAGGGCGTACCGGGTAATCTGCTGCGGTTACAAGTTTGGATTTCATGTTGATAATTTTATGGGTTAAAAAAAAATTGTGATAAAAATGATGAAAAATAAAAAAGAATAAATTTGCCGTAAAGCCACCGGCCATTTTTAGAGGTTTTTGACCTTAAGGCTTATTATGGTTCCGTTGCCCGGCTCACTTTTCACTTCCAGTATTCCGTTGATTATTTTAGCCCGTTCACGCATACTGTCCATTCCCACATTAGTATAATGCCGGTTTTTTGAAAGGAAAAATCCCTTGCCGTTATCTTTAATATACATTTTTAAAATGTTCTGCTGATAAAGAATGGTGATAACCAACTCAGTGGCGTCGGCATGTTTAATACAATTGTTGATGGCTTTCGAAACCGTTTAGCTTGGGCATTACGATATCAACGATGCATACATCTGGCTTTTGTTCCATGTCTTCTACTTTCTGCAGCAATTCTTCCCCATTGGCAGCTTCGATAATCACCTCCAGCCCTCCCAGCCGGTTCAGAAATTCGATAACGGTGGTTCTTACCAAATGATGATCGTCTGCGTAGGCAACATATATGGGGCAACTGGGGATAGACATGACAGGTAATGATTTTAGAGTAAAGGGGTTACGATTGGGTTGCAATTTACACACAGCCCTAATAAGTAATTTGTAGGTTATCCCCTTGAAAATTATCTTGTTATCTGAGACATACCCTTTATTCGATATACGAATAAAATCTGACAGGTAACGTTCAAGTAAAATGCGGGTTTTCCTATAAATAACTATAGGATAATCACTAAAAAATGAGGTGGTATAGGAGGCAACTTTGAAAAATAATTAGCCTTTTATGCTCGCTAAAACAACATCTTTATCGCCTCATGTACTCCACAATACACATCCGCCTTAGCTTGTTCTGAACACTGGATACATATCCCTATTATTTATTTTACCGCTTTAAAACAAACGAATCAATCTATTTTATTAACCAAAAAAAATCAAGATATGAAACATAGGATGCTCATAATTCTGGCTTTAATAACTACGATAAATGCCAGAGCTCAAAATGAGGTGACGTGTACATTTACGTCCATAAACAGCAATATTACAACAAACACTTCCCTATCGGCAACAACGCTTTACCGGGTGGAGGGTTGTATTCATGTTACCTCCGGAATTACACTTACTGTACCGGCGGGAGCAACGGTCTTATTTGAAAAGACATCTGATGCAAGTCTCATCGTAGATAAAGGAGCATATATACAAGTACTGGGAACTTCCAACAATCCGGTCAAGTTTACATCCGATCAACAGCCGGGTTTTCGTAATCCGGGTGATTATTCAGGGCTGGTGATCAACGGAAAAGCGACTAACAACTTTAGTGGCAATGCTATGACGATTTCCGGAAGAACCTGCAGTTCAGATGCAGGCGGTTCAGATGATGATGACAGTTCAGGCGTACTCAAATATCTTAGACTGGAATACTCCGGATATGGAATCACGCTTGCTTCGGTGGGAAGAAAGACTATACTTGAAGACATAATGGTATCTTATCCCGAAAGAAACGCGTTTGAATTTTTGGGTGGGACAGCACAAGCAAAACGACTGATTGCTTTTAATGCTGTGCAAAATGATTTTGTTTTTAATTATGGTAACCGCAGTAAAGTACAACAAGCGCTCGGACTGCGGCTGGATGCTTCGGCAAACTATAGCACAGCGCCTTTTTCGAATGGAGTGTTGATCGCCAATAGCATTTGTGTTTTCTTTCGTGGTGAGGGAGGCATGTTGCAGGCTTACAGGTTTGCAGCTACAACGGACCCAGGCAAGCACTGGTTGCAACAACCATTAAACAGTAAAGGAACAGCAATACTTTGTCCTGGACATTATCAAAACTGTTACAAATTGGGTCTGCACCGCGGAAAGTACAAAGCGTTGATACAATCTGGCCCAGTAAGCGTTTACCGTGATGCTAATAAAGATGAAAAGGCAGATATACAAAATACCAAAGTTGAAACAGGGTATTTCGGTATCAATATCCATCGTGCATTACCCGAAGGTATTACCTCTTATGTAGGAACACATTCCGCTGGGTGCCAGGTTTTTCAACGCGAGAAAGATTTTGCTTTTTTTATCGCTCTTTGCGAACGACATCACAAATGGTATGGGAACAGCTTTACATACACGCTTTTAAATGAAGAAGATTTATTAACCACAGTAAATTAACCAAACTCTTCTATGGATCAGTTATTTAAAGATAAAAACGAACAATATAGCCTACGAGAACTGGTAACCGCTCTACTCATATTGGTGCTACTGATTAGTTGGATAGCTGCGCAGTTTTTTGAATATCCAATGCCGGATTATATGTTTTACGGCTTCAGTTCAATGGTCGCAGCCGGATGTTTTGGATACTCTTTGGAAAAGAAATGTATTAAGTCTTAAAAACCCTATAAATAATGAATAGTAAAACTAAAATGTGTTGGAATATGTTAGCAGGTGTCCTTTTCGGCGTAGCCGTATGTTTTGGGCTACAACTGCTTTTCAGGAGCAGGAATGGGAATAAATTATGCTCTCACCCTTCGGCGACAACCTCAAAATATAGTACACCCTGGATAGTTTCTAAAAAGAAATGGCAACAAAAAACAGAAGGCTTGGCTAAACACGTAGAACAAATTCAACACGAACGCAAACAAATTGTACAAAAAGGAAACAGCAGCCGAAGCACAATCAGAAATACCTTATCCCGGCAGGAAAAGCTCATAACGTTGAGGGACACACCTGCTATTTTGGTAAACTGTGACAGTTTGCAGGAACAAGCGCGACTGCTTGTAAATAACTCTGAAAAGGAGGCGCGGTTGTGTGACAGTGTTATTGCATTATTGAAACAAACAGACACAGCAAAAGACAGCCTGTTGCGCACGGAGGATAGGTATAATGAACATTTACGTCAGCAAATAAATAACTGTGAAGAAGAAAATACGTATTTGGCAAGAGAGGAGAGCCAGTTAAAGAAAAAATTACGACATCAGAAGTACGGCTCGTTTCTGACAACGGCGTTATTGGTTGGAGGCATAACAATAGTGCTGCTGCTGCAGTAAAGCCGTCCGCTTTGGAAGCCCATGCACCTGCAACAAGTGTTTGAAGGCTGCGCTTTTTATGGTGACGGTACTTCCGAAAAATTATTTGAACAGGGGCTGTGCCTGCCTTCCGGCTCCAACCTTATGGATGTGGATTTTCAGCGGATTTTCAACGTATTGAACAGGGTGCTGGCTAAACAGCCCGCCTGATAGGAAATACCATAAAATAAGATAAGCAGCCGGCATAACAGCCGGCTGTTTTGTTGTTTTCCCTCTCCGCCTTCGGCACCTCTCCCCGCGGGAGAGGAGTTTCGGGTCTCAGATTCTTCTACAGTCTGAGGTATTAAATTTCACCATTTTATAAGATAGCGACCCCGATACACTGTTAATAATTACCTCCAAAAGCGCCATCAGGGCTTTACTCCTTCCCGCGCAACAAGGGAAGGTGGTTTGCGCAGCAAGACGGAAGGGTAAAATAAAGTGCCCTCTCCGCCTTCGGCACCTCTCCCAAAAGGAAAGGAGTTGTGGATATTATGCAAATGAACAGAAATTCTGCTGTCAGGTACTACCGTAATATAAACAATGAATACCCTCGGCCAGTAACCGATGGCGACGAAACCCCTATCTGCTGATGCTGGCAGCCTACCCTAATACACACAGCAAAAAAGCGAACATACGTCCGCTTATGCAAAATTATTATTCTCAATGTAGTTGCCTTAACTATCAGGCACGTTTTACATTTACGGCATTCAGACCTTTCTTTCCGTCCTTTACTTCAAAAATAACCCGGTCGTTTTCCTGTACTTCGTCAAAAAGACCTGTTACATGTACGAAAATGTCCTCACCGCCCTGTGCAGGAGTAATAAAGCCGAAGCCTTTGCTTGCATTGAAAAATTTTACTGTTCCTTCTTGCATTGTTTTGTTGTTTTTAATTGTAATTGATTATTTGTTTAATTTAACATGGATGGCACTGAAGCCTTTTTCTGTTTTTACTTTTTCGAAGGTTACTTTATCGCGTTCCTTCACCGCTTGTGACAAATGGTTGCTGTGAACAAAAATATTTTCGCGCGTCTGGTCATCTATAATAAAACCGTATCCCTTCTCTTCATTAAAAAATGAGATAACGCCTGTGCGCTCTGCCGTTTCATTGTCTTCAATCACAGGCGCCGCACCCAATTGAATATCTTCAAGATTGATTTCCTTTCTGCGTTTCATGTCAGGCGGCGTAGAGGTCAGGTTTCCGTCTTCATCAAGGTATGCCATCATTGCCTCAAGCGGCTTTCCCTTGTTGTTGTTTTCTTTGCGCTCTTTCATCTTCTGCGCCTTGTCTTGTTTCTGTCTTGCTTTTTTCTTTGCTTTCTCTTTCTTAGAAAAAGTTTCACTCATATTTATGTCTGTTTTAGTTCTGTAATTTTTTCAATTGGCTTGCCTGATTAAGAACGGGCATATTAAAGCCAATTAATTTCTGGATATTTTTTAAATCTTTTTGCTCATCCTTATCACAAAAAGAAACAGCCACGCCTTCCATTCCTGCACGCCCTGTTCTCCCGATTCTGTGAACATATGTTTCCGGCACGTTGGGAATTTCATAGTTTACAACATGCGGCAACTCATCTATATCAATGCCCCTGGCTGCGATATCGGTGGCTATCAATACTCTTATGCGGCTGCTTTTAAAATCAGTGAGCGCCCGTTGCCTTGCTGCCTGTGATTTATCACCGTGAATCGCGGCTGCGTAGATGTCTGTGCGCGCCAGTTGCTTTACGAGCCTGTCGGCACCATGTTTGGTACGTGTAAAAACCAGCGACCTATCAATGGATACGTCGCTTAACAAATCAGCCAGCAGTTGTGTTTTTTCTTTCTTCTCTACAAAATAGACCGATTGTTTTACCGTCTGTGCAGCAGAAGAAACCGGTGTAACGGCTATTTCTTTCGCATTGTGCAAAATGGAATTGGCAAACTTTCTGATATCCGCAGGCATGGTAGCCGAGAAGAAAAGTGTTTGTTTTTTTGAAGGGAGTTTGGCAAGTATTTTTTTGATATCGTTTATAAAACCCATGTCCAGCATACGGTCTGCCTCATCCAGCACCAATAGTTCTATTTGTGAAAGAGAAATAAAGCCTTGTTGCATAAGGTCTAATAATCTTCCCGGAGTGGCAATGAGTATATCCACACCTTTTTTTAAAGCAGCTACCTGCTTGCCTTGCGGAACGCCGCCGTAGATCGCGAGATGTTGTAACGAGAGGTATTTACTGTAAGCTTTAAAGTTCTCATCTACCTGTATGGCAAGTTCACGAGTGGGCGCTAAGACCAGGGCCCGGATTCCCAACCGGGTGGCTGGCTTGGTATGTAATAACTGTAATACCGGTATGGCAAAGGCCGCTGTTTTACCTGTGCCAGTCTGTGCGCAACCTATAATATCATTTCCATTAAGAATGTGAGGAATGGCTTTATGCTGTATTTCTGTGGCTTTTGAATATCCTGCATCGCTTACTGCACGTAATATGGGTTGTATTAGATTTAAATCCTTAAAATTCATGTATGGTTATTATCGGAATATCGTGTGTTTAACCGGACTAAAAAAGTCGGCAGCTTAATATTTTGAATTAAAAAAATGGCAGCTGAAAAAGCGAAAACTGAAAGAAAAGAATGGCACTAAACTACATCAGAAAAGCAAAGGCAGAAGCCTGTAAAATGCAAATATACGCATAATAACCAATAAACCGAATTAAGATCCTTTAAGCCCTTTCTTTCTAATCAGTTTTTAAAGCGTGTTTCGCTTTAATATATAGAATGCTTAGTGTTCCTATACACTTGTTACTTTCCGATACAAAAAGTAAAGTAATCAGTGTTTTCAATGATTTGAGTGTAAGGCTCAATAAATAATCAATAAAGTTGCTGAAAAACAAAAACACTTTATAAAAATTATCATGAATTTTAGTGAATCAAATTTTTCGAATATTCGCGATGTATTTAGTTGTTCATTTAGCGGACGAACCTTAACTTACAAATTAATAGTTTATAACGCTTGCTTTACTAAACTCATTATATACTCCAAATCTTGAGTGTCTTTAATCGCAATCTGATAATAACCTCTACCCCATTTGGATTTATTATTCATTTGCACCCCTATCTCCCGTAAATCTTTTAAAGTGCAGTACTGGGTATTAATGTAAATCTTAATTTCTTGTGTTTGTATCTCTAGATCGACAACTATTCTCTTATTTTTCTCAAAACTGATATATAGCTTTTTAGGTACGATATTAACATCTTCTATTAAAGTAACTAAAGCACTTTTATATGTTTCATAGAGTTCTCTTATAAACTCTGATTTGTTGGATAAGTGATCATCTTCATTGTACACCCTAATTTCTTCTGCTACTTTGTTTATTACAGAGTCTTCTTTCTGTTGTATTTGTTTAATACTTGGTGCTGATTTGGATTTTTTAACTGGATTGATGATTACAATATCGCTTTCAAAATGTTTGATTTCCCAAAGTTCAATAGCTAAATCTTTAAAGTCTGTAGCCTTTTTCTGATAATCATTAAAAGAAGGTGAGACAAAAATAATTTTGCTTTGTGACCAATCTACATCATTACGTTTGAGGAGTTCTTTTTGTGACTCGTTATATTCTACTATAAAATCTGCTCCGTAGTCGAGCATTATATTAAGATAAGAAACACCTTGGTCAAATACGCTTTGATTCTGATTGCGCTTGTATTCGATAATTACAAAAGCTCTGTTTTCGATATCGTAGGCTAAGGTATCAAATCTGTTTGCCTTAATCTTAAATTCCGAAGCAATAAATTGCCAACCGGTTAGCATTTCTAAATTTTGCTCAAAAAGTTTTTGTATGTCTTTTTCCAGCTTAAAGGGAATTTCTTTTAGCGTGGAAAGAGCTTGGTTGTTGTTTTTAAAGAGTTGCATTCGCTTATTAAGTTTTGACCGAATTATTATTTCCATTAACTATTAGGTAGCCTTTTAACAGTTATGAGTAAATAGAAAACCCACTTTTAGAAATTCCGTGTAAATACTCACCGCATTATATATATCATTTAATGGTTTTAAAAGAAGGTCGTTTTACGTTTTGAAAATATTGCTTCATAAGGGTGGTGAAAATTTTTAATTCACTTGCATTGATACCGCTCAATGAATCTTTTGAAGATAGATAACTCAATAAACAATCAATAAAAACACGTAATAGAGCGTGAGTTCCCATCTATGCAACTCGCTAATTACACATTATATCAAATACGATTCAAATTTAACTCTTTCAAAAATTCATTGTGTCTATCTGTATTTTCCTTTATACTTTCATTAATTAAAGTCAATCTTTTATTCACTTCCTTCAAGTCAATTTGTACTTCATCCTCAGATGTACTAACATATCTCGAAATATTCAGGTTAAAATCGTTCTTTTTGATTTCTTCCATCGAAACTCTGCGAGAGTAACGTTCTCGTTCATTTCTAAATTTGTAAGTTTCAACGATATTGTCCAAATGCTTTTCAGAAAGTGAGTTTTGTCGTTTTCCTTTTTCATATTGCTTGCTCGCATTGATAACTAATACGTCATCATTCTTTTTACATCTTTTTAAAACCAAGATGCAAACGGGAATCCCTGTCGAATAAAACAAATTGGAAGGCAAGCCAATTACAGTATCAATGTAATTTTCTTTCAACAGTTTTTCTCTGATTTTTGCCTCTGCACCACCACGGAATAAAACTCCGTGAGGTAGAATAATAGCCATTGTGCCTTCTTTAGATAAAAAGTGAAAGCCGTGTAAGAGAAAAGCAAAGTCTGCCGCTGATTTCGGAGCTAAACCATATCCCTTGAAGCGAAAATCTTCGGCTAAAGTGTCGTTAGGTTCCCAACGCAAACTAAAAGGTGGATTGGCTACTATGGCATCAAACTCCATTTTTTTGCTCGGATTCATTTCGTTGAGTAAATCCCATTGATTGAGCAAGGTATCACCATGGAATATCTCAAACTCGGTGTCTTTCATACCGTGTAAAAGCATATTCATTCGGGCAAGGTTATAAGTGGTAACATTCTTTTCTTGTCCATAAATTTTGCCAATAGTTCCTCCGTCTTTCTTGATTTTAGTACGAATGTTTAGAAGTAATGAGCCTGAACCGCAAGTAAAATCGAGGACTTTGTTGAGTTTCCTTTTCGGCCCATCTGGATGCGCAGGGTTCTGACCATCTAATATCACAATACTTGAAAGGATAGAAGAAATTTGTTGAGGTGTATAAAATTCGCCTGCCTTTTTACCTGAACCAGCCGCAAACTTCCCAATCAAATATTCGTAAGCATCTCCAAGCGTGTCAGTATCGGTAGAAAAATCGGCAATACCCTCTGCTATTTTTCTTATTATTTTACAAAGTCTATCATTCCTTTCTTTTTCTGTCTTGCCTAGCTTTTCGGAGTTCAGGTTGATTTCAGAGAATAAGCCTTTGAACGAGCTTCTAAATGATTCCTCTTCTATGTGACGAAATCCATTTCGAAGTGTTTCTAATAATTCATCATTTTGAGTACGGGCTAATTCGGTGATGTTGCTCCACAAATATTTAGGATTGATTACATAATGTACCTTTTTACGCATACTGTCCTCAAACTCTGCTATATCTTTTTCGTTTTCATTGTACCAATCTTCAAGTGGATGAGGGACAATAAAATCAGGTCTGTTATCTTTAGACCTAATTGGTGGATAATCTTTGCCTAATTCTTTTTTAGCGGCTTCTTCATAATTGAAAGACAAATATCTGAGGAATAGGAAAGAAAGCATATAGTCACGGAAATCATCCGCATTCATTACTCCTCTCAAATCGTTGGCAATATCCCAAAGTGTATCGCCTAATTTTTTATGTTGTTCTTTTTGTGCCATTCTTTTTATGTTAATTGAAGAATTTCAAAACCATATTTGTTTATAAAATCTTCAAGTATGTCTTTGAATAACTTTTTATTGTCATCTGCTAGCTCAACTGGTTGGTAAATTGAATACCTTCCGTGGCTTAATAGGTTTAATGCTCTATTAAATAATATTTCATCCTGAATTCCTTCAAGACAAAAACGAATATCCTTCTTTCCAAAAAAGCTAGCCGTTTTTTCAAGTATACTTCTTAGGGCATTAAAATGATAAGAATAAACAAGATTTTTGTCAGCAGCATTTTTCAATTCAGATAGTAATGCAACATGATGGAAATAAGGTGTGTCGTCTGTTACTTGCACAGTATAATTACTGTCCTTATCCTTGTAAAGAAAATATCTTTTAGTTTTTTCCCCACGTAATTCATTCCAAAGAACATTATAAAACAGACTATGATGTGTACTAATTACAGCTTTAATTTTTCCATTTGACTTTTTCATAAGAGATATTAAGTCAGTAGCAACGGCAATAGCATTATTATCGTCTAATGATGAAATAGGGTCGTCAATGTAAAAATATTTCACCCAATTATAGGGACCAGTTCCTTCTTCGTCTTCTATTGCCAACTCGCACAAAGTCAGGTAAAAACACCATTTAAAAAGGTTTTCCTCTCCACGAGATACTTTAACATTGTGCTTGGTTATGTACTCAGGTTGCCCATTGTTTGGATGATAAGTTGGGTTTTTTTCGTTCTTTGAAAAAATAACTTTTGAGTTATCGTAATCAAACCGAAAATCATAAGTTGCATAACGTTCCAAATAGGCAAAAATCTTTTCCTCTAATGCAAGTGTCTGAAATCCGCTGAAAAAATTTGATGATGTTGTAAGTTTAATATGTCTATCAGTATCCCCAATTAAATCATTATCCCAAATAAAAAGGTCTTCTGTAAAGGCATTAAAATAGAGGGTATCACCATCTCCATTATTAGTGCGTTTCCCCTTGTCTTTAAACTCCATACTTGTTCGAGTTTTTCCAATGCCGTTATGAGCAAATAGTAAAATATAATCGGAGTCATTCAATTCTGCTCTAAATCTACTTACCAATCCATTTAATGTTTTATATGTAATTTTCTTTGCCATAATTTTCTAATCATTCGTCTTGGGAAACAAACCTTGCATCAATCCCATTTTGTGCTGCCTCAGTTGTTCTATTTTCTCTGTTTGTACAGTGATTAATTCATCTAAGGCAGTAAGACAAGAAGCAATTTTTTCTTGTTCTGCAAGTGTAGGAGGAAGAAGTAAAGGGATTTTAGATAAATCGTTTGAGTTAATAGCAGGATAATTTGAACCAGTGCATTTTTCTAAAACTTTACCAACGAAAATATCAGTATGTAGATATTGATACAAATATTCTGATGACTGAAAAACTCTTAATTGTGCGTAACCTGTAGAGGCAACATAATCAAAATTATCATTTGGAAAGAAATGGTAATTATTTTTTTGATATGGTCGAACCATTTGAAAAATTACATCTCCTTTTTTTAACAACCTTTGTGCTCTGCTTGGTGCGTTTTCAAGATTGATTTGTTTTTTCTGCGCCAAAACACCACTTTCAACAGATTCAAGGTCTATGTATATAAATTCTTGAGGTAATTTTTTAATTGATGGATTTATTTCTGTTACCTCCTCCAAAATATTTTCTATCCACTTTCCTTTAAACCCCTTAAACCTCAACTTCGGTACTTTCTCACCCTCTTGCGGAAAAAGATTTTGCATTAAGCCTTTTTTGTGGTCCTTGAGTGAATCCAACTTTTGGCTATGGGCTGTAATTAAATCGTCCAAGGACGAAAGACAGGATGCGATTTTTTGTTGTTCTCCACTTTCTTTCTTAGGAAACAAAACACTCCTTTCTTTTAGAATCGAAAAGTGCCTTTTGTAATCTTCTTGTTTAACTTCATTATACTCTAAGTATTGATAAAGAAATTCTGGAATGACTTTATTTTTCGTCTTTAATATTTTTATTCCATCAGCACCCTGTACAAAGGGCTTGTTTGTTATTTTTAAAATACAAGTATGGTCTCCAAAAATTATTAAAGGCAAGTCATCTTTAATTACAGCATCAACATCATTCGTCCAACCACAATAAAAATTTTTAGATTGATCGATTATTGGAAATTTTCCACTTTTTTGGTAATCAGAAGAAGTTAGTTTTCTAGGTGGTGTTATCGTTGAAACAAGATTATTAACAGTATCAACTTCCCATTCTCCTTCATTCTTAAACTCAGGAAAACGCATTTCGGGTATTAATTTTCTCTTATTCATATGCTGCTAATCCTGAAATTTCACGCCCTTGGGCCAATTTTTTTAATTGTGGCACTAAGTCTTCCATCAATGCCAATTCCTTTATTCTGCGTTCTTTCCAATTTAAATCCAATGATGCTAATAGGTCGGTCAGTTTTTCACCGTCAAAAATCATTCGGCTCATTATCTTTTCTATAAATCTTTTCAAGTCTGCTGTTTTCAAGCCGTGTTTGTCTGCAATAGCGGCTATTTCTTTGTTATATTTATTATCTAGAAATTTATCAATGAGTATTTTTATCTCAACAGCACTATGGCCTTTTGACCAGTCCAAATCATCAATGAATTCTATTAAATCTTCTTCATTCATTAGATTTGAAAATGACTTTATCAAATTTTTGATTTCCTCTTTTGTCATTATTTGCTTAGCAGGTTTTTTCTGCGTGCTGTCAGCAATCAAATTTATAATATAGTCGTAATCAATCACGGCAGAAGCAAACAATACAAATTCAAAATCAAGTTGCTGAATTTCGGGCGGTGCATTTTCACCTTCTTTTTGCTGAATCTCACGTAATTGTTTTGCTGTTTCAATGTATGAACTGCGGAATTCCTGCAAGGTATCGTCAGGCAAAATGGCTTTGATTTTAGCCTTTTGTTGTTCGTCTAAGTCGGTGTATTGGTCAAGCTGTGTTTTGAGTCGTTGTACTTCCTTAAAGTTTTGTACAAAAGCAATTCTTGCTGCATCACCTTTCAAATTGTAAACCTCTTGTGGCTCGTTCACCAAGTTATGCTCTTGCATAAATACTCCTAATTTCTCAACGGCTTCTTTGTACTTATCAATCATTACAGGGGCAGGGTCAACCAACCAAATTTCTCTTGCCTTGCCGTTATCTTCTCCAGAAAAAAGTGCAATCGCTTGATTTACGCTTTCTTGTTGAGAACGGAAATCTAAAATATTGCCGTAGGGTTTGGTATCGTTCAATACACGATTGGTTCGTGAAAATGCCTGAATCAATCCGTGGTATTTCAGATTTTTGTCAACATACAAAGTATTCAGGTATTTGCTGTCAAAACCTGTAAGCAACATATCTACCACTATGGTAATGTCAATTTTGTTTTCGTGTGGATAATCTTTGTTACTGTATTGTTGGTCTTTGATGCGTCTTTGAACATCCTGATAGTACAAATCAAATTCGTTAATGCTGTGATTGGTATTAAATTGCCTGTTGTAATCTTCAATAATTTCAGTCAGTGCTTTTTTCTTCTCTTCGGGATTTTGCTTGTTATCCTCACGCTCCTGCGTCAAATCTTCCTGCAATTGTTTGATGTCAGCCGCATTTTTTTGGCTTTGTTGGTCTCCCTGTTTTGCAATCAGTTGAGAAGGTGGCGAAAACACACAAGCAATATTTAACGGAACATATTCTGGATTTTCCGTTTGCTTTTTCTTTTGTATTTCTTTTAATAGGTCATAATACTCAATGGCATTATTAATAGAAGCCGTAGCTAGAACAGCATTGAATTTTCTTGAATTGGTGGCTGCATTGTGTTTATTTAAAATGGCTTCAACTACTGCTTGCCTAGAAATAGTCTCACCGGGTTTTTGGCTTTTATTTCCTTTGAAATAATCTATATGAAAACGCAATACGTTTTTATCATCTATTGCGTGGGTGATGGTATAGGCGTGTAGCCTCTGCTGAAAAATGTCCTCAGTAGTTTTGTAAGAAGCGTATTCTCCTTCTCTTATGCTGTAACTGGCGTTTTCATCAAAAATAGGTGTACCCGTAAAACCAAATAACTGTGTATTCGGAAAAAACTCCTTAATCGCTTTATGGTTATCACCAAACTGAGAGCGGTGGCATTCGTCAAAAATGAAAACAACCCTCTTATCCTTTAAAGGTTCTAATCGCTGCTTATATGTTTCTTTACCGCTTTTTTCTTTTGCTTTATTACGTTTGCTGTTTTCGTCTAGTGCCAAGCCTAATTTTTGAATGGTAGTAACAATAACTTTGTCGGCATAATCAGTAGAAAGCAAACGTCTCACTAAAGTTTCAGTATTTGTATTTTCTTCAACACTTCCTTCTTGAAATTTATTGAATTCTTCTCTGGTCTGTCGGTCAAGGTCTTTACGGTCAACCACAAACAAACATTTTTCAATGTCTGGATTGTCTTTCAACAAGGTTGAAGCTTTAAAAGAAGTTAGTGTTTTTCCACTACCTGTTGTGTGCCAAATGTAGCCGTTACCTCTGTTTTGTTTTACGCATTCTTCAATAGCTTTTACAGCATAAATTTGGTATGGTCGCATCACAAGCAATTTTTGTTCGCTTTCCACCAATACCATATACTTGCTTATCATTTCCCCAAGTGTGCATTTGCTTAAGAACTTTTCAGTAAAGTCAAATAGCCCGTTAATCTTCTTATTGTCTATGTCCGCCAACTCATAAACAGGCAAAAATTGTTCGTCTGCATTGAAAGCAAAATGTTGATTCTTGTTGTTAGCGAAATAAAGCGTTCTACCACCGTTGCTCACAATAAATAACTGCATAAAGCAAAGCAGTGAATTACCGTAACCGTTGCCTGGTTCGTTTTTATAATCAACAATTTGCTGCATTGCTTTTCGATGCGAAATATCACCTCTTTTCAATTCGATTTGCACCACAGGCAAGCCGTTAATCAGTAAAATAATGTCGTAGCGTTGATGGCTATTTTCTGTATTGATGCGTAATTGACTGATAACTTCAAAGTCATTTTTGCACCAATCTTTAATATTTACTAAAGTGTAGTATAATGGCGTTCCGTCCTCACGTTGAAAGTATTGTCTTTCACGTAATTTTTTGGATGCAACGAAGACATCAGAGTTAATGATTTCTTCTCTAAGTCTCAAAAACTCATTATCTGACAAGTGAACTCGGTTGAGCTCTTCAAATTTGGATTTAAAATTTTGCTCAAGCGTTTTCCTGTCAACTATGTCAGGTCGGTGAATGTATTTCAACCCTTTTAGTTGCTCTATGAGGTTTAGTTCTATTTGATTCTCTTTACTCATTCTTCTTTCAATAAATCTTTGGCGTTAATACCTAGAATTTTGCAATGCTATGAAATCTTAGATACTCAAATTCCGAGCGCATTATTTCCATAAGACCAGACTTGTGAAATATCCTTTTGTTTTTAGATTTCCTTCAAACATACACACAATACAATTCCCGCTGTAATTATCCATCAATGTATAAAATTCCCTATGAAAACTTATCTAGTTAACGAGCTAATACAACTGAAAGAATTCCTTTCTTCTTAGGAGGATTACGTACGCTACCCCAATAAATCATTATATTTTCAGGTGGATTACTTTTATCTAGTTTTCTAATGACCCTTTTATCTGTAATTTCTGATTTGTCATTTTTTGGATAGTAAAAGAGGTCATATTTATCCTCTATGTTAGGGTCTTTTATTCTAAAATTCTGTCTTAAAGGTTCATTTACGATATATAAAAGAGGTTGTGTGTTTAATGTGTCTGGTTTCTCAATGCTTATATCTATTTTTTTTATAGAGCCTTTTTTTACTTTAATTCTAAGTGCTTCCTTCAGTTCACCAACAGTATAATTCTTACCCCATATCCATTCTTCATGAATTTCGGCAATATATTCATAAAGATATTTTCCGTAATGTAGGAAAGTCCTAGCCATTAGTTAAGGTTGAAGGATTTAATATTTGCAATCAGTATATATAAATAAAGCTACAAGACATTAATAAAATAACAGCCTATAGGTTATAGATTTACCTATAATAGTAAGAAAAAAAAGCTACTCTATTACATGTTCGAAATCACTCATAATCATCCATCCACTTGTTGTTACGCCACTTTCATTAATGTATGTACAAGAAATGAAACCACCTTCTTTCTTAGAGTAAAATACTTGTTGTCCCTGTATCAAATAGCCCTTCCGTTTTGTTTCTAAATTAGGTTTATCGTAAAAATAAGCACGTTGTGAGCTTACTATAAATGTCTTTTTATGTTCAAAGCTTTTAGTTTTATTACGCATGTCTTTATCATAATAAGCATGGGCGACTGCTTCCTCTTCTTTCAAATTACGAAGTAGATTTTCCCACTTATCGGTTACGTCCTTTTCCAATAGCAAAAAATTGCTGTGGCTCTCGTTGATTTGATCCCACAACTCTATATAATACTGAATTCTCACTTTCGTAATAGGATAGTCGGCATACTCAATTGAAAAGCTGCAAGATTCCAATTCTTTTAACTGCCATTTCTCCTCAGGTTTCCAGTTACTTCGCAACTTAAAATCTAAACTTCCTAAAAATTCTTTTGTATAATCAATCTCGTCACAAGTAAGAATGTTTTGATTCTGAAGAGTAAAAAACAATTGCGTTCTTACAATAGCCTTCTTATATATATTGGGTGTATTGTTCTTTAACTCTCCCTGATAGCTATATTTAATCTTCACTCCATCCGAGATAAAATCATCAAAAGATGTATTGCAAAATTCAAATTTATTTTGTTCTTCCATTCTATAATTTGATCCTCTTTCCTGCGTAGGGGACGAAGTACAAGAATATATTATTAAAGAACTTGAAAGAATTACGTTAAGGATTACATAGTATAATCGTTGCTTATTTTTCATAAAAAATACAGGCGGTTTAAAAATTTAAGGCTTGGAACCCTGACATTCACTTGCCTCTGAGGGGGTCGAATCCCTGTACAGCGAAGTGAAGCAAAGCCCAAGCCCGTGCCTGAGCATTTGCCAACTCCCTTTGCTGTACTTTGAAAATTTCGACCTTTCAGAGACAAAGGATAGTTTGCGAAATGCAAAATCTTTATGTGAATGCGTGGTTACATAATTGTCATCTTTTGTTAGCTAAAACTACATTAAAATTAAGTTAGCCTATACCACTTTATTTAAAACTTTCATCTTGCTTGTTTCCTTTAAGAATCCGCAATTGTCTTGGCTACCAAATACAAATACTGTCAAACACCTATTTTCTGAATTTTCAAGGAATTATCTATGTCTACTCCCCGAATGAAAAACCACAATATGGTTACCCTATCTTCTTCTCAAAATGACCATGTCTAATTCTCTCTACAAGTTCTTTGTCCAGCAGTTCACTTAAATATTTTTCTGCTGTATGATAGTTTACACCGATGTTATCAGCTATTCTGTTAAACTCATTTCTTGTAAAAGATGCTGGGAGTTCTTTATATAATTTTTGTTGGTCATTTTTCAATACAATGACGCCTTTATTATTGAGTGTCGTATAAACTGTGGTTAGGTGCTGTAACAAGCATTCTACAAGTTGTGTTGCTACTTTAAAATCAACATTCGAGACGTATAGTTTGTTGGGAAATTCCTCATTTGCCTGAATGTGGCGAATAGCAGTCAATAGCATTGAAATTCGATAGTGAATTAATCCCATACGAACAATATTGCCATTTATATCTCTTCCAAATTTAGCAGAAAGTATTTTTTGTCTTTCACTAAAAAATTTATTGCACTCTTTCAATTGATCCTCTGTAAAGGATATTATACAGTTTTTATTCATTCTCTGTATAGTATTCCACCAGCGATTAACTTCTACTGATAAAGCCCTAAAATGTTCTGTATAACTAACACTGGAACTGAACATATCTCTCCATACCAATTCAGGCTCAAATGAATAATAAAGGAAACGACTAAAGAACCCATTTTCAATACTTTTGATCATTCGTTTTAATTGTTCAGGAGTGCCAGTTAGCAGTATTGATAAATGAGGTTTTTCAATTTCAAAGGTGCCTGTTGATTTCCTTGCTAAAACCACTTTTTCATGATGGAAAGCCTTTCTTACTAATGTTGAAAAATCGCCCCATTCACTCTTTAGAATCTGCGTTAATACATCAGCTTCCGTTTCAAACACAAAACCAAAATCACGATTGTCATGCAATTGTTGTGTAAGCATTGCAGACGACGAATCTGCAGGTATAAATAACCTTGGACTAGCAGGTTTAACAGGCAACTTTAAATTTTCGCCTTTTTTTATTCCTCTTTCATATTTTGCAAGTTCAGCTTCGTAGACTTTGTACTTTTGCTCATAATCTGTTATCAGTTGTTTTGCTGTTTCGCTTAAAAGGTTAACAACCCACGTAGCGTCACTCTTTCCCGATCCTGCAGGTGCTGATATGAATGTAAATAGATTTAAGCCGACATCCTTGCCGTCATGTACACCTTTAATACTAGGAAAGCAAGTACTTAGACCAGTCAACATACTTAATAGAACCACATCTTTACTCCTTAGATTACCTTCAAAAGGTTCGCAAGCAATCTTTAAAAATTCAGGAAGATTTTCGTAGACTTCTTTATTGATGAGTGGATTTCTATCTATGTCAGTATTTAAGTCATCACATTTATCATATACTACTGTTCTTTCATTGCTTAACGTAGTAGTGTTAATTAAGGTATGCAACTCTATCGCATCGAATCCGCATTTGATGTAATCTGAAACATCCTTACCTCCGTGTTCCTTCAATAAAGCAGGAAGAGTAACATTAATTAGATTATGTCTTTTGCATAATTCTTTTGATCTCTTTTCCCCTGTCTCATCAATATCGTAAAGCACAACGACCCTATTGTATGAAGGAAAAATTTCATCAATTGCATATTGAGGTATGCTGCTGGTCTCGCTTGCAAAGCAAATTGCATCATACCCTAATGATGATAAAGTGAGTACATCCTTCTCCCCACCTGTAATAACAAGGATGTCACGTCCTTGTTTAAATTTTGTATTTCGTCTCAAAATCTCCATCCAACCAAAAATGTAGTCTTTGGGTTTTGTACCCACATACCAAAAGGATTTTGGGGAAGGGTTATAAAATTTGATAAAATCCATAGTTACATATCCTATCTGCATCCTGTCTTGAGCAACTACATTCCTCTTTACGATATGAGAACTACCGGATTCTTTTTTAGAGTAACTATTTATAGCACGCACATTATATTCACGTAGAGTGTATTCTGTTATTCCATATTGCTTGAAGTAATCTAGTGCTGCTTTGTAACCACCATCATTTCCGCGAGGAGTGTGGGAAAATCCACAACGCTTAGCTTCATCATATTCATTACTAGCGGTGCCGTCCTCAGCACTTATATCTCCTACTTTAATATCTAAATCTTCAACAATCTTTACAAGTATTTTCTGAAAGTCAGTTTTGGAATTTAAATCATAGTAAAATCCTGCAAAATTGAATACGTCCCCAGTAAAGCATGGCTCGCCGTGATCGTGGAAATACCAACGGTCAGCTTTTTTATATATTGACAAGCTCGGTTTCTTATCGTTATAAAATGGATTTTTTATGTTCTCAAACCTTGCATCATCCACCATCTTCAGTTCTTCGGTTATGACATATTTGTAGAAATCCAATCCTCCGGCAGTTTTCTCAAGTACTAAATCTTTAGATATTATATTATAATTCATTTGCTTTATTTTTTGTTGTTTTTGAAATCTTATAATTCGGATGCTTCTTAATTGCGTAAGTAGCTATTTGCCAACTGTTCAAGCTGTTGTTCAGATGCAAAACGGTTTTGAGTTATGTAATCCTCAAGGTCTGATTTCTTGTAATAAACCTTTTTACCAGCCTTAGTAAAAGGAATGGCTTTCACATAATTCTTTTTGTAAAGTGTCGATTTTGATACTCCTAAGTATCTACATGCTTCGGCTGTGTCAAGGTAATCCTTGGTAATACCATCCAATTTTTCATCAATCAGACTACTTACTTTTCGAAAGAATGTGGGTGCAATAAAATCGCTAACACTTCTTTTGCTCTGTGTTACAAGGCTGTGCAAGAGTTGCTCAATAGCAAACAGCCTGCTTTCCATGGTTATCTCCATGACATATAAAAATTTACTGTGTGAATTTGGTAGCTGATATTAACTACCGGCGATTTTTCGAAGCGATTTGGATTTTGTAGTCGAAGAACTGACTACTCACCGAAGTAAAAATACAACTATTATTGTTTCAACGAACAATATAAAACGGTATTTTTCCAGAATAAGAATATACGGAATGTAAGATTTGTCAGAAACTGATTGTCGGCAATTTCTCAATTGCATCAAGTTTAGTTTTGCTAATCACTTTTGCATATATCTGTGTCGTTTTTAGTTCTCTATGACCAAGCATTTTTGACACAGTATAGATGTCTACACCATTGTTGAGAAGGAGAACTGCATTTGTATGTCTAGCGCAGTGAAATGTAATGTGTTTTTTAATTCCTGCATTAGCCACCCACGTAAATAACGCAGTATTGAAGTATGAGGAGTATTGAAGCCCAACGAATACTTTACAATCATCTTCGCCTCTTATCCCTAGTAAGTTATATGCACTATCAGAGATAGGTAGCACTTCGGCATTTTTTGTTTTCTTTTGAGTATATATAATATGGTGAACTCCTTCAATTTGCTGAATCTCTCCCCATGTCAAAGCGTGAATGTCTGACCATCTCAAGCCTGTCAAACAGCTAAACAAAAAGGCTCTTTTTAAAACTTCGTATCTGCATTCTGTATCAATAAGTTTTTGTAGCTCATCTTTCGATAAGTATTGCCTGTTAGTATCTACTTCCTTTGGAGATTTGACTCTTAGTGCAGGGTTGTCATTTATGATTCTTTCCCGATATGCCTTGTGTATTGCAGCTTTAATCTTTCCGAAATAGGCTAATGCCGAGTTGGGCTTAACTCGCTGTAACAAATAACCTCTGAATTCTTCAAGGAAGCTATCGGTTATTTGATTGAATGAAATTCGGCTATTGAACTTATTGAGGTGTTTGATAGCGCTATCCCAACCATCAAACCATAGCCCCGCTCTCTTTTTCTCTTGTGCGATTTCTGTAACATATTCGTTGAAGGTTTTTGTGATTACCCTCTTCTGTTTGATACCGTAACCGTCATTTTGAATTTCGAGCAACCGTTTTGTTTGGATTCTTTTGGCTAAATCCATCGTCTGTTTATTGGACTGCTTTGCTATCGGATCATTTTTTTCAGGTTCCAGATATAGCTTTAGATTTTCCTGCCATTGTTTGCCGTTACAATACAAGTCGAGATAGAGTGCATAACGTCCAGACACGGATAATGCACGTTTACGAAGTTTTACTGTCATTTTTTTATTGATTTTTTATTGAGAATTCCAGCTGAAATTATGTTCAATAAATGCTCAATAAAACTTTGGCATGAAACAACCTATTAAAGGAAACAATGGGAAAATGTCAAACAATTGAAAACACTGATGAAACAACGTTTTTGTTAGCAGTAATTTCTTTTTGTTTCCTATACTTTCACTAGCCTACTTTCCGATACAAAACTTCCCGAATATCGTGCCGAGTATGTCCTTATCAACGTCTACCTTTCCGGTTATGGTACCGAGATGATATAAGGCATCTTTTAACGGATAGGAAAGCAAATCTCCTGACAGACCTATGGACAACCCCTCCTCAACTTCGATCAGCGCTTTAAGTGTCTTTTCCAGTGCTTCTTTATGACGGACATTCGTGATGACAACAGATTGCTCAGTTTCTTCATTTTTGTAATGTGCTACCAGCATTTTCTTCAGCCATTTCATATTATGCCCTGTCTTTACGGAAATATGAGAGCGGTAAAAACGTTCATTTTTATCAACAGGAAGAAAAATATTCTCTTCCGTTCGTTCATCCGATTTGCTTCTGAAACTGAAAACAATCTTATCATCCAGTTCCTTTTGCAACTCTTCAAAAACCAAATCTTCATGGTTGTACAAATGAATGATCACTTTTGCTTGCCGCATTTTTTCCTTCGCACGTTGTACGCCGATAGCCTCAATCACATCTTCAGTATCGCGGATGCCTGCGGTATCAATAAAACGGAACCTGATGCCGTCAAGCGTCATAGTTTCTTCTATTACATCGCGCGTGGTGCCGGCAATGTCAGAGACGATAGCTCGTTCTTCTTTCAGCAAAGCATTGAGCAAAGTAGATTTTCCCGTATTCGGTTTGCCGATGATGGCAACCGGGACACCACTTTTTATAGCATTGCCATATTCAAAACTCTCAATGAGATGTTGAATTTTGGATTTTAAATTCCGGACTAAAGTTTCAAGTTCTTTCCTGTCTGCAAACTCTACATCTTCCTCAGAGAAGTCCAATTCCAGTTCTATCAGCGCTGTAAAATTGACCAGTTGTTCTCTTAACCGGACCAGTTCCGAACTTACTCCGCCCCGCATCTGATTTATGGCCAAGTCGTGCGCTGCTTTATTTTCAGAAGCTATCAGATCGGCTACAGCCTCTGCCTGTGTCAGATCCATCTTGCCATTTAAGAATGCGCGTTGTGTAAACTCACCTGCCTTAGCTAAAGTAGCGCCTGAAGAAATACATAAAGAAAGTACACGTTGTAAAATATAATCCGAACCATGACACGAAATTTCCACAACATCGTCACCTGTATAACTTTTGGGCGCTTTGTATAAACTGATTATTACTTCATCTATTATTTCCTCATCATCTTTTATCGTTCCGAAATGAAGTGTGTGGCTGAGTTGCTCTTTTAATTTCTTTCCGGAAAACAGTTTATCTGCGATAGGGATGGCTTCGCTTCCGCTAAGACGTATAATGCCGATGGCTCCCTGCCCGGATGGTGTGGCAATGGCAACAATGGTGGTGTCTAACTGATGGATCATCTGCCACAAAAATAGCTTCTTTTAGAAAGGATAGCCTATCGCTAAATTGAAAACGGGTTTGCTGTTTTTATCCCAAGTCCATTCCTGTCCTTTGGGAAGCCATGGGCGACGAAGCGGAACAGCCAAATCCAATCGCAGGATAAGAATATCAAAATCCAACCGGAGACCCGCGCCTGCATCTACCGCGAGTTGCTTATAAAACTGTCCTGTAAATTTTCCACCCGGAAAACGGGGATCATCTTTCCTTGTCCAGATATTACCGGCATCCACAAAAACGGCGGTATTGATGAATTGGTAAATATGCGTTCTCAGCTCGCTGCTGATCTCCAGTTTAATATCGCCCAGCGTTTCTATAAACTGCGGTTGCTTTCCAGGGTTAATATATTCTTCACTGAAAGTACCCGGACCTACCAGACGTGATCTGAAGCCTCGTAAGCTGCTGGCACCACCGCTGAAGAATTGTTTAACATTGGGGAGCTGATCGGAATTGCCATAGGGAACTCCATAGCCAATCAACAATCTGTTCGCCCACATATTATTTTTATGAACACGATAATTTAAATAATAGCGTCCATCTACCTGATACTTCATGTATTGCGCGTAAGGAGTTCCTATGATCTTTTTGGGATTTTCCGGATCATTGGCGCCTTGTGCCAAGCCTAAAACATTGTTGGAAAAATCAATCAGTCCGTTGAAGTAAAAGTTATGTCTTTTTATACCTGCGGCCTGGCTGTTAAATGTATATTCATAAGTGGGGCCTATGATAAGTCCATTGAAAATAAGATTGCTGTAGTTAATGTTCAGCGCATTTTCCTGACTGGCAAGTGTATCGGTTTTTACATAGCTGATGTTGATGGGAAACAGGCGATGTTCTTTTCGGATGTCTTCTTTCCATACATATCCGTAAGACGTGTTGAACGAATGTATCAGATATAAATCCTGACGAATGGTGGCATCATACCCTACTTTTACCACCGTGCGAGGTACATACATTCCTCTTGCAAGTACGTTAATGAAGGGTGTCCAGAAACGGGGTACCGTTATACTTACGTCTATGCCACCTTCCAAAGCAGGCGGGCGTTTTATTACGCCGCTTCCTCCCGATTGCGCTTCATATCCCGCACGCAGGCTAATGGCCAATAACTCCGCGCCTCCAAATGTATTTTTATTACGCCATGAAATGCTCGATTGTGTACCCAGTCTGCTATCATTCTGGCTTTCCACGCCCAGCTCAAAACGAATGGATTTTTTGGGATAAGGTGTAAGGTAGTAATGAACGTTAAGCAAGGGATTGGCAGGATCATCAATCGTTTCAAACCTGTTTTTTACCAGCTTGAAAGTGCCCAGCGATACTAACCGGTTAAGCGAAAGATTTTGTTCCGTACGGTTGTAAATATCACCGGGCTGAAATTGCATAGCCTGGCGAAATACATGAGGCTTAAAGGTTTTTTTGCGGTCTATTACATAATAGCCGTTATAGAAAATGGCATTCTTTTTATTGGTGTCCTGCCTGCTGGCATTGATGCGGTAGTTGGGATAAATGTACACTTCATTGATACGATACCGGTAGCCGGCTTCGGGCGGCATTTCATCTTTCTTCAGTGTCAGATACATATTGGCTTTCATATCGCCTATGGAAGTATCGGTAACATCCAATAAATAATCGGACTTGAAGTAGTAATAACCATTTTCTGTAAGCGAGCGGGAAATGCGGTCCCGTTCCCCTTTTATCAGATCAAGATTGTAAGGTTCATCAGGTTTTAAAAGGGTTTTGTCTTTTATTGAATCAATATGTCTGGCGATAGCAGAAGTATCTGCAGGGAAGAAAACATCTTTGATTTTGTATTGTGGGCCAGTTGCGATTTCAAATTTTCCCTTTGTAGTTTTCTTATTGGTATCGGTGGTAGTTTCAGAAGTGACCAGCGAATAAAAGAAGCCTTTGTTCTGAAGAATGTTGGCAAGTATCTTTTCATTTTGTGCTGCATCAAAGTTGCTTCCTAATACCGGAGCTTCGCCAAGGTTTCTGAAAATTTTTCTGATGCCTTTATCCTTTTCACTTTTGCCGCCCAGGTTGTAGATCATCAGCTTATAACGGATACCCAGAAATTCTGAATTAGGTTTGGGCTTTATCGCTGCATGCAGATCATTCTTCAGCACTTTCTTTTCTTTAGAAGATAGTCCTTCATTTTTTATATTGACCGAAGACCCCAGATACAGTGTTTGTCCTTTCTTAAGATTGCGGGTAATATTGCAAGAAGTAGTAGCTCCAAAGACCAGACTAACGATAAGATAAAAAAGATGTATTTTTTTTGGCTGCATTGTTTCTGAAATGTTCTATCCTTCGTTATTTTCTTTTTGTTCTTCTCCGTCTTCTTTCTTCAGTTCCTGGTTGAGGAGTCTTTGTTTTTGTCTTTGTTCTCTCAATTCTTGTTTTTTCTTTCTACTCATAAAAGCACGTCTCAGGTTGTTGTACTCAAGCGTCATGATAAAGCTGGCGCCGGTCTTCACCACATAGCCATCTACAATGCCCATATCTTCATTTCTTCTGTAGAATCGTACACGGTATCTTCTGTTTCTTGAAAGATCGTAATCTGCCGCAAGATTGCCGGGAATAAAAGAGGTGCCCTGTGTGGAATTGGACTGCGGTCCTTCCAGTTGAAAATTATTACCCACTGTAAGTGTAAGGCGGTCGTTCAGCAATTTTTTAGAAGCAGCGATGTTCAGATCGGTACGGTTTCTTCTTTGCCCTGTGGTATAATCATCGGAAGTTGCGAGATCCATTGTAAGGTCTAAGCCTTGTACCAAACCGCCGGCAAATTTATTAAGCTGCTCGGTGATAAAGCGGCTGGCGCTCTGCCGAGCAATGCTTTCTGCATCTCTGCCGGCGCCGCTTTCAAACGGATTTTCTGAAACAAAGCGATTAAGAATGATCAGCGCGAAAACTTGCTTGTTGAGCTCGGAAGGATTGTTTCTCAATTCCGCCAGCCGTGCCTGCACCAGATCGCCCACCGTTGAACCTACAGCATAACTTTTTTCTTCCTGAAGCTGAATATCAAAAGTGATTTCGGGTTTCATTAATTCTCCTACCAAATTCATATGTACTTCAAAAGGAAGACGTTGTTTGTAATACACTAGTTCTTCCTCGCTTACCGTTCTCGATACCAGATCGTAAGGAGGTACAACGGCTTCATACACAGCCGTTACATTTGCATAGGCTTGCGTAGGATCGCCGGAAAACGTAAGGGTGCTTCCGGGCTGTATTCTGAAAAGTCGTTTGATAAGATTATAGTTCAACTGATACTGACCGTCTTTTATTTCTAACTGACCTGCCAGCCCTAAAGTGCCATCGGGCGCTACCGTTGTATTCAGATCTGCTTCACCTCTTACTTTTAAAAAGTCGCCTGTACTTTGATCTATAATAATACTGAAATTAGCTTCTTGATTCAGGTTAATGTTCATATTTATCTCCGATCCTTTGGGAACTTTCGCAAGTTTTTTAAATGTATCTGCTTCCGCTGTCGTGAGCTTGTACCTGCCTGTATCTTTCATGTTCACAAACTTTACAATGCCTTCATGATCCTGAATTGCAGCTTCCTGCTCTGGTATCACAATTGTCATATCTGTACCTTTTAAAATGTTCAGATTGCCATCTACGTTCGGTGCTGTTGTAGGTCCATAAACTTCCATGTTCGTCGTTAGAAATAATTTTCCATAAAGCTCTTTGTTGTCTTTCACCGTTGAGTTCATTGCCTGCCAGTTGTGTGCTTTCACTTTCATGGCCACATTCATGTACTTGTAATCTCTTGTTATTAAACGGCCGTCTATAGTAAGTTTGTTCCTGGCGCTGTCGTAAATATCAAAATCATTGAATCTTATACCGCCTCTCGTAAAGGTGATGATTTCATCAGGCATGGTAAACGGCTGATTCAACATGGATACATTGGTGGTGAGTTGGTGGGTTTTAAGTTCTCCGTTCAGCTCTGGTTCGGCTGCGGTGCCTCTTATTTTTAAGTCGCCTGTTAAGGTTCCTTTTGTGTTTTTTATGCTGTTTCCGGTAGCTCCTTCAATAGATTTTACATTCAAAGGATTCAGTAAAAGATCCATATTAAACTGATCACCTTGTACAGGTTCGAGATAATATTTTCCTGCCAGTCGGACGTCGTTGCCTTGTCCTGTGAGGTTTACTTTTGTGTCAATTGTATTTTCATCATCGCTGCCGGCATCTATTTTCACATTGCCTATAGTATCATTCAGCACAGAAAGATTTGCAACATTTAATGAAGAAGTGAATAACGGCGAAGGCTGCAATTGGGAAAACCTGACGGTACCGCTCAGGGAGCCGTTTGCCAGCAAGGTATCTTCACTTATTATACTGGTAATATTCGACAATAAAAAGTTGCTGATATTTACATTCATCGGCGCGTTGTAAGTGGGCGATTCGCTGTTCAATGCAATATTTTCATCCCCTTTTGTAATATCAAAATTCCGGATGTATAACCCCGGAGATGAGAGCACAATCTGGTTTGCATCGCTTACATTCCACTCCTGGTAGTTGAGCAAAAGACCCTTCTGCAATTGTAATATCTGGTCATTGCCCTGCCGTTGCAATGTGGCTGCTAATCTAAATTTCTCAATGCTATCTTTATCTGTTATAGAAACTTTTGAGGTGACTGTATTCTGTTGTATAGCTCCGGTAATCGTAGGATTCCAGATATTGGTAGTGCCTTGTGTAAGACGTCCCAAGGTCGCAGCGTAATTCAGGTTCTCCTTCATGCCGTTCACACGTATTTTCGCACCACTGATATCCCATGTGCTGTATTCTATTTTTGGCGCATCTACTTTCAGCACCAGGTTGTCGGGGGTTACACTTCCGGTTATATCTACGCTGTCAATACGCTTAAGATCCGGCACTAAAGCATATAAAATCGGATGCCTGTTTACTCGGGCTATTATATTAAGATCGTAGTTGCCCAGGGTATCCTGCTTTTTCAGGTGTTGCTGAGCTTCATACGTGCTGTCATTAAACGTGTAATGCTTGTCAATTTGCTCCTGGATTACTGCACCGGCTTTTGTAAGCGGCGTGTGCCCCCAGATATTCGCCACCAACGCCTGCGCATCTATATGAATATTATTGCCACTGTCATCCGAAGGTTTTGAAACAACATAGATGCTGTCCATATAATAGTTTTCGCCTTTTCTTCCTACAGAAGGCGCCCTTAATACAAGAGTAGCTATGGGGTAATCAGGGTTTAGAGAAGGAATATCAGCATCCAGTTCTCCTCTTATTTTTATTTCCTTGGAATACAATCCTAATTGATAAAGATTAATGCTATCAATCATGCCTTTTGCTGTAATAGCAGGATATTTGTTTCTAAGATTCGCCTCTGCCGTAAGATCCAGATGTACGTTTGTATCGTTTGAAATAAGATTTATATGCCCCAGTTTTCTGGCAACGGTTCCTTTGAATTTAATATGGTTGTAAGTATAGCCATTGAATGTAGCTGCGTGAATTTCGCCGCTTGCCACGGCATTCATGGTGTTGATATCAAAACCTGTTCCTTTGGCCTTCAGATCTGCGGAAATGCTTCCTATCTGTGGGTTTTGTAATATTCTTCCAAGATTTAAAGCTCGTGTGTTTACACTCAGATCATAACGTTCATTACCTGTTCCGTCTGTCATAGATACCATGCCTTTCAACCGTGCATTACCGTCTGTGGAAATAATATAAAGATCAGGTTGATAAGCTGATGTCGTTCCCGAAAGCGTACCGGTTGCAGCAAAACGATCCGGCAAACGAACTTGTGAGGTAGCCGATGGTGGCAGTAACGCCTGAATATCCTTGCGTGCAGAAACAAGTTGGGCAATTTTCAAATCATACCGCAGCTTGTTTACATCCGGCATCCCCCAAATTTTTCCTGATAAGGATACCGCCGTGCTTCCTAAACCGGAAAGAGCAAACTGTTCGATATTTAGAGCATCCATCCTGCCGTCCAGTTTCGCATCCAGATGCACCATCGCATTGCTGTTTTTTCTGAAAAATTCCTGTTGTGTCAGTTGCGGTGCAAAAATCAGGACATCTTTAAAACCAACAATGCTTTTTTCTAAATTCAATTTTAAAAGCATTAGGTTCATGTTTTTGGAAAGCGCATCCAAAGAAGGATATTGTACTCGCACATAATCTTGCAACAAGGTATTATCTGTTTGCAAATACAAGTCTTTTAATAAGCCGCCTTGCGGATGATATACAAAATCAGTGCGCAGTTCTTTAAGATCAAAACCTGATTGTTCTTTCAGCGAAAGATGTTTTAAAGACGCGGCGATTGTATCGGTGGTATAATAAATAGTTTGTGCGTTCAGCATTAAATTTTTCAGGTCAATGTGCGCATAATCCATTCCGGATTTTTGCTTCTGCAGGCTTACGTTATCGTATTTGAAATTGAGATCGCTGATATTCATGATACCACCCAATACGCGCCATTTCATTTCAGGAACGGGGTTGCTTTCCACCAGCGTATCTATCGCGTCACCCGCCGCGTCCGCCGCGATATTTTGCATAGAAATCACTACATCCGATTGATTTAACGCCAAATCTTTTATTTCTATCGTTTGATGCTGCAAATCTATTTTCTGCGGATGTCCCAGTAATCTTCCTACTTGTATGTCCATCAGAAATTTATCCAGAATGCTCTGCTGGCTGTAATGGATATCCTGTAGATCAAGCTCATTGGCAGCAAGCTGTAAGCTGATGGGCGCGGTACTCGTATCCGGCACGGTAAGCAGGTAAGAAGTGTCCATCACAAAAGAAGAACGCGCGCCCGAAATAAAAATTTTATCGAAATTGAAAATAAGATGGACAGGATCTATTTTTTTCATGGATACAAACAAGGTATCCAATGCCAATCCAAAACGATTGCCGCCTGTATAATCATCAAAACGGAAACGGATATCATCAAGAACCAGTTTATCCATACTCATCGTCAGGGTGCTTCCGTCTGAAGTATCTTTGGCTTGTGTTGCTCCTGAAGGCGTAGTTACAAAAGCATCAATAATATATTGGAAATTGAAGTTGGTATCGGGCGCATTTCTGTAAATGTGCACATTGATATTATTTAAGCGGATCTCCTTTACATCTACGTTGCTGTGCAATAATTTCAGCATCGCGATGTTCACTTTTATTTTTTCGCCCGAGAGCAATGTGTCATGGGCTTTATCTAAAAACAATACGTCCTTAAGCTCTATGAATTTAGGAAGGCTGTAATCCAAACCGCCAATATTGACGGTAGTTTTCAGCTTTTTTCTTAAGAAATTTTCCGCCTGTTTTCTCACGAATTCTTTTCCCGGCGGAGTCATCAGTAGAATAAGCACAATAAATATGAGGAACAGGATACTTCCCAGTGTCCACAATATTATTTTGAGGGCCTTTCGCAGCATGCATTTATCGGATTAAAAAAACTATACCCTGATTTTATGCAAAAAAACAAAAAGCAAACTGCAAATAAGACTTATTTATTATAAAAAGTTGATGAAATATAAAAAGGGACGACGCTATGCTGATTGTTTTCCAGTTGAATTTAAACTTTTCAGTTCAGCAAGTTTTATTGGGGTTAATGTACATATCGGACTGGTCTTCTGTCGTATGATCAATGCATTGAAAATCTTTTTCTATAAGAATGTACAACGTTTCATTATCACCTGTCGCTTGCCTGCCGTCAAAACCGATTTGCGTTGTCGCCACCAATGTTTCAGCCATCGCTTGCGGTATAAAAACCGTAATGGTGTTCTTTGTAAAATCAGCAGATAATATTGCTTCGTTTGTCTGTTGCAGTTTATAGTTCAATCTGTTGCTTACAAATGAAGTAGATTCCTGCACCTGTCCCGTTTCGCCTAAATTTCTGATATCGGTTTTGGTCAGCCGCAATCGTACACTGTTGCCTTTGATGCGTATTTTCATACAATAAAGTTCAGGATTATTTTTTAGGAATTTTTACAACTATAAAAACAATTGATGCATTCTCCATTGTTATTACTGTGTCCTTAAACCATTATTATTCGTTCTTTTCCGCAATAAATATTAAATCGATCTGTTTTTAAAAAGCCAATCAACGTTATGCAAAATTCTTGTGCTATTTGCACTGCCAAACTGCTGGGGGCGCCTACTGCACAAACCACAGGAATGCCTGCCATTGCTGCTTTCTGAAGCAATTCAAAACTGGCTCTTCCGCTTAGTAATAAGATAGACTCTGTCAAATCCATTCGTTTTTCATGATCTGAAAACAGCGCGGCGCCAATTAATTTATCCAACGCATTATGCCGGCCTACATCTTCATGCAGCAGCAACATTCTGCCTTTCAAATCAAACAACGCAGCAGCGTGAATCCCTCCTGTGGATTCAAACAAATTTTGTTCTTCGCGTAGTTGTATTGGCAGCGATAAAATAGTTGCTGCGGAAGCGGTTATTGTTTTGGAAGGATAAACGGGACATTCAACTTTTATCGCATCAATGCTTTCTTTGCCGCACACTCCGCAGCTGCTCGTCGTATAAAAATTTCGCTGTAGTTTTTGCAAATCGGGTTCCACATTTTCCTTTAGTAAAATCTGCACAATATTTTCTCTGCTTGTTGTTGTTTTGGCACGTGCCGCATGGGCTGCATGAATGATTTGCTCGCGCGACTGTAAGATGCCTTCTGTAAAAAGAAAACCCAGACTCAGTTCAATATCATGACCCGGAGTACGCATGGTAACGGCAATGCTTTTTGTGTTGCGATCTGCCAAAGGTCCATAACTGATGCGGATTTCCAGCGGTTCTTCTACAGCCAGGATATCATCTTCGACATTTATTATTCCATCTTTATAACGCGTAATCCCGATTTTTAAAATCGCTTTTGAATATATGTCGTTGCTCATTTTTTAAATGCTTTCATTTTCTCTGGTATGTCAAAACTGGTAAGATTTTCTTCCTGTTGAGCGGTGATGAATTTAGTGTTTACGTGCTTTAAAAATTGTTGTAGCGATCGATTTCCGTTTTTATAAAAATCGTACAAAATATTAAAGCATGCAGGTTCATAAACAGCGATCAGCGGTTCTGCAAAACCTTCTTTATTGATAAAGCAAACTGCATCAGCACCATCTTCTCTTGCATTGCATAATTGCAGCAGATCGCTTCTTTTTAAGCATGGATAATCACAGCCGGCAACCAATAAAGCCTTCTCATTTTGCTGATCTAAAACACTGAGTAAACCAGTCATAGGACCGGCATTTTCATACAATTTCCGATCGATGATTTTAGTGAAGTCATCTGCAATTCGTTCATGCTGTTGCGCATTTACAGAAAGAAAAATATCATCGCAGAAAGAATGCAATAAGTTTGCAACCCGCACGTACTGCGGCTTTTTATAATAATTGATAAATGCTTTGTCAGTTTTCATACGCTTGCTTTCACCGCCACAAAGCACAACGCCATTTAGCGTGGGCAGCGTTTCATTTATAAAAAAATCTGCCGGCAAAATTTTAGCATCTTGCAATTGATAATGATCAATCGCATCATCCAGCAGATAATCACGAATGACCAATAATAGTTTTGTGGATGTTTTGTGTTTTGTAAAATGTTCAATTAATCGGGATACAGAAGGTTCCAGTCCTTTGCCCTGCATTATTTCCAGCTTTCCTATTTCATCTGCAATAATCCAGTCATCGTGTTGGGCGATTGTTTTCATAAGGGCTTCATTTGCTGTTTGGAAAACAGTTTCGTCAAATACAAATCTGCCAATTTTCAATCCCTGCGCATCCTCTTTTAATTGCAAATCATATTTTTTACCGGAAGCCAAATCAATTAATTTTCTTAAACCATTTTCATCAGGCGTTAAGATACCACCAACATTTTTTTTGTCTTTCAACCAGTTTTGCAGCAACGTGGTTTTACCACTTTGTACAGGTCGGCTTAATATGAAAATGTTAGCGTTCCTCATGATCGTAATATAAAGCAAGAACAATCCAATTGACGATGAAAGCAGCGTAAACAGCCAATCCCCGTTGGTTATTTTTTGCCATTTGCAAAGCAGGTTTTATATAGGTTCTGACTCTTGGCACTTCCTCAAGCACCTGGCTGATTTCGTAGCGTTTCGTTATACCTTTTTGTCTCAGCCATTTATTCAGGAAGTATTTTATCAAGGGATTGATTATGAAAAACAACAGTAGTAAAGCAGCCAAAGTTCTTAATACTATATATTCAATTTTACTGATGTTCCCTTTCAACAAGAAAACGCTGCTTATAATCGCCAGTAATAAAAGGAAAAAAATCCATCGCTTATTTCTTCCGGATGTTTTGTTTCCGGATGTGAGTAATGTGTTTTTCATATTACCAAATTGTAAGAGAACTTCCGGCGCGCGCGTTTCCAGCGAATTGCAAAATCTTACCGACCAAGCACCCACAAAAGCGCCCCATAAAATGTAAACAGCTATGTAAATAACGATAAGCAAAAAGCTGAAAGAAAACTTTTCTCCCAAATGAAAATCTTTCACAATTCCATCCCATAACGCATCCAAAGCCTGCCAGATATTTTTGCCGAAAATCAACGTAAGCACGATTACTTTTTGCAAAGCGGACTCTGCCAACGCGATCATCCCAAACAAAACGGCGCTTAATTTATTGACAGTGAAAAAATGATAAATGGCGGCTCCTGCCAAACCCTGAAAAGCCACTGCCACATAAGCTGTAGGCGGCGATTGCGGACTCGCAACGGCTTTAATTATCATTACAATGAGCGTAGCTAATAAAACAGCATTCCATTTTTTTACGCTATAAAAAGCAATCAGCGAAATGATCACAATCGCGAACGCACCCAAAAAAAAACCTGTGAACGGAATTTTGAACGCGTGCATTATTCCGCCCAGGCCACTTTCGCTCACCGCCCAAAGCGCTGTAAGCCGATTGATGACCCTGGAAGATTTGCGTACATTCATAAACCGTAAAGCTAATGAGGGCTGATCAAATAATCACTGTCACATCAAAGTCATTTAGTTTTGAAAACCAACCGGATATTTTAGGTGGCTGTCTTTATGCTTAAATCAAATTTTATGCGTCTTATTATCCCCTCTTTCCTGCTGCTGCTTTTCTTTTGCAAAACTGCTTCCAGTCAAACTTTTTCAGTGGTAGATTCCTTGCCGGTAGGCGCTTACGGCACTGCTGCATGGGGCGATTTTGACGGAGATCATTATAAAGACCTGGCTTATATTTCACAAACGGTTACAATGGGAGAGCCAGATGTTTTCATTGTTTACCGTGGCGGACCTAACGGCCTTACTCCGCTCACACAGCCATTTACGCACTTGTTTAATCCTGCTGCAAAATGGGGAGATCTGGATAATGACGGCAATGAAGATCTCGTGGTTTCAGGATTACTCAACAATAATTTTAATGAGGTACTACAAATTTTCAAAAGCAATGGTGACGGAACATTTACATTGAAAAACGATACGCTTCCGGGAATGAGTGTGGGTTCCATTGATATCGCCGATTATGATAACGATGGGCTGAAAGACATCGCTGCATCGGGTATCGGAGCTGGTTCTGATTATCACACTTACATCTTCAGGAATAAAGGCAATTGGGAATTTGAAGATATTCATGCGAACCTTACGGGCGCAATTGGCGGCGAGTTGAAATGGTGTGATTATGACAACGACGGCAAACAGGATATCGCGTTGAGCGGATTGGGAATGAACTCTTCCAGAACCTGGATTTATCATAATGACGGGAACAATAATTTTTCATTGACAAGTCCTTATATGAAAGGCGGCGCCGGTACATTAGACTGGATAGACTATAATGGTGACAACTTTAAAGATCTGCTTGTAGCGGGTGTGGACAGCAGCGGCGCTCATAACTTTACCGATTTATACCATAATAACGGTGATGGAACCTTTACCAAACAAACTACATTTAATGCAGCTCGTTTTGGAGAACCTGTAGCAACCGATATAGCGGATTTTAACGGCGATGGCAAACCGGACATTTTTTTCGGCGGTGGAAATGATTCTTTTTTTATAAACTACACCGCTATCGGCATCAATAACGGAACACCGGCTTTCAATTTTAATGCTTCTGAAAAATTAGATATTCAGAATTGTATTGTCGCAGCAGCCGATTATGATAATGACGGTGATCAGGATTTGCTCATCAGCAACTTCCTTTACAGAAATGATGGAGTAGCATCTGTGCAAAACACGAAAACACAGATCGCTTCTGTTTCTCCCAATCCAGCATCTTCGAAAATCGAGATTCTTACAAAAGCAGATAACGCTGAAGTAAGTCTTATCAGCCTAAGCGGTATTTTAGTCTACCAGCGGAAAATTGAACATGGCAAACAACTTATTGATGTTGCTTCATTGGCGGAAGGAAGCTATTTCCTGCTTATAAAAAATAAAGCGCAGCGTCAGGTAGAAAAGATAATCGTGCAGCACTGATCACTTTTATATTTTAAATGCATATTGTTTGTGTAATTCGTACTGTCCGAGTTCAGCGTTGAATTTTCGCAAGGTTAAGTTATCCACTTCAAACTGCAAGGACACATCTGCAATTAATTCTTTAGCGATAGCCGCCTGTTCAGCATTTAGCTTTCTCGCTATGGAGATATGCGGTTTTAAAGACTTTCCATAAGCGGATGCCGGAATATGATGAAGATAATTTTTCATCAAAAGGTTCAATTTTTTATAAGAAGATTCGTTTGGCACAACAACAAAAGCGCCGTTGCTAAAGTTCATCACGTGATCAAAATATACTTCCGTTATGGTTTGTTGCGCTGCGAAAGCCGCGGTGTAATTTTCCCAAAGTTGCAGTGTGTTTTCATAGCCTTTGAAAAGATTGACGGTAATGTGCGCTAATGAATGACAGCTATGATACCAGCCGATCGCATCATAAAGTTGTTGCTTCAGTGTGTTTACTTCACATATAATATTTTCCGGAGGGTGAATGACGATGGAGTAATGAGGAGCCATGACTGAATCATTTCTTCGTTTTATTCGCAGGCAATGTTTTTACCAACGCAATTGATTTTTGCAAAAAAATTTCCCATCGGTCCTTAGCAGAAAATGGAATCTGGTACCAGCCTTTCATCGCACGGCCATCCATTGGTGTAAACTCTTGTGTACCTTTTATTTTCATAGCGTCTGCGGTATCTTCTGCATTCAATTTCACCACCAGATAATCTTTCCAAAACATAACGGCGACTTTACCATTCGGAGTTTTCAGACATTCAGCGCCAAACATTTTACCAAGTTTAGTTCCTGTTGTTTTTTCTGCGAGTTGGTGAAAGTGTTGTTGAGGGCTCATGTGTAATTTAAATGTTGTTACAGCCCTTCAGGAAAACCATTTTCTTCATAGTATTTCAGGTTTTTACCGGCACGCAAACGATAGGCTGCAATTCGTTCTTCACGGGTTTGGACTGAGCGTAATAAATGGTTGACTTCCGATACCCATTGTAGTCGCTCCTTAATGCTCCATTTTTGAAAATCGGCAAGTTGTTGGGGTGTAACTGTGTATTTAAAACCTTTACTCATTTTCTTATTAATTTGGAAAGTAAAATAACATCTTCTTTGTCCTGTTCCCTGTTCACTTTTTCTTTCATTAAAATTAAATCATTGATCGATAAAAGATTTATGATAACATTTTCATACTCACGGGTTTCTTTTCTTGCCCAAATATCATTAAAATCAAAGGGCTGCTTCACAAGAACATCAATAAGGAAAGTGTTTTTACGGCTATTGAAAAAAGAATAAGCAATCAGATTCTTATGTTCAATATAGTCTTCTCTTGTTTTTTCATTCACCAGAATTTCTAAGGAAAACGGTAATGTATTTACATATGAAATCGTTTTAAGTGTGTTGATAAATCTTGAAACATTTTCTTTTTCAAAGTCAATCAGCAAATCAATGTCTGCTGTAGTTCTCGGGATACCATAAATACTTACGGCCAAACCACCACATAAAAGATAGCGAATGTTTTGCTTTTGTAGTAATTCAAAGAGGTTGAGAAACTCCATTATTTTTTCAATTTTGGAATTATGTAATCTATAAAATTATATAGTACGAACCAGAATCTCCCTTTGAATCTTGTTCCGAAATAAATGGCTTGATAACCGCAAGTTCGAAATTATAAATCATACCAGCTTCCCAAGATTTCCAAACTAATGAATCGATTCTCTCTTTTTGCTTCCACATAAATTGTTCTGAGCACATATTGATGTAATCAATGACCAATAATTTATCTTTTGGTTCTAAATCTCTTTTTTCACCTAAATGAATTCGATTGAAAAAGTCATTAAATTTTCTATCATAGCGACAGTTGAATTCTGTAAACAATTCTTTGAAAATTTTGTCATTTTCTATTTTCGACTGGTTCAAACCAAATGAGACAGAAACACCTGCAACTATAATGGCTGCTGAAATCTCCTTAAAGTTTTCTAAAGAAAAAAAACAGAGGAGTGCAGAAAGTATCACTGCTAAAATGATTGGCAAATAAATTTTCTGGCTCCTCATCACATATTCCTTCGATACTGCCCGCCCACCTCAAACAACGCTTTGGTGATCTGACCGAGTGAACAATATTTCACCGTCTCCATCAATTCTTCAAAAATATTCTCGTTGTGAACAGCCGCTTTTTGTAAACGCCCCAGCATTTCATGTCCCTGGTCGCCACTACGTTTCCAGAGATTGTGTACGTTCTCTATCTGAAATTCTTTTTCTTCCGTAGTAGAGCGAATCACTTCTGCAGGAATAATGGTTTTAGAACCGCTGGAACTTAAAAAGGTATTTACACCAATGATGGGATATTCACCCGTGTGTTTCAGTGTTTCGTAATACAAACTTTCTTCTTGGATTTTTCCACGCTGATACATGGTTTCCATAGCGCCGAGCACGCCGCCGCGTTCGGTGATGCGGTCAAACTCAGCGTACACCGCTTCTTCTACCAAGTCAGTCAGTTCTTCGATGATGAAGGAACCTTGTAATGGATTTTCATTTTTCGCTAAGCCCAGCTCTTTATTGATGATCAGCTGTATAGCCATCGCACGACGCACACTTTCCTCAGTAGGCGTGGTTATAGCTTCATCGTAAGCATTGGTGTGAAGCGAGTTACAGTTGTCATAGATCGCATATAAAGCTTGCAGCGTAGTGCGTATATCGTTGAAGTCAATTTCCTGTGCGTGCAGCGAACGACCTGAAGTCTGAATATGATATTTCAGCATTTGTGAACGCTCGTTACCGCCATATTTATACTTCATGGCTTTCGACCATATTTTCCTTGCCACACGGCCGATGACACTATATTCCGGATCTACGCCATTGCTGAAGAAGAAAGAAAGATTGGGCGCAAAATCATCAATGTGCATTCCGCGGCTCAGGTAATATTCTACAAACGTGAAGCCATTGGAAATAGTGAATGCTAATTGTGAAATAGGATTGGCGCCTGCTTCTGCAATGTGATAACCGCTTATAGAAACCGAATAAAAATTGCGCACACCTTTATCAATAAAATATTGTTGCACATCACCCATCACCCGCAAAGAAAATTCGGTAGAGAAAATACAGGTATTCTGCGCCTGGTCTTCTTTGAGGATATCCGCTTGCACTGTGCCGCGCACGGATTTCAGCGTTTTTGCTTTAATGTCTTTATACACATCCGCAGGCAACACTTGGTCGCCAGTAACACCCAAAAGCATCAAGCCCAAACCGTTATTTCCTTCGGGAAGTTCGCCTTGTTTTCCTTCGGCTTTTTTACCTGCACCTACAGTAGCCGAATAGTACGGACGAGCCACGCCTTTCTCTTTATAAATCGCATCAATCTTCTTGTTCACTTCCGCTTCCAATCCGTTTTCTCTGATGTAGATTTCGCATTGTTGATCAATAGCCGCATTCATAAAAAAAGCGCAGATGGTAGGTGCCGGACCGTTGATGGTCATGCTCACCGAGGTTTTCGGGTCGGCAAGGTTAAAGCCACTGTATAGTTTTTTCGCATCATCCAAAGTAGGAACACTCACACCGCTGTTACCTATCTTTCCATAAATATCTGGTCGATGATCGGGGTCTTGTCCATATAAAGTAACACTGTCGAATGCAGTACTCAAACGCGCAGCAGGCAATCCTTTTGACACATAGTGAAAACGCTTGTTGGTACGCTCCGGGCCACCTTCTCCGGCAAACATTCTCGTCGGGTCTTCACCTTCTCTTTTGAAAGGGTAGATGCCTGCCGCATACGGAAATTCTCCGGGGAAATTTTCGGTCAGCACCCATTTCAATATTTCCCCCCAGGCTTCAAATCCCGGTACCGCTACTTTCGGTACTTGTGTATGAGAAAGGCTTTCAGTGTGAGTTTTAATTTTGATCTCTTTATCACGTACTTTGAACACATAATATTCATCATTGTAGTGTTTCTTTTTCGCTTCCCAGTTTTTTAATAATTCTAAATTTTTCGGATCAATTTCCAAAGAAATTTTATGATAAACTTCCTGTAATTCTTTCAATAAACGGTCTTTATCTTCCACTTTCATGGCTTCTAAAGTTTCCATCGTTTTATGAATGCCGAATAACTTTTGAGCGATGTCAGCTTGTTCTTTTGAGCGCTTGTCGTAACCTCTGTTATTCTCCGAAATCTCGCTCAGGTAGCGGGTTCTTGAAGGTGGAATGATATAGATTTTTTCACTCATTTCCTCGCTTGCCTTAAAGGTGGATTTTAAAGCTGCACCGGTTTTCTCTACTATTTTATCCATCAATGCACGATACAAAGTATTCGTTCCTGGATCATTGAATTGCGAAGCGATGCTGCCAAAAACGGGCATGTCGTCAGAGTTTTTTTCAAACAGTTTATGATTGCGCTGATATTGTTTTTTCACATCACGCAATGCATCCATAGCGCCGCGTTTGTCAAATTTATTGATGGCTACAATGTCGGCGAAATCCAGCATGTCAATTTTTTCCAATTGTGTAGCAGCACCGTATTCCGGCGTCATCACATACATGCTCAGGTCGCAGTAGTCGGTAATTTGCGTATCGCTTTGACCGATGCCGGAAGTTTCAAGAATGATTAAATCATAATTCGCGGCTTTCAAAATATGCACCGCATCATGAATATATTTACTCACTGCCAGATTGCTTTGGCGTGTAGCCATTGAGCGCATATACACACGCTCGTTGCGAATGGCATTCATGCGGATGCGATCACCCAGCAAAGCGCCGCCTGTCTTGCGTTTGGAAGGATCAACAGAAATGATGCCGATGTTTTTATCTTTAAAATCCAATAAAAAACGACGCACAATTTCATCCACTAAAGAACTTTTACCGGCACCACCTGTTCCTGTAATTCCCAACACAGGAGATGTACTTTCCTTTGCTTTTTCCGCTACTTTTTTTAGCATGGCTTGTGTCTCCGGAAGTTCAGGGAAGTTTTCCGCGGCAGAGATGAGACGGGCTATTGACTTTGCATCATGTTCCATCAAATGTCCTACTTCGCCATTGAGTTGATTACCGGTGGGGAAATCACTTTTTTGTAGCAAGTCCAGGATCATGCCTTCCAGTCCCATAGCGCGACCATCATCCGGAGAATAGATCTTAGTAATGCCATACGATTCGAGTTCTTCAATTTCCGTTGGCAGGATGACGCCGCCGCCGCCGGCAAATATTTTGATATGCCCGCAACCTTTCTCTTTCAAAAGGTCGTACATATATTTCAGGTATTCCACATGGCCGCCCTGGTAAGAGGTCATGGCGATGGCATTGGCATCTTCCTGAATAGCGCAATCTACGACATCCTGCACGCTACGGTCGTGGCCGAGGTGAATAACTTCAGCGCCGTTTGCCTGCATGATGCGGCGCATAATATTGATAGCAGCATCGTGCCCGTCAAAAAGTGAAGCGGCGGTTACTATGCGAACCTTATTTTTCAATGTAAATGACATACTTGAAACTTATTGAATTAAGGCGGCTAAGATACGAAATGAAAAAGAGCTAAAGCGCTTTTAACGGCACGATAGCTCTTGGTTTCCGAAGACTGAAAAATAAATATTCTATTCACCCATTATGTCTTCTCTTCCTTTTTTACCCCAAATCTTATGTTTGGCTCCGTCCATCTTTACAATTTTCGGAGTGAATCGTCCTACAATAGCCACGAGTGCTTGTTGCGATTGCATGACGGCTTCGATATCTTTATACGCAAACGGACTTTCATCTAAACCGCCACCCAATAGTTTTATCCCAAATTTTTCGAGTTCTTGTTTAAACTGCTTATCGGTAACCGATTGAATGGCTCTCGTACGGCTCATTTTTCTACCTGCGCCATGCGATGCAGAATGTACAGCAGCACTTTCGCCTTTTCCTTTTACGATAAAGCCATCTGCCGTCATTGAACCCGGAATGATGCCGAGTACATCTTTACCTGCAGGCGTAGCTCCTTTCCTGTGTACGATCACTTGTTTATCATCCAATAGTTCCTTCCATGCAAAATTGTGGTGGTTCTCTACCATTTTCATCGGCTTTCTGCCCAATTGCATTGCGATCTTTTGATGGATCACATGATGACAAGCACTTGCATAATCATCAGCCAGATTCATTGCCAGCCAATACTCGATTCCTTCTTCTTCATCCAGTGAAAGCCATGCCAGGTTCTTGGTTTCTTGCGGCAGTTTTCGTTTGCTGATGGCGAGCTTGGTATAATGATTGGCAATGTTAGCGCCTAAAGCCCGGGAACCGCTGTGCGTAAGAAATCCTACATAGGTTCCTGCATCTACGCCAAGCGTTGCATCTTTTTCAGTGATCCTGATCACACCAAATTCTGCAAAATGATTACCTGATCCGGAAGAACCTAATTGTTTCCAAGCTCTGCCATGAAGTTTTTTTAGCAAAGGCAATTGATAGAACAGTTCATTTTCCATCACTTCGTGATCCGCGCTTTGTTTGAATTGTGCGCCACTTCCAAACAACGTAGCTTCGGTAAGTTCTCGTGCGAAATAACCTTCTCTGTCTTTTAACTCTTTAGGGTTGATATCGAAAATGCTCAGACACATCCGGCAACCGATATCCACACCTACGCCGTACGGAATGACTGCATTGTCTGTAGCCAATACCCCGCCAATAGGCAACCCGTAGCCACTATGCGCATCAGGCATTAACGCACCGGCAATACTGATGGGTAGTTTAGCAGCCTGATACATTTGATGCATCGCACCTTCCTCTATATGCTCCTGACCAAAAACGCTGAACAGAATTCCATTTTGATTTAACGAAATAGAGATACCTTCTGTTTTTTGTTTGGGTATCAGTTGCTCCGCAATTGGTCTTACATATTCATCATTTAAATAAGCCTCTGGTTTTTCAAGAATTTTCTTGAACAACTCCATCACTTTTTCTTTCGGCTCATGTTTAAATTTTTTTATGCGCGATGTTCATCGCAATGCTAATCACTGGATTTTCAGGATAGCCTAAAGCCCGTAATTCTTTTCCTGTTATTTTAAATTTCATGTTTTAGTTTTTTAAATTTTAAATACTTCTTCTTTCTGCATTTCCAATAATTCATCTAATCGTTTAAAACCGATTCTGTTCACAGGTTTGGATTTGTTGCCAACAGAATTAGCATTTGTGATTTCAGAGAGCGTCATAGGTTCGGTTACGCTGATGTTCATCTTTAAATGTGCTGCCAGTCGTTTCGCTTTTTCGATACTTAGCTTTCCAAATTCATAGCGTGCTATCAGTCTGCCTTTTCGCATCAGCGCGTCATCGATATGTGTGAGCTCGCTGTTGAACGTACAAATCAGTTGTACATTTAAAAAGTCGGACAACAAGCCATCGGAAATATTGAGCAAAGTAGATACGGATGAACTGCTGTTGTAGCGTCTGTCCATGATGATGTTCTCTGCATCTTCCACAATCAAAATGCTGTTCGGATTATCAATCAATAATTCTATCAGTTCCGGACTCATCAGATCTCCTGCTATGGAAGGCGAAAGAAATAAAATTCGTTTGTTCAGCTTTCCTACAAGATGCCGTAAATAGGTTGTTTTTCCTGTTCCCGGCAGTCCATGCAACAAGACAATTCCTTTATCATTCTTGTTTTTCAAGCGCGACTGTATTATGCGATCCGTAGCTACAAAATCATCATTGTAAAATAAGTCTGTGTTCAACTTGCTTTTTTTAATCTCCATAGATTTCAGCTCCAATCCGTTTTGTCCTTTCACAATAAGATTGATTTCTTTAGGATCTTTTCGTTGTCTTCGTTTATGTTTTATAATTAGGCTTTGTAGTGTGTTCAGATGCGCTGTTGCCATGTTATCGTGCAAGATGAATGCATAATTTTCATTTAGCTTTATGACGATCTGATCTTTCAATTCCAGAACCACTCTGTCAAACATCAGTTTCTTCTTTTTATGATGAAACCATTTTCTCTCAAGAATGTTTACAATGTCATTTTGCATAGTACGTTGTAATGCTTGAAAAATTTTCTCACCATCCACCGATCCGATGTAAATCACATTCGGGAGTTTATTGAAACGTTGTAAATAATACGATCGTTCATCAATGAAATAATCTTCGATAGCCGCGTTCGCATTTATATATAGGTTGTGATGATTGTTATTCATTTTCTTTGTTTAATAAAAGGATTATTTATAAAGGCTTTCAGCTTTTTTACAGCATAAAAAAACCCGGACTCAAACAGCCCGGGTTCTTGTGTAATGCAGCATCACACTAAATATCTTCCGGCTGTTTTATAATTGGGAAAGGAACGGCGCTTGAGAAATTATGTATAGAGAAAACAGCATAACAATTGCCCGAAGCTTTTGGCTCCTTACCCACCAAAGTGGTCGCGATATATGGATATAGCGTTAGCATTGTTATGTTTTTTGTTAGCAGGAGTTTATACAGATTGTGCAGAATGGTAACCCATCAGTTGATTATTTTTTCCGAAAAGAATTTAGCTGCATCGTGTATAATAAACTTGTTTATACTATTTAAAAAAGTAAGTTTTGAATTCGGAACAAGATTCATGATTGTTATTTTTATAATGTTTCTACTTTTTATAACCTTCCTTTCCCGTTTCTGATTTTATTATGCGAATTTAATTATTGAAAAAGCGTTTTTCTTTTTTGCATGAATGTGATTTTTACACTTAAATAGAAAAAACATTGAGTTTGCATTTTTGCTTTGAATTTCCTTTATCACTATTAGAGGGTCAATCTCAGGATTGAAAGTTTCAGGATAACCCAAATTTTCAAAAAGAAGAGTAAGCGAGATAAATATCAGAGAGTACAAGGACTTTACATTTCCCAAAAACTGCTTTATAGGTATTTATAAAAATATCTGAAAAAGATACCGGTAGTTTTCATAACAGATTAAAAAAATAGGTGCCCGCTTTTTTACACTTCCATTTCTTATTCCAACTCCTTACTTTTGCGCAGCCGATATGATTTTGTTACTACTTGTCATACTTCCTCTGCTTTTTGGCGGGATGTGTTTTCTGTTTAAAGATAATGCTGCAAAATCTGTGGCATTAATAGGTACCCTGACGACATTAGCTACAGCAGCCTACATATCGGCTACCGCTACGGGTGAGCCGCTGTTTTTTTCTATGCCCTGGCTGTCTATGCTGGGTGCGGAGCTGAGTATGTTTGGAGATGGGATGGGCTTAATGCTTTGTCTGTTGGTAGCGTTGATAATGCCGATAATTATCATTAGTAACTGGAATAAGGACACTGTACGCCCTCATGCTTTTTATGGCTTAATGCTTTTGTCTCAGGCAGGCATTACAGGAGTTTTCTTAGCAAGCGATGCCTTATTGTTTTATTTTTTCTGGGAATTAGCTTTAATACCTGTTTATTTTCTATGTTCACAATGGGGGGGTGAAAAGCGTATTAAGGTTACGTTCAAATTCTTTGTATATACATTCGCAGGCAGTTTGATGATGTTGTCTGCCATCTTATTTCTTGCTAGTCAAAACATTGGCGGCAATCCTTATGCATGGGCTAATATTGTGAAAACGGGCTCTATGCTGGCGCCACAAACACAGTCCTGGTTATTTTGGCTCATCTTTATCGCATTTGCTATCAAGATGCCCATATTTCCTTTCCATACCTGGCAGCCAGACACTTATGAGCAATCTCCTACGCCCGTTACCATTATCCTAAGCGCGCTTATGGTGAAAATGGGCATTTATGGTGTTGTGCGTTGGCTGATGCCTGTATTGCCCGAAGCAGTAAGTTTCTGGAGTGATACGGTAATCATTCTTTCCATTACAGGTATCATTTACGCTTCGCTGATAGCCATGGTGCAAACGGATCTGAAAAGACTGGTGGCTTATTCCTCTATAGCTCACATGGGGCTGATGTGCGCTGCGGCATTTGCTTACACACAGGTAGGAATGCATGGATTGATGGTGCAAATGTTTAATCACGGCATAAACATTACAGGTATGTGGCTGATTGTAAGCATGATAGAAAAGAGATACGGCACGCGCGATATGAGAGAACTGGGAGGAATGGCAACTGCAGCGCCTCAAATGGCTATTGCTTTGCTGATTATCGCTTTTGCCAACATTGCGTTGCCCCTTACGAACGGTTTTATAGGTGAGTTTATGTTGTTTAACGGTATTTTTCAAAGCGCCTCGAATTACAACATCAGTTTTATGATCATTGCGGGTTTGGGGGTCATATTCGGTGCAGTTTACACGCTGAATATGGTACAGAAAACAGCTTTTGGAAATACAGTGGCGATGAAAGGAAGCGACATGACGCTGAATGAAAGCATCGCGATGGCATTGATAATAGCATTGGTGATCTTTCTGGGCGTATATCCGAAACCTTTACTGGAGTTTACAGAAAGTGTTTCAAAGATGCTGGTGCCATAAAGAATACTTTGCTGGTTGATAGGATTAATAAGTTGAAGGATTTTGAATTTTACATTTTGAATATTGTTTTTTAAATGAACGCAATAATTGCAGCAACAATAATCGGGGTGATTTTGATGTTTGTGGGAATGAGTACAGAAAACAGGAATCTGGCTGTTACCATCGGAATATTGCTGGCCGTCGGTTTGCTGGGAGTGAATGTATGGGAAGCGATGCAGCTGACGCATAATGGTATTGCGATGCAGCCTAAAACTTATTTCAATAATATGCTGCGGTTTGATGGGTTTTCAGTAGGATTCAATCTGCTGATGACGGGCTGTACGGTATTGTATCTGTTGCTGCTGGGTAAAGAAATTAAAAAAGTAGGAACACATGTGGCCGAATATTTCGCGCTCATATCTTTTATACTCGTTGGTGTGTATTTGCTTTCGAGCTATAATAATATGTTGATGCTATTTCTGGGAATAGAAATACTCTCAATACCACAATATATTCTTGCAGGCAGCGATAAACGTAATCTCAAAAGCAGCGAGGCGTCGCTGAAGTATTTTTTAATGGGCGCTTTCACCACCGGCATTTTATTGATGGGCATTACCCTTATTTACGGTTCTACCGGAACATTTTATGTAATGGATTATGCAGGCTTGAAATCGCAGGGACTGAACCCAATGGTAATATCCGGCATCGTATTGCTGATTATCGCACTGGGTTTTAAAGTTTCTGCTGCGCCTATGCACACCTGGACACCCGATGTGTATGACGGCGCTCCTACAGCTTTTACAGCTTTTATGAGTACCATTGTAAAAGCGGGAGCCTTTGTAGGATTTCTCCGTTTATTTCAGAATTCCTTCGGTCAGCTGAGCGAGCATTGGATGATGCTGTTGGCAATTGTAACCGCGGCTACATTATTCGTAGGAAATATTACCGCTGTCTTTCAGCAAAGTGTAAAACGCATGTTGGCTTATTCATCCATCGCGCAGGCCGGTTTTATGTTGTTTGCGATAGTAGCTCTAAATGATATATCCTGGAAAAGCATTATGATTTACGCCGTTGCTTACAGCGTAGCTACCATAGGTATGTTCTCGGTATTAATAAAGATGAAAGATTATACCTACGATGGTTTTAATGGCTTCGCAAAAAAAGAACCGCTGACAGCTTTTTTTACAACTATATTTTTATTATCACTCGCCGGTATTCCATTAACGGGGGGTTTTATGGCTAAATATATGGTATTGCTCGGCGCTGTGAAAAATGGCAATTTATTTTGGCTGGTAATATTCGGATTGCTGATGGCCGCTATAAGCGCCTATTATTATTTCCGCGTTATCATAGCGATGTACTTTAAAAACGGAGAAGCAGAACTGAATACGGAAATATCCGTTACCGATAAATTCTTATTGGGTATTACCTGCGCGCTGGTGCTGTTAATCGGGGTGGCGCCAGGTTTATTTTTGAATACCTGAAGCTACCCATTATTTATTTCCTTGTAGTCAATTTGCTCGGAAGTCTGGTCAATTACATAAAGCGGACGCTCCCGCACATTATTAATGATGCGGCTGATGTATTCTCCGATCATTCCCAGACAAAGCAACTGTATGCCACCTAAAAAAGTGATGCTTACAATAATGGAAGCCCAGCCCGGCAATACTTTTTCCCGTTCTATTATGTAAATAAGCACGGTATAAATCAATAATAAAAACGAAATACCACATACCGCGAAACCCAGGTTCATGGCCAATTTCAAAGGTGAATCCGAAAACGCGGTAATGCCATTGAACGCCAGCCGTAACATTTTCTTAAAAGGATAATTTGTTTTCCCGAATTTTCGCTCTTCCCTGTCAAACATTACATAAGTGCTTCTGAATCCCAGCCATGCGATCTGTCCGCGTATATACTTATCCGGTTCTTTCATCTCTTTCAGATATTCAAGTACATCCCGGCTTATCAAACGGAAATCACCCACATCCAATGGAATTTCGAAAGAAACCAAACGCGCCATAATACGGTAAAAAGCTTTCGCTGTAAAAAGCTTGAAAAAACTTTCTCCCAAACGCTTGTGCCGCTTGGCATAAACTACCTTATAACCATTTTTATATTCTTCATACATTTTTGGGATCAGCTCCGGCGGGTCTTGCAAATCTCCGTCAATTGTTATTATAGCATTTCCCTTTGCATAATCCATGCCAGCAGTGATAGCCACCTGATGCCCAAAATTGCGGGAAAAACTGATGTACTTAAGTTTAGGATTGTTGGCACAAGCGGCTTTCAGTTTGAGCAAAGAACCGTCTTTACTTCCGTCATTCACAAATATGATTTCATAATTTTCAGTGATTCCCTCTGCCGCATTTTGCAGGCGTTGCAGTAGCTGTTCAATGATTTGCTCTTCATTGAAAATAGGCACTACGATAGAAAGGTCAATATTTGCGGGTTGCGATTGCATACGTCTTCTGAGACGTGCAATATTAAAAGATATATTTGACTATTTCACTTCAATTATTGCTTGTGCGGCTTCTAATGGCACATCATCGCCTAAGCTAAAATAAATTCCTTGATCGTCAGTATCTTTTCTGCCATGAGCTGCAATATGCGTTGCCCAACTTTATTGGATTTGTATTGTTTATTGTGTTCATTAAAGCTGAAGCCACCTACTATATAAGTTTGCACAGTATTATTCACTAATTTCCAATACTCCAGTTTTTTACTTTGCAGCATACGCAATTCAGCATCTTTTATCAATTGCTGATTGTTGAAAATATGTCCGGATTTTGTACAAGGTTCAGAAAAAGTAAAGCGCAATTCTTCTTTATCATCAAAGACAAAAACAAGTTCATCACCTTGTTGCAGGGTGAATTTTTTGAGCGAAGAAGTAAAATGGATATAATTAAGCCAGCCGTAAGACTTAAAGCTGATGCCGAGATAAGGATCTCTCATGTTGAATTCATCACATATAGTTGATAAAATTCGCAAATTTTTGGAATGGGTGGGCAGGGGATGTGTCTTAAGAAAACTGTGTTCGCAATGCTTTGCAACTTTGGTGATTGTAGCTACAAGGCGTTCAATGGTTGTTTCGCTTTCGTTGAGAATAGCAGCGGATACATTGTAGGAAATAGGCATGATTGATAGGAAATTTTGAAGGGGTAAATAATAAATATCGGGGTAAATTATAGTTTATAAATCAGGGAGATTTGATCTCTACCTCCAGCTGAGCGGCTTCTAAAGGAACATCGTCATCTCCGGCGTCAATGGTTGCCAAAGCCATATATTTACCGGGATTTAGAGTTGGTGGTGCGGAAAAATAAACGGTTCTTTCCTGTTTTGGAAAAAGTGGAATTTTTTCCGGATAAAAAGAATCATGAAGTGCAGTTTTCTCGCCTGTTGTTAATGAAGTAAGCTCTACAACATAATCACATTTAAGCTGGGTACCGCCTTTGTTTTCTGAACGTACAACAAAGATATTGCCGGTATCTGCCATTGCAAAAGAGAGCATCTTTATTTCTTTGTTAGTAATGTTGGGTGGTGTTTGGTAGATATGCAATCCTACACTGGCACGTCTGTTTAAAGCTACTGTGGCTTTCTCGCCAAATTTTTGGGCTGAAGCTTTTTCTTCTACAGTACGTACGTACAGCATGGCCCATTTCATTTCTTCAACTGCTTTAGGGTCATCGGGTACGGTAAGAGTTAATACAATTTGTTGGGTTTCGTGCGGGTTTACCTTTACAAAGTTATTGCTCAGTGAAACCCATTTAGCGCAAGATTGTGTCATAGTGCCGGCATCGGTGTAAATATGACCTCCCATGCTGTCTCTGGAAAAATCGGATAAGAAAAGATTGAACTGATAAGGTTCATCTCTGTTATTAACAATATAGATGATTTGCTTGGAAGATTGTCCGCGATCCAAATTAAAAGTGAACGTTGCAGGACCTATTGATAAGTTATTCTGCTTTTTTACATCTTGCGCAGAAGTTTGTATAGCGATTGCTATACTTATAAAAATAAGTAGGGGTCTCATACAAAAATGTTTTAGTAATCGGGGGGGATTAACTATTACGTTCTCAAAAGAACAAAATAAATATGAAAAAAAATACCGTATAAACACCCTAATTTTTAAATAATAATAGTGTTATTTTGATCTTTATACGATATTTGAGGCGTGTCAGATAAAATTGATAACAATGAAATCCCTATTAAGTACCTTATCCTTACTAGTATGCATAAACTTAGCCAATGCTCAGTTACCACACGCATTCTCGTCTGCAAAGTCCGTAAACATCAAAATGATTCATAACGGTAATCCTAAAATTGAATTTAACAGTTGGGATGATTATGATAACGGTAAAGTAGTAAACGGATACTATAAAGTGAAAATAAACTGCTCCAAGCCTTGGAAAATAAGTGTGAAAGCTACACAGTCCAATTTAAATTCCAACTCGGGAATGTTTATTCCTATACAATACCTGAGCATTAAGCCAAGTACAGACAACAATTTCATTCCTTTATCTATAGCGCCGCAAACGATAATGACTGGCGACCCCACCGCTGCAGATATATATATAGACTTTGATCTTAAACTCAATGCCCCACCTAACATCTATTCGGGAATGTATATTGCTAATGTAGATTTTGTGATTGAAGAATTATAGTTTATAAGCTCTTATAAAAACTACGTTTAGTTTTTACAATACTTTCTGGCAGGATATTTTGCTCTGCCTCTAAAGGTCTTACATGCAGTAACAAATTCTCCAAAACAGCTTTCCATAATTCCTTACATTTACCCGCATTTTATAATTCTATAAATGGCAGATTCTTTACAAAGACCGATAAGAGTATTAGTAGCCAAAGTCGGTTTGGACGGACATGACAGAGGCGCTAAAGTCATAGCCACTTCGCTTCGCGATGCAGGTATGGAAGTCATATATACCGGCTTGCGGCAAACGCCGGAGATGGTGGTGAATGCAGCGTTGCAGGAAGACGTGGATGCAATTGGCATTAGTATTCTTAGCGGCGCGCACAATACCGTTTTCCCTAAAATGCTACAGTTGATGAAGGAAAAAAATATGGAAGATGTATTGCTCACAGGCGGCGGTATTATACCGGATGAGGATAAGGCGATGCTTGAAAAACAGGGAGTAGGAAAACTTTTTTCACCCGGCGCACCTACATCGGAAATAGCAGCATATATTAAGGAATGGGTGCTGGAGCACAGAAAAGAATTGTTGTGAGAGGTTTCACACGGAGCTCGCAGAGGTAAAGAGCAGCAGAGTTGGTTTATAAGCGAGATGTTTTCTCAGTGAACTTTGTGAGAAAATCAACAAAGACATAAAAACAAATTAATAAATTAACTACTAAACAATGTATCAAACACTCCTTACAGAAGTACAAGACGGCACAATGATCATTACCATTAATCGCCCTGAAAAAATGAACGCACTTAATAAAGATGTGATTGAAGAACTGGGAAATGCAATAGATGAAGCTAAAAATAACGCGGATGTAAAAACAATCATCCTTACCGGCGCCGGTGAAAAGGCATTTGTTGCAGGTGCCGATATTTCAGAGTTTACATCGCTGGACGCAAATGGAGGTTCTACGCTGGCCAAAAAAGGCCAGGAGCTGGTTTTTGATAAAATAGAAAACTGCAATAAGCCGGTAATTGCTGCGGTGAACGGATTTTCATTGGGCGGCGGCTGCGAGTTGGCAATGGCTTGTCACTTTCGTACAGCAAGTGAAAACGCAAAATTTGGACAGCCGGAAGTGAATTTGGGTTTAATACCAGGCTACGGCGGCACACAACGTATGACACAACTTATCGGCAAAGGAAAAACCATGGAGCTCATGATGACCGGCGACATGATAGGAGCAGAAGAAGCAAAGGCACTGGGCTTGGTAAATCACGTATTTCCATTAGCCGAGTTGCTGAATGAAACAAAAAAAATAGCTCAGAAAATACAGACAAAAGCACCATTGGCAATTGCCAGTATTATCTCTTGTGTGAATGAAGCAGCCAAGGCAGACGTGAAAGGTTTTGACCATGAAATAGACCGTTTTGGAAAATTATTTGTTACCGAAGACATGAAAGAAGGAACAAATGCTTTTTTAGAAAAAAGAAAAGCTATTTTTAAAGGAAAATAATTTTTTTATCTTGTACGCTCAAACTCAAAAGTTCATGCGGAAGACATTTATCCGAAGCATATTATCTGTTACAATTTTATTAACGCTGGCAGGTAAATCACATGCACAAATAGGCCTTTCTAAAGAATATGTAGAACCATCGGGATGGTCGATAGGTACCAGTATTGGATTAGCTGATTTGTGGGGCGATGTAGGTACTAAGTCTATACTAGACCATTATTCCAATGACGCTTACTGGCAAAAGCCCTGCTTTATAGGAGGAATGTTTGCACGCTATTCTTTTCATCCGGCATTTGCATTCAGGATTGGTGGCTATTACGGCACACTCTATGCTACAGACAGGTGGAATAAGCAAAAAGCAGAACAAGCCGAAACCATTGAAGATGATGCTTACCAAAGATATATGCGCAACCTGAGCGTGAAAACCAATATTTGGGAAGGACAACTTCTATTTGAAATTACTCCATTCCGTTTCAACCCTGAAAGCGCAGGCGCCATGCGCAGATTCCAGCCGATGCTTTTGTTAGGCGTAGCTGCCATGCATTTTAATGCCAAAGCAGAACTTATTGACAGCGCTTCGGGAAGAAACTACGGATACGTCAATTTATCTGAATATCATATAGAAGGAGATGGGTTCTCTAAAAATTATCCGAATGCACCTGACAAATACAGTCAATGGCAAATAGTAGTACCAATGGGTGTGGGTGTACGCTGGGATATTGGACGCAGACTTTCACTTGGTGTAGAATGGCTCTACCGTTACAGTTTTACAGATTATATAGATAATGTAAGCGGTAAATACGTTGATAAAAGTGTTTATGCTTCCAATCTTCCCGCAGATAAAGCAAATGCCGCCTATCAACTGCAAGATAAAACCTGGATGATCAACCACAATCTGCCAAGACATGGCAGCAACGAATACAGAGGCAACCCCAATAATAAAGACGGATACAGCAGTTTCGGATTTACATTTATATTTAAAGTGCCTAGTAAAAAAGACCCTTGGTGGTATTAATTAAACTACTATTTTTATATTTTTACCTACGGTATGTGCTGAGCATACCGTTCTTTTTTTAAAAAGATTCACACTTGCATGTTCGCCTATTTAAATGGATCGCTCACCTACAAATCTGCATCGCTTTTACACTTGGATGTAAATGGAGTAGGCTATGAAATTAATATTACCTTACAGACATTCAGCAAGATACAGCATGAAGAAAAATGCAAGCTTTATACTCATGTGCACATTACCGAAGACGCATGGAAAATCTATGGCTTCGCGGATGAAACTGAAAAAGACACCTTCAGAAAACTGATTGCGATTAATGGTGTTGGCGCAGGCACCGCACGTTTGATCCTTTCATCGCTGACACCGGTTGAGCTGGAACAAGCCGTAAATACGGAAAACGTAAAAACGCTGGAAAAAGTGAAAGGCATCGGCAGCAAGACCGCGCAACGTATTGTATTAGAACTTAAAGGAAAGCTTATGAGCGCTAAAAATATAAGTGGTGAGCAGCTTTCGTCACACAATACAATAGAAGATGATGCGTTAATAGCATTGGTGAATCTGGGCATTGGAAAACCCATGGCACAAGCGGCTCTTAAGAAAATAACCAACGCAGGAGAACTCACCATAGAAGATTTAATAAAACAGGCTTTAAAAGCATTATAAACCTTAGGGAGAAAAAAGTATTGAGGGCAAAGAGCAATTTCGGATATAAGTTTATTGTGTCAATAGCAGTGATCATTGCTATTGCACATGCCGGTGCCCGTGGGTTTCGCCACCCTTTTTTTTATGATGACCCTGCTCCGCAACCGGATACACCTGCTAATAACAACGATTCTCCCAAACTTCACTTTCCGATTTATGATCATACAGGCGACCCGACCATAGATAAAAATCCGACAAGCATGGATTTGCACGATCCGGCGAATGTGAATAAAACTGTTGAATATGTGCCGGATGAAAACCGTTATTACCTTACCGAAAAAATAGGAAATGATTACTACCGCAATCCCACTTATCTGACCTTAGATGAATACCTGAAATATCAGGCACAGCAGGATGAGCAAAATTATTGGAAACGCCGGCTGGATGCGCTGACGCTCTTCAATAAAAAGCCACAGCTGCCTACTATGTATAAAGAAGGCATTTTCGACAGAATATTCGGAGGCACAACTATCAATGTACGGCCACAGGGAAATGTGGATGTAACAATTGGCGGACAATGGCAGAAAATTCAAAACCCCATGATCCCGATAGGCAATCGTAAATACGGCATTTTCGATTTTGACCTGCAAATGAATATCAATCTGCTGGCTACCGTTGGCGATAAACTGAAACTGAACATCAGCAACAACACTAAAGCCACGTTCGATTATCAAAATGTTCAAAAGTTAGAATATACCGGTAAGGAAGATGAGATCATCAAAAAAGTGGAAGCCGGCAATGTGAGTTTTCCATTGAACAGTAATCTGATACAGGGAAGACAATCACTTTTTGGCTTGAAGACACAACTTCAGTTTGGTAAGTTATGGATCACGTCCGTTATTTCGCAGCAACGTTCCAAAGTGCAATCGCTTACTACACAAGGCGGCTCGCAGACGCAGAATTTTTCTATAAAAGCAGATGAATACGAAGAAAACAGAAACTTCCTTTTAGGGCAATATTTTCGCAATCATTACAACTCCGCCCTTGCCAATTTCCCTGTGATAAATTCCTTGGTTACCATTAACAAACTGGATATCTGGGTAACGAACAGAACCGGCGCCGTGGAAGGTGTGCGTGAAGTAATGGCATATATGGATCTGGGTGAAAAAGCGCCACACAATTCTTCTCTTTTTGGTGGCAGCAAACCCGATTCATTACCGGACAACCGATCCAACAATTTATATGACCGTTTGCTGAGCGACCCTCAGGCAAGGCTTTCTCAAAACGCCACATCATTAGCAGGTAGCAGCCTTGGATTAGAATCCCGTATTGATTATGAGCGATCCACTGCCCGTAAATTAAACCCTTCGGAATATACTTTTAATCCGCAACTGGGCTATATCTCTATTAATACTACGCTTAATACAGATGATATTCTTGCCGTAGCATACCGTTATACTTACAACGGCAAAGTGTATCAGGTAGGTGAGTTTGCAGAAGATCTGCCGCCGGATTCTACCAATACCAAAGTACTTTATCTTAAATTATTAAAAGGAACCTCTGCAATGCCATCGCTTCCCATCTGGGATCTGATGATGAAAAACATCTATCAATTGGGTGGATTCGGATTGAGTAAAGAAGATTTTCGATTGAATGTGTTATATCAAGATCCCGGCGGTGGAGAAAAAAGATATATTCCGGATGATCGCAGTCCTAAAGCCGGCGTGCCTTTACTGACCATTTTAAATCTTGACCGGCTTAACTATCAGAATGATCCGCAACCGGATGGTATTTTCGACTATATCGAAGGCATCACGATCAATTCACAGCAAGGTAAAGTGATCTTTCCCGTACTGGAGCCTTTTGGTAGAGATCTGGCAGCCGTAACAGCGGGAAATCCGCAACTGGAGCGGCTTTATCAATATAATATTTTATACGATTCTACTAAAACTATTGCAAGGCAGTTTCAGCAGAATAACCGTTATGTAATTAAAGGCACTTATAAGTCTTCCTCTTCCTCAGAGATTTTCTTGGGCGGGTTCAATATCCCACAAGGCTCAGTAAGTGTGACCGCTGGTGGGCAAAAGCTTATAGAAAATCAAGATTATCAGATAGATTACGGACTGGGAAGAATTAAAATCTTAAACACAGGTATTCTTAATTCCGGTATACCGATAACTGTACAGTATGAAGACAATGCTACGTTTGGTTTTCAGCAACAGAACTTCATCGGCAACCGACTGGATTATTATGTAAATAACAAACTAAGCCTGGGAAGTACGTTCATGCGGTTGAAAGAAATTCCGTTTACACAAAAAACGAGTTTTGGCGACGACCCTATAAAAAACACGGTATTAGGTTTCGATGCTAATTATAATTCAGAATTTCCCGGGCTTACCAGAGCCTTGGATAAGCTGCCGCTTTACTCTACTACAGCCACTTCTTTTATTACTGCTTCCGCTGAAGTCGCCGGTTTATTTCCCGGGCATCCCAAGCAGATCAATTCATTAGATCCCGAAGGCGCTGTATATATCGATGATTTTGAAGGAACACGCAGCTCTATCGATCTGCGCCTCCCTGCACAAGCTTGGACCCTGGCTTCTACCCCGGTGGGCGCACGCGATGCCAGCGGAACCCTGCTTTTCCCCGAAGCCACGCTGAATGATAATCTGGATTATGGAAAGAATCGTGCTAAACTTGCCTGGTACATCCTGGAGCCTACATTGATGGACGCAGTGGGCGGTGTGCCGGAATATGTGAAAACCGATCCTGACCAGCACTATATCCGTCTTGTGGAACAGAAAGATATATTTCCGCAGCAGAGTAATTACAATCCATTGCAAGCGGGAATCACTACACTGGATTTAGGGTTTTATCCGCAGGAGCGTGGCCCTTATAACTATGATGCAAACGCGGCTTCCGTATCTCCGGATGGCAGATTGTTAAACCCGACAAAAAGATGGGGCGGTATTCAACGTGCTATAGAAACCAGCGATTTTGAACAATCGAATGTAGAGTTTATTGAATTTTGGATATTGGATCCGTTTATCAATAAAACAACGTCTCCGGGCGGCAGCCTTTATATCAATCTGGGAAATGTATCGGAAGATGTGCTTAAAGATTCCCGTAAGTTTTTTGAAAACGGTATTCCTTATCCGAAGGTGGCCTCCCAATTAGGAAGCAGCGTTTGGGGGCTTATTCCTCAGCTTCAAACACAGGTGGTGCGGGCTTTCGATAATGACCCTGCCGCCAGGGCCGTACAAGATGTGGGTTTAGATGGGTTGAGCGACGATGAAGAGAGAGTGAAATTCGCTTCTTATCTTAGCAATGCGCAGGCTATCCTTAGCACTACGGCTTTTGCAGCTTTGCAAAATGATCCATCCAACGATAACTATAAATATTTCAGAGGCGCGGAATATGACCAAGCGGGCACACGCATTCTGGCGCGCTATAAAAACTTTAATAATCCGCATGGCAATTCTCCGGTGACAACAGATGCACAAGCTTACTCCAATGCCGCTACCAACCTGCCTGATGCAGAAGACATCAACCGCGATAACACGCTAAACGAATCGGAAGATTATTATCAATATCGCATTGACATAAAACCTACGCAAATGCAAGTAGGCAGCAACTACATTGTAAACAAGCAGATAGCCAGCGTAAAACTGCCAAATGGAAATACAGAACAGGAAACATGGTATCAGTTTAAAATTCCGATACGCGAATATCAGCAACGTGTGGGCAATATATCCGACTTCCGTTCTATTCGCTTTATGCGTCTGTTTTTAAATGGTTTTGAAGACAGCACCATTTTGCGTTTCGCAAGGCTGGAGCTGGGTCGCAATCAATGGCGTCGTTATCAGTATTCGCTTCAAGACCCGGGTGAAATAGTGCCTAACGATGATCCTCAGAATACGAACTTCGCGGTTACCTCTGTAAGCCTGGAAGAAAATAATAACCGGGAGCCTGTGCCGTACGTAATTCCTCCCGGTGTAAACCGTCAGCAGGTAGCTGCATCCAGCGGGCAAAATATCCAGCAAAACGAACAAGCCTTGTCTTTACAGGTGTGCGCTCTGAAAGACGGTGATGCCAGAGCTGTATATAAGGAAGTGGGGGTGGATATGCGTCAGTTTGGAAGAATGCGCATGTTCATTCACGCGGAGTCTATGGTAGGAAGACCGGCGCTTAAAGACGGAGATGTGCGGGCTATTATTCGTATCGGAAGTGATTTTATTAATAACTATTATGAATACCAGATTCCGTTGAAGATAACGCTGCCAGGCACCCGCAATACTGAAGATATTTGGCCGGAAGTAAATCGTATAGATCTGGCATTGGATGATCTTGTAAATGTGAAGACTAACCGGGATAATTCAGGGCAGCCTTCTATCGTACCTTATACCGAAACAGACAGCAAAGGTAACACGATTACCGTAGTGGGCCGCCCGAATCTTGGAGATGGCAAAACCATAATGCTGGGCATCGCCAACCCAAAAAAAACTCCGCAGAATGCTGCTGATGACGGTATGGATAAATGTATCGAAGTATGGTTTAATGAACTTCGTATGACCGGGCTGAATGAAAAACCCGGCTATGCGGCTAGCGGTAAAGTGAATCTCCAAATGGCTGATTTGGGAAGTTTGCGATTGGCGGGCAGTATGCACACAGAAGGCTATGGAAACATTGATCAGAAACTCAACCAACGCTTTCGGGATAATTATTATCAGTATGATGGCTCTACGAACCTGAATCTCGGAAAACTATTGCCGCAAAACTGGGGAGTTCAGCTGCCTTTCTTTGTGGGCTATACGCAAAATGTAAGCAATCCTCAATACGACCCTTATGATCTTGATGTAAAAATGAAAGATCGCCTGTCTAATATTTCTGACGCGCATATAAGAGATTCCATAAGAAAAGCCGCGCAAGATTATACCGATATTACAAGCTTCAACTTCTCCAACGTGCGTATATTGGGTAATGCCAATAAGCAGCCAAAACAAGTAATGCCCTGGAGCGTGAAAAACTTTGATCTGAGTTATTCCTATAACAGGCAATTCAAAAGAAATCCACTGATAGAAAAAGACGCACTTACCAATCAGAAATTAGGTCTGGGTTACACGTACAATATTAAATCCAAACCGATTGAGCCTTTTAAAAAGTTGATAAAATCAAAGTCGAAATGGTACGGGCTTATACGTGATTTCAATTTCAATCTGCTGCCCACCAATTTCACCTTCCGCACAGAGATGAACCGTATTTTCGATGAAACACAAGTGCGCAATGTTGGCGGTGACGCTGTTTACAAAATAGATCCTACCTACTATAAAAACTTCACCTGGATGCGCGATTATAATCTGAGGTGGGAACTTACGCGCTCCCTTTCTTTTGATTACCACGCCACCAACCAATCTCGTATTGATGAGCCTTACGGAAAAATAGACAGTAAAGAAAAACGAGATACACTTTGGGATCGCGTAGCTTCATTCGGAAGAAATACAGGATATGTGCAGGCATTCAACGCAAGCTACAATGCGCCGCTCTCCAAACTTCCGCTTACAGACTGGACGAGCTTACGCGCGACTTATGGCGCCACCTACAATTATACGGCGGCTTCTTTGCTTGCAAAATCTTTGGGAAATACTATCGGCAATACTCAAAACATCCAGATCAATGGTGAACTGGATTTTAAATCCCTTTATAATAAAAATCGCTGGCTGCGCGCCATCAACCAGCCGAAACCCGCACCTACACGCACACAGAAAGACAGCAAAGGCAATGAAACAAAAATTATTGATGGAAAAAATAATCCTTCCTTTGATAAAACACCTGGCAGGAATAAAGAATTTGCACCAATAAAATCAGGCGGAGATGTGGATGCGCCGCCGCCGCAAAAACAAGACGATGACAAAGAAAAAGATGATAAAAAAGATGAACCAAAACTGACGAAACAGCAAAGAGACTCTGTATTATTTGCAGGTGTAAAATTAGACAGCCTTTCTGATAATCAGATAGACTCGCTTAGAAAAATACTGGTAGCCAAAGAAGAAGCCAAGAAAAAAGCGGAACGCGAGAAGGCGAAGAAAGAACGCAAGCTTGCACGGAAAGCAAGAAGAAACAAAACGCCGGAAGTGAACGGACTTGTTCGGTTTTTTGGAAGATTGGCAACCATGCTGAAACGTACTACCATCAATTATTCCCAACAGAGTGGTACTATACTGCCGGGTTATATGGACAGCACGCGCATGATGGGAGTGAATACATTGAATGGCGAGCCAGGATTGGGATTTGTATATGGCTATCAACCCACTAGAACCTGGCTGGAAACCAAAGCTGCTGACGGGAAGCTTACCACGGATCCGATTTTCAATTCCTTATTTCAGCAAACGTATTCTCAGAATTTAAACATACTTGCCACCGTAGAACCCATTCCGGATTTTCGTATAGATTTTACGTGGACCAAAACTTTCAGCAAATCCTATAACGAGTTATATAAAGACACTACGGCAAATGGTGTGAATGATTACAATCATTTGAATCCTTATGAATCGGGTTCTTTCAGTATCACTTATATTGGTTTAAAAACGCTTTTCAAATCAGAGAAAGGAAGTTTTGAAAATTTCCTTTCCAACCGTGAGATAATTTCAAGACGTTTAGGAACCAGCAATCCTTATACAAACGGAACGGCAGATCCTAATGATCCTAACTATACCAAAGGTTATACGCAATATGCCCAAGACGTGATGGTACCTTCTTTTATTGCCGCTTACAGCGGTAAAGATGCCAACAATGTAGCTTTGGTAGATAACAGAAGAAAAGATATTCGCAGCAATCCGTTCCGGTATTACTTCCCGGCACCCAACTGGCGCTTTACCTATAACGGACTTTCCAAACTTCCCATGCTGCAGGATTTTGTGCAAAACATCGTGATCAATCACGCTTATACAGGTACTATGTCCATGAACAGTTTTGTAACCTCACTTTTCTATCAGGATATTTTCAGCGTAGGCTTCCCTTCATTTATAGATTCCAACTCGGGCAACTATGTGCCGTTTTATCAAGTACCCAGTATTACGATCGTAGAGCAACTGAATCCGTTCATCGGTATCGACGCTCAGTTTACTAATAATCTTACAACCAAATTTGAATTCCGAAAATCGCGCTCGGTAAGCCTGAGCATGATTGACTACCAGGTGGCGGAAACCCGGAGCACAGAATATGTTATAGGATTAGGCTATCGTATACGTGGTTTAAAATTACCGTTTACCGTGTTTGGAGTTCGCCAATTGAAGAATGACCTCAATATGAAAATGGACATCGGCCTCCGCGACGATAAATCCGCGAATCATTATCTGGCGCTTAACCAGGACATAGTAACACGTGGGCAGCGTGTGATCACTATATCACCTTCCATAGATTATATCATAAGCGATAAGCTTACTTTACGTTTATTCTATGACCGGCGTCAAAGCATTCCTTATGTATCCAATTCTTATCCTATTACCACTACGCGCGCAGGTATTACACTAAGGTTCATTTTCGCACAGTAAATCGAGAATTTAAAAAAATAAACTAAGGAAACTATTTTTATAAAAAATGTTTCCTTAGTTTTGCGGCGTGATTATGGACACGCTGACAAAAATATTAAGCTCTGCTATCGATTTGTTTCGTCAGTATGGTTTCAAAACCATAACGATGGATGACGTGGCGCGTAAAGCAGGTATTTCAAAAAAGACGTTATACCAGCATTTTGCCAATAAACAGGAACTGGTTTCGGAAACTATAAGCTGGTTTCAGCAGCACATAGCAGATAAATGCAGTGAACATTTTACTCAGTCCGAAAACGCTGTAGAAGGTATGGTACGTGTGATGGGACTGTTCAATGAAGTGAACAGGAACATGAATCCACTAACATTATTTGAAATGGAACGCTATTTCCCCGATTGTTTTCAACGTTTTAAATGCAGTATTGAAGATAAGGACATTGTGCGCATCAAGGAAAATCTGCAAGAAGGAATTGAACAGGGTTATTACAGGGAAGAGATTAATGTGGATTTTATGGCAACCTATCGCATGGAGCTTTCGATGATTGTATATTATCCCAACATGTTGGTAAATGAAAAACATCACATGTGGGAAGTGGCCAATGAAATAAGCGAACACTTTCTCTATGGCATCATGACCGCCAAGGGAGAAAAACTATATAAAAAATACAAAGAGAAATATTTAAAACAAGTTTCCAAGATATGAGCGTGTTTTTTAAAAAACGTATATTCCTATTGTTGCTTACGGCTTCTTTAAATGTGAATGCACAGGAAGAAATGGTAGACTTATCTCTCGCCGATGCGCTGGAATATACTGCGAAGAATAACCTGCAAATAAAAAATAGCAAACTGGATGTATTGATACAGATTGCAAAGAATGCGCAGGTAACAGCTACAGCTTATCCAAAGATAAATGGTACGGGCCAGTTTATGGATTATATAGATCCGGCAAAAGCACTTATTCCCGGTGATTTCATTCAACAACCCGGTACGTTTATTCCCATTCAATTCAGCCCTAAGTATGCCTCTACGGCTAATATCAACGGTTCTCAGATTTTATTTGACGGAAGTGTGTTGGTAGCCCTCCAGGCAAGAAAGACTGTGGTGGAACTGGCAGAACAAGCGGGAAAGCTTACAGAGATTGAAATAAAGTACAATATTCAAAAAGCGTATTATTCTCTGGCAATTGCTCACAAACAGTTTGAAATCCTGAAATCATCCATTGCCTTTGCAAGGCAGATAGCTGGCGAACAGGCTATTATGCAAAAAGAAGGCTTTATAGAAAAAATAGATGTGGACAGAGCCAATGTGCAGGTGAATAATCTGGTCTCAGACAGCTTGCGGACGGCAAACTTGCTCACCGTCAGCGAGCAACTTTTGAAATATCAGATGGGGATGGACATTAACACGCCGATTCGGCTTACCGACACTAATTTCAATAACTACATTCTGCAGGCAAATGCACTTAGCGCATCTCAGTATGAGTATTATAACCGGGCAGATTACCGCCTGGCGCTTACGCAACTGAAAGCTAATGAATACAACCTTAAGAGATACCGTTTGGCTGCATTGCCTACTTTATCAGCGGCGGGTTCCATGGGGTACAACTATGGCTCCAATAATTTCAGAGATATCTTTGTCTCAAAATACATCTGGAGTTCTTATATAGCATTACAACTGAACGTTCCTATTTTCAATGGATTTCAACGCAAAAACCAGGTGAAAGAAGTAAAACTGGATATTCTGAAATCACAAAACGACATTGAATTAAAAAAGCAGACTATCGCGTTTGAAACTTCCTCGGCACAAACTACACTGAAAAATAATCTGCTCCAGTTTGAAAATGAAAAGAGAAATGTATCGCTGGCAAACAATGTGCTGGATTTGGCAAGGAGAAAATACAAGGAAGGAGTGGGCAGCAGTCTGGAAGTGACACAAGCGCAAACCGAATATCTGCGTGCGCAGGGAAACTACTTTAATACCATGCTCAACATCATTACTTCTGAAACCGACCTCCAAAAAGCGCTGGGACTTATCAATTAAATAAAAACCAAAACAACTACAAAATCATAAATAACCAAAAGCATGAAACGCACTCTTTATATTTTAATGGCCGCTGCTCTGCTCGCATCCTGCGGGGGCGGTGAGAAAAAAGGCGATAAAGCCGCAGAGCTCACCAAACTCAAGAACGAACGTACAGCATTGGATAAGAAAATTGCCGAGTTGGAAAAGCAAGTGAATAAAAATACTACAGCCAAACCGGTAGCCGTAAGCGTGGAAGAAATACAGCCACAGGATTTTTCTGCAACGATTGATGTGACGGCTTCTATCACCGGAGATCAAAACGTGGTGGCAACTTCTCAAAGTCCAGGTGTGATTATAAAAATCTATGTACATCCCGGGCAGCAGGTGAGCAAAGGGCAAACACTTGCCACATTAGATGCAGCAAATATTGATCAGCAAATAAACGCCCAGCAGGCGCAGCTTACATTAGCCAAGCAATTGTATGAAAAACAGAAAAAACTTTGGGAACAAAATATCGGAACCCAAGTGCAATTGCTGCAAGCCAAAGCGAACTATGATGCAGCGACCAGCCAAAGAGCTGCACTGGTGGCACAGAAAGGAATGTTTTCCATTAAATCCCCGATTAATGGTATTGTAGATGATGTTCCGTTAAAAGAAGGGGATGTATCTTCTCCTGGGATGAACGGAATACGAGTAGTAAGCAAAGACAAACTGAAAGCGCAGGCAAAATTGGGAGAAAACTATTTGGGAAAAGTAAAAGCCGGAGATCCTGTGACATTAGTGTTTGATGGTGAAGCCGACAGTATCAAAGCAAAATTAAGCTATGTGGCGCAGTCCGTAGATCCTGTTTCCCGTTCATTTAATGTAGAAGTAAAATTACCGGCAAGTGCCAAATTTCATCCCAATATGAGCGCCAAAATGAAAATTGCCAACTACCAGAAATCATCCGCTATTGTAATACCCGTTTCTATTATACAAAAAACAGAACAAGGTGAAATGGTGTATGTGGCAGAAGGCGGAAAAGCGCACCAGGCAATACTTATAACCGGCAGAAACTCTAATGGCATGGTAGAAGTGCTGAGTGGGCTCAAAGCCGGCGACCAGGTAGTGACCGCAGGTTTTGATGATCTGGAAGACGGTGAAGCATTGGAAGTGGTAAAGTAAACAGATGATGTGCAAATGAGTTTCATACAAAACCTTTGCCCACATCACATGATTCCGTTACATGAAACGGCCAAATAGAAATACCAACTGATGAACGGAGCGTCGCAACTCAAGTTTAATAGCAGCAACCGGGCTAAGTGCCTGATAAAATAAATCTTGTAACAACCTTTTTATATGAAGGATACATTCAAAGAGTTTAAACCATCCAGCTGGGCGATAGATAACCGCACCGCTATTTATATCATTACCATCATCATCACGCTTGCAGGGTTGATGACTTACAACAGTTTGCCCAAAGAGCAGTTTCCGGAGATTAAAATTCCGCAGATCATTGTGCAAACAGTGTATCCCGGTACTTCGCCGGAGAATATGGAAAACTTGGTGACGAAACCGATTGAAAAAGAAGTAAAGAACCTGACCGGTGTAAAGAAAGTAACGAGCAATTCATTCCAGGATTTTTCGGTGGTGATTGTAGAATTTAATACAGATGTAGAAGTAAGTAAAGCGAAGCAGGATGTGAAAGACGCGGTAGATAAAGCCCGTGCGGACTTGCCTCAAAACCTCCCCAACGAGCCGGAAGTGAATGATGTGGATCTTTCGGAAATGCCGATTCTTTATGTAAACATTTCAGGGAATTATGATCTGAACCGGCTTAAAAAATATGCAGATGAAATAAAGGATGCCATAGAAGATCAGAAAGAAATAAAACGCGTAGATATGGTAGGCGCTCTGGACAGGGAAATACAGATAAACGTGGATCTCTACAAAATGCAGGCGGCGGGTCTTACCTTCAGCGATATAGAAAATACGGTAGCCGGTGAAAATATATCAGCTACTGCCGGTGAGATAGCGCAAAACAATCAGAAGCGGATTTTAAGCGTCCGCAACGAATTTAAAACTGCTGACCAAATCGGCAACATCATTGTAAAAAACGGGCAGGGCAGAAGCGTTTACTTAAGAGATATAGCTGAAGTGAAAGATGATTTTGAAGAGCAGAAAAGCTATGCGCGGATGAACGGTGAAAATGTAATCACGCTAAACATCATCAAAGCATCCGGCGAAAACCTGATAGAAGCATCGGATAAAATACAGGGACTTGTAAAGAAAATGCAGGCGGAAGATTTACCAAAAGATTTGAGCATCAGCATTACAGGTGACCAAAGTGAAAGTACCCGCACTACGCTGCATGATCTTATTAATACCATCATCATCGGATTTATATTAGTAACGGTCATTCTTATGTTTTTTATGGGCGTCACCAACGCATTGTTCGTGGCGATGTCGGTGCCATTATCTTGTGCGCTTGCATTTTTGGTAATGCCAACAATTGGTTTTACACTGAACATGATTGTGCTGTTCTCATTCTTACTCGCGCTGGGTATTGTGGTGGATGACGCCATCGTAGTGATCGAAAACACGCACCGGATTTTTGACAATGGAAAGATGCCGATAAAGCGTGCCGCGAAACTCGCTACAGGGGAGGTTTTTCTGCCGGTGCTTTCAGGAACGGCTACTACACTGATGCCATTTGTACCGCTGGCATTTTGGCCTGGCGTCATCGGTTCATTCATGTTCTTCCTTCCCGTTACGTTGATTATCACATTAATAGCATCATTGCTCGTGGCCTACATTATTAACCCGGTTTTTGCAGTGGACTTTATGAAACCGCATGACCCCAACGATACCGGGAAACGTAAATGGGGCAAGCGAGATAAAATTGTATTGATCATTTTCGCTTCTCTGATATTAATCAGTTATTTATTCCGTTCATGGGGCTTTGGTAATTTCTTATTATTCCTGTATTTATTCATTTTGCTGGAAAAGTTCGTTTTGGAAAAAATCATTCATCGTTTCCAGAACAAAACCTGGCCCGCTTTTCAAAACTGGTATGCCAGAAAGCTGAAATGGACATTAAATAATCCTTTTAAAACAGTATTGGGCACCACAGGAATTTTCATAGTAGCCATCGTGATATTGGTTGTGCGTGGCTGCAATTTCACATTCTTTGCCGAAGGCGATCCCAACTTTGTATATGTATATCTGAATATGCCTGTGGGTACCGACCAGGCTTACACCGATGCTACGCTGAAGAAACTGGAAGGCCGAGTTTACGAAGCGCTGGATATGCAGAATGGCAAGAAAAATCCGATTGTAAAATCTGTGATCTCCAATGTAACGGTGGGCGTAGTAGATCCGAGTAGCGGCGAGGTAGGAGAATTTCCGAACAAAGGGCGTATTCAGGTTTCGTTTGTAGAATTTTCTGAAAGACACAACGCTAATACCACAAAGGTAATGCAGAAAATACGCGAAGCCGTGAAAGGCATACCGGGCGCGGAAGTGACGGTGGATAAGGAAAGCGCGGGACCGCCCTTGCCCAAACCAATCGTAGTGGAAATAACCGGCGAAAACCTGGACAGTTTGGTGGCTACCAGCCAGCGGCTTGAAAAATACCTGAGCGACAAACAAATACCGGGAGTAGAAGAATTGCGAAGCGATTTTCAGGTGAGCAAACCCGAGATCATATTTGATATAGACAGAGAACGGATGAATAACGAAGGGATATCAACAGGCATGGTAATGGGTAACTTAAGAACCGGTGTATTCGGTAAAGAAATTTCCCGCTTCCGCGATGCCAATGATGACTATCCTATTACGCTGCGCTTGCAAAAAGACCAGCGGGAAGATATGGATGCCATTCAAAATATGCCCATCATTTACCGTGATATGGGAATGGGAGGCGTTATTCGCCAGGTGCCGGTGAGCGCATTCTCCAGCATCCGCTATGCTACAACTTATGGAGGTATTAAACGTAAAGATCAAAAACGGATTATCACGCTTTCATCCAATTTATTGCCGGGCTTCGATGAAAACGCAGTGGTGCAGCAAGTGCAGAGCGAGGTAAATAATTTTAAACTTCCTACTGGCGTCAGCGCGAAAATGGGCGGGCAGCAGGAAGACCAGGCGGAAACCATGAGTTTCTTAAGCAGCGCAGGTATGGCTGCTATCGCATTGATCTTCCTCATCCTTATTTTGCAGTTCAATTCCATCAGCCGTACGCTGATCATCATGTCAGAAATCATTATGAGCATTTTTGGTGTGTTGCTGGGTATCGGTATTTTCCAAACTACGTTTTCCATGGTATTCAGTGGTATTGGCTTAATTGCGCTGATGGGTATCGTGGTGAGGAATGGTATCCTGCTGATCGAGTTTATGGATCTGATGTTGAAAGAAGGAATGGATCCGCATGATGCGATTATAGAAGCCGGCCGTACACGGATGACACCGGTGCTGCTTACGGCTACGGCGGCTATATTAGGGTTGATACCGCTCGCCGTTGGTTTGAATATAGACTTCGCCACACTCTTCAGTCAGTTGAATCCGCATATTTTCTTCGGCGGCGACAGTGCTACGTTCTGGGGTCCGCTTGCATGGACCATGATTTACGGCTTAAGTTTCGCTACATTTCTTACGTTGATTTTGGTACCGGTGCTAATGTTGCTGAGCTTTAGATTGAAAGCATGGATCGCTAAGAAAAGAGGAAAGCAACCTGTGTACATTCATGCAAAACATACAGATGAATAGATAAAAAAGCGGAGCATTAGCTCCGCTTTTTTATCTATTAGAATCGTTATTCTGTTGTAGGAATCAGCATGTTTTCAAAGCGAGGACATTTTGTTTTATCCTGCGCCCATAAACCTTTTGTAAGCAAACCTCTTGTAAATACTGAAATTTCAAAGCCGCCTTTATAATTACTTGCCGTGTTAAGAGAAGAACTGTTTATATCATACGACAGCGTAAATGAATACTTTTTATAATCAAGTTTTACGGTAGGGATAATGGCATCTTTATAACGATAGAATAAACCGCCATAAATCATAAAAATGGTGTTCATCGCTCCGTCGTATCTTCTCCAGCTTGCCAAAGCGCCTGCAATGGTTTCCGTATAGCTTCCTTGTTTGGAATAGTTGGCGTGAAAAGTGAGTCCGATCTGCTGATTGATATTCATATTAAAACCAAGATTGCCATTCCACTTCATATCCGTCCTTACAAAAGCCTGGTTGCCGTCAAATGCAGCTTTGGGCCGATTAAGATGATAACCGGCAATACCAATGTAATAATTCACGGCATTTTCATCGCCAAAAGAACTATTGAAACTGATGCCTGCGCCAAGATCCATATAGCTTTGCTTTACATTCGTTATGCTCGGATCTCCCGCATTGTTGCTGCTGTAATTTCCGTTTACATATTGAGAAGCGAATTTCATTTTGTTAGGGTCAACGGATCGTTGAATATAACCTGCGGTAAATCCTGCCGACAAATAAGAGTTGTGATCATCTTCGAGCGACTTATTATAATTGAGCGCGGGATATATTTGCATACTATTGAAATTAATGCTTCCGGCATGATCGTAAGTAAGCGTGGCGCCAAAGCTTAAAAAATCCATGGCTTCTTCTCCTACACCCACTCTTGTTTCTACAGAAGCCAGTCCGGTTTCGAAAGGAACTGATATGCTGCTCCACTGGTTTCTGTAGTTGATGCCCGCTTTGTAATCTCCGCTGAAAATACCGGTCAGTGCTGGATTACGCAAGATGGTATTTTCATAAAACTGAGAAAAGTGAATATCCTGCGCCTGTATATTTTCAGTTGCAAAAATCAGGAGGAATGCAACTATGGCAGAAGAAATGAACCTATTCATGTCTTGCTATTTTTAGAAATTATTTTATTAAAGAGATATCTCCTTTTTGCTGAATGGAATATCCTGTCACACAGACGGCATCTACTATATACACATATACATCAGGTTTCAGCGGTTGCCCTTTGTAAGTGCCATCCCAACCGGCCGCTTCATCGTTTGCCTGTATATTCTGAACGTCGTATAACAGCTCACCCCACCGGTTGTATATTCTAAAACGTTTTACAATGGAAATGCCTTTTCCCTGAGGGTAAAAACGGTCATTATTGCCATCGCCATTGGGTGTAAACGTATTTGCCAGGAACAATAAGCTGTTATCACAACGCACATTCACCGTTACATCATCACTGGCTGTACATCCATATTGGTTTGATACTTTTACTGTATAAGTGGTTGTTTGATCCGGCGAAGCTGTAGGATTCTGGCAAGTAGCGCAGCTTAATGTATTAGCAGGACTCCATAAATATTTTGTAGTAAATGTGGTATTTGCATACAGCATTGTAGAAGTGCCTGCAAGTATATCCACATCTTCACCCGCATCTACAGTAGGTGTTGGATTTACAACCACGGTAATGTAACCTGTATCTGTAAAGCAATCTCCCTGGCGTATTACAACTACATATGTGGTGGTTTGTGTTGGCGAAGCTGTAGGAGAAGAACCTGTGTTATTATTTAATCCTGTAGAAGGATACCAGGTATAACTGTCTCCTCCGCTTACATTCAGTGTAGTTGTTTCACCTTTACAAATCGTATCTCCTTTCCCGATGATGATAGGCTGTGGTTGCGTTACCGTAATAGTTACGGCGTCTGTATCATGACAGCCAGCCTGATCTGTACCCACAACGGTATAGGTAATAGTGGAAGGAGGTGTTGCAATAGGCGATGCGCAAGCAGTGCATGACAAATACGTAGGAGGTGTCCAGAGATAGCTCACTGCTCCTGTTGCTTGTAAGCCCACGGATTCTCCTTTGCAGATTGTTTGGTCTGCTCCTGCATATACTAGTGGCTGCGGCAACACGGTTATGGTTACATTATCCGTATTGGAGCATCCTGCGGCATCTGTGCCGGTGACTGTATATGTTGTAGTGGAAGATGGTGATGCAAACGGAGATGCGCAATTAACACAAGATAAACCCGTTGCCGGCGACCATGTAAAGGAAGATGTGCCTGAAGCATTGAGTTGTGTGGAAGTGAAAGGACAGATAGACTGATCAGGACCTGCATTTACCACTGGTTTTGGATTTACGGTAATGGTAAGCTGGGCTGTGTCTTTACATCCATTCACATCTGTACCGATTACTGTATAAGTTGTAGTGGTGACAGGTGTTGCGGAAGGGTTGGCGCAGTTTGTACAAGATAATCCAGTAGCAGGTGACCAGGAATAAGTGGATGCACCACTTGCCTGTATAGCTGCTGCTACTCCTTCACATATTGTCTGATTTCCATTTGTAGTAACTGTAGGCGGGGTGTTCACCGTCACCGTCACTTGCGAAGTGTTGACACATCCGGTAGCACTGGTTCCAGTAATTGTATAAGTAGTTGAAGCAGTAATATTGACAATTGGATTCGGACACACAGTACAAGATAAGCCCGTTGCAGGCGACCAGGTATAATTGGCGGCACCCGATGCCTGTAGTTGTGTTGTATTTCCTAAACAAACAGATTGATTATTGCCTGCGTTTACTTGTGGCAGGGGATTTACAACGATTGTAACTGTACCTGTATCAGCGCAACCGGCGGCATTGGTACCGGTTACGATATAAGTAGTGGTGGAAGCTGGTGTCGCAGTAGGGTTTGCACAATTTGTACACGATAATCCGTTGGAAGGAGACCAAGAATAACTATTAGCACCATTGGCTTGTAAAGGTACACTTGCTCCCACACAAATAGAATCATGGGGAGGTGTGGCGGTAACAATAGGATTGCTGCCTACAGATACTGTAACCTGAGCAGTATTATAACAACCATTCGCATCTGTACCCTTCACTGTGTATGTAGTTGTGGAAGATGGAGATGCTGTGGGTGACTGACAATTCGTACAGGATAAATTGGTAGCCGGTGACCATATATAACTCGTGGCACCAATAGCACTTAATTGCACCGATGAGCCATTACAAATACTCGGAGGCGGACCCGTGGTCACATTGGGTAGTGGATGAACTGTTATAGTAACTTGTGCGGTGTCTTTACAACCATTAGTAGCCGTGCCAATAACAGAATAAGTAGTAGTCACAGAAGGTGAGGCAACAGGATTGCTACAATTACTACAAGACAAACCTCCTGCGGGCGACCATACATATGAAGAAGCGCCTGATGCCTGCAATTGTGCTGAAAGCGTTTGCCCTTGACATAAGGATGCTCCATTTCCTGCACTTACAGTAGGAGCACTTAGTATCGTCACTGTTTTTACAACAGTATCTTTACAACCCTGAGCTGTGCCAATGATCAATGTCACTTGATATGTGCCGGGCGCGTTATAATAATGGGTAGGATTATGCGATGTACTTGTGCCCCCGTCACCAAACGTCCAACTGCGTGTAGTAATAGGTTTGTAAGCGGCTAAAACAGTATCCAAGAATTGTATAATTCCGTTTTGACAAACATTATTCGGTGAATAAGTAAAATTTGCAACCACATGATCTACCACTATTGTATCAAGTCCCTGCACAGGCACCTGGCATGTTCCTCCATCACTTAATATTACTCTGGGTATATATTTACCTGGTTGTGTATAAGTATAGCTGAAGCTATTTGTCGAAGTAGTCTGCGTGTAGCCATTATCCATATCCCATGTGTAGGCTTGTGTATTTTGCGAAGCGCTTGAAAAACTTACCGTTAGCGGCATACAACCGCTTAAAGGACTGTAGGTAAAATTACCGGTAGGTCCTAATACAGTAATAGTTTTAGTCAGAGAGTCCTGGCAGCCTGTTCCATTTTGAGCCTTCAGCTTCACTGTATAAACACCTGGCAATGTATAAATAGTGGTTGGGTTTTGAGTAGAAGATGAATTGCCGTTTCCAAACGTCCATACAATGCTGCCGGCGCCTACTGAAGTGTTTGTAAAATTCACAGTCAATGGAGGACAATTCGCGAAAGTGTCGCTGGCTGTGAAGCTTAAATTAATGCCTGTAATATGCATCTTAAGAGTCGCGGTGTCTTTACAACTGCCATTTTCTGTTGTAATTAAAGTAACAGTATAATCTCCGGGATTATTATAAGTATGAGTGGGACTGGTAGTGGTCGTGGAAGAAGAACCATCACCAAAGTTCCAAACACTGCTAAGGTTGCTTCCTGTAGATGTATTGTTGAAAGTGACTGCAACGCCGGGGCAGGCAAAAGTATCAGCCACGGTGAAGGCTGCATTGGGTTTTATCGCGTTTATATAATTAGGTTTTACAAGCGAATCGGTACAGCTCATCGTATCTGTTACCACAAGCGTTACAGTATAGGTGCCATTTGCATTATAAGTATGTGAAGGATTTTGCTGATTAAGCGTATTTGTACCGTCTCCAAATCTCCAGGTATAATTTGCTATAGGAATACCACCGTTATTTGATTGGTTAGTAAAATTTACCGTAAGTGGCACACAGCCGCTGAGTGGTGTGCCAATAAAATTGGCGGTCGGACCGTATACGTGAATAAAATTGGGCTTAATAGCCGTATCCTTACATCCGCGGCTATCCGTAGTTATCAATGTTACTGTGTAAATTCCATTAGCAGTATAAGCATGCCCCGGCGCATTCCCACCATTCAATGAAACACCGCCATCTCCAAAATACCAATTGTAGTTCACAACATTTGCGGCAACGCCTGTCAATAAATTAGCTAAGAAAAAGGCTCCTTCATTTCTACAAATAGTGCTATCATTTACCGTAAATGTTGGTGTAACATCAAATAAAGTAATCGGCAACGTTTTTTCAGAAACACAATGCGTTACCGTATCCGTTACTATCAATTGCACATTGTAGGTTCCATAAGCAGCGTAGGTATGCGTAGGGTTTTGCAAAGCAGATAAAGGTGTACCATCGCCAAAATTCCAAGACCAGGTGAGTGAATTTGGGTTTGTACCAGTTGAAAGATCTGTAAAAGCAACTTGCAACTTATTGGTGCAGCTGTAAGTAGGAGAGAAGTTTGCTGCAGGATAATTTACTGTTATTAAATTAGTTAAAGTCAGCGTGTCTTTACATCCATTGTTAGATGCCACAAGCGTAACGGTATAAGTTCCGTGTGAGTTATAAACGTGATTTACTGTGGAATTTGAATTGGTAACTACAGAACCATCGCCAAAATACCAGGTATAAGTAGTACCGGTGGGGCCTGTAGAGCTATTTGTAAATGTGACACTTCCCTGAGGACAAATATTTGTGGGTGCGGCAGAGAAATTTGCGGTGGGTGGAAGTCCGATATCTACAGATATAGGATTGCTGGTGAACGTACAGCCTTGGCCTACTGTAAACGTAATACTTACTGTATAAGTACCCGCATTCGTATAAGTATGAGACATAGTTGCTCCTCCTACAACATTTCCCGTTCCATCTCCGAAATTCCATATATAGTTTGTTACAGGAACAGAAGGTGTAACAGAGGTTGTAAAGGAAATTGTAGCTGGCGCACAACCGCTTGGCGGATTGGCGGCGATAGTCATCACACCGTTATAAACTAAGATATAATTAGGTATGACAATCGTGTTGCTGCATCCATTAGCGGCCGTAACTGTCAGTGTTACTGTATAGCTTCCGACGGCAGCATAGGTATGTGATGGGTTCGGTTGCGTGGAGGTAGGTGTACCATCTCCAAAATTCCATACATAACTTACGCCTCCTACCGATGTATTGGTAAAATTGACTGTAAATGGTGTTGAACAACTCATCTGCGCATTTGAGGTGAATGAAGGTGTTGGACCCTGATTTACCACCACAGTACTCGTTGCTGTATCGCTGCAATTATTATAATTCACAATCAGTGTAACAGTGTAAGTGCCCTGCGAGCCATAAGCATGTGTGGCATTTGTGCCCGTGAATGTAGAGCCATCTCCAAAATTCCAAGTGCTGGTACCTGGGCCGGGTTGAGATGTATTGGTAAATGTTACAGCGTTTCCTGTGCAGGTAGTGGTAGTGCTTTGAGTGAAAGAAGCGGTAAGGCTTCCTATATTTACAAAATTGGGTTTTACAATAGTATCAGAGCAGCCACCGTTGCTGGCTATTAAGGTTACGTTATAAGATCCGACGGCATTATAAGAAGAGGAAGGACTGACAGCGCCTGAAGTATTACCGTTTCCAAAATCCCAGAAATAATTGGTAGCTCCAGAAGACGTGTTTGAAAAATTCACAGTAAGAGGCAACGTACAAGAATTGGTCACTGGCGCCGAAAAATTGGCTACCGGTTTGTTCACAATGTGTATATAGTTGTTCTTCGTCAATATTTTAGAGCAACCCGCAGAATTCGTTACGCTTAACGTCACATTATAATTACCGGTTGCAATATAGGTGTGCGTTGGGTTTTGAAGTCCGGAGGTAAATCCGTCTCCGAAATCCCAAAAATAAGTGGCTGTACCAGTCGAGCCCGGAGTTGATAAATCTGTAAACTGAACCGTTTTAGGAGCGCATTGGGGAATGGTATCACTTGCCGAAAAATTTACCGATGGTGTAGCAATAGCCGTGATATAACTTGTTATAGTTTTAGTGTTTGCAGCGCCGCTTGCATCGGTAACGGTCAATGTCACGGTATAATTGCCGGCTGTAAGATAAGTAGTAGAAGGGTTTTGCAGATTGGAGGTGGTACCGTTTCCCAGGTTCCAGCTCCAGCTTACAGGATTACCCGAACTCAGATCACTGAACTGCACCAAAATAGGTGAGCAGCCGGAGGTAATATTGGAACTGAAGTTTGCTGTGATTTGCGCTTGCAATCTATTTGTAAAAAAAAGACCTCCTAAAAGGATAATAAAGTAGAGAATTCGCTTCATAAGCCTAATAATTATAGCACGCTCATTATAAAAATCTTGAATTATAAAACCCAATATTTGGTAATAAACTGTTAATAACTTTTATAAAAGTATGGAACAATGTTTATTACTCGTTAATTTTTTGTTGATATGATGTGAAAAAGTTATCCACATATTACATTATTTGTCTTTTGTACAACTGTATCGTATTCTCCAATCCATAATATAAAGCATCTGAGATTAAGGCATGCCCTATGGAAACTTCGGATAAGAGCGGAATATTTTTAGAGAAATAATTTAAATTGTCCCGATCCAAATCATGTCCCGCATTAATGCCCAAGCCTAAATGAGAGGCTTTTTTTGCTGTATCTATATAATCTTTTATAGCAGTTTCTTTATTGTTTTTATAATGGGCCGCGTAAGCCTCTGTATAAAGTTCCACTCTGTCGGTGCCGGTATCGGCGGCCGCTTCCGCCATTTTTACTATAGGGTCAATAAATATGGAAACGCGGATTTTTTCCTTTTTAAAAATTTCTATCGTATCGCGTAAATATTTTTGATGGGTAATAGTATTCCATCCATGATTGGAAGTCAATTGGCCGGTAGCATCAGGTACCAAAGTCACCTGGTCGGGTTTTGTATCCAATACCAGCTTTACAAACTTTTCTTCCAGGGGGTTGCCTTCTATATTAAATTCTGTGGTGATAATGGGTTTTATTTCCTTCACATCTGTATAGCGAATGTGCCGCTCATCGGGTCTTGGGTGCACGGTAATTCCGTCAGCGCCAAACCTTTGACAATCCACAGCCGCTTTTACCACATCTGGTTTACTACCGCCACGGCTGTTTCGGAGCGTAGCGATTTTATTAATGTTGACGGAAAGTTTAATTTTCATTTCTTCTGCAAGCGAAATTACCGAAATAACCAATCATTAACATATTATCATCAATATATTTTTAACAAAATTTGTTCGAAAAGGCTATTCATGGAAGAAGCCTTACTTTTGCGGTTTGAAACCAGAATAACACAAATGTCAAAGCAGACCGAAAAAAAATGTTCTTTTTGTGACCGGGCAGAAACAGATGTTATGATTTTATTTACAGGCTTGAAGGGAAATATCTGTGATCAGTGCATTGAAAATGCCAGCCAGTTATTGCAGGAAGCTTTAAACGAAAATAATAGCACCGGCAGTAAAAATGCAAACCTTAAAGAGCATAAACTGTATAAACCCCGCGAGATCAAAGACTTCCTGGACCAATATGTTATAGGACAGGATGACGCGAAGAAAATACTTTCCGTAGCTATTTATAATCATTATAAAAGGCTCATGATGCCCGTAGCCGATGATGTGGAAATTGAAAAATCAAACATCATCATGGTGGGCGAAACCGGGACGGGAAAAACACTTTTAGCAAAAACCATCGCCCGTTTATTGCAGGTGCCTTTTGCAATTGTAGATGCTACCGTTTTTACAGAAGCGGGGTATGTGGGCGAAGATGTGGAAAGCATTCTGTCGCGTCTTTTACAGGCCTGCGATTTTGATGTGGAGGCCGCAGAAAAAGGTATTGTTTACATTGACGAAATTGATAAAATCGGCAGAAAATCAGATAATCCCAGCATTACCAGAGATGTAAGCGGAGAAGGTGTGCAACAGGCTATGCTGAAGTTGCTGGAAGGAAGCGAAGTACTGGTGCCCCCGCAAGGCGGCAGAAAACATCCTGAGCAGAAGATGATCAAAGTAAATACACAGAATATTCTGTTTATCTGCGGAGGCGCTTTTGAAGGGATTGATAAAATGATCTCACGCCGTATACAAACGTCAGCTATCGGGTACAACGCCATCAAAGCTTCTAAAGAAGTGGACAGAGCCAACCTGCTGCAATATGTAAACGCGCAGGATCTTCGCACATTCGGCTTAATACCGGAATTATTGGGTCGCTTGCCCATCGTTACCTATCTCAATCCGTTGGATCGTGACGCTTTGAAACGCATTCTTACCGAACCGAAAAACGCTTTGATAAAACAATACCGTAAACTTTTTGAATACGAAGGATTGAAACTGAAAGTGGAAGACGACGCGCTGGATTATATGGTGGATAAAGCCATACAGTATAAACTCGGCGGGCGCGGCCTGCGAGCCATTTGCGAGATGATTCTTACAGATGCTATGTTTGATATTCCTTCGCAGGAAAACAAAGGCGAGGTCTTTCACCTGAATCTTGACTATGCAAAACAAATGCTGGAACACTCTAAAATCGGCTATTTGCACGCCGCGTAATTTATTTCTTTAAAAATTTTATAAACAAACTCATGAACGATTTAGTGAATCAACTGGTTACAAAAGCAGGACTTACAGAAGAGCAGGCAGAAAAATCTTTACAAGTCATCAAAGAATTTATCCAATCGCAACTGCCGCCAATGATGCAGGGAATGGTAGATAATTTTCTGAGCCAGCAACAAAAGCCTGAAGATAAAATAGGTGAATAACAGTATGAAACTCACGCTTGGTTTTAGTCCTTGCCCCAATGATACCTTCATTTTCGATGCCTTTGTCAATAATAAAATTGACACGAAGGGTTTTGAGTTTGAATATGTAATGGAGGATGTGGAAACGCTTAATAAATGGGCGGAACAGCAAAAGCTCGACATTACCAAACTTAGCTATAATACATTTTTGAAAGTAGTAAATGATTATGCGCTTTTAAAAAGTGGCAGCGCTTTGGGAAAAGGAGTGGGACCGTTATTGATTTCAAAAGAAGAAGTTGATGCCAAAGAATTGTCTGCATGGCTCAGCAATAAAAAAATTGCCATCCCGGGCTTTAATACCACGGCTAATTTATTGCTGTCGTTAGCGTTTCCTGAAGCAAAAAATAAAACGGCGTTGCTCTTTAATGAAATAGAAGATGCTGTAATAAAAAATGATTATGACACCGGGCTTATCATCCACGAAAACCGGTTTACATATCAGCAGAAAGGACTGAAAAAATTGATAGACCTCGGTGATTGGTGGGAGCAGACCATGCAGGCACCCATTCCACTGGGAGGTATTGTAATGAAGCGAAGTTTTTCAAAAGACATCATTACAACTGTTAATGGACTTATTAAAGAAAGCATCTTGTATTCCTGGAAACAGTATCCGCATCTTTCCGAATTTATTACCACTAACGCGCAAGAGATGGAAGAAGCTGTCATGCGCAAGCATATCGAATTGTATGTAAATGATTATACTACCGACCTGGGAGCGGAAGGAGAACGAGCAGTAACTAAAATGTTTGAAGCAGCCGGAACAATAGGACAAGAAAAGAAAACTTCGCCAAATATTTTCTATTAAAATGCTTTGAAAAGTTTGATAAAGATCAGCAACTTTTCTTATTCCTCTCTTTCTAATGTGATAATGGGTAATTGCATTCTGTAAACCGGGTTTGTTTTACACACAAAAATTAGTTTCTCCTTTAAATATTCAAACGATTCCAAACCCGCTTCACGCCTGTTTTTATCAATATTATTTTTAGTTTTTACATCATAGTTATCATAAGCAAAATAAAATAGCGCTTTTGTTGGATTTTTTTTAAATGCAGCAATTACAGAATCCGCGTTTTCAACCGGCATATAAGCTATAATCCCTGCAATACCCAATGCGTCATCTTTCGCATAAACAGTCATCCATGAAGCTAATTGTACCGGTGGAAGTGCACCTTCACATACTTTTTCTTTTAAGAAATCAAGATCTTCAGGTTCGATAAGCGAATTTTGAAAAAAGCGGAATAACAACCCCGTATAGCCCGCCGAAGTTTCTATAGCGGCATTTATAGAGCTGTCAGATTCAAATACATTCCCCTTACGCAAATAGCTCATGAAAAAAGAATATTGCTGCCGTTCATAATACCAGGCGGAGTCGCGTTTGTTGTTGTAATAATAATTTTCTGCAGTGTCTAAACTGTCCATTATTTTTTGTATATATGTCACCCTCACAGGAAAAAGTTTTTTCAAAGCGAGCACAGAATCATACACTGTAAGGCTGATGTTGGGAAACGCTTCCTGGAATTTTTCCTGCGTGGGATAATAAACAGCGCCTTTCCCGAAATATTGTTTTAAGAAATAAAAAGCCTTTGTATTCTGCCTCAGATAAAATGCGCAACAGCTCGCGTTAAAAAGATCAGCGACGCGGTTATGTTCTTTAAATGCTTTTTCATAAAGAGCCAATGCGTTTTGCAAATCATTATTGCAAATCGCATGTTCTGCCTCATAAATAAAAAGATTGTAGTGCGTGCAATCTTTTGCTGCCGAGCGCTGAGCGTACAATGTGAGGAGAAAAGTAAAAAGAAGAAAACAACTTTTCATAATTGCTTAATCCGCCAATGTATAAAGTTCCGGTAGGTTTCTTCCCAAGCCATCATAATCCAACCCGTAACCCACTACGAAGTTGTTTGGTATTTCAAAACCCACGTAGCTCGCTTCTACAGGGTATCTCAGCGCATCAGGCTTGGCAAGGAAGGTCGCTATTTTTAAAGACGCAGGCTGCCGTTGCAATATTTCAGGTAAAAAAGAATGAATGGTTTTACCCGTGTCAATGATGTCTTCTAATAAGATGATATGTCGTCCGTTCAGGTTTTCTTCCAGTCCTATTGCTGTCACCACATTGCCTGATGAAGTTGTGCCTTTGTAAGAAACCAATTTTATAAAAGAGATTTCTGCTTCTGTTTTTATTTTTTTAAAAAGATCGGCTGCGAAGATAAAAGAGCCGTTTAGCACGGAAAGAAACAATGGCTGCATTCCTTCATAATCCCGGTCAATTATTGCTGCCAACTCCGCAACTCTTTTTTGGATCGTGGCTTCGTCAATAAACGGCTTGAATATTTTATCATGAACCTGAAGTTCCATAAACGTTTATTTTACACGCAGTTTCTGTCCTATTTTTATTTCACTGAAGTCCAGCTTGTTTAATGCTTTCAATTGTGCCATAGTAAGGTTGTGCTTTTTGGCAATTCCAAACGCGTTATCTCCTTTTTTTACAATATAGTACACCGGTTTATCGTTGGAAGTAGTTTCTTTTTTCTCTTTGGAAGCTTCTTTTGCAGTTTCCTGTTTTGGTTGTTTTTTGTCTTCTGCGGTTTCACTTGCATACACGGCTTTATCCAGCCTCGCTTTCAGACGGGCAAATTCATCTTTAGGTTCTTCTTCTTTCACCACCGGCTTTTCTTCCTCCACTGCTTTTGTATCGGCTATGTTGACGTTTTCATTTTCAACCGTAGGCGTGACAACGGTATTTTTCTCCACGATTATATCATCATCATTGCTCACTGTGGTGGTTTCTTTTTCTATTTTCACAGGTTGATCCATCTCATTGAGTACATGCTTGGTAGTTTTTGTTTCTACAATTACATCCTTATCGGGAGTGATGGTGGTGGTTTCTTCGGTTATCGTTACCACTTTATCTTTCGGGGTATTTTGCACATCGTCTTCCACTACTACTTCCGTTGGTTTTGTAATGGTTAGAGTGGTTTTCCCTTCTTCATTTTTGCTTTTGGTAACCTTAGTTTCATCGCTTGTGTTTTCTATTTCCTGTTTGCTGATGTAGCCGGATTTCATTCTTGTAGCGCCTTGAGGTATTGTTCTGGTATCGCTTCCCGCAAATGATTCTTCCTGAGTTTCTTTCTTTTTCACCATCACTTCGGGTTTTTCGTTTGTTGTTTCCTGAAGTTGCAATAATGAGCCGCTCACAGGCTCTTCATTCTCTTTTATTCTATTAAACTGCCGCAGGTTTTTTAGTTGAATGCCTTCTGTCTGCGAAATCTGGCTCATCGTTTCTCCCGGTTTTACCACATGATATACAGCGCTTCCTTTCGGATTTTTCTTTTCGAGATAAACGAACATATCTGCCTCTAAAGGCGCGTCTGGCAAATCATTCATCTCTAAAAGTTTTGAATAGCGTAGGTTGTAATTGATAGCGTCGTTTAAAAGACTAATTCCCTTTTGCGCATAAAATGCTTTCAATCCGTTTACCATTACTGTTTGTCCGTATGCAGGTTTTTCGGAATTGCGGATAACTGTATAACGATTGTTGCCATCGTTTACGATCATCTTTTTGGGCGTCGGTTGTGTTTCTTTTTGTATAGGCGTATCGTGCTCTGGTATTACCTCCGCTATATGTTCATCTGCTTTTTTACTGCCCATTACCACAGGCTTTTCTGCTTCTTTAGTAGGATCGAAATGTTTATCCAAGGCGGCGTAGGTAAATTCCTGCAAATGATTGTCTTCAATAATTTTTATAAGCATTTGCGCGTATTTAGGATTTGTTGCATAGCCGCATTTCTTCAGTCCGTAAGCCCAACCTGCATAATCCGTAAGTGACAATGTAAAAAGTGTCGCATAACGCGCACTGGATTTTAAATAATCAGAATGATCTTTATAAGAAGCAAGATCATTATTGTATTTTCTAAAACACTCATCCGGGCGGTCATCGGTGTAAGTATAGGTGTCGCCTTTCCAGTCTTTTTTGCATTTGATACCAAAATGGTTATTGGCATTCAGTGCCAGTTCACTCGCTCCGGCATTCGTCTCGTGAATGCCTTGCGCCAAAGTAACTGCAGCCGGTATTCCTACCCGTTTCTGCTCCCGCATGGCTACGATTTTGTATTTTTCTATATAAGCCGCAACACGTTGCTGGCGGTTGTCGCCTTGCGCTCTTGCGTGGAAGCAAATAAGCAACAACGCTGCAACAAATTTCAGACTTTTCATAACGGGTAATTTTTTGAGAGGATGAACGCTAATTTTTTATTTTTTTCATAAGGGTAATTCCATCGCGTACAGGCACCAACACTTGTTCTACACGGTCATCATTTTTTATTTTTTCATTGAACGCGTTAATGGCCTTCGCGTTTTTGCTTTGCTCTTCCTGTGGCAATATCACCTCACCGTCATACAATACATTGTCGGCCAAAATAAATCCGCCAATAGGCAATTTGTCAATTACGAGATCATAGTAACGATGATAATTTTGTTTGTCCGCATCAATAAATACAAGATCAAAATCGGGTGAAAGCGTAGGTATAATATCTGCTGCGTTGCCAATGTGCTGCACAATTTTTTCATCGACACCTACTTCGCAAAAATAATGAAAACACATGTCTTTCAGTTCTTCGTTGATATCTATCGTATGCAATCTGCCGCCTTCGGCAAGTCCCTGCGCCAGGCATATAGCGGAATACCCGGTGTATGTGCCTATTTCCAGAATATTTTTGGGCTTTATCATGTTGCTGATCATTTGCAGAAATGCTCCTTGCAAATGACCGGAAAGCATAACGGGCATCGCTACTTTCAAATGTGTTTCGCGGTTGAGTTTTTGAAGGGCGGGTATTTCGGCGGCAGTCATTGCTTCCGCATAGTCATTAATTTTTTGGGAAATCAGCAACTGTGTCATATCATTTTAGAAGTTAGGTTGTAGCTTATTGTGCGCGTAAAATTCACTAAAATAATTTACCACTTCATCCGCTGTGTCAAATATTTTTATCAGATCCATATCGCCGGGGCTGATGTGCGCAAAACCTTCGAACATGACTTTCTGCATCCAGTCAAATAAGCCCTGCCAGTACTCTCTGCCGATGCAAATCATAGGCGTTTGCGTGAATTTCCGGGTTTGTATAAGTGTGGCTACTTCAAAAAATTCATCCATTGTGCCCCAACCGCCGGGCATCATGATGAAGCCCTGTGAGTACTTGGAAAACATGACCTTTCGTACAAAGAAATAATCGAAGTTGATGTTGTAGTCCGCGTTGATAAAGGGATTTGATCCTTGTTCAAATGGTAGCTGGATATTGAGTCCTACGGAAATTCCTTTGGCTTCGTTGGCACCTTTGTTTCCCGCTTCCATAATGCCCGGGCCGCCGCCGGTAATAACGCCAAAGCCTTCTTCGCAAAGTCTTTTAGCAATTTCGGAGGCCAAGTTATAATATTTGGAACCGGCCTTTGTACGGGCAGAACCGAAGATGGTAATACAAGGTCCTACTTTGGCAAGCATATCAAATCCTTCTACAAATTCGGACATGATCTTAAATACTTGCCAGCTGGAGTGTCCTGGAGTTTCCGTCCAGTCTCTTTTTTTTACTTTGGTATATTTTTCCTGCATGATTTTATTCATTTAAAAACAATTCTTTTTCTGCTTTCCGGGAGCATAAAAGCAGAAGTGCAAAAGTGAGTGCCGCATTGATGATGAGCAGCTCTGTGCCGATAATATACCCGTTTAGCCATTGCTTATCATGTTGCTTGATCACATAGCATACGATAGGCGCGATAATGCAAATAAGCGGCACCAACAATTCGTTTACTTTACGGCGGGTAAAGATGCCAAAGGTAAAAAGCGCCAGTAAAGGTCCGTAAGTATAACCGGCTACCACCAAAAGAGTTTGTATCAGCGAGCCGTTATCCACTTCTCTGAAAAAGAATACGCAGCCTAAGAAAATCAGTGCGAAAATATTGTGTACGATGAGGCGCACTTTTTTCTTTTTAGATTCATCCCAATCCGCTCTACGTTTCATGCCCAGTATGTCTATGCAATACGAAGATGTCAAAGCCGTAAGCGCGCCGTCTGCACTGGGAAATAATGCGCTGATCAGACCAATTAAAAAACAAACGGTGATGAAAAAGGGCAGTCCGCTATTTACAGCAATGGTTGGGAAAAGATCATCGCCGGTAGCGGTAATATTATTGGCAGCCGCATAAAGCGTGAGCAAAGCGCCCAGCGACAGAAAAATAAACACCACGATCGCCTGTAAAAAGCTTAGCACGATCATGTTTTTCTGTGAGTCTTTAAGATTGGTAACGCTGATGTTTTTCTGCATCATTTCCTGATCTAAGCCGGTCATGGCAATGGTGATGAACATTCCTCCCAGAATTTGTTTCAGAAAGAAATTAGGTGCTGCCGGTTCCGTGCCGATCATTTTTGTAAGCCCGTTATCTGTCATGGTTTGCCAGGCGGTAACCATATTCAGGTGCATTTGCGACATCGCATAACCAATGCACACTAATAATGCCAGCAGCATAAATGTAGTTTGCAAAGTATCAGTCCATACAATTGTTTTTACCCCGCCGCGATAAGTATATAAAAGTATGAGCGCGAGTATAATGACTGCGGTTACTTCAAAGCTGATGTGCAGATCGGCAAGTACAAATTTTTCCAGCACTTTTATCACAAGGTAAAGCCGTAACGTAGCGCCAAGTGTTCTGGACAAAATGAAAAATAACGCGCCGGTTTTGTAAGAAACGATGCCCAGCCGCTTTTCCAGATACGTGTAAATGGAAGTGACATTGAGCTTGTAATAAAGTGGCAGTAAAATATAAGCTACAACAAAATAGCCGATCACATAACCAATCACTACCTGGAAATAATCGAAACCAATCTTGCCTACAGTGCCGGGAACGGATATGAAAGTCATACCGCTTAAGGAAGTGCCGATCATCCCGAAAGCGACCACCCACCATTTACTGCTTCTGTTTCCTATAAAAAATGACTCATTATTGGAATGACGCGAAGTGTAAAAAGCAATGCCCAGCAACAAAGCGAAGTAGCCCAGAATGATAACTAACAGCAAGGTCGAATTCATGCGTGTAAAATAAAAAAAAGACTTTACTCTACATGGTAAAGCCTTTAAGGTATTAAATTCCTTTCTCCTTAAAACCCGATTGTAACTCCTATGCTTGGATAGATGGCAGACAGAATCCCGCTGTTCTTATCATAGTAGTAAGGGCTGTAAACAGGTGCATTCGGAAAAAGCTGTAATACATCTACCACCCCCATAAAATACATGGAAATATTTTGTCCTACCGGCGCTCTGTAACCCAATCCTACAGGTACGCAGGAAGCGCTGAGATGTCTTTTAAAACTTTCAATATCTCCCGACCCGTTTCCAGCTAACCGATAATCTTGATAAGAAAGGAAATTTCTTTCATAGCCCGCATGTACAAATAACTTTGGCAAAATAAGATAACGAGCCCAAATACCAACTGTGGCAATGCCGGCTTTGAAATCGTAGTAATCTGTAATGCCGTTAAGGTCGGTAAGTGGTATGTAATCTTTTACTTTGATGTATTGGTAACCGAAATTTAAACCGGCGCCAAACTTATCTGTAATTCTGTAACCTACCATAGGCATTATACCTAAAGCGAACGCTCCATTGCCGCCGCCGGCACTTAAGGTGCCTCCGTAGATCATACGGGAAGGATCGAAGCCTTTTTTCTGTTGTTTTCTTTCCTGCTGTTTCCTCATCACGCCGGGGGCTTTACCGCTGCTGGTATAAGTTTCTACCTGCGCCATAGCAGGTATGGAAAGTAGAAGCGTCAGAATGAATGCGATCGTTCTCATAATTACAAAATTACGTGTATTATATGAGGAAAATTATCAGGAGAGTTCGTTAAATATTTTCCCGGGATTCAAGATATTATTCGGGTCAAAAACTTTTTTAATGGATTTCATAAGCGCCAGCTGTACATCGCTGAAAGCAATATTCATGTAATCTTTTTGCACAAGCCCAATGCCATGCTCCCCGGATAATGTACCGCCCAGCCGCACCACTTCCCGGAATATTTTACGGATACCTTCGGGCAGCTTGTTATTCCAGTCTTCATCGCTCATGTTTTGCTTTACAATATTTACATGCAGATTTCCATCGCCGGCATGACCATAACACACGGAATGAAAGCCATATTCACTGCCTGTTTTCTTTATAAAATGCAATAGATCTGGCAGATAAGCCCGCGGCACCACCGTATCTTCTTCTTTATAAATACTGTTGCTTTTCACAGCTTCGCCTACTTTTCTTCTCAGTTGCCAAAGCATTTCTTTCTGTTCATGACTGTCTGCAAAAAGCACTTCGTCAATATCGTATTGCTGCAATGCGCTGGTAATGTTTTCTACATCTTTATACAAAGAATCCATGTCATTTCCATCCACCTCTATGAGTAAATGCGCTTCAATATTATCAGCCAGCTGCACGGTAGATTGCTGGACATATTTCATGCTCCATACAATGGCGTCGCGCTCCATAAACTCTAATGCCGAGGGTTGCAAACCGGCGAGAAACAGGGTATTCACAGCTTCACAGGCTTCCGTTGCTTTGCGGAAAGGAACTAACAATAACAAGGTGTTTTTTACAGCTGGCAGCAACTTTAAAACTATTTGGGTGACGACTGCCAGTGTGCCTTCACTTCCTACAATAAGCTGGGTAAGGTTGTAGCCAGTAGCATTTTTTAAAACATTCGCTCCCGTCATCATCACCGTACCATCCGCTAATACGATTTCAAGGTTTAAGACATAATCTTTTACAACCCCATATTTCAAAGCTCGGGGGCCGCCTGAGTTTTCGGCAATATTACCACCGATAAAACAAGAACCTTTGCTTGCGGGATCGGGCGGATAAAACAATCCTTTTTCCTTCACCGCTTCCTGCAATACTTGCGTAATGACTCCCGGCTGTGTAGTCACTTGAAAATTATTTTCGTCAATAGCAATGATCTTATTAAACCGCTTCATATCCAATACTACGCCGCCATGAAAAGCAAGCGCTCCACCACTTAAGCCAGTACCTGCACCACGCGGAGTGACAGGGATTTTCTTCCCATTGCAATATTTTAATATACCACTTACTTCGTCCGTAGTACCCGGTTGTAAAACAACTTCCGGCAAGTAACTAAGATCTTCGGTTTCATCTGACGCGCATCGTACCAATTGTTCGTGATCTGTATGCACATAATTTTCTCCTACGATCTCTTGAAAATATGCTATATCATGCTGATCAACTTTTTTGTAATTCATACACTGGCAAAAGTATCTTGATTTTATACTAACATAAATTTATTTTAAACAAAATAGTACTTTGCATTGCATATTACTGTCTTTTGCATAGATTTGTGTAAGAAACAGAAGCGATGAATTTAGAGAACACAACTTCGCAAATGCGGAAAGGCTTATTGGAACTATGCATCCTGGGAATTATCTATAAAGAAGGAGAGGCTTATACGACGGATATTTTGGAGCAATTGAAAGCCGCCGAACTCGTAGTGTTGGAAGGCACATTGTATCCTTTGCTTACGCGGCTGAAGAACGCCGATGTGCTTGCTTACCGTTGGGAAGAATCTACATCCGGCCCACCCAGGAAGTATTATACACTTACGAAAACAGGACAAAAAATTTACAGTCAGCTTAAAACAAGCTGGGATGAACTGAGCACTTCCATCAATCATTTAATCGCCCAATAAACATAAATTATGCAAAGAATTATTCAGATCAATATTGCAGGACGTCTTATTCCTATTGAAGAAGATGCTTACCGCGTGCTGCACGATTACCTGCAGTCTTTGGAAAGACATTTTGCCAATGAAGAAGGTAAAGCGGATATTTTACAGGATATGGAATACCGGATAGCTGAGCTTTTTAATGTTCGCCTGCAAGCCGGGGCACACTGTATCGACAGGGAAGATGTGCAAAAAGTGATGGAAGCGCTGGGAAGCCCGCACTCGCTTGGCGCGGAAAATGCAAAACCTTACAATCCTTATCTGCCCGCTGTTTACGAACGTTCTCAAAACCGTAATAGTGAAAACAGGAGGCTTTACCGCAATCCTAACGATAAAGTCTTTGGTGGCGTGTGCAGCGGAATTGCTGCTTATTTTGATATTGATCCTGTGATTGTTCGGCTTATCATGGTGGTGCTGTTGTTGGGAGCCGGCATAGGTTTGTTTACTTACATCATCGCCTGGATCGTAATTCCTGTAGCGCGTACGCCCGAGCAGATGGCGAATATGACAGGTGGCGATCCGCTGACCTTTGACGGTTTTAAGAAAAATGTAAGTGAAGAGCTGAAGGACCTGAGAAAACGCACAGATGAACTGACCACAGAGCTGAAAGATTTCTTTAATAAAAAGAAATGATACCACTCTTCTGAAAAAGGTAACAAAAATATCCTTTAGCTTTGACGAAAACCTACTAACAAGTTGCGATGCTTTCGAAGCTATTTGGATTTAAGAAGAAAGAACGGGAACAACATTCACTGTCTGCGGCTGATTTAAAAAACGCTTTTAGTTTTCTTCATACAGATATGCACTCCCATCTGCTGCCCGGTATAGATGACGGTGCGCAAACGATTGATGACAGCATTCAACTCATCCGCTCGCTGATGGACATGGGTTATTCCAGCTTTATTACCACACCGCATATCAAATCCGATATTTATCCTAACACAGCCGCTACGATTCATAATGCTTTGCAGGAATTGAACCAAGCGCTGCAACAGCGCGGCATACAAGCGCCCATCCACGCAGCAGCGGAATATTACATGGATGACCGCTTTGCGGAATTGCTGGAAGAAAAGCAATTGCTCACTTTGCATAAGAATGAAGTGTTGGTGGAATTTTCTTTTATGTTTGAGCCGATACGATTGCCCGAAACAATTTTCAGGATACATACGAAAGGATACAAGCCCGTGTTTGCACACCCTGAGCGGTATTCTTATTATCATTCAAAGCCAGAAATTTTTAAAGAAATAAAAGAGCGCGGTGGACTTTTGCAATTAAACACGTTGTCTCTGGCGGGTTACTATGGGAAACCTGTAAAAGAAACAGCCGAATGGCTTTTGAATGAAGGATTGTATGATTATTGCGGAACGGACCTGCATCATATAAGGCATGTGGAAGGATTGCAGAAATTTGTGCAAAGCAAGTTGTATGAGCAATTAAGAACCTACGCTTTTTTGAATAGAAAAATGATCTTGACGTAAGAGCTATATTCAAAAGATTTTGGAGAAAAAACTTAATAAATAATTTGTTTAAAGAATGTAAAAATTACATTTGTGTTCTATGAAAGGCATTCTAGACACTATTTTATCAAAGATACCTGTCCTCAAAACGTACTATTTGTACAAAAAAAACTGTGGTGCATTACCGGGTAGTTATCTTTCACCTGTAGTGGATATTGATTATATAAAACAGCACGAGAATGCCATTTGGCACGAGGATATTTTTAATGAGCAAAAAGCTTTTTCAGGCATTGACCTAAATGATGAAAATCAGATCAAACTCCTGGAAAACTTAAAAGACACTTACAAGAAACTTGATTTAGAAAGATTTGAGCCGGAAAACAAATTAGATAATCGTTTTTTTTTCGGTAATACATGGTACGAATATGCAGATGCGACAAGTTTATATTTAATGATGCTTCAATTTCGACCCAAAAGAATAATGGAGATTGGGTCTGGATTCAGTTCTGCTTTGATGCTAGATGTTAATGACAGCGAATTTGATGGTGAGATTGAACTTACGTTTATAGAACCGAATACAGAAAGACTGGAGTCTGCTATAAAGCACAAAGACAAAACTCATATCATTAAAAAGTATGTTCAGGATGTACCGGTAAAAGACTTTCAAATACTGGACGCGAATGATATTTTATTTATTGATAATTCGCACGTTTCAAAAATTGGCAGTGATGTCAACCATTTATTTTTTGAAATTTTACCTCATCTGAAAAAAGGCGTTATTATTCATATACATGATGTATTTTATCCATTTATGTATCCCAAAAGATGGATCATAGATGGAGGTGTTAAACATAACTGGAATGAGCTCTTTATACTCAGGGCTTTCTTAATGTATAATACTGCATTTGAAATACTTTTTTTCCCTGACTATTTAGTCAAAAAACTTCCCAACTTTTTTAAAGAGAATCTTCCATATCTATGCAAAACAGAAAATCAAACGATTTGGCTTAGAAAGAACTAATGAGTATTGCTTTCAAAAATATCCTTGCTAATTACGGTAGTCGGTTATGGAGTATTATATCAGTATATCTCTTTATTCCAATCTACATTAAGCTGTTGGGTATAGAGTCTTATGGTGTCATATCTTTCTATTCAGTTATTATGGGAATCATTGTTCTTGCTGATGCCGGTATTGCTTCTGCTATTGATAGAGAGTTTGCTAAAAATGATACTGATGAACATAAAATCGGCGTCTTGTTTTTCTTTGAGAAGATATACATAACGATTTGTATTATCATAGCGATAATCATTTTTTTCTCTTCAAAACAAATAGCAGCACATTGGTTAGATTCTCGTAATATACCTCAAAATGACTTATCTAATTTTATTAGTTTAATAGGCATTGGAGTAGCAAGTCAATTGATGACAATCATTTATGGAGGTGCTCTTATGGGTCTTCAAAAACAAGTAAAATATGTAGGAATACAAACAGCAGGAAGTATACTAAAAAGTGTAGGGGTAATAGGGATACTATTTTTTTTTAGTAAAAACCTTTATGTTTTTTTTATATGGCAGATAATATGCAACATTGCTATGATTTACGCCTTTAGAAAGGCTGTTTTAAGCTACTTTAATTATAGTATTCATCCTGTAAAATATAATCGAAAAACAATACCTGCAGCTATTTGGAAATATTTAGCTGGAATGTTTTTTATTTCATTTTTGAATGCATTGAATATGCAAACAGATAAGCTTATTACAAGCAAAATGTTTACACTAGAGCACTTTGGATATTATTCTCTTGTTTCAGTTCTTTCTCAGTCCCCTTTACTTTTAGCTGCACCCATTATTTTATCTGTTTTTCCCCATATGACAAAGACAATATCTGAAAATAAAAAGGATGCGCTCTTTCCAGTATTTCAGAGGTTTTGCTTTTTAATCAATGCCGTAACAGTTCCAGTCACACTTACCTTTATATTATATGGTAAGTCAATATTTACCTTGTGGACGCATGGTAACAAAATAAATCCCATGGTTTTAGATCAAATAGGTGTTAGCCTCTCAATCCTTACTATAGCTTATCTGTTTGCTGCGTTTCAACAACTATACTTTTACTTTTTACTTGCAGAAGGAATAACAAAATATTCTTCTCGGCAGATATTATTTCAAATTGTTTTAATTATTCCTTTATTAATCTTTTTCATTAAGAAATGGGATATGGCTGGGGTTGCTTTTTCGGTCTTAATCGTACAATTCTTAGGATTTGTGTTTTTGATGATAATAGTTAAGAAAAGATTAATAAAGCATCATTTATTTAACTTGTTGTTTTCGAGTTATCTTATTCCAATTATTGTTTCTTCAAGCTTTTTTATTATTATATATGCAATAGGAATTTGGTTACACCTTCGTAATTTATTTTTATTTTTAGCAACTGCATCCAGTTTATTGTCATTATTCATTAGCTTATTTCTTTATAATAAAATGACCAGTGACAAGGTTGACTTTAAAAGATTGTTTTAACATTGCGTATCCTAGATAAAAGATCCTATTAGTACTTACCTGATTTGAATAAAGTAATTAACAACAACATTCATTATGCCTACTATTAGTTTTGTGATGCTTACCTGGAACAGAAAGAAATTTGTCGAGCAGATGTTTTTAGCGTTTTATAAAAATCTTTCCAATGATTTTAACTATGAATTTTTAATAATTGATAATGGTTCAAATGACGGAACGAAAGAATTAATCGATAAGCTTTCTGAAGCTGACACCAATATCAAAGTATGGAATAATGACAAGAATAAAGGGTTAAATGAATATAAAAAGCTTTTTTCCAAAACTAAAGGAGAATATGTGATAATTATTGATGATGATGTGATTGAATTTCCAAAATCATTTGATAGGTCTTTAATAGAATATATAAATGAATTTAGAGATTTTGGGTTCATTTGTCTAGATGTGATACAAAATGAATTTACAGAAGGTGCAAAGCCTGATTCCCAATTTTATACAGATATTGAACGTGGAGGAAAAATCATCTCTGAAGGCCCTGCTGGTGGGTGGTGTGCAGTATTCAGAAGAAAAGACTATAAAAAGATAGAAATTTTATTTTATTTGACAGGTTCATTATCAATGAAGAAGTCGGAAGATGGTATATTGTGTGCTTTGTTTAAAAGAGTGCTCAGACTAAAAAGGGGTGTAATACAAGGGGTCAAATGTTTGCATGCTTGCGGTCCTTATTATTCGAAATTGTTTGGATATTTAGATAGAGACATAGAAAAATATAGAATGTCTAAACTAAATAATGCTGCTGATACGTACTGTGAATATAAAAAATAATAATATTAAAGTTGTTAAAAAATTTATTAAAATATTTAGCTAGGCCCGCATATTATATTTTCAAATATCATGAAGTGCGCCTTAGATATCTGTTAAAGCCTCATAAAATTTCCATGGCTGAAAACATACCGATAATTATTAACAATATAAACAGGATTACATATTTAAAAAAACTTATACATTCATTAGAAAAAAGAAATCTTAAAAATATATATATATTAGATAACGCCTCTACTTATAAACCACTTTTAGAATATTATAAAACCTTGCCTTATGAGGTAATATACTTGGGTAAAAATGTCGGACATCTAGCTCTTTGGCATACAAATCTTTATAAAAGATTTTATCGTGATTATTATGTGTACACTGACTCTGATGTAGAAATTATAGATGAGTGTCCTAAGGATTTTCTTCAATTTTTTTTGAATGAAATGAAAAAAAATACTAAAATTGATAAAATAGGCCTGGGGTTAAAAATAGACGATTTACCAGATCATTTTCAAAACAAAAATCAAGTGATTGATTGGGAAAAACAGTTTCATCAAAAACGAATAAATAAGTTGTTTTTTGTTGCAAATGTGGACACCACATTTGCTCTTTACAGGCCAGGTCGCACACATGGAGCAAACAAATATTTATTGATGTGTAGATCTGCTTTTCCATATGAATTAAGGCATTTGCCGTGGTATTTGGATCTGTCAAAGCTTTCAGAAGAAGAATTGTATTATATACATCACGCTAAAACAATTACACATTGGACTGAATTATCCAAAGTTTAATGTTATCATATAGCGACTATGTGGAAGTGCATTATTCTAAATTAAAAGAATTTATTTATATTGATCAATGGCAGTATATTATTTATACTATGTTTTCCTTTCTTCAATTTCTTTAATTACATTAAAAGATAAGAGATGGGTACGATATGTTGCAGTAATTTCCTTTGTTATTTTATTTTTATTGAGTGCATTGAGAGGCTCAGGTGTAGACAGAGACTATGAAACATATATATATAATGCTGGAAAAATGCTGAGAAGATTAGACTATTTTGATTTCAGCAATCTAATATATTATGAAGCATCTTACTATATACTTTCTTTTATCAGTATCAAAATATTAAATTCGATGCAATATTTTTTCATCATCTATGCTTTTATTGGCGTAGGCTTGAAAATAAAAGCAACTACTAATTACTCGAATTCATTTTTCTTAAGCATTCTATTGTACTTCTGTTCATGGTATCTCCTGCATGAAATGACACAAATAAGAGCTGGAGTAGCAACAGGTATTTTGTGTTTTACGATTGATGATGTTTATAATCGTAGGTTCCCTAATTTCTTCGTTAAGTTTTTGATTGCTTGTACTTTTCATTACTCCAGCGTTTTTTTCTTCCCAGTGTACTTGTTGAACCCATATAAAATAAAAAAATATTTTTTGTTGATAGCAATTGGCATTTCATTCGCCATGGCTTATGTGAGTTTTAATGTTTTTAACAACAGTTTTATTTCATTTTTTGATGGAACTAAAATTCAGGATTATACAGTTTTGGCTAGTGCT
>Ga0153956_1000139_pt1 | contig 93209 bp, 87 predicted proteins | sample TSFL040MetaG_FD_104704 | JGI IMG/M metagenome (GOLD analysis project Ga0153956, IMG submission 104704) | Attine ant fungus gardens microbial communities from Florida, USA - TSFL040 MetaG | ecosystem: Host-associated > Fungi > Mycelium > Unclassified | place: USA: Florida, Wekiwa Springs... | reverse complement strand
CACCTTGCCCGCCGACGGCGCGAAGAAGGACGTCGACGCGTTCGAGAAGGAGTCGCTGAAGCGCTTCAAGGTCGACTTGTACGAAGTGCCGCCGCGCTATCGCACCTCGTATTTCTCGCACATCTGGGGCGGCGGCTACGCGGCCGGCTACTACGCCTACCTGTGGAGCGAGGTGCTCGACCACGACGCCTTCTACTGGTTCCGCGAACACGGCGGCATGACCGCCGCGAACGGCCAGCGCTTCCGCGACATGGTGCTCTCGCGCGGCAGCACCGAGGACATGGCGAAGATGTACCGCGATTTCCGCGGCCGCGATCCGAGCGTAGAACCGCTGCTCGAACAGCGCGGCTTGAAGGAAACCGCCGGCAAGTAGTCGTGTCGTCCTGGCCCCTCTCCCGCCGGGAGAGGGGCTGGGGCGGGACGGCGCACCGAGGCGCTTGCCGGCTCTCCGGCCCGCTCGTCGTCGCTTGGAGCGGGTCCGATCTCCACGCCTATACTCGGCGCCTGTCGCCCAGCGGAACGCCCCCAATGCCAGTTCGATACGCCCTCGCCGCCGCCTTGTGCCTGTCCTTCGGATCCGCCGTGGCCGCAACGCCCGTGCTGGTGATCCACGGCGGAGCCGGCGTGATTCGTTCCAGCCTGACGCCGGAAAAGGAAAAGCTCGTCCGCGCCGATCTCGAAGCCGCCCTCAATGCCGGCAACGCGGTGCTGGAAAGCGGCGGCAGCAGCCTCGACGCGGTGACCAAGGCCATCCTCGTGCTCGAGGATTCGCCGCGCTTCAACGCCGGCAAGGGCGCCGTGTTCACGCACGACGGCAGGAACGAGCTCGACTCGGCGATCATGGACGGCGCCACCTTGCGTGCCGGCGCGATCGCCGGCGTGCATCGCGTCCGGAATCCGGTATTGCTTGCGCGCGCGGTGATGGAAAAGTCGCCGCACGTGTTCCTCGCCGGCGACGGTGCGGAGGCGTTCGCGAAGACGGTCGGCATTGAGTTGGTCGATCCGAAGTACTTCCGCACCGAGGAACGCTGGCAGCAGCTGCAGGAAGCGCTGAAAGCGGAACGGAAGAAGCAGGCTTCCGCGCTCGGCCGCATGATCCACTACGGTACCGTCGGCGCGGTCGCGCTCGACGGCGCCGGCCATCTCGCCGCAGCGACGTCGACCGGCGGCATGACCGACAAGCGCTGGGGCCGCATCGGCGATTCGCCGGTCATCGGCGCCGGCACCTACGCGAATGCGCACTGCGCGGTTTCCGCGACCGGCTGGGGCGAGTACTACATCCGCGCGGTCGCCGCGCACGACCTCTGCGCGCGCGTCGAGTACGCGAAAAAGCCGATCGCCGAAGCGGCGAAGGAAGTCGTCATGGACGTGGTGCCGAAACTCGGCGGCGACGGAGGCGTGATCGCGCTCGACGCCGACGGCAACGTCGCGATGCCGTTCAACACCGACGGCATGTATCGCGGCTGGATCGATCGCGACGGCAAGGCGCATGTGGCGATCCTGGCGGAATGAACGCCGTCGCGAGCTTGCTTGGCCTTTGGCCGCATCGGTAAAGTGGACGGCGACCATTCGCCGTCGATCGGAATCGAGCGAACTGCCCATGAGCGCGTCGGATCGAAGGGCAAGGAGACTGCTGGCGGCGTGCTGCCTGTCGCTGGCTGGATGCGCGGGGAGCGCAAGAAACGTGGGCGATTCCAATCCCGAGGCCCTGGCGGCGCTGGGCGCCGCGCGCGTCGCGTCGGCGCGGGCGCGGCACTGCGAGCCGGCACCATCGAGCGCCACGTCGAAGCCGCTGCGCGACTTCGGGAACAAATGGATCGATCTTCTCCTGCCGGCTGACGCGGCACGGTACGCCTTCGAATCTGACGACGTATTCGACAAGCGGCCGAAATGGTCAGGCGAAAACTGGAGCGCACACGTGGTCGTCGGCGGCGCCGACCTCGTCGAGTTCACCGAGAGCACGCGTTTGTGCAATCTCAGCGACGACAACGTCGAGCGCAATGTCTTCATCGGCGAATGGATTGGTCGCTACGGTGCCTATGGAGTCTTGTCCCGGCGAGGTGCGGACAAGCCCGACCTTCACGTAATCGTGGATGTATCGATCGAGCCCCACGGCCTCAGCGAGGCCCAGGCATTGCGGATCATTGCGTCCGCGCGGGTTCCATGGAGTTCGCTCGGTGAACCTTGAACGACCGGAAGAATCGCGCCCGGAGGTCATCAGGGCCATCGCCGCCACCCGCTACGTCACCCCCTTGCGCGAAGGCGGTTCGCTGCCGGCGATCGTCGAGGGCGACGACGACGGCTTGTACGTGCTCAAGTTCCGCGGTGCGGGGCAGGGGCCGAAGGCGCTGATCGCCGAGCTCGTCGCCGGCGAACTCGCGCGTGCGCTCGGGTTGCCGGTGCCGGAGATCGTGTTCGCCGAGCTCGATGCCGAAATCGCGCGCACCGAGCCGGACCCGGAGATCCAGCAGCTGATCCGCGCCAGCGACGGCCTCAACCTCGCGCTCGACTACCTGCCGGGTTCGGTCACGTTCGATCCGGTGGTCGAGCGGCCCGATGCGGAGCTGGCTTCCGCGATCGTCTGGTTCGACGCTTTCGTCAGCAATGTCGACCGTACCCCGCGCAACACGAACCTGCTGGTCTGGCATCGCAAGCTGTGGCTGATCGACCACGGTGCCGCACTGTATTTCCACCACGACTGGGACGGCTACCTGGAGCGTGCCGCCAATCCGTTCGCGCGCATCAGGGACCACGTGCTGCTGCCGTTCGCGTCCGCGCTGCGCGAGGCGGATGAGCGCCTGGGCGCGCGCATCACGCGTGCGACGATCGAGCGCATCGTCGCGCTGGTTCCGGACGCGTGGCTCGGCGGCGACGCGCCGTTCGCGAGCGCCGACGAACATCGCGAAGCCTACGCGCGCTACTTGTGCCGGCGCATCGAGGCGCCGCACGCGTTCGTGGAGGAAGCGATCCGTGCACGTGTATGACTACGCGCTGATCCGCGTCGTGCCGCGCGTCGAGCGCGGCGAGTTCGTCAACGTCGGCGTGGTGCTGTCGTGCAAGACCAGCGAGCACCTGGAAGCGCGCATCGAAGTCGACGAGGCGCGCCTGCGCGCGCTCGACCCGACGCTCGATCTCGGCATGGTGCGCGACCACCTCGCCGCGTTCGCCGCGATCTGTGCCGGCGGCGAGGCCGCGGGACCGATCGGGCGATTGCCGGCGCGCGAACGCTTCCGCTGGCTGACGGCGCCGCGCAGCACGATCATCCAGACGTCGCCGGTGCACGGCGGGCGTTGCACGGACTCGACGGCGATGCTCGAGCGCCTGCTCGACGCGATGGTGCGGTTGCCGCGCGGCGCAGCGCCGGCCCGCTAGACGCGCGTGGCTCAGCGCTGCGGCGTGCCCGCGGATTCGCGCACCGGCCGTTTCGACAGCTTGCGTTGCAAGGTGCGGCGATGCAGGCCGAGGCGGCGCGCGGCCTCGGAGATGTTGCCGTCGCATTCGGCCAGCACGCGCTGGATGTGCTCCCACTCGAGCCGCTTCAGTGGCGGCGCGTGCGTCGGCAACGGCGTCGCCGCGGCGTGCTCGCTGCCGTCGCCGAGCAGCGCCTGCACGACCTGGTCGGCGTCGACCGGCTTTGCCAGGTAGTCGTGCGCGCCGCGCTTGATCGCCTCGACCGCCGTGGCGATCGAGGCGTAGCCGGTCAACAGCAGGATGCGCAGCGAGGGCTGTGCGGCGAGCAGCTGCGGGATCAGCGCGAGGCCGTTCTCGGCGCCGAGCTTGAGGTCGAGCACGGCGAAATGTGGTGCGTGCTCGCGGATCAGCGCCACTGCGCGCGGGCCGTCGGCGGCGGTGTCGACGGTGAATCCGCGCGTGCCCAGCGCGCGCGCGAGCACCGCTGTGAACACGTTGTCGTCGTCGATCAGGATGACGCGATGGAGGCTGTCGGATGCGTTCATGGGGCGGCATTGTCGTCCGCGGCGAGCGGCACGCGCAATCGTTGCAGGAGGCCGCCGTCGCCGGGAACCTGCGCGGTGAGTTCTCCGCCGAGGCGCTCGGCGGTGGCGTGGGCGAGTGCGAGGCCGAGGCCGAGGCCGTCGCGCTTGCTGGTCTGGAAAGCGGCGCCGACTCCGGGGGCGATGCCGCCGCCGTGATCGCGCACGCCGAACTCGACGAGGTCGCCGCGCACGGCGACGTGCAGTTCGACCCGCGGCTTGCCGGCCGCGAGCGATGCGTCGGCGCCGTTGCTGAGCAGGTTGATCAACGCGTGGCGCAGGCTCGGCACGGCCTTGATGATGCGCGTGTCGGCGTCGTCGTCGAGCGTGACCTGCAATTCCACTTCCGGGCGCAGCAGGTTGAACTGGTGTTCGCAGTCGTCGACGAAACGCGACAGGGCGAGCGGCTGCGCGACGCCGGAGAGCTGGCGGCTGCCGACCGCGACGAGTTCGCGCAGGATGTCTCGGCAGCGTTCGGCCTGGCCCGAAAGCAGGGCCAGGTCCTGCGCGAGCTGGCTGCCGGCCGGCTGCTCGCGCTGGAGTTCGCCGAGCAGGGTGCGGATCGTCGACAGCGGCGTGTTGAGCTCGTGCGCGGTGCCCGCGGCCTGCGTCGCGATGGCGAGGATGCCCTCGTCGCGGAGCGCGCGTTCGCGCTCGTGCTGCACGTCGGCCTCGCGTTCGCGCAGCGCGCGGGCGAGGCGTGCGATGAAGAACGCGAGTACCGCCGCGGTCACCACGAAGTTGATTGCCATGCCGGCCACGTGCAGGTTGAAATCGCCGGTGCCGGCGATGTGCTGCGGCGGCAGCGGCACGTGCAGCGGGATCAGCAGCAGGTAGCACGCGGCCGCGAGCAGCGCGACCGCGACCACGTAGCGTAGCGGCAGCGCCGCCGCGGCGAGCGCGATCGGCATCACCAGCAGCGAGACGAACGGGTTGGTCGCGCCGCCGGAGAAATACAGCAGCCAGCCGAGCACGCCGATGTCGACCGCGACGTGGCCGAACGCTTCGGCGAGGCTTACCGGCCACGGTTGGCGCAGTCGCCAGAACGCGAGCAACGCGAATGCGGCAAGCGCCGCGATGCCGCAGGCGAGCGGCATGAGCGGAATCGCCATGCCGAGCGCGAACGCGACCACGGCGACGGTCAACGCTTGTCCCGAAACCGCGCACAGGCGCAGCCAGGCCAGGGTCTCGGCGAGTTCGCGGGCGCGATTGAAGAAGCCGCGGCGGACGGCGATCGAGGCGGTCATCGCGCCATTGTGCCATCGCATCGGCGGCGACAGCGCGTTCAACCGTCGTTGCGCGCGCCACGCTCCAGCGGCAGGCGGATCGTCACCTCGAGTCCGCCTCCGTCGACGTTGCTCGCGACGATGCTGCCGCCGTGGCGCTCGATCGCGCGCCGCGCGATGGCGAGGCCGAGGCCGGTGCCGCCGCTCGAGCGCGTGCGCGCGCTGTCGGTACGGTAGAACGGCTCGAAGATGCGCATCAGTTCCCTTGGCGGCACGCCGGGACCGCGGTCGCGCACGCTGATCTCGGCGTCGCGCCCGTTGCGCAGCAGGCGCACGCTGACCGTGCTGCCGTCGGCGGTGTAGGCCAGCGCGTTGCGGATCACGTTCTCGAACGCGCTGTAGAGCGCCGCGTGCGAGCCGGTCAGCTGCAGACGCTCGCACTCGGCGAGCACCACCTTGCGTCCGCGCGGCGCACCCTCGTAGTCGGCGTTGGTGATGACGTCGTCGAGCAGCATGTCGAGCGCGACGTGATCCTGCTCCGCGCGCGTGGCGGTTTCCAGGCGCGACAGTTCCAGTGCCTGCGCGAGCATCGCTTCGAGCCGGTCGGACTCGCACTCGATGCGATCGAGCGAGGCGTTGACCTGTTTCGCGTCGCCGCCGCGCGCGAGTTCGAGCGCGACGCGCTGGCGCGCCAGCGGCGAGCGCAGTTCGTGCGAGACGTCGCGCACCAGCCGCCGATGGCTGTCGACCAGCGCCTTGATGCGCTCGGCCATGCCGTCGAACTCGGCGGCGAGCGCGGCGACCTCGGCGCTGCGCCCGAAGCGCAGCCGGCCGACGCGCGCGTCGAGGTCGCCCTCGGCGAAGCGCCGCGTGCTCGCGCGGATGCGCTGCAGCGGCACCGCGACATAGCCGGCGAGCAACAGGCTGAACAGCGCGCTGACCACCATCGCGATGCCGATGTTGGTCCAGAAAGTGCGTGGCCGACGTGACAGCAGGCGCGAGAAGAACGTGCCCTCGAGCGTGGCGACCGTCACGTAGACGCCGCCGTCCCGGCTGCGCACGGAGCGTGCGCGCACGCGATCCTGGCTGTAGCTGGCGCGGTCGTCGGTGGCGGCCTGCGCGAGGACGCTGGCGACCGCGTCGCTCACCGCCGGCGACACGTTGCGATCGAGCAGTTCGTGGCCGTCCGGCGCGAATACGTACACGGCGACCGGCCCGAAGCCGGTGGCGGTGCGCAGCCAGGAACGCGTGCCGGACTCGCCGTCGTGGCGCAGCTCGCGCCCGGTGCGGCCGAGCAGGTCGTCCATCGCCGCCTGCAGGCGCGTGATGTCGAGGCCGGGAATCTTTTCCTTCTCGAAATTGCTGGTGGTGATCCAGGCGAACGCGAGCAGCACGAACACCGTCGCGATCCAGAACGCGGCGAAGATACGCCAGAAGAGCCCGCGCATCATCGCAGTGCCTTCATTCCCGCGGTACGCGACGTGCAGGGCGCGATCGTGTTCACGCGGGCTCTTCGAGCTGGCGCAACAGGTAGCCGCTGCGATGGATCGTCGTGATCGGCGAGGTGCCGTCCGGCGCGTCGCCGAGCTTGCGGCGCAGGTTGGAGACGTGCACGTCGATCGAGCGGTCGAACGGGCCGAGCGCGCGGCCGAGCACGGTCTGCGAGATGCGTTCCTTGCTGACCACGCGGCCCGCCTCGCGCAGGAGCAGCACGAGCAGGTCGAATTCGGTCGCGGTCAGCGCGACGGGCTTGTCGCCGACGCTGACGCTGCGCGAGGCGGCGCGCAGCCAGATCGGCCCGTTGCGCAGGTCGGTCAGGGTCTCGGCACCTTCGCCGCGCGCGCGGCGCAGCACCGCGCGCAGCCGCGCGGCGAGTTCACGCGGGTTGCAGGGTTTGGGAATGTAGTCGTCGGCGCCGAGCTCGAGGCCGAGGATGCGGTCGATGTCCTCGCCGAGCGCGGTCAGCATCAGCACCGGCAGCGCCGATTCGCGACGCAGCTCGCGCAGCGCGTCGAGTCCGGAGCGACCCGGCATCATTACGTCGAGCACGAGCGCGTCGAAGGTGTCGGCCCGTGCGGCGGCGATCGCGTCATCGGCGTTGTGGGCAAGCACGACCTCGAAACCCTCGCGCGCGAGGAAGTCGCGCAACAACTGGGCGAGTTCCACGTCGTCGTCGGCGAGCAGGATGCGGTAGCGGCTCATGTGCCAAGCATAGCGCCCCGTATCGCCGCGCAATCGCGTCTTTTCAGCTGCTTGCTCGACTTTGCACAGCTTTACGAAGGGGGCTCCGGCGCCGCGGGCGTTTACATCAATTTGGACAATCACGACACCCATCGCCGATTCCGGCTGCTAGCTTGAAAAGCCCCTGACGCAGGAGCCCGACATGCATGCCTTCGATGCGCCGGATCGTGCCCGGAATCCTCATGCCCATTGCCTGCGGGCGGCCTGCGACCTGCCGTTCGCCGCGAGGGCGGCACGATGAAGCGGCTGGCGGATTCCGCCGGCGGCGCGCCGGCGCGCCGCCGGAATCCGGCGCGCGGGGCGGGGCCGGACCCGCGCGGGCGCGAATCGTCGCCGCAGGCGCAACGTACCTTCCTGGTGGGCTGCCCGCGTTCCGGCACCACGTTCCTGCAGGCGGCCTTGTCGAAGCATCCGGACATCCTCTCGCTGCCGGAAACCGCGTTCTTCGAACGCACCTTGCCGGGACGCGTCGGCCACCTGGTCACCGGGTTCCATCGCGCGGTGGCTGTGCGCGGGCAGCGCGGACGCGAGTACCTGCGCGTGCAGCGCCGGGCCCGCCGCGCGTTGCGCGCCATCGCACGCGATCTCGGCCAGACGATCGTGCCGGGATTGCATCTGGGTTTGTCTGGCTACGTCGGCGAGTTCGCGGGCATGCTCGACGCGGCGGCGCGCGCCAACGATTGCAGCGTGTGGCTGGAAAAGACCCCCAACCACGTGTTCTATCTCGACGTGATCCAGCGCTACCTGCCGCAGGCACGCTTCATCCACCTCGTGCGCCGCGGCGAGGATGTCGTCGCCTCGGCGATCGAGGCGTCGTTGCGCTACGCCGGCATCGGCGACGGCAACGTCTTCTGCGAGAGCATTCCGTGGTGGGTCGCGTGCTGGAACGCCGCCGTCGCCGCCCACCGCGAATATGCGGGCCTCGACAACCATTGCGTCGTGTTCTACGAGGATCTCGTGCGCGACTTCGCCGGCGAATACGCGCGGCTGTGCGACTTCATAGGAGTAGCGCCGGCCCTCGCCCGCGAGGGCGCGGTGAAGCGCGTCGCGCGGCTGGAGCGGGAGCCGTGGAAGCACGCGGCGGTCAGCGGCAAGCTGATTCCCGCCGCGCAGAAATTCGACGCGCTGTTCGGACCGGACACGCAGGACTGGATCCGCGAACAGCTGCTGTCCTACGACGAGGTGCGGGCGGAACTGGCCGCCGCCGACGGCGAACCCGCGCCGGGCGGCGGCTGATCCGCCTCGCGCGGCTCACTCCTCCGCGGCCACCGTGCGCAATCCGCCCGCTGCGCCGGCTTCGGCGGCATCCTGCGCGCTGTGCGTGGCCGAGAGCTTCTTCATCAGCGGCAGCAGCAGGAACGCGAGCACGGTGCCGCCGACTGCGACGAAGCCGAGCTTGGTGAACAGGCTCGTGTAGATCGCGAGGCTTTGCAGCGGGTCGGTCAGGTTCTCGGGAATGCTGGCGAGGTTGGCCACCTTGCTCGCCGCGTACTGCGAGATGCCGGTCGCGACGAAGTACGCCCCCATCATGAAGCCGCCCATGCGCGCCGGCACGTAGCGCGCCATGACGGCCAGGCCGAGGCCGCTGACCAGCAATTCGCCGAGGGAATAGAACCCGTAACCCCAGATCATGTACCACGACGACACCTTGCCGGCGACGGCGGTGCCGCCGCTGATGCCGAAGATGAAGAAGCCGAGCGCGACGACGACGAAGCCGAGCGCGAACTTGGTCGCGATATGGAGGTCGCGGCCCTGCTTGCCGTAGTGCGTGTAGAGCCACGCGAGGATCGGCGAGAGCAGCATGATCCAGATCGGGTTCAGGGCCTGGTACTGCCCCGGCGACCATGTCCACAGGGTCATGCCGAACAGGTGCTGGTCGAGATCGACGTTGCGCAGCGCGAACAAGGTCAGCGAGGTCGACATCTGGCCGTAGAAGATGAAGAACAGCAGCGTCTCGACCATCAGTACCAGCGCGGCGATCAGGCCGGCGCGTTCGCCGCTGGAGCCGGCGACCATCATGTAGACGAAGATGCCGAGCACCACGAGGCCGGCGACCCACATCGTGTAGTCGGAAATTTCCTGGTGCTGCACCAGGAAGGACACGGCGAACACGGACACGAGGCCGACGCCGAGCACCATCGCGAGGCGATCCCAGCGCACCGGCATCTCGTCGGGCGGCGAGCCGATCCCCTTCAGCGAGCGGATCATCAGCGCGTAGTTGACGAGGCCGAGCACGAGGCCGGCGCAGCACACCGTGAAGCCGGCGTGCCAGCCGTAGTGGTCCTTGATCCACGGCGTCAGCAGCATCGACACGGTCGAGCCGACGTTGACCGCCATGTAGTACAGCGTGAACGCGCTGTCGATCTTGGCGTCGTCGCCCTCGTAGATGCGGCGGACCATGTTCGCGGCGTTGGCCTTGAACAGGCCGTTGCCGACGACGATGACGCCCATCGACAAATAGAACAGCTTGAGGTCGTCGCTGGGGATGCCGAGCATGAGATAGCCCAGCGCGAGGATCGCGGCGCCGATCGGCAAGGTGCGGCGCGTGCCGAGCACGTGGTCGCCGATCCAGCCGCCGATCGCCGGCGCCGCGTAGACGAGGCCGGTGAACGCACCCCAGACGAGGTTCGCCTTGACGTCCGCGAAGCCGATCTTCTCGACCATGAACAGGATGAAGATCGCGGCCATGCCGTAGTAGCCGAAGCGTTCCCACAGCTCTATCAGGAAGATCGTGGAAAACGAGCGGGTCTGGCTGGGGCGTGCGGGTTGAGCGTTCATCGAAGCGAATCCGTGGATGGGAAAAAAACCGCGCGAGCGTAACGCATGCATCGCGCCGACGCGTGTGCGAACGCACATGACGGCGGACGATGGCGCGATGGATGTGCCTGGATTTCCGGTACGGCATCGATGCGCACGGCCCGGCGACGCATCGTGCGAGCGCCCTCCGCTGGCGGGTTCGCGAGCGGTTCCGCGGATGGCCCCGACGAACGGTTCGCGCGCGGGATTGTGGATGAAGGACCCCGGTTCAGCCCGGTCCCGGCGCCGGCAGCCAGCGCCGCGCCAGCATCGCCACCAGCAGCGCGTACAACGCGGCCATCAGCGCCGAGGCCGACACGTCGGACAGGAAATGCTTGGCCAGGTCGATGCGCGCGAGCACCGCGTACGACGGAATCGCCAGCAACAGCACGCGCAGCCAGCGGACCGGGGTGGCCGCCGCCAGCGGCAGCAACAGGCCGAAATAGAACGCCGAATGGCCGGATGGAAACGAACCGCCTCCGTTGAACCACAGGTGCGCCCAGTCTCCGTTTTCGAGGACCTGCTGCGGACGCAGGCGGCCGAAAAAGCCCTTGCCGAGGATCATCGTGCCGATGCACAGGCACTGCACCGTGCCGGCCGCGAGCAATGCACGCGGCCAGCGCGCCCGGCGACGCCACAACAGGCCGCCGAGCCCGATCGCGAGCGTCACGATGGCGGCCAGCCAGAACCACGCGTGCATGCCGGCCAGCGTGTCGAGTGCGGCCAGGCCGTCGGCGAACACGCGCGCTTGTTCGAACCCGCTCGCGCGTACCCATTCGGCCAGCGGTCGGTCCACGGCGAACAGGCCGGTCGCCATCAGCAATGCGCTGATCGCGGCGACCGCGCAAAGCAGGCGGCGATTCATCGGAGGCGTTCCTCGAAGCAAGCGGAAGAATGCTTTATGGCATCATGGCGCGCCCTTTTTCCAGCCCCGTACGCGCATGCCGATTCCCTTGCCGCCCCGTTCCGTCCATACGCCGGCCGCTTGCGTTCCGCGCCGTCGCGCCGGATTTTCCCGCCACCGCTGCGGCTGAGCAGGGCAAAGGGGAGGAGGGGAGATGCCGAGCACCGAGCCGCGTGGCCCGCGCCAGATCCTGCGGGCGTGGAAATGGTCGATGAAAGGACTGCGCGCGGCGTGGCGCCACGAGGCCTCGTTCCGCCTCGAGGGCTACCTGTTCGTCGTGATGTTCCCGCTCGGCCTGTGGATCGGCCACGGCGCGATCGAGAAGGCGGTGCTCGTCGGCAGCCTGCTGCTGGTGCTGTCGGCCGAACTGCTGAACTCCGCGATCGAGGCAATCGTCGACAAGGCCAGCCCGGAATTCCACGAACTGGCCGGCCGCGCCAAGGACATGGGCTCGGCGGCGGTCCTGTTGCTGATGTTCAACGTTGTCTTGTGCTGGAGCCTGATATTGTACTTCGGCGATCGTCCGTGATCGCGGAATCGCCAGGCGACCGTCCCGGGATCGCCTGGGGGAGAGTGGTGGTTGGACCTGCTCATTGATCCGCAAACCTGGATCGCACTGCTGACCTTGTCCACGCTCGAGATCGTGCTCGGCGTCGACAACCTCGTCTTCATCTCGATCGCGGTCAGTCGCCTGCCGCAGGAACGCCGTTCCAGCGCGCGGCGCATCGGCCTCGCGTTCGCCTGCATCACGCGCATCCTGCTGCTGCTCTCGCTCGCGCACCTCGCGCGCATGGACGATCGCACGTCCGGCCTGTTCTGGATGTTCGGCCAGATCATCTCGGTGCGCGACCTCGTGCTGATCGGCGGCGGCATCTTCCTCGTCGTCAAGGGCATCATGGAGATCCGCGACGCGCTCGGCGGGGACGAGGAGCACCCCACCGGCGGCCATGCGTCGGCCAGCTTCGCCCTGGTCATCGCGCAGATCGCGCTGATCGACATCGTGTTCTCGCTCGACTCGGTCATCACCGCGGTCGGCATGATCAACATCCTGCCGGTCATGGTCGCCGCGATCATCCTCGCCGTGCTGGTCATGATCTTCATCGCCGACCCGATCGGCGACTTCATCGACAGCCACCCGACGATCAAGATGCTCGCGCTCGCGTTCATCATCCTGGTCGGCGTGGCGCTCTTGTGCGACGGCCTCGGCGTGCACGTCCAGCGCGCCTACCTCTACTTCGCGATGGCGTTCTCGGCCGCCGTGGAATCGCTGAACCTGCTGGCGCAGCGTCGCCGTCGCCAGCGCCGCGACCGCTCCGAGCGCTGACGCAGGCCGCCGAATCATTTCTCGACTTGCGCGGCGTGCCCGCAGGTCGCAGAGTGCGCAGGCACGGCAGCGCCGGCTGCGTCGTCAACGGGAGGAAACATGCGCGCGATCCAATGGCTCTCCATGCTGCTGCTGGCCACCCTGCTCAGCGGCTGCGGCTACAACTCGATCCAGTCCAAGGACGAAGGCGTCAAGGCGGCGTGGTCCGAGGTCGTCAACCAGTACCAGCGCCGCGCCGACCTGGTGCCGAACCTGGTCAATACGGTGAAGGGCTACGCGACCCACGAGGAAGAAGTCTTCACCAAGGTCACCGAAGCCCGCGCGCAGGTCGGCAAGATCCAGCTTTCCGCGGACGATCTTTCCGACGAAAACAAGATGAAGGCCTTCCAGCAGGCGCAGGGCGAGCTGTCCAGCGCGCTGTCGCGGCTGATGGCAGTGTCGGAAAACTACCCGACCCTGAAGGCCGACGGCCTGTTCCAGAACCTTCAGGCGCAGCTCGAAGGCACCGAGAACCGCGTCACCGTCGCGCGCAACCGCTACATCCAGGCGGTGCAGGACTACAACGTGTTCGTGCGCTCCTTCCCGAACAACCTGACCGCGATGATCTTCGGCTACAAGCCGAAGGCGAACTTCACGGTCGACAACGAGAAGCAGATCTCGACCGCGCCGACCGTCAACTTCGACAAGCCCGCACCGCCTGCGCAGCCTCAACCGCAGCCGCAGAACTAGGCTGTTTCCGATGCGCGTCCGGCACGAACGAGCCCCGCGATCCGGAAACCCCGCCGTCGCGGCGAAGGCCGCGACGGCGGCGGGGAGAGGGCGGTGGTTCCCGTACCGGTTGCTGGCGACGCTGTTGTTCTGCCTCGCCACCGCCGCGATCGCGGCGGACAGCGGCTTGCAGCCGATCCCGCCGTTCGGACCACGCGTGAGCGACCTTACCGGCACGCTCGACGCGCAGCAGAAGCAGACGCTCGAGGACCAGCTCGCCGCGCTGGAGAAGAGCAAGGGATCGCGCCTCGCGATCCTGCTCGTGCCGACCACGGCGCCCGAGGACATCGCGCAGTACAGTATCCGCGTGACCGACACGTGGAAGCTCTCGCGCAGCGACGGCAAGACGCACGACGGCGCACTTCTGATCGTCGCCAAGAACGACCACCGCGTGCGCATCGAAGTCGGCCAGGATCTGGAGGGTGCGATCCCCGATGCCGCCGCGGCGCGCGTCATCCGCGAATACATCACGCCGAAGTTCCGCGCCGGCGACTACTACGGCGGGCTCGAGGACGCGCTCGGTGCGCTGACCAAGCTCGTCAACGACGAGCCGCTGCCGCCGCCGCTGACCGACGACCGCGGCAATGGCGGCGGCGACCGCCTGATGCCCGCGCTCATCGCGGCGTGGTTCACCGCGCTGTTCCTGCGCGGCCTGTTCGGTGGCGTTTCCACGGTGCCCCGCGCGGGCGTGGTCGGCGCCGGCAGCGGCCTCGTCGGCTGGCTCGTCAGCGGCCTGTTGCCGATCGGCATCGGCGTCGGCGTGCTCGGCCTGTTCTTCGGCCTGCTCGGCGGCGGCGGAGGCGGAGGATTCGCCAACCGCGGCGGCTGGGGCGGCTTCGGTGGAGGCGGCGGATTCGGTGGGGGCGGGTTTGGAGGCGGTGGCTTCGGCGGCGGCGGATTCAGTGGCGGCTCCAGCGGCGGATTTTCCGGCGGCGGCGCCTCGGGGAGCTGGTGACATGCGCTGGACTCGACACCTGTTCGACTTCTCGTCCGCCAAACGGCATTTCCCGCCGGCCACGCTCGACGCGATCCAGCACGCGATCGCCGCCAGCGAGCATCGCCATCGCGGCGAGATCGTGTTCGCCGTCGAAGGCAGCCTGCCTCTCGGCGAAGCGTTCGGCTCGCGCAGCGTGCGCGAGCGCTCGCACGACGTGTTCGCCCGCCTGCGCGTGTGGAACACCGAACACAACACCGGCGTGCTGGTCTACGTGCTGCTCGCCGAGCACGCGATCGAGATCGTCGCCGACCGCGGCATCGCCCCGAAAGTCGGCGAAGACGAATGGCGCGACGTCTGCTCGCTCATGCAAGCGCGCTTCGCCAAGGGCGACTACCGGGCCGGCGCAATCGCCGGCGTCGACGCGATCACCGCGATCCTCATGCGGCATTTCCCGTCCGACGGCACCCCGAACCGCGACGAGCTGCCGGATCGGCCGGTGTTGTTGTAAGGCGTCGTTCCTGCGCCGATTACCGGGTGTCGGCTGATGTGTGTGTCTGCTTTCGACCCAATGCCGCCATTGACGTCTGCATCTCGCTTGACGAGCTACGTCTCGATTCCCTCTCGCGACGGCCCGGCCAATCGTTCAATTACCAGATCCAGCAACGCCCGCAACCGCGCCAGCCGACGCAGGTCTCGGTGATAGCCGATCCAGGTGTCGCGGCCCGGCGGCTCGGCGCCGAGGTCGATGCGTTCGATGCCCTCGGTACTGTCGCCGAGTGGGATCGGCAGCACCGCGACGCCGAGCCCCAGCGCGCACATCCGTGCCTGCACGTCGCGGCTGTTGCTGCGGAACGTCACGTGCGCCCTGGGCAACATCGCTTGCAACCAGCTGTCGTCGGGTGTGCCCGCAAACGCCGCGTCCAGCGCGATCAGCGCACTGTCCGCGCCATCGCCGACGACCGGTCGCGCGAGTCCTCGGCGCAAGTAGACGCCGTAACGCATGCGCAGCAACTTGCGCGAGACGACGTCGGCGTCGTCGAACGGCCGGATCCGGAACGCCACGTCGGCCTCGCGGCGGGAGAGGTCCAGGAAACGTGCGTCGGTCAGCAGCTCGATCGCGACGCGCGGATGCAGGACGGAGAAATCAGCGAGCACCGGCGCAAGAACATGCGCGCCGAACCAATCCGACGAGGTGATCCGCAATGTTCCTTCGAGCTGCTGCGCCTGTCCGGCGAGCCGCCGTTCGATCGCCAGCGCTTCCTCCTCCATGCGTTCGGCGTGGCCCAGTAGGGTGGTGCCGTCGTCGGTCAGCACGAAGCCCCCTCGTGTGCGCTGGAACAGCGGGTGTCCAACCGCTTCCTCGAGCTCGCGCAGGCGCCGGCCCATGGTGGGCTGTGTGAGCGCGAGAGTCCGCGCCGCGGCGACCAAGGTGCCTTCGCGGGCGATCGCGAGAAACAGGCGCAGGTCGCTCCATTCCATCCGGGATCGCATCTTGCGTGCTCCAGTTTCATGCAATTGTGCATGCACTTCATGCGAGTTTGTTGATTTTCATGCAGGTTTCGTTGCCATAGCCTTGCAACCTACGACGACACCCTTGTCGTCGACATCTCTCGCAGGCGCTTTCCGATGCACGTCTTCCCGACCATCCGACAGGTCGCCCCGCGACTTCTATTGGCCTACGCCGCCTTCTTCGCCGCCATGCAGTCGTTCCGGCTGCTACTGCTGCCGGCGATCCAGCACCTTTTCCACACCGGCGACGCGGCAACCAGCCTGGTGCGGCGCACCGGCATCTTCTGCTTCATCGTCCTGGGCTATTGGGCCTACGTCCGCGGCATCGAGAAGCGACCAGTCACCGAGCTACGCCTGAAGCCGCTCGCCATCGCCGCGGGGGGGCTTTCCGGTGCGCTCTTGATCGGGTTCGCGATGGCCCTGCTCTTCGCGGGCGGTGCATACGTGGCGACCGCTTGGCGCGGCCTGCAGTCGGGCTTGTGGGGCGTCGCCTGCGTGATCATCATCGCCGCGCTGATGGAGGAACTCGTCTACCGCGGCATCCTGTTCCGCATCCTCGAGACCGGCTGGGGCACGGTGCCCGCGCTGTGGGTGTCGTCGGGGATCTTCGCGCTTATGCACCTGGGCAACCTCGACGGCCACGACACCGTGCCGGTGGTGGTCACGACGATGGTCTCGTGCGTGCTGACCGGTGCGCTGTGGACAATGGTGTACGTGCACTCGCGCAACCTGTGGGTCTCGACCGCGAACCACGCCGCGTGGAACTTCACGATTCTGCTGTCCGGCCTGCCCCTGTCCGGCCTCGAGGACTGGCGCAAGATGGCGCCGCTCGCCGGCGAATACCGAGCCTCCGACTGGCTGACCGGCGGCTTCTTCGGCCCGGAGGACTCGCTGGTCACGCTCGTGCTGCTCTCGACGACCTTGGTGGTTCTATTCCGTTGGGCGCGGGCGAAGCAGCGGCTCGTCACGCCCTCGACACCGACCGCCGACGATTCCACGCCGCCTCCTGAAGCCGTCCAACATGGATAACGTCCCTCGCCACGCGCCATCGCCGCCGCCCTGACCGAACTGTGGTCGCCGCGCGTCATCGCCGAAGTCGACGAGCACTACGTCAAGGTCGCCCGCCCCCAGGGCACGCTCGGATGGCACAGCCACGAGCACGAGGACGAGTTGTTTCTGGTGGTGCAAGGCAGCCTGCGCATCGACCTGGAAGCGCGCTCGGTGACCTTGGCCGAAGGCGACTTGTTCGTCGTACCCAAGGGCGCGCTCCACAACCCGAGCGCTCCCGATGGATGCCTGGTGATGCTCATCGAGAACAAGTCCACGCGCCACACCGGCGATTTCGTCGGCAAATGGACGCGCTCGCTGGAGGAGCAACTGCGGCCAGTGCAATGCGGCGACAATCGCCAAGGCCGATGAGGGGGCGCCGCTTTTTGTGAGCGAACAACGCGGCGTGGCATTCCATTGAATGTTCTCTCCTGGCCGATTGCAGCCGCCCAAACGAGACCATATGGAATCGGGTTAATCGATATCGAACACATCCGGGCTGGTGCTCGGCGGCAGGCATCGCCTTCCGCGGCAGACATAGGAAACCCCGCCGGCTCGATGCACTTGGCTGCCGAGTGTCATGGGCAGAGGCGTTGATGTCGGTGGAATGCAATAGACGTCCGTGGATGTTGTGTCGATTCGGGAAAGCGCATCACGCCAGCGTTCCTGTTCTCTTTCATCCGCCCGCAGCACTACGTGCGCGCGCGGCCGCAGGAATTCGTCCAGCGCGAGCAGCAGGCTGCAGCAGCCTTCCGGGTATTGCGACAGCGTCGGCCATGCGGCGCGCAGCGTGCGTTCGGCGGCGTCGATGTAGCGCGTTTCGCCGAGCAGGTGGCCGAGTTTCAGCAGCGCGCGGGCGGCGGTGCCGTTGCCGGAGGGGAGCGCTTCGTCCATCCACGGTTTGGAGCGTTGCGGCAGTGCTTCGGCGTCGTGCGCGGTGAAGAAGAAGCCGCCGTTTTCATGGTCCTCGAAGCGATCGAGCAGGATGTCGGCTAGGGCGATCGCCCAGTCGAGGTCGCGGCGGTTCCAGCGCAGTTGCAGCATCGCCAGCAGCGCATCGAGCAGGAACGCGTGGTCGTCGAGGTAGGCCGGAAACTTCGTGGTGCCGCCGGAATGGCTGGCGAACAGGCGGCGGTCGCGCCACAGGTGCGCGTGCAGGAAATCGAGTGCGCGTTCGGCTTCGGCAAGTAGTGGACGCTCCGGGAGCGCGCGTGCGCTCCGCGCCACGCCGCCGATCATCAGCGCGTTCCAGGCGGTCAGGATCTTGTCGTCGAGCGCCGGGCGTGTGCGCCGGTTGCGCGCAGCGAGCAGCTTTTCGATCGCCTTGCCGAGATGGCGGCGAACGTCCGCGAGGGTGAGCGACAGGCGTGCGGCGATTTCGTCGAAGTCCGCGGCGACCACCAGGTGCCACGCTTCGTTTTCGAAGTTCGGCGAGAGATCGAGGCCGTAGCGCATCGCGACGACGGCGAATTCGTCGGCGTCGAGCAGCGCGTGGATTTCGTCACGCTGCCAGAGGTAGTAGCGACCTTCCTCGCCTTCCGAATCGGCATCGAGCGCGCTGTAGAAGCCGCCGCCGGGCGCGGTCATTTCGCGCGCCCCCCAGGTGGCGCAGGCTTCGGCGGGCCTGGCGAAGTCGGGCGCGTCGAGTACGACGGCCGCTTCGGCATACAGCGGCAGCAACTGCGCGTTGTCGTACAGCATCTTTTCGAAGTGCGGAATTTCCCAGCGCGCGTCGACGCAGTAGCGGAAGAAGCCGCCGCCGAGGTGATCGTCGAGTCCGCGCAGCGCCATGCGCTCCAGTGTCCGGTACGCCATCGCGTGCGGTGTCGGCATGGTCGCCTGCACGCCGCGCGAATGACGCAGCAGCAGTTCGATTTCGCTCGCGTGCGGGAACTTGGGGGCGCCGGTACGTCCGCCGTTCTCCTCGTCGAAGTGGGTAGCGATGCGTTCGAGCGCGATGCGGATCGGCGTGTCGTCGAGCGCCTGCGCGTGCGGGGCATCGCGGCCATGTTCGGCGAGGAAACCGGCCAACGCGTCGTTCTGCGCGCGCACTTCGGCGGGCTTCTCGTCGAACCAGCGGCGCACGCCCTGCAGCACCTGCGCGAAGGCCGGCATGTTGTAGCGTGGCGTCTTCGGGAAATAGGTGCCGGCGTAGAACGGCATGAGGTCGTCCGGCGTCAGGAACATCGTCAGCGGCCAGCCGCCGCCGCGGCGCGCGAGCGCCTGGTGCGCGAGCTGGTAGACCTTGTCGACGTCGGGGCGCTCTTCGCGGTCGACCTTGATGTTGACGTAGAGCGCGTTCATCAGCGCGGCGGTCGCCTCGTCCTCGAAGCTCTCGTGCGCCATCACGTGGCACCAGTGGCAGGCGGAATAGCCGATCGACAGCAGGATCGGCTTGCTCTCGCGACGCGCAGTGGCGAGCGCTTCGTCGCACCAGGGCCACCAGTCGACCGGGTTGCCGGCGTGCTGGCGCAGGTACGGACTGGTTTCGGTGGCGAGATGGTTGGGCATGGGGCAAGTCTACGCCGGGTTGTGACGCACCCGGCCACGCGCTACCGTGCGCGCCCCGAACGCGAGTGCACGACGTGAGCGAATCCATCGACTATCCGGCCCTGTACCTCAAGCGCGGCGAGGATGCGCGCCTGCGCGCGGGGCACCTGTGGGTGTTCTCGAACGAGGTCGACGTCGCGCGCTCGCCGCTGACCGCGTTCGAGCCGGGGGACGTCTGCGCGATCGTCGACCATCGCGGCAAGCCGCTCGGCGTCGGCTACGTGAATCCGAATTCGCTGATCGCGGCGCGCCTGGTTTCGCGCGGACTCGATCATGCGCTGGATCGCTCGTTGTTCGTGCATCGGCTCAACGTCGCGCTGGCGCTGCGCGAGCGCTTGTATGCGCAGCCGTACTACCGCCTCGTCTTCGGCGAGTCCGATGGCCTGCCGGGCCTCGTGCTCGATCGGTTCGGCGACGTCGTCGTCGGCCAGATCGCGACGGCCGGCATGGAACGCCTGAAGGACGACATCACCGCGGCGATCGTCAAGGTACTGAAGCCGCGCCAGCTCTGGTGGAAGAACGATGCCGGCGCGCGCGCGATGGAGCAGTTGCCGAGCTATGCCGATCTCGGTCATGGCGAATATGCCGACAAGAGCAGCGGCGGCGAAGTCGTCGCACGCGAAGGCGCGTTGACCTTCGGCATCGATCCGGTCGGCGGCCAGAAGACCGGCTGGTTCTACGACCAGCGCGAGAACCGCGAAGCGCTCGCGCGCTTCGTCAAGGGCAAGCGCGCTCTCGATATGTTCAGTTATCTCGGCGGCTGGGGATTGAGTGCGGCCGCGTTCGGCGCGAGCGAAGTCGTCTGCGTCGACGCCTCCGCGGCGGCGGTCGAGGGCATCGCGCGCAATGCGGAGCGCAACGGCTTGTCCGATCGCGTGACGGCCGTGCGCGCCGACGCGTTCGACCACCTGAAGGCGCTGCGCGAGGCGCGCGAGCACTTCGACGTGGTGATCCTCGACCCACCTGCCTTCATCAAGCGCAGGAAGGACTTCAAGGAAGGCAGCCTCGCCTATCGCCGCCTCAATGAGCTCGGCATGCAGGTGCTGGCAAAGGACGGCATCCTCGTCACCTGCTCGTGCTCGCACCACATGCCGCGCGCCGCATTGCTCGACGGCGTGCAGCAGGGCGCGCGCCACCTCGATCGCCAGGTGCAGATGCTGGTCGCATTGCAGCAGGCGCCGGATCATCCGGTGCATCCGGCGATTCCGGAGACGGATTACCTCAAGGGGTTTGTCTGTCGGGTGCTGCCGGCCTGAAGTGCGCGAAGGTCAAGGTTCGAAGCCACTTCGAAAGATCGGGTCGCCATCAATGTGGAAATCGATCCCATTGAGGATTTGGCCTGCTCCGACCGTAATTGGCGTAGGCATGACCGTGGCGGGATCTTGGTCGGATGCGGGGCACGGCTTTCCGTCGTAGAACGCGCAAACGGAGGAGCGGCCGAAATAGCCAACCGCTCTGACGTAGTAGGTGCCCGGGTACCAGGCACTGGACAGGTAGGTGCCGTCATCCCCGTCGTAAATGGGTTGCTCCCAGACGATATTGAGGTTGCTGTCGTAGACGTAGACATGTCCTTCCAGCGGCAGCGAGGTGGCTGCGTCGAAAATGCGCCCACCGATTGCCGCGCCTGGTTGCAAGGCAAAGTCGATATGCTCGATGACCGAGCCGCGCGGTGGGTTGAAAATCTGAGCTCCGTCACCGCAGTATTGCGCGCATGGAATGCCCGGGTACCTTTGGTCGATATACGGTTGTGTACCTCGCGTATAAATCCAGTATGAAGCATGGCCAGTACCCACGTACATGATGAAATCGCCATTCTGCGTTGATATCGCCGAAGGATGCCAGCTGCTGTCCGCGTGGATCTTCACCCCGCTCAATCCTTGGCCGGTAGTCGCGTCCGTGACCCGTCCCTTGAAGACCACCGCTGGATGCACGGTGAAGTCGATCGAGGTCAAGGACGAGCCCGACGCAATGACGAGCCGCGTTCCGTTGCTTGCCGGGGGGCACGCGCTGTTCTCGCAAACGATGCCGGGATATATCTGCATCGAGTCGACGAAAGGGCCGCCTCCATCGATGGATGCAGTGAGATAGAACGTCCCGTCGAGGAGGCCCTTGGCTTCGTAGTGTCCGTTTGCGTCGGTGCGCGCGACTGACGATCCGATATATGCGCCAGCTTCATCGGAATAAGTGAGCACGATTTGAGTATCGGCGAGAGGTGCGTCGAGATAGCCATCATGGATCGTGCCGCTGATGCCACCGCCTGAACTCAAGTCGAAGTTGACTTGGTCGCGTTGTTCTCCTTCACCCACGGTGACAAGGTCATGGGTTGGATCTTCGGTAGGCGAAGTTCGGTTGTGACCGTTGAAGCATTGCTCGATCGTGTTGGCGTCGAATCCACCGGCGCAAACGCGATACGGAACGTCGGGAGGAAGGCGGCTGATGACGTAATGGCCGTTTTCCTCCTGATAGGTGTTCAGTACACCCATCCAGCGTCCGTCGATATCCGAGTAGTAGGAGATTGACACGCCGATGTCGTTTGTTGGCGTTGCACCATCCACCTTGATGTGGCCCGTGATCTTGGCCGGTTGCAGGAGGGAGAAGTCGGCGACGAAATCCGTAGCGTCCCAGTAAAATGACTTATAGGCGCCGAGATAGCGCTCGTCATCGATATTCAACGAGCAGCGATAAGGGCAGGTGCCGCTCCAAGCGTACGTTCCATCGACCGCGGTGATAGTGGATGCGATTTCGTGTTCATTGTAGGGCGTCGTTTGCCCCCAGATGCCGATGCGTATCCCGCCTAACGCATTTCCGGTCAGATGTTCGATCACGCGGCCGGCGACTGCGACTGCAAGGGCATTCTGTGGGAGCAGGGCCGCTACTATCGCGAGGGGTATTGCCCAAGCCGACAGACGATATGCCGAATGGTGAAGTGCGCGCGCCAGCACGCGCGCCGAGGACGCGATTGCGCCTTGATCGTTGATCATGTGAAATCCCCATATCCGCAGTGAAGGTGTGGGCACTGACTGCGGGCTGCTCAGTGTCTGAGCGTCCCTGTGTACCGCACATTATCCCCGGGCGGGAGGTGGCCGGCAAACGATCCCGATCTGACAGGCATGTGGGCGGGAGCGGGCGAACCGGGCACAATTCGAAGACAACGCTCATCGATCTCCCTTCCGTGACTCACTACTTCGTCGACATCAACCCGATCGCCATCTCGCTCGGCCCGGTGCAGATCCACTGGTACGGCATCATGTACCTGCTCGGTTTCGGCATCGCGTGGTGGCTCGGCCAGCGCCGGCGCGCGGCGGGGCGGTTGCCGGTCACGCGCGACGAGTTCTCCGACTTGTGCTTCTACCTGATGCTCGGCGTGATCCTCGGCGGCCGCATCGGCTACATGGTCTTCTACGACACGCCCGAGCTGATCGCGCATCCGCTCAGTTTGATCCGCGTGTGGGAGGGCGGCATGTCGTTCCACGGCGGCCTGCTCGGCGTGCTGACCGCCGGCCTGATCTGGACGCGCCGGCACAAGCTCAACTTCTTCGACACGATCGACTTCGTCGCGCCGCTGGTGCCGATCGGACTCGGGCTCGGCCGCCTCGGCAATTTCATCGGCGGCGAGTTGTGGGGACGGCATACCGACGTGGCGTGGGGCATGATCTTCCCGCGCGCGCTGGAGTCGCTCGGCAAGACGAAGGACGAGCTGTACCGGATGTACCTCGCCGGCCAGTTGAACCACGAGGCGCGCCATCCCTCGCAGTTGTACGAGTTCGCGCTGGAAGGCGTCGTGCTGTTCGCGGTGCTGTGGTTCTACTCGCGCAAGCCGCGGCCGCGCTACGCGGTGTCGGGCCTGTTCGCGCTGCTGTACGGCATCTTCCGCTTCAGCGTCGAGTTCGTGCGCGAGCCGGACGTGCAGCTCGGCTTCCTCGCGCTGGACTGGGTCACGATGGGGCAGATCCTGTCGATCCCGCTGATCGTGGTCGGGCTGTTCCTGCTCTGGCTGTCGCGGACGGCGCCGACGCTGCGCCTGTACTCGGTCACGATGCCGGACAAGGACGCCGCTGCGCCGAAGGACACCCGCTGATGCGCCAGTACCTCGATCTGCTGCGCCACGTCCTCGAGCACGGCGCGGAGAAGTCCGATCGCACCGGCACCGGCACGCGCAGCGTGTTCGGTTGGCAGATGCGCTTCGACCTCGGCCAGGGATTTCCGCTGGTCACGACGAAGAAGCTGCACCTGAAGTCGATCGTGCACGAGTTGGTCTGGTTCCTGCGCGGCGAGACCAACATCCGCTACCTGAAGGAAAACGGCGTCTCGATCTGGGACGAGTGGGCCGACGAAAACGGCGAACTCGGACCGGTCTACGGCCGGCAATGGCGCTCGTGGGCGTGCCCGGACGGACGCACGATCGACCAGATCGCCTGGGTCGTCGACGAGATCCGGCGCAATCCGGATTCGCGCCGGCTGGTGGTCAGCGCGTGGAATGTCGCCGACCTTTCGAAGATGGCGCTGCAGCCGTGCCACACGATGTTCCAGTTCTACGTCGCCGACGGGAAGCTGTCGTGCCAGTTGTACCAGCGCTCCGGCGACATCTTCCTCGGCGTGCCGTTCAACATCGCCAGCTATGCGCTGCTGACGCGGATGGTCGCGCAAGTATGCGGACTCGCACCGGGTGATTTCGTGCACACGCTCGGCGATGCGCACCTGTACTCGAACCACTTCGAGCAGGCGCGCGAGCAGCTTGCGCGCGAGCCGCGCGCGTTGCCGAAACTCGTGCTCAACCCGGAAGTGCGCTCGATCTTCGATTTCCGTTACGAGGACGTCGTGATCGAAGGCTATGCGCCGCATCCGCCGATCAAGGCGCCGGTGGCGGTGTAGCGGCGCAGTCGCGCAGGCATTCGAAGTACGCGACCGCGTTCGCATAGTCGAGCGTCATGCGGAAGCGGGCGAGGGCGTTGCCGCCGAGCGCGCCTTCGACCGGCCGGTCGGTCATCGACGACATCATCCTGCGGAACGCTGCATCCGGGCGCTCGGTGAACCACACCGGACCGATCGCGCTGCCGGCGACGTCGACCTGCGGCACGCGGATCGCGCGGGCGATGAATCTCGGCGCGAACAGGTCGTCGGCCTGCTCGACGACGGTCCAGTCCGGGTGCGCGGCGTGCCAGCCGTCCAGCGTGCTTTTCGTGATGAAGCTGGTCGCGCGCGCGCCGTTCACCGGCACCGGTGTCGGCTGCGCGGCCAATGCCTGCTGCGTCGGCGATCCGGTGGCGCCGGTATCGAGCAGCAGGTCGATGGGCTTGCCGTCGATGCGCACGGTGATGCGCGGCATGTGGAATGCGGGGCTTTCGGCGCCTGCGGGCTTGAAGCCGAGCGGCGTGGAACGGGCACTCGATGCGGGCGTCCAGTTCGCGCTTTCGAGCGACAGGCGCCGTGCCGGATAGTCCCATGTCCAGACGCGGCCGGCGAACCAGTGCTGGCTCAGCAGCCCTTCGCCGAGGCTCTTGCCGGTCTTCTTGCAGTCGTGGACGAGGAAGCTCGCGTCGCCATCCTGGTTGGCCGGGATGCCGGCGGCGGGCGCGAACGGCGGCAATGTCGCTCGTCCCAGATCGTCGCCGAGCTCGGAGGCCAATTCCCCGTTCGGCGGCAGCGCCTCGACGCGAAGGCCCAGGCGCCGTGCGAGATTGCGGCAAAGCAGGTTCGCCCCGCCTCCGGTATCGGTGTACAGCCTCAGCGTCTCGCCCGCGGTCGTGGTCGGGGTGGCGAACACGCGATCCGCTTCGAAGCGGGACGGGATCGTCGCGGCATGCGCCGTGGCGATCGACAGGACCAGCGGAAGCGGCGCGTATCGCATTTCGGTATCCTTCGTTCCTTCGTCATGCCCTCGAGACTGCTGCGTGATGCCGTCGCAAGGCAGTGCGCAAGGTCAGGGTGCCTTTCCGCACATGCCGTCGTGGCGCCCCCGGACAGGCCGGTTTCGTTTCGGTCCCGGGGTTCGCGCGGCGCGCGTTTCCGCCGAGGCTGACACGATTCGTCGCGGCTGCGACAATCCGGCCATGCAGATCAGCCTCATCGCCGCGCTCGACCGCAACCACGCGATTGGCCGCGGCGGCGCGATGCCGTGGCATCTGCCGGACGACCTGAAGCGCTTCAAGATGCTGACGCTCGGCAAGCCGGTGCTGATGGGGCGCAAGACCGCGTTGGCGATCGGTCGTGCGTTGCCGGGACGCACGAACCTGGTGCTGACGCGCGGCGATCGCGCGCCGTTCGATGGACAGCGGGTCGTGCATTCGCTCGACGAAGCGATGGCGTTCGCGCGCGAGGCCGGGGAACTCGCGGTGGTCGGCGGCGGCGAGGTCTATGCCCTGGCGCTGCCGCGGGCGACGCATCTGCACCTGACATGGATCGACGCGGCAATCGACGGCGCGGATGCGTTCTTCCCGCGCTTCGATGCCGCGGACTGGCGGCGAACGGCGAGCGAAGCGCGGGGAGCCGACGCGCGGCACGCGTACGCGATGACGTTCACCGACTACGCGCGCCGTTGATCCCGCGCGGCTAGTCCTGCTCCTTGCCCGCCACCGGCTTGCGGTCGGACTTGATGCTGGCGAACTCCGGCTCCTCGCTGTCGATGCGCAGCGCGGTCAGCGATCCGCCCCAGACGCAGCCGGTGTCGATTGCGTGGATGCCGAGGCCGGCGAAGCGGCCGAGCGTGGACCAGTGGCCGCAGACGATGCGCAGCTCGCGCTTCACGTGGCCGGGAACTTCGTACCACGGGTAGAGGCCGGGGCGCTGCGTGCCGGGCGTGCCCTTGTCCGCGAACGAGATGCGGCCGCGCACGTCGCAGTAGCGCATGCGCGTGAACACGTTGATGCCGGCGCGCCAGCGGTCGATGCCGCGCAGTTTCGGCGTCCACAGGTCCGGCTTGTTGCCGAACATCTGCTTGAGCAGGCGGCGGTAGCCGTCGCTGCGCAGCTTGTCCTCGATCTCGCGCGCCTCGGCGACGGCTTGCTCGATCGTCCAGCGCGGGAACAGCCCGGCATGCACCATCGCGAAACCGAGCGAACGATCGACGTGCAGCAGGTTGCGCGTGCGCAGCCAGCCGAGCAGGTCGTCGCGGTCCGGGGCGAACAGCACCTCGCGCAGTTCCGGGTTCACGCGCGCCTGGTCTTCGCGCTTGCGTTCGGAAATCGCCAGCAGCGAGAGATCGTGGTTGCCGAGCGCGACGACCGCGCGTTCGCCGAGCGACTTGACCAGCCGCAGCACCTCCAGCGACTGGCCGCCGCGGTTGACGAGGTCGCCGCAGAACCACAGCGTGTCGCGGGCCGGATCGAAGCGGAGCTTGTCGATCAGGCGGGCAAGTTCGTCGTGGCAACCCTGGATGTCACCGATGGCCCAGGTCGCCATCAGTGCAGCGTCCTCGGCACCGACAGCACGAAGGCCGGGATGTGTGCGTCGAACTGCGTGCCGTCGTCGGCGATCATCTGGTAACTGCCGCGCATCGTGCCGAGCGAGGTCTCCAGCACGGCGCCCGAGGTGTATTCGTAGTCGTCGCCGGGGCGCACCCACGGCTGCTCGCCGACGACCCCGTCGCCGTGCACTTCGCGCACCTTGCCGTTGCCGTCCGTGATGACCCAGTGGCGCGACAACAGGCGCGCGCCGACCGTGCCGTGGTTGGCGATCGTGATCGTGTAGGCGAACGCGTACCGGTTGTCCGTCGGCGTCGACTGGTCGTCGAGGAACCGCGTGTCGACCGAGATCGTGATGTCGTAGGGCTTCTTGCCGCTCATGGCGTGATTTTCCGGGACGCGGGGCGCGGCGGCAAGCGCGGATCGCGATGTACCGACGCCCTTCCTTCGAGGAGAGATGCGGGTGGGTGCCGTTTCGCGCTCAGGATGCCGTCGCCACGCGTGCCAGCGCGACGAACTGCGCCGGCGTCAGCTGCTCGGCGCGCGCGCGCGGATCGACGCCGGCGGCATCGATCGATTCGACCGGCATCACGTCGCGCAACGCATTCGAAAGCGTCTTGCGGCGCTGGCCGAATGCGGCCTTGACCACGCGCGCGATCGTGTCCGCGTCGACCTGCGGGCGCTGCGCCGCCGGCAACGGCGTCAGTCGCACGACCGCCGAATCGACCTTCGGCGGCGGGCGGAACGCCGCCGGCGGCACGTCGAGCAGCGGCTCGACGCGGCAGGCGAGCTGCAGCATCACCGACAGGCGTCCGTAGACCTTGCCGCCCGGCGTCGCCGCCATGCGCTCGACGACTTCCTTCTGCAGCATGAAGTGCATGTCGCCGATCGCGTCGATGTGCTCGATGCAGTGGAACAGGATCGGCGAGGAAATGTTGTACGGCAGGTTGCCGACCACGCGCAGCGGCGCGCCCCGGGCGAGCGCGCCGAAGTCGACGCCGAGCACGTCGGTGTTGACGATCTCCAGTTCGCCGACGCCCTCCGCGGCGGCACGCAGGCGCGGGATCAGGTCGCGGTCGAGCTCGATCACCGTCATCCGGCCGAGCTCGCGCAGCAGCGGCAAGGTCAGCGCGCCGTCGCCGGGTCCGATCTCGACGACGCGATCGCCGGCTTTCGGCGCGATCGCCTGCACGATGCGGCGCAGGATCGAAGCGTCGTGCAGGAAATGCTGGCCGAAGCGTTTCTTGTGGATGTGGCGGTCGTCGTGCATCCGCCTATCGTAGCCGCCGGAACCGCGGATGGGGGATCGGTGATCCGGAACAGCGCTTTCGCGCGGAGCGGCGGCGCTTCGTTCTTCGTGGCCTCGAAGCCGGATCCCGGGTCAGATCATCCAGCGCGTCAGCCAGTACCCGCCGACGCTCAGCCAGCCGAACAGGACCAGCGCGAGCAGCAGCGGCTTCGGGCCGAGCGCGCGCAGGCGCGAGAAGCGGGTTTCGAGGCCGAGCGCGGCCATCGCGGTCGCCAGCAGCAAGGTGTCGAGGTCGAGCAGGTGCGCGCGCACCCCGGCCGGCAGCGCGATCGACGAATTCAGCGCGCACACGCCGACGAAGGCGAGCGCGAACCACGGGACGCTGATCGCGCCGCGCGCGCCGCCCTGGCGTGCCTGCCAGCCGCCGAGCAGGAACAGGAACGGCACCAGCAAGAGCACGCGGGTCAGCTTGACGATGACCGCGGTGTCGGTCGTCTCCGGGCCGATCGCGTTGCCGATCGCGACGACCTGCGCGACCTCGTGCACGGTCGCGCCGGTATAGATGCCGAAACTGCCCGGCGACAACGCGAGGTGCGCCTGCAGGAACGGATACAGGAAGATGTTCAGCGTACCGAACAGCACCACGCTGGCCACCGCGATCGCGACCTTGCCCGGTTCGGGCTTGAGCAGGCGTTCGGTCGCCAGCACCGCGGCGGCGCCGCAGATCGCGCTGCCGCAGGCGGTCAGCAGCGCGGTGTCGCGGTCGAGTCCGAGCCAGCGCCGTCCGATCCACAGGCCGAGGCCGAGCGTGCTGGCGACGATCACGCAGTCGAGCAGCAGCGCACCGGGGCCGATCGCGGCGATCTGCTGGAAGCTGATGCGCAGGCCGTACAGCACCACGCCGGCGCGCAGCAGCGTGCGTTGCGAATACGCGATGCCGGGGGCAAAGCCCGCCGGAACGCGCGAACCGGCCAGGTTGCCGACCAGCATGCCGAGCACGATCGCGAGGGTCAGCGCGGACAGTTGCAGGTGCGCGAACGCGGGCAGGGTCGCGAGCGCGAACCCGGCGAGGCCGAGCAGGAGGGCGAAGGCTAGGCCGGGGAGGCGAGCGGCGAACGTGGACATGACGATCGAGGCGAGAGAGGAGTGTCGCCATGTTCGGCCAGGCTCGGTGATAAAGATAATCGATAATAACAATATGGATTATCATTATTCCTGATGATAGCGATCAGCCCGCGCCAGCTCGAAGTGTTTGCCGCGATCGTCTCGGCCGGCAGCGTGCGCGCGGCAGCCGGGCAGCTGGGCCTGACCCAGCCGGCGGCGAGCATGGCGCTGGCCGAACTCGAGCGCCTGCTCGGCGCGCCGTTGTTCGACCGTCATCAGCAGCGCCTGCGTCTCAACGCGCACGGCCGCGATCTGCTGCCGCGTGCGAGGGAGATCGTCGAGCGCCTGCGCGAACTCGGGGCCGGCGCGACCGGCGCGGAACCCGGCGGATCGCTCGCGATCGGCGCCAGCAACACGATCGGCAACTACCTCGTCGGCGAGCTGCTCGGCGGTTTCGTCGCCGCGCATCCGCAGGTGAAGCTCAGCCTGCGTGTCGCCAACAGCGCCGAGATCCTCGCCGGCGTGCTCGACTTCAGCCTCGACGTCGGCTGCATCGAAGGGCCGCTGACGCATGCCGACGTCGAGCTGATCGACTGGCGCAAGGACGAACTCAAGGTCTGCGCGCGCGCGGACCACCCGCTCGCGATGCGCAAGTCCCTGCGCGTGGCGGACCTGGTCGGCCAACGCTGGATCCTGCGCGAATCCGGCTCCGCCACCCGCTCGATCTTCGAGGACGCCAGCCGCGACGTGCTCGGCCCGCTCGACGTCGCGCTCGAACTCGGCCAGAGCGAGGCGATCAAGCAGGCGGTGATCGCCGGGCTCGGCATCGCCTGCCTGCCGCAGGCGGCGATCACGGATGCCGTGGCGGCCGGTCGCCTGGTCGTGCTGCCTACGCCGTTCCTGCCGCTGACGCGCACGCTGGCGCTGGTGTTGCATCGCGCGCGCTGGCGCGGCGTGACCCTGGATGCGTTTTTGCGGGCCGTTCGCGCGAACGCGTGAATCGTCCGCGCGACGGCGCGGGTCACGCGCCGCGATGCGCGGCGAGTTCGAGTGCGAGCCGCGCGGCGGCGAACAGGCTGCCCGCATCCGCCTTGCCGCTGCCGGCGAGGTCGAGCGCGGTGCCGTGGTCGACCGAGGTGCGGATGTACGGCAGGCCGAGAGTGACGTTGACCGCGTGGCCGAAACCAGCGTGCTTGAGCACCGGCAGCCCTTGGTCGTGGTACATCGCGAGCACCGCGTCGTGGCGTTCGAGCTGGCTTGGCACGAATGCGGTATCGGCTGGAATCGGGCCTTGCACGTCGAAACCGGCGGCGCGCAATTCGGCGATCCCCGGGGCGATTCGGTCGATTTCCTCGCGTCCGAGATGGCCGCCTTCGCCGGCATGCGGGTTGAGTCCGAGCACGGCGATGCGCGGCGCGGCGATGCCGAAACGCGTGGTCAGGTCGTGCAGCAGGATGCGCGCCGTGCGCACGATGCCGGCGTGCGTGATCGCCGCCGGCACCGCGGCGAGCGGCAGGTGCGTCGTCGCCAGCGCGACGCGCAGGGCGCCGCTGCCGGTGCGGTTGCCGCGTGGCGCCGTCAGCATCATCACGACCTCGCGGTCGGCACGCTGCGCGAAGAACTCGGTGTGGCCGGTGAACGGGATGCCCGCGTCGTTGATGACGCTCTTGTGCAGCGGCGCGGTCACGATCGCGTCGAACTCCTTGCGACTGGCGCCGTCGGCGGCGCGAGCGAGCGTGGCGATCACGTATGCGGCGTTGCGCGGATCGAGCGTTCCCGGGATCGCCGGCGCATGCAGCGGCACCGCGGCGACGCGCAGCTCGCCGGGCCTGCGCTGCGCGACGGCGACGGCCGGGTCGTAGCTCGAGATGCGCAGCGCGACGCCTGCGACACGCGCGGCGGCTTCGAGCAGGGAAGGGTCGGCGATCGCGACGAGGTCGGCCGGGAAATCGCTCGCGGCGAGCCGCGCGATCAGCTCGGGGCCGATGCCCGCCGGCTCGCCCGCGGTCAACGCGAGGCGAGGCATAGCCGGGAAAGATGTGGTCGTCAACGCGGGGATTCCGCGGAGCGCGTGCGCGCCATGCGTCCGTGCGGACGCATGGCGCGGGCGATCAGGGAGCGGAAGCGCCGGTTTTCTGCCCGGCGTCGCCGCCCGGCAGGCGGATTTCGACGTAGGACTCGCTGCGCATCTGGCGCAGGAAGCTCTCGTACTCGTCGTCCGCCTTGCGCTGGAACAGGATGTTCTTGGCCTGGTCGCGCTGCATTTCGCCGGACTTGTCGGTGCTGCGCGTATCGACGAGCTGCATCACGTGCCAGCCGAGGTTGGTTCGGAACGGTTGCGAGACGTCGCCGACCTTCATGTCCTTGAGCACCGCCGCGACACCCGGGCCGTAGCCGTCGATCGGGAACCAGCCGAGGTCGCCGCCGAGGCGCGCGGTCGTCTCGTCCTGCGAAACCTCCTTGGCGACCTTCTCGAAATCCTCGCCGCCGGCGACGCGCTTGCGCGCGTTCTCGGCGATTTCGTGGGCCTGGTCGGCGGAGACGAGTTCCGACGTTTTGATGACGATGTGGCGCGCGTGGTACTCGGGCACGACCTCGGGCCCGGAGGAGTCGCGCTTGCCGAGCAGCTTGATGATGTGGAAACCGTTGGGGCCGCGCAGCGGTTCGGATACCTGGCCGTCCTGCAGCTTGTCGGCCGCGTCGAGCAGCGCCGGCGGCAGTTCGTCGCGGTTGCGCCAGCCGAGGTCGCCGCCCTGCAACGCGCTTTCGGCGTTCGAATAGCGGATCGCCGCGGCGGCGAAGTCCATGCCGCCGTCGATCTGCTTCTTCGCCTCGTCGGCCTTCGCGCGAACTTCGTCGATCTGATCCGGCGTGGCGCCGTCGGGCACGTTGATGACGATGTAGCCGAGGTGCACCTGCCCGCGGTTGAGGTTGCCGTTCTTGACCAGGCTGTCGATTTCCGCGTCGCTGATCTGCACGCGGCTCTGCGCCACGCGCTGGCGCAGGCGCTGCACCACCAGCTGGTCGCGCACGTTCTTGCGGAACAGGTTGTAGTCCAGGCCCTGTTGCTCGATCGCGCTGCGCAACTGGCTGACGTCGAACTTGTTCTGCTGCGCGATGCGGCCGAGCGCCTGGTCGATGTCGGCGTCGGACACCTTGACGCCGGTCGAGTCGGCTCGCGCGACCTGCAGCTTCTGCATGATCAGGCGGTCGAGCAGCTGGCGTTCGAGCACGTCGTGCGGCGGCAGTTGCTGCGGATTGTTCGCGAACTGCTTCGTGACCGTGGCGACCTGGCGGTCGAGTTCGCTCTGCAGCACCACGTCGTCGTCGACGACCGCGACGATGCCGTCGATCGGCGTGGCTGCCGTCGCTGCCTGCGCCGAGGCGTGTCGCGGCGTTGCGAACACCACCAGCGCGAGTACAAGGCCAATGAGAAGCTGTTTCATGGGGATTCCGGGAGATTTCGGTGCGCGGAGCACCTTGGACAGGGAGTTTTGCCATCGGTTCGGCCGCCGGCGCCACGGCGGACCGAGCGGATTGAACGTCGATTCAGCGACGCGCAAACCGCGGCAGACGGGAAGTCGCGGCCCGCAGCCTATTGATAGCCGAGGATACCACGGCGCAGGAAGGTGTCCGTTTTCTGGCCGACCGAGCCTACGCCCTTGAATTCGATCTCGAAATAGATCGCATTGTCGGACTCGCCCTCGACGTTGTGGATCCAGCGCCGCCCGAGCACGCGCCAGGTGACGCAACAGGTGTCGTGCTCGACGCCGAGGAAGCCCTCCAGCGTGCGGCCGCTGGTGCCGTTCGGGTCGTTCGGCACGGCGAGCGGATTGTTCAGCGCGTAGTTCTCGCGACCGATCAGGCGCCAGGTCGGCGACAGCGGGATCGCGGCGGACAGGTCGACCTGCTCGAGGAAGTCGCGCCGGTAGCGATACGACAGGTTGACGATGCCGTCGTCGCCGAAGCGGTTCTGTACGGACACGGTCGAAAGGTCGGTGCGGTGCGTGTTCGGGTTCCATTGCTGGTCGAGGACGAGGCGCCAGCGGTCGGACAGGTGCAGGTCGATCTCGCCCGCATAGGCCGAGCCGGAATAGGTCGTCGGCACCGGCAGGTAGGTCGGCGCCGGCCCCGGCACCTGCACGCGCTGGTCGTCGAAGTAGTGGATCTGGCCGAGGCTGGCCGAGATGCGCTCCTCGCCGGTGGCGTTCTCGAGGAAGCGCGTGGTCAGCGCCAGCGACAGGTTGTTCGCGTCCATCTGGCGGTCGGCGCCGACGAAGCGGTTGGTGCGGAACAGCTCGCCGAAGCTGAACGGGATTTCCTGCGTGTCGAAAAGCGGCAGGTCGGTCTGGTCGCGATACGGCACTCGCAGGTAGTAGGCGCGCGGCTCCAGGGTCTGCGTCCAGGATTCGTCGCCGAATTTCAGGCTGCGCTCGAACACCAGGCCGGTGTCGAGGCTGAAGATCGGCACGCCGCGGCTCGGGCTGGTGCGGTTCAGCAGCGGATTCTGCGAAGCGTCCAGATGCGATAGGTCGTAGGTGGTGTAGCGGTAGCCGATCTGCGGCCGGATGAAATACGCCGAGGTTTCGATCGGATAGGCCAGGTACGGGAACACGTCGAGGCGCTGGCCTTCCAGCGGTTGCACGCGCGTGCTCTGTCCGCCGCCGGCCGGTTGCCAGTACGCGCTCTTGCCGAAGGCGATGAACTCGGAATTCACGCCGGCCGTGAGGTCGCCGAGGAAGGATTTTTCGGCGTCGAACGTCGCGCGCGGCAGGCGCCGGTACGGCTCGAACTGCTTGCCGAGGGTCGGGTCGGTGATCTGGTTGCTGTCGCCGCCGAAGCTCGCGTTCCACCAGTCGCCGTGGCCGTAGACGTAGGCGCTGGACGGCAGGAAGCTGACCGCCGCGCTGTACAGGCCGCGGCCGAAATCCTCGAAATAGCGATCGTCGGAAACGCGGTTGATGTTGACCGACGCGGCCCAGTTGCCGCCGAACGAGGTGGTGTCCTTCCACTGGTACCACCAGCGGCTGCCCGGCAGTTGCTCCCCGTACTTGTTTTCCTCGTCCTTGACGCCGTTGTCGTGCGGGATGACCTCGAAATTGAACGAGCCGGCGCTGGCGTCCGTCAGGTAGCGGAACTCCGCGCCGAGCATGACGCCGCGGTCGCTCATCAGGCGCGGGAACAGCGTGGCGTCGTAGTTCGGCGCGAGGTTCAGGTAGTACGGCAGCGTCAGGTCGAAGCCGCGCCGGTTGCTGTAGCCGACGTTCGGGTACAGGAAGCCGCTGAGACGGCGGTCGTCGAGCGGGAAGCGCGCATAGGGAAGCCAGAACACCGGCACGTTGTGCACGCGGAACGTGACGTCGCGGCCGCGGCCGACGCCTTCGGCGCGGTCGAGATCCATCTCGCGCGCCTGGAACGCCCATTGCTGGTCGGACACGTCGCAGGTCGAGTAGGTCGCGCCGGTCATGCGCGCGTGGTCGACGTCGTCCATCATCGCGACCTGCGCCACGCCGTTGCCGCGCGAGCCGAGCAACTGGTAGCGGACGCCGTCGAGCGTGCAGCGGTCGAGGTCGTTGTTGCCCTTCGCGCGATCGGCCGACAGCAGCAGGCTGCGGTCCTGGTAGCGCACGTTGCCTTCGGCCGCGTAGTCGGTCGTCTCGGTGTCGTAGGTCAGCTTGTCCGCACGCAGCAGCAGGTCGAGCTGCTTGACCTCCACGTGGTCTTCCAGAACGTAATGCGTCTTGTCCGGACTGTGCACCTTCAGCGCACTGGCGTCGCGCGGCACGCTGTTGCGGTCGCCCGTCGTCGGCAGGTTCGGCACGTAGAAGTCGAGCAGGTCGTTCTTGCGGCACATCTCCCAACTGGCCGGCTTCTTCGGGCACTTGATCACGCCGACCGGGCAGGCCGGGGCGTCATCGGCGGCCTCGGCGGCGGCCGGCAGGGCGAGAAGGATGGCGAGCGCAAGGCAGCAGCGCGGTCTTGCGAGGGCGGGGATCGGCGGCACGGATTCGTTTCTTTGCGAAGCGAGGGCCGCTAGCTTGCCGAAACTGCCGACGCGCGGCAAACCCGCGTCGCTGAACGGCCCGCGCGTACGCTTCAGCCCGTCAGCGCCGCGACATGCGCGGCGCTGCATTCGGCGAGCGCGGCCAGGCTGTAGCCGCCTTCCAGGCTCGACACGACGCGGCCGCGCGCGTGGCGCTGTGCGATGTCGACCAGTCGTCGGGTGATCCAGGCGTAGTCGGCCGTTTCGAGCGCGAGTTCGGCCAGCGGATCGAGCCGATGCGCGTCGAAACCGGCCGATATCATCAGCAGTTGCGGCCGGAACGCCTCCAGTGCCGGCAGCAGGATGTCCGCGCAGGCGGCGCGGAACTCCGCGGAGCCGGCGCCGGCCGGCAGCGGCGCGTTGACGACGTTGCCCACGCCGACTTCGTCGCGCGCGCCGGTGCCCGGATACAGCGGCCACTGGTGCGTCGACGCATACAGCACGCGCGGATCGGCCCGGAAGATGTCCTGCGTGCCGTTGCCGTGGTGCACGTCGAAATCGACGATCGCGACGCGCTGCAGGCCATGCCGCGCGATCGCATGCGCGGCGCCGACCGCGACGTTGTTGAACAGGCAGAAGCCCATCGCCGCAAACGGCGTCGCGTGGTGGCCCGGCGGGCGCACCGCGCAGAACGCGCGCCGGTTCCAGCCGGTGATCGCGCCGTCGACCGCCGCGCAGACCGCGCCGGCCGCGCGCAATGCGGCCTCGGCAGAGCCCGGCGACATCGCGGTGTCGGCGTCGAGGCGGCGCAGGCCTTCGGCGGGCGCGTGGCCGAGGATGTCCTCGATGAAGTCGGCCCGATGCACGCGGGCGAGCTGATCGCGCGTCGCGCGCGGCGCGTCGATGCGGTCGAGCAGGGCAAAGCGCGGATCGTCCAATGCGTCGAGCACCGCGGCGAGGCGCGAAGGCGATTCCGGATGCTGCGGACCGGGATCGTGTTCGAGGCAGGCCCGATGCGTATACAGCGCGATGTTCATGCCGCGCCCCTCTTCGATGATGCGGGCACGTCAGGACGGCGCGGCATCGGCCGGGGTCATTCCGCGGCGGGGCGCTTGCGTCGCTCGTGCTGCCACAGCACTTCGCCGTGGCCGGATGCGCGCGCGAGCACGCGCGCCAGCACGAACAACAGGTCCGACAGCCGATTGAGGTAGCGCACCGCTTCCGCGCGTACCGTGTCGTGGCGCGCCAGCGTCACCGCCTCGCGCTCCGCGCGGCGGCAGATCGTGCGCGCCAGGTGGCAATGCGCTGCGGCCATGCTGCCGCCGGGCAGGATGAAATCCTTGAGCGGCGGCAGGTCTTCGTTGAACGCGTCCAGCGTCTGTTCGAGACGGTCGATGTCGGCCGCGTGCACCATCGCCATGCCGGGAATGCACAGCTCGCCACCGAGATCGAACAGGTCGTGCTGGGCCTGGGTCAGCACTTCCGCCACGCGCTGCGGCAGTTCGCAGGCCAGCACGACGCCGATCGCGCTGTTCAGCTCGTCGACGGTGCCGTAGGCCGCCACACGCGCCGAATCCTTGGCCACGCGCGTGCCGTCGCCGAGTCCGGTCGTGCCGTCGTCGCCGGTGCGCGTGTAGATTTTCGAAAGGCGGTTACCCACGACGGCACGACCTCGGGGGCAGGGATGCGCCGGCGTCCGCGCGCGACCACGCGCGCGCAGGAAGCGCGATCACCGTCATTGGGCCACGATCGCCGTCGTCGCCGGTGCGCGCATGGATTTTCGAAAGGCGGTTACCCATGCGATCCAGCCTCCCCCTCCAAGGGAAGGGATCAACGATGCGCGCCGGAACGCGCGCCGTCCGCGGACAGCGTTTCCGCCGCCAGGGTCGTCGCGACATGCAGCGCAGCGGCTATGCCGACGTACATCAATGTCGTGCGCAGGTACGGCAGGTACCAGTCGCCGAGGTTCTGCATCCAGCCGCCGAGACTGCGCGCCGGCACGCTGTCGCTGATCCAGTAGAAACTGCCGTTCGAGAGCAGATAGCAGACGCTGGCCGCGACGATCGCGCTGCCGGCGAGGCGGGCGAGTTCGCGCGGTTGCAGGCCGGCATAACCGCCGCGCAGCCACGAGCCGCCGAACCACAGCGCGCCGTAGCTCGGCAACAGGAACCAATAGGCCGGCGACACGCAGTAGTGGCTCCAGAAGTTCATGCCCTGGCTGGTGATGACGAAGAAGTCGGTCAGCACCGCGAGCGCCATCAAGGCCGGGAATGCCCACTTCGCCGCACCGCGCAGATAAAAGCCGGCGACGAAGAACACCGCCCACGATGCATCCGGCAATGCGGCGAAATGATTGACGCGGGTCGCGAGCATGACCAGCGCGAGAATCAGGAAGATGCCTGCGCGCAGGGGTGTCGAAAGCGGGGACTGGGCGTTCTGCATGGGTCGGGTCCGATGGAGCGAATGCTTAGTCTAGCCGAACCGCGCCGGACCGCGCGTATCGCCGCACGGGGCTGCCGCGTCGCGAAGGCCGCGGCTATCATCGCCGCGTGAACGAACCTTGCGATGTCCTCATCATCGGTGGCGGCCTGGTCGGCGCGAGCCTGGCGATCGCGCTCGACGGCGCCGGCTTGCGCGTCGCGCTGGTCGAAGCGGTGCCGCCGCGCGTCGACCTGCAGCCGAGCTACGACGAGCGCAACCTCGCGCTCGCGCGCACCAGCGTGAATGCGCTCGACGCCCTCGGCGTGCTCGATGCCGCCGTACCGGCGACGCCGATCCGCAGCATCCACGTCAGCCGCCGCGGCGATTTCGGCGCGGTGCGCATGGACGCGGCCGAACTCGGCCTGCCGCCATTCGGCGCCGTGCTGCCCGCGCGCGAACTCGGCAATGCGTTGCTGCGCCGCCTCGATCGCTGCGCCGGGCTGGTCCGCATCGCCCCGGCGCAGGCGGTCGCGATCGAGTCCGGCGCGGACACCGTCGAAGTGACGCTGCGCAACGGCGATGCGACGCGCCATGTGCGCACGCGTCTGCTGGTCGGCGCCGACGGTACCGCTTCGTTCGTGCGCGGCACATGCGGCATCGACGCGATCCGCCACGATTACGCGCAGTCCGCGTTCGTCACCACCTTGACCGTCGACAAGCCGCTCGACGGCACCGCATTCGAGCGCTTCACCGATTCCGGCCCGGTCGCGCTGCTGCCGCTCGGCGAGCGCCGCGCCGGACTCGTGCTCACGATGCCGGCCGCCGAGGCGGAGCACGTCGCGTCGCTCGACGATGCGGCGTTCATCGCGCTCGTGCACGAACGCTTCGGCTGGCGTGCAGGGCGCTTCTCGCGTCCGGGCCGGCGCAAGCCGTATCCGCTTGCGCGCCTGCTCGCCGCGCGCACGACCGCGCCGCGCACGGTGCTGGTCGGCAACGCCGCGCAGACCGTGCATCCGATCGGCGCGCAGGGTTTCAACCTCGGTCTGCGCGATGCGCTGACTCTCGCCGACCTGCTGCGCGAGGCGGTCGCCGCATCCGCCGACCCCGGAGCCGACACCCTGCTCGCGCGGTACGTCGAATTGCGCGCGTCCGATCGCGCCGCGACGACCTCGTTCAGCGACGACCTGGTGCGTCTGATGGGCAACGACTTCCTGCCGTTGCGCCTGGCGCGCTCGCTCGGTTTCCATGCGCTCGACCGCATCGCGCCGCTCAAGCGCCGTTTCGCGCTGCGCGGAATGGGCTTCCGCGGCAACGTGCCCGGCCTCGGGTTGCCGCGATGAGCCGGCGCGGCGAAGTCGACGCGATCGTCGTCGGCGCCGGTGCGGTCGGCGGCGCGCTGGCGCTGGCGCTGGCGCGCGACGGCTTCGAGGTCGCGCTGGTCGAGGCGCGCGAACCGACGCCTTGGCGCGCGGAGGACGACGTCGATCTTCGCGTCGTCGCGTTGGCGCCGGACGCGCGCGACCTGCTCGACGACCTCGGCGTGTGGCCGTCGATCGCCGGTGCGCGCCTCGGGCCCTATCGGCACATGCACGTGTGGGACGCGCTCGCGCCCGGCGAGCTGCATTTCGATGCCGCCGAACGCGGCGCCGCCGCGCTCGGCTGGATCGTCGAGAACAAGCTGGTGCAGCATGCGCTGTGGCAGGCATTGGCGGCCGAGCCATCGGTTCGAGTGCTTTGCCCGGTGTCCGTGAACGACGTCGAGAACGCCGCGGACGGCGTGGCCGCGACGCTCGCCGACGGCACGCGCCTGCGCTCGAGAATGCTGGTCGCCGCGGAAGGCGCCGAATCGGGGGTGCGCGCGCGGCTCGGCATTGCGTTCGACGGCCGCGACTACGGCCAGCGCGCGGTCGTCGCGCACGTCGCGACCGAGCGCCCGCACGAAGGAACGGCCTGGCAGCGTTTCCAGCCGGGCGGCCCGCTCGCGTTCCTTCCGCTCGCCGATGGCCGTTGCTCGGTCGTCTGGTCGTTGCCGGAATCCGAGGCCGCGCGCGTGCTGACGCTGGACGATGCCGCGTTTCGCGCCGAGCTCGGCTGCGCGTTCGATTTCCGCCTCGGCGCAATCACCGCGACCACGCCGCGCGCGGCGTTCCCGTTGCGCCTGCGCCTCGCCGACCGTTATGTGTCCGGTCGCTGCGTGCTGGCAGGCGATGCCGCGCACGTCGTGCATCCGCTGGCCGGTCAGGGCATGAACCTCGGATTCCGCGACGCCGGCTGCCTGCGCCGGATCGTGCGCGATGCGCGCGCTCGCGGCGGCGATATCGGCGCCGCGCACGTGCTGCGGCGCTACGAGCGCGAGCGGCGCAGCGAATCCACCCTGGCGGCACGCGGACTCGACGCGATCGAGCGCGTGTTCGGCAGCACATGGCCGTCGTTGGCCGCCGCTCGCGGCGCCGGCCTCGCTGTCACGAACGCGTTCGCGCCACTGCGCCACCTGCTGGCCGATGCCGCGGCCGGTCGCCGCTGACCAGCGCAGCGTGATTTGACGCATCTCCATCCAAAACAGTACTATTTCAGTCCTGTTTAGCCGCTTCGCGTCCCGCGAACCTCGCCGCCATGCTCCGTGTCAGCAAACTCACCGACTACGCCACCGTCGTGATGACCTGCCTCGTCACCGGCGGCGACGACGTGCTCAGCGCACAGGTGTTGGCCGAGCGCGCGCGGCTGGAAGCGCCGACCGTCAGCAAGCTGCTCAAGCAACTCGCGCAGGCCGGCTTGGTCGTGTCGACGCGGGGCATCAATGGCGGCTACCGGCTCGCACGGGCGCCGGAGCGCATCACGATCGCCGATGTCGTGACCGCGATGGAGGGTCCGATCGGCATGACCGAATGCAGCGCCCATGCCGGCGCATGCGACCACGAGTCCCACTGCGGCGTGCGAGTGAACTGGCAGCGCATCAACCAGGCGATCGCGGGCGCGCTCGAAAGCGTGACCCTGGCCGACATGGTCAAGCCGCCACCGAAACGCGGCGCTGCGATCCCGCTGCGCGTCGCGACCGCATGAATTCCCTTCCAGGCAAGCCGATGGCGACCCAGACCGAAATCGACAGCGAATCGCGCGAACGCGTCCATGCCCCCGTCGCTCCCGGCAACGAGGCGGTCGAGGCCGCCTTGAATCGCCGCTACGAGGCGGGTTTCGTCACCGACATCGAGAGCGAAAGCCTGCCGCCGGGCCTCGACGAGGATGTCGTGCGCGCGATCTCGGCGCGCAAGAACGAGCCGGAATGGATGACCGAATGGCGCCTCAAGGCGTATCGCCATTGGCTGACGATGACGCCGCCGCACTGGGCCAAGCTCGACATCGATCCGATCGACTTCCAGGCGATCAGCTATTTCTCGCAGCCGAAGAACCGGCCGAAGTCGCTCGACGAGGTCGACCCGAAACTGCTCGAGACCTACGACAAGCTCGGCGTGCCGCTGCACGAGCGCGCGCGCCTCGCCGGCGTCGCCGTCGACGCGGTGTTCGATTCGGTGTCGGTCGGCACCACGTTCCGCAAGGAGCTGGCCGCGGCCGGCGTGATCTTCTGCTCGATCAGCGAGGCGGTGCGCGAGCATCCCGACTTGGTGCGCCAATACCTCGGCAGCGTCGTGCCGACCGGCGACAACTATTTCGCCGCGCTGAACTCGGCGGTGTTCTCTGACGGCTCGTTCGTGTTCGTGCCCAAGGGCGTGCGCTGCCCGATGGAGCTGTCGACGTACTTCCGCATCAACGCGCGCGACACCGGCCAGTTCGAGCGCACCTTGCTGATCGCCGAGGAAGGCGCGAGCGTGTCCTACCTCGAAGGCTGCACCGCGCCGATGCGCGACGAGAACCAGCTGCACGCGGCGGTCGTCGAGCTGGTCGCGCTCGACGACGCCAGCATCAAGTACTCGACCGTGCAGAACTGGTATCCGGGCGACGAGAACGGCGTCGGCGGCATCTACAACTTCGTGACCAAGCGCGGCGACTGCCGCGGCGCGCGCTCGAAGATCTCGTGGACACAGGTCGAGACGGGTTCGGCGATCACCTGGAAGTATCCGAGCTGCGTGCTGCGCGGCGACGATTCGGTCGGCGAGTTCAACTCGGTCGCGCTGACGCACCATCGCCAGCAGGCCGACACCGGCACCAAGATGATCCACATCGGCCGCAACACGAAGTCGAAGATCGTCTCCAAGGGCATCAGCGCCGGGCGCGGGCAGAACACCTATCGCGGCCTCGTGAAGGTCGAGAAGAGCGCCGAAGGCGCGCGCAACCACACGCAGTGCGATTCGCTGCTGATCGGCAAGAAGTGCGGCGCGCACACGTTCCCGTACATCGAGGTGAAGAACCCGGGCGCGATCGTCGAGCACGAGGCGACGACCTCGAAGATCTCCGACGACCAGCTGTTCTATTGCCGCTCGCGCGGCATCGCCGAGGAGGACGCGGTCTCGATGATCGTCGACGGCTTCTGCAAGCAGGTGTTCAAGGAGTTGCCGATGGAGTTCGCGGTCGAGGCGAAGAAGCTGCTGGAGGTTTCGCTGGAAGGAGCGGTGGGGTGAGCGCGCGCGTCGAGCGAACGATCCGTGTGGTCGGCGATCGCGAGACCGCAGTGAAGCGCGTTGCGTATTGGCGCACGCGCAGCGCCGAGGACCGCCTTGCGGAGACATTGCTTCTGCATCGCGAAGGAAACGACCTGTTCCGCGGCGGCAATCCCGCATTCGCCTACGTCATCGAGATGCGCGATGTCGACGATCGGCAATGACTGGCAGGATTTCATCCGCGCGCTTGCCGGTCGTGGCGTCGAGTACATGATCGTCGGTGGCGTGGCCGTCGGCGCGCATGGACATGTGCGCTACACCAAGGATATGGATGTCTGGTTTCGTGGGACGGAGGAAAATGCGAAACGACTCATTGCGGCCCTGCACGATTTCGGATTCGCGACCGTGAGGGTGTCGCCGTCGGAGTTCTGCAAGCCGCGAGCGATGTTGGTGATCGGCGCGGAACCGAACCAGATCGAATTGATCAATTTTTCCGACGGCGTCGATTTCGACGAGTGCTTCGCGCGACGCATCGACATTCCGCTCGGTGGAGTCGCGGCATCCGTGATCGGCCTAGACGACCTGCGGGCGACCAAGCGCGCCGTGGGAAGGTTGCAGGACCTGGCGGATATAGAAAACCTGGACGATGGATCGAGTGGAAATTCCGATGCTGAAGATTGAAAACCTCCACGTCCGCGTCGCGGGCAAGGAAATCCTCAAGGGCCTTTCGCTCGAGGTGAAGGCGGGCGAAGTGCACGCGATCATGGGGCCGAACGGCGCGGGCAAGTCCACGCTCGGCAACGTGCTGGCCGGGCGCGATGGCTACGAGATCACGCAGGGCTCGGTCGTCTACGACGGCAAGAACCTGCTCGAACTCGAGCCGGAGGAGCGCGCCGCCGCCGGCGTGTTCCTCGCGTTCCAGTACCCGGTCGAGATTCCCGGCGTCAACAACACGTATTTCCTGCGCGCGGCCCTGAACGCGCAGCGCAAGCATCGCGGCGAGCCGGAACTCGATTCCATGCAGTTCCTCAAGCGCGTGCGCGAGAAGCTCGCCGTGCTGCACCTGAAGGACGAGCTGCTGCACCGCGCGGTCAACGAAGGGTTCTCCGGCGGCGAGAAGAAGCGCAACGAGATCTTCCAGATGGCGCTGCTCGAGCCGAAGCTCGCGATCCTCGACGAGACCGATTCCGGCCTCGACATCGACGCGCTGAAGATGGTCGCCGACGGCGTCAAAGCGATGCGCGATCCGAAACGCGCGTTCGTCGTCGTCACGCATTACCAGCGCCTGCTCGACTACATCGTGCCGGACGTCGTGCACGTGCTCGCCGACGGCCGCATCGTCGAGACCGGCGACAAGACGCTTGCGCACGCGTTGGAAGAACACGGCTACGCCTGGGTCGCCGGTCGCCACGTGCCGCAGCAGAACCACGCCGGGGCCGCCTGAAATGGCCAGTGCGCTGCTCGATTCGCTGTTGGCGGGGCACGCCGCCGACGTGCCCGCCGTACGCCGCGACGCGGCCGCCACGCTGCGTCGCGACGGCCTCCCCGGCGCGCGCGACGAATCCTGGAAATACACCAGCCTGCGCGCACTCGAGCAGCGTCGGTACGTCGACGGCGACCGCGAGGCGAATGCCCGCGCGATCGACGCGGCGACGCTCGCGCTGCCCGGCATCGGCGGACCGCGCCTGGTGTTCGTCAACGGCGTCTTTCGCGCCGACCTGTCGGACCGGCGGGCGTTGGCCGGCATCGATGTGATCGTCCTCGCCGAGCGCCCCGATGTCCTCGCATCGATGCTGGATGCCGCATCCGCGACGGACGCCGGTGCCTTCGAACGCATGAACGTAGCCCTGGTGTCCGACGGGGCCGTGCTGCGCGTGGCCCCCGGTGCACGCGTCGCCGAACCGCTGCACCTGGTCTTCGCCGGCGCAGCGGCCGAAGCCGAGTTCGCCTGGCAGGCGCGCCTGCGCGTGGAACTCGGCGAAGGCGCCGCGCTGCAACTGGTCGAGCATCATCTCGGCGCCGGGGCGCATCTCGGCAACCTTGTCGCCGACTACGCGCTGGCCGCGCATGCGCGCCTGGATCTCGTGCAGGTGCAGGACGCCGGCGAAACGGCGACCCTGATCCGGCGCAGCGCGTTCCGGCTCGATCGGGACGCGCTGCTTTCCGCGCACGCGCTGGAGGTCGGCGCGCAGACGACGCGCCACGATTTCCGCGTGGAACTGGCCGGGCGCGGTGCGCGCCTGCGGTCGCGCGGGGTGTTCGCGCTGCGTGGCCGCCAGCACTCGGACACGCACCTGGACGTGCGCCACGAGGCGCGCGACACCGCCTGCGACATCGTCTGGCGCGGCGTCGCCGACCAGCGTTCGCGCGGCGTCTTCCACGGCGCGATCGTGATCGCCGAAGGTGCCGACGGCGCCGACGCGCAACTGGCCAACAAGAACCTGCTGCTGTCCACGCAGGCGGAGATCGATACGCAGCCGGTGCTGGAAATCTACGCGGACGAGGTCAAGGCCGCGCACGGCGCGACCGTCGGCCAGCTCGACGAGCGCGCGCTGTTCTACCTGCGTTCGCGCGGCCTGCCGCTCGACACGGCGCGGCGCATGCTGGTGTCCGCGTTCTGCAGCGCCGTGCTGGACGGCATCGCGCCGGCCACGCTGCGCGAACACCTGGACGCGCGCCTCGCCGCGCGCTTGCCGCTGACGACGGACGCCTGACATGACCGCGCCTGCACCCACGACCCCCGCGCCGTTCGACGTCGAGCGCATCCGCGCCGATTTCCCGCTGTTGTCGCGCACGGTGCACGACAAGCCGCTGGTCTATTTCGACAACGCGAACACCGCGCAGAAGCCGCGCGCGGTGATCGAGGCGGTCGACGAGTTCTATCGCCGGCACAACGCGAACGTCTCGCGTGCGGTGCACCAGCTCGGCGAGGAAGCGACCACCGCCTACGAGGGAGCGCGCGACAAGCTCGCGCGCTTCCTCAACGCGCCGTCGCGCGACGAGATCGTGCTGACCAGTGGCACCACGCAGGCGATCAACCTCGTCGCATACAGCTGGGCGATGCCGCGCCTCGGCCCCGGCGACGAGATCCTCGTCACGACAATGGAGCACCACGCGAACATCGTGCCGTGGCAGCTCGTGTGCGAGCGCACCGGAGCCAGGCTCAAGGTTGCGCCGATCAGCGAGCGCGGCGAATTGATCGTCGACGCGTTCGTCGATGCGCTCACGCCGAGCGTGAAGCTCGCCGCGGTCGCCCACGTCTCGAACGTGCTCGGCACGATCAACCCGATCGCCGAGCTCGCGCGCGCGACGCGCAGGCGCGGCATTCCGCTGCTGGTCGACGGTTCGCAGGCGGCGCCGCACATGCCGGTCGACCTGCGTGCGCTCGGCTGCGATTTCTACGCCCTGACCGGGCACAAGCTGTTCGGCCCGACCGGCACCGGCGCGCTGTGGGCGCGCAAGGAGATCCTGCGCGAGATGCCGCCGTTCTTCGGCGGCGGCGAGATGATCCGCGAGGTGAGCTTCGAGAAGACCACCTTCGCCGACCCGCCGCACCGCTTCGAGGCCGGTACGCCGAACATCGCCGGCTTCGTCGGCCTCGGAGCGGCGATCGACTACGTCGAGGCGCTCGGGCGCGAGCGCATCGCCGCGCACGAGCAGGCGCTGCTGGCCTATGCGACCGACGCGCTGGAATCGGTGCGCGGCCTGCGCCTGATCGGTACCGCCGCGCGCAAGGCCGCGGTGATTTCGTTCCTCGTCGACGGCGCGCATGCGCACGATCTCGCGACCCTGCTCGACCACGAGGGCATCGCGGTGCGCTCGGGCCATCATTGCGCGCATCCGCTGATGCGGTTCTACGGCGTGCCGGCGACCGTGCGCGCGTCGCTGTCGATCTACAACACGCGCGCCGAAGTCGACCGCTTCGTCGCGGCGATCGACAAGGTGCGCCGCCTGCTCGCCTGAAACGGCAACGGCGCAATGTCCGACACGGCGCTCTACCAGCAGGTCGTCCTCGACCACTACCGCGCGCCGCGCAACCGCGGCAGCCTGCCGTCGTGCACGCACGCGGCCGACGGGGCCAATCCGTTGTGCGGCGATTCGCTGCGCATCGAGCTGCGCTGCGTCGACGAGCGGATCGCGGAGCTGCGGTTCTCGGGCGACGCCTGCGCCGTGGCCACGGCCACCGCATCGATGCTCGGCGAGCGGGTCGCCGGCCTCGCGCGCGAGGAGATCGCCGCATTGGCGGAACGCTTCGAGCGCGCGATCGGCGAAGGCATCGACGATGCCGCGCTGGGCGCGCTCAATGCCCTGTGCGCGTTGAAGCAGTACCCGTCACGGCGCAAATGCGCCTTGCTACCATGGGCCACCTTGCGTGCCGCGCTCGATGGGGCGGCGCGCGCGACCACCGAGCCGGAATCCGCATGAACGCCACTGCCGCACCGCCCCGTTTCGCTTTCCGCGCCGCGCAGCCGGCCGACGTCGACGCCATCGTCGCGCTGGTCCAGTCGGCGTATCGCGGCGACAGCAGCCGGCAGGGCTGGACCACCGAGGCGGACATGCTCGACGGGCAGCGCACCGATGCGGAAGGCGTCGCCGCGCTGATTGGCAAGCCGGGCAATCGCGTGCTGCTGGCGGAAGTCGAAGGCGAGCTGCTGGCCTGCGCGCACGTCGAGCGGCAGGGAGGAGCCGCGTACTTCGGCATGTTCTCGGTGCGGCCGCAGCAGCAGGGCGGCGGCGTCGGCCGCGCGACGCTGGCCGAAGCCGAGCGCATCGCGCGCGAGGAATGGGCGTGTGGCGAGATGCAGATGACGGTGATCTCGATCCGCGACGAATTGATCGCGTGGTACGAGCGGCGCGGTTACCGGCGCACCGGCCGGTACACGCCGTTCCCGTATGGCGACGAGCGATTCGGCGTCCCGAAGCGCGACGATCTGCGCTTCGAACTGCTGGTGAAGCCGTTGTGAGGGGGCCCCGCGCATGAACGACTGGGTTTGCGTTTGCGCGACGTCCGAGCTGCTGCCCGGCGAATACCGCAGCGTCTACGACGGCGACACGCCGATCGCGGTGTTCAACATCGACGGCGAGTTCTACGCGATCGAGGATGTCTGCACGCACGACGGCGGCGAACTGGCCGGCGGCATCGTCGAAGGCCACGAGGTCGAATGCCCGCGCCACGGCGCGCGCTTCGACGTCCGTACCGGCGAGGCGCTGTGCGCGCCCGCCTACGAGCCGACCGCGAAGTTTCCGGTGAAGGTCGAGGGCGGCGTCGTCTACACGCGCGACGATCGCTGAACCTCGCCCGGCGGCAGCGCGTGGAAGCGCAAGGCCACGCGCAGGCCGAGCGCGTCGCGCCCACGGTCGAAGACCACGGCCGCGGCGTGGCGATCGGCGATGCGCTTGACGATCGCGAGCCCGAGGCCGGAGCCTTCGCGCCGGCTGCCCGGCGGCCGGAAGAAGCGCTCGCCCAGTCGCGGCCACCATTCCTCGGCGACGCCGGGGCCGGAGTCTTCGACCGCCAGCGCGACCGTGCCCGCTTCCTGCGCGATCGCCACGGTGACGGTGCCGTGTTCGCCGGCGTAGTTCAGCGCGTTGTCGATCAGGTTGACCAGCGCCTCGCGCAGCATGACCGCATCGCCGGCGACGAGCGCGCCGTGGGTCGGGCCCTCGTAACCGAGGTCGATGCGCGCGGCGAGCGCGTCCGGCACGCGCTCGCCGACGTAGTCGCGCGCGATGCGCGCGAGGTCGACCGTGCAGGCCGGCGCGTCGTCCTCGTTCGAGGTCTGCGCGCGCGCGAGCGCGAGCAGCTGGCCGGCCGCGCGTCCGGCGCCGGCGGACAGGCGCTCGACGTGGACCAGCGCGTCGCGCACGCTCTCCGGGCGCGGATCGGCGAGCGCGCGCTCGGCCTGCAGGCGCAGTCCGGCGAGCGGCGTGCGCAACTGGTGCGCGGCGTCGGCGATGAAGCGTTCCTGCAGCTCGAGCAGGTCGCGCAGGCGCGCGAACAGCGCGTCGATCGTCTGCGTCAACGGGCGGATTTCCACCGGCACCTCGTTGTCGTCCAGCGCGGAAAGGTCGCGCGCGCGGCGCGCCGCGATCTGCGCGGTCAGCGGGTCGAGCAGGCGCAGGCCGCGGCTGACGCCGACCCACACCAGCACCAGCACGAACGCGATCAGCACCAGCACGATCGGCAAGGTGCCGATGAGGATCTCGCGCGCGAGCGCGTGCCGTTCGCGCAGGGTTTCGGCGACCGAGATGACGATCGCGTCGCCGGATTCCTCGTCGGCGATCGCGATCGAGGCGACGCGCAGCTTGCGCCCGCCGAGCGTGATCGAATCCAGTCGCGGCGTCGTGCCGACCGTGGGCGCGGGTGTCGGCAGGGGCAGGTCGAGATTCGAGGCGAGCACGCCGTGGCGCAAGCTGCGCACGGCGTAGTAGCTCGGATCGCTGGAGTCGTATTCCATCAGGATGCGCACCTGCGGGCTCAGCTCCTGGTGGCCCGAGTCGCTGCGGATCATGCGTTCCAGCGCGCGCGCGCTGTCGAGCAGGGAGCGGTCGTAGTTGATGTTGGCGTAGTGCAGCGCGAGCACGTAGATCAGCACGCCGCTGCCGAGCCAGGCCAGCGCCATCGGCGCGGCGAGGATGGTCAGCAGGCGACGGCGCAGGCTGGGCGGGTCAGCGCGCATGCGCGGGATGCGGCATGGCCGGGCGATCAGGCATCGCCGGTCTCCAGCAGGTAGCCGAGGCCGCGCACGGTGCGGATGCGCACGCCGCTGCCTTCGAGCTTGCGGCGCAGGCGATAGACGGCGATGTCGAGGCCGTTGTCGGTCAAGGTGGTGTCCCAGCTGCATAGCGCGTCGATCAGCTGCTCGCGGCTCATCACGCGATCGCGCCGCGCGGCGAGCGCTTCGAGCAGGCCGAATTCGCGCGGAGTCAGCTCGAGCGGCGTGTCGTCGAGGTGCGCGCGGCGGCGCGGCAGGTCGATGCGCAGGCGCGCGAGCTGCATTTCCGGCACGCCCTGGGTCGTGCGCCGGCGCAGCAGCGCGCGCACGCGGGCCTCGAACTCGCGCAGCGCGAAGGGCTTCACGAGATAGTCGTCGGCGCCGAGGTCGAGCGCGCGCACGCGCTCCTCCAGCTCCTCGCGCGCGGTGGCGACCAGTACCGGCACCGCGTCGGCGCGCGTGCGCAGGCGCCGCAGCAGTTCGATGCCGTCGACGTCGGGCAGGCCGAGGTCGAGCACGATCAGGTCGTAGGGATGGTCGCGCAGCGCCGTGTCGGCCTGGCGTCCGCTCGCGAGGCGATCGACCGCGTGTCCGGCATTGGTCAGGGCCGCGCCGATCGCATCGGCGATGGCGGCGTCGTCTTCGATGACGAGAATGCGCATGCCTTCATTCTATCGGGCCGTGGGCATCCGGCGCGCGAACAATCCTTTACACGCGCGGACCGTCCATTTCGCCGCGATGCCGTGACGCCGGCCCGGCGAGCTGGTATTCTATTTGCGATTGATTCTCATTTTTATCACAGTTGCGCGACCTGTCGCGGACGCGAAGGATCGCGGCGCCGCGAGGCTTGGAGCATTGATGAACGAAGCGGTGCGCGGCGCTCGGACGACCGACCCGAAACGGCGCGCCTGGTGGCTGAAGACGCTGCATCAATGGCACTGGATCAGCGCGGCCGTCAGCCTGGCCGCGATCGTGATGTTCAGCGCGACGGGACTCACGCTCAACCACGCCGGCCAGATCGAGGCGAAGCCCGCTGTCGTCACGCGGTCGGCCACGGTTCCGCAGGCATTGCTTGCGTCGGTCGCCGCCGAACCCACGCGCAAGGGCCGTGCGCCGATGCCGCCGGCGTTGGCGGACTGGTTGCGCGAACAATGGCGCATCGACGCGGCCGGAAAGGACGCGGAATGGTCGGACGGCGAAATCTACCTGTCGTTGCCGCGTCCGGGCGGCGACGCCTGGGTCAGCATCGACTCGGGCAGCGGGGAGGCGACGTGGGAAGTCACCGATCGCGGCTGGGTCGCGTGGTTCAACGACCTGCACAAGGGCCGCAACGCCGGTGCGTTGTGGGGTTGGTTCATCGATCTGTTCGCGGTCGCCTGCCTGCTGTTTTCGCTGACCGGCCTGCTGTTGCTCTGGCTGCACGGGCGGCAGCGCCCGATGACCTGGCCGATGGTCGGGTTGGGCCTGCTGCTACCGCTGCTGATCGCACTGCTTTTCATCCATTGACGAGGGTTTCGCATGCGTCGCCACGCTTTTGCTCTTGCCGCCGCGCTCGCGGCGCCTTCGGCCTTCGCCGCCAGCGCGCAGCTGACTTTGGAACTGCCGAAGCTGGAGGTTTCCGAATACCACCGCCCGTATGTCGCGGTGTGGATCGAGCGCGAGGATCGCAGCGTCGCCGCGAACCTCGCGGTCTGGTACCAGAACAAGGACGGCAAGGACGCCAAGTCCGGCAAGGCCGAGCCGGGTTCGAAGTGGCTGTCGGACCTGCGCCAGTGGTGGCGCCGCAGCGGCCGCGAGCAGACCTTGCCGATCGATGGCGTCAGCGGCGCGACGCGCCCGGCCGGGCAGCACCAGCTCAAGTTCGAAGGCGACAAGGCGCCGCTGTCGACCCTGGCGCCGGGCAGCTACAAGCTCGTCGTCGAAGTCGCGCGCGAAGTCGGCGGACACGAGCTGGTCAGCGTGCCGTTCGCATGGCCGCCGGCATCGCCGCAACACCTGTCTGCCCAGGGCGAGCACGAAATCGGCGCGGTCCGCCTCGATCTCGATCCCTGATCCGCCCGCTTCGCATCCGCATTGCCGAACCCGCCTGCCATCCACGGAGAATCCGATGAACAACCTGCTGAAATGGACCGCCGCGGCGGCCTTCGCCTGCCTGCCGCTCGCCGCGTCCGCGCACAAGATGTTCCTGGTGCCGTCGACGACCGTGTTGTCCGATGGCGACGATGCATGGGTCACGTTCGACGCGGCCGTGTCGAACGACCTGTTCTATTTCAACCACCACGCGATCGCGCTCGACGGGCTCGCGATCACCGGGCCGGACGGCGCGCCGGTCGCGGCGGAGAACCCGCACACCGGCAAGTGGCGCAGCGAGTTCGACCTGCACTTGACCAAGCCGGGCACGTATCGCGTCTCGATCGCCAATGAAGGCCTGTTCGCGAGCTATGTCGACGCGAAGGGCGAGAAGAAGCGCTGGCGCGGCAGCGTCGACAAGCTGGGCGAGATCCCGGCCGATGCGAAGGACGTGCAGGTTTCCGAATCGCAGGGCAGCGTCAATGCGTTCGTCACGCTCGGCAAGCCGAACGACACCGCGCTGAAGCCGGCCAACAAGGGCCTCGAACTCGTGCCGGTCACCGCGCCGAACGACCTGTTCGCCGGCGAGGCGGCGAAGTTCCGTTTCCTGATCGACGGCAAGCCGGCGAAGGACCTGAAGGTCAGCGTGATTCCCGGCGGCACGCGCTATCGCGACCAGTTGAACGAGATCGCGGTCACCACCGACGCGAACGGCGAATTCGCGGTCACCTGGCCGACGGCGGGCCTGTACTGGCTCAACGCGTCGCTCGACAAGCAGAAGCCAACCGTGGCGAAGGCGAAGGAGCGTCGCCTGAACTACGTCGCCACGCTCGAGGTGTTGCCGCAGTAGTCGCGGCACGCCGATCCCGCCGGCGCGGACCCTGCGGACGCCGGACGACGAAGTCGTCGGGCGGGCCGTCCGCGGGCCTTCGCCACGTCGCATGCGCGCCATTTCCCGCCTTCGATCGTGCAAGCGCATCGCGACACGCGCCTGCACCTTGATAGCCTGCGTCCTGCTCGCCGCCTGCGCGCGCGCGCCGGACCTCGTCACCTTGCGCGGGCCGACCATGGGCACGACCTGGACGGTCAAGCTCGTCGTGCCCGAAGGCACGGATCGGGAAACGTTGCGCGCGGGCATCCAGGCCGAGGTCGACCGCGTCGTCGCGCAGATGAGCACGTACGAGACCGGATCCGACCTCAGTCGCTTCAATCGCGCCCCGGCCGGCACGTGGCAGGTATTGCCGCCGGAATTCTTCGACGTGCTCGCGTACGCGCTGGCGCTGGCGAAGGACACCGGCGGCGCATACGACCCGACGGTCGGCCCGTTGGTGGACCTGTGGGGTTTCGGTCCGGGGCCGCACCGGCACGAAGTGCCGGCGGACGCCGACGTCGCCGCCGCGCGCGCGCGGGTCGGCTGGGATCGCATCGAACTCGATCCGGCGCAGCGGCGCGCGCGCCAGCCCGGCGGCGTGCAGGTGGATCTTTCATCGGTCGCCAAGGGCTTCGGCACCGACCAGGTCGCACGCTTTCTCGAACGCAGCGGCGTGGGGAATTACCTCGTCGACATCAGCGGCGAGTTGCGCGCGCACGGGAAGCGGCCGGACGGCGGCGACTGGCAGGTCGGCATCGAGAAGCCCGGCGCCGCGGTCGGCGCGGTTGTCGCGGCGAGCGAGGTCGAACGCGTCGTCGCCTTGCGCGAGCAGTCGATCGCGACCTCGGGCGACTATCGCCATTTCTTCGAGGACGGCGGCAGGTTCTATTCGCACCACATCGATCCGCGCACGGGGCGGCCGGTCGAGCATCGCATCGCCTCGGTCACGACGGTCGCGCGCGATTGCATGCACGCCGATTCGATCGGCACCGCGATGATGGTGCTCGGGCCGGAGCGGGGCATGGAGTACGCGCGCCGCCACGATCTCGCCGTGTTGATGATCGTGCACGATGGCGAGCGCTTCGAGGAGCGCGCATCGCCGGCGTTCGCCGCGTTGCCGGGTGCGCAATGACGGATTCGGCGAAGCGCAGCGGGCGCGCGGATGCTGGCACGCTCGGGCAGGTCGCCGCGCTGTCCGCGCTGCTCGCGCTCGCCGCGTGGCTGGGGTCGCTGCACGACTGGCCGGCATGGGCGCCGCCGTCCCTCGTGCGTGGCGCGTGGGCATGCGCGCTCGTCGTCGCATACGCGGGCCTGTGCACGTGGACGTATCGGCGCATTCGCATCACGGCCGGCCAAGGTGGCGGTCCGGCGCGACGAGACGCGGTCTGGATCGTGCATGCGAGCCAGACCGGTTTCGCCGAAAATCTGGCCGCGCAGACCGCGGCGTCGCTGCGCGCAGCCGGCGTGCCGGTGCGGCTCGAACCACTCGGTCGCGTCGACGCGGCCGGGCTCGCGCGGACACGCCGCGTGTTGTTCGTCGCCAGCACGACCGGCGAGGGCGACGCGCCGGATTCGGCGATCGGCTTCCTGCGCGCGTTCGAGCAGATGCCCGATCTCGCCGGCGTTCAGTACGGCCTGCTCGCGCTCGGTGACAGCAGCTATGCAAATTTCTGCGCGTTCGGCCGCCGCCTCGATGCGTGGCTGCGGCACGCCGGCGCGACGCCGCTGTTCGATGCGGTCGAAGTCGACGACGGCGACGACGGCGCGTTGCGGCATTGGCAGCACCATGTCGGCCTGCTCGCCGGTCGCACCGACCTGCCGGACTGGACGCCACCGCGCTACGAACATTGGCGCTTGCGCGCTCGCCGCGAAACCAATCCCGGCAGCGTCGGCGGCGCCTGCTTCCACATCGAGCTCGAACCCGAGGGCGCATTGCCGCAATGGCGCGCCGGCGATCTCGTCGAGATCGGCCCGCGCCATGCGCGGGCCGCGGTCGAACGCGTGCTGGCGGCGCTCGGATTCGATGGCGCCGCGCACGTCCGCAAGGACGGCGAGGAATGCGAGTTGCGCGACCTGCTAGCGCGCAGCGCGTGGCCCGATGCGGACGCCGCCGCCGATGCGACGCCGCAGGCGCTGGCCGATCGGCTGCGCGCGCTGCCGCACCGCGAATACTCGATCGCGTCGATACCGGCCGATCGCGCGATCCACCTGCTCGTGCGTCGCCTGCAGCAGGCGGACGGATCGCCGGGCCTCGGTTCCGGCTGGTTGACCGAGCATGCGCGCATCGGCGACGCGATCGCGTTGCGCGTGCGCACGAACGCGAATTTCCACGCGCCGGCCGACGATCGCCCGCTGATCCTGATCGGCAACGGCAGCGGCATTGCCGGCCTGCGTGCGCTGTTGAAGGAGCGCGTCGCTGCGAATCGCCGGCGCAACTGGCTGCTGTTCGGGGAGCGCAACGCAGCCTGCGACTTCCACTATCGAGGCGACATCGAGCGCTGGTCCGCGCAAGGTTTCATCGAGCGCGTCGACCTCGCGTTCTCGCGCGATCAGGCCGAGCGCGTCCATGTGCAGGATCGTCTCGCGGCGGTCGCGCCGTTGTTGCGCGAATGGGTCGGGAGCGGCGCGGCGATCCACGTCTGCGGCAGCCTCGAAGGCATGGCTCCGGGTGTCCATGCGGTGTTGCTCGACGTGCTCGGGGCCGCGCAGGTCGAGCGCCTGCAAGTCGAAGGGCGCTATCGGCGCGACGTGTATTGAGGTGCCGCGGATCGAGCGGGCCTTCGCGCGGAAAGGCGCATGGCGGCTTCGGAAGCGTGCGGCGATGACGGCTTGCGAGGCGCCGCAGGCGCAAGCCGTCATGCCCCCGTGTTCGCGGTGTCCTCGGCGACGCGCGACGAACAGCGCTCGGGGATGCGCAGACGGCGTGGAGTGACCGTTGCGATGTGGAGGTCCGCGAGGATCGCCCTTCGATGCCTCGAGGCGAACGAAAGTCGCCTGGCTTTCATTATTGCGAATAGTTCTCATTAACTGTAGCATTTCCGGCTGCTTCCGCTGCTGCCCTGTTGCGGCCGCGTCGTAGTCCGGCGCGCTGCCTGGGAGACGTCGCGTCGCTCGGCGGAGCTTCCCGCATATTCATTGAGCCAAGGATCCGCAACCATGTCGTCCACCCCGTTCATCACGTCCAGCCAGGCAACGCCGAAGCGTCTGCTAGCCACTGCAATCGGCACAGCTTTCGTTTCCGTCGCGACGCCCGTTCTGGCGGAGGCGCCGGCGGACGCGGCGCCGGATTCATCCAGCCCCGACGCGGGGCAGGTCAACCAGCTCGACAGCGTCAAGGTCGAAGGCCAGTACCAGCAGCAGCCGGCGTCGCCGAAGTTCACCGCGCCGCTGCTCGACACGCCGCGCGCGGTCACCGTGGTGCCGGAGACGCTGATCAGCGACATGGGCGCGGTCGACCTCGTCGACGCGTTGCGCGTGGTGCCGGGCATCACGTTCGGCGCGGGCGAGGGCGGCAACCCGCAGGGCGACCGCCCGTACCTGCGTGGTTTCGACGCGCAGAACTCGGTGTTCGTCGACGGCGTGCGCGACGTCGGCGCGCAGTCGCGCGAGACGTTCGACATCCAGCAGATCGAAGTGGTGAAGGGGCCGGACTCGGTCTACAGCGGCCGCTCCAACGGCGGCGGCAGCATCAATCTCGTCAGCAAGAACCCGATGGTCGGCAACTTCACCAACGTCGGCGTGGACCTCGGCACCGCCGACTACAAGCGCGCGACGGTCGACAGCAACGTCATGATCGGCGACGACTCCGCGCTGCGCATCAACCTGATGGGCCACGATGCCGGCGTCGCCGGTCGCGACGAAGTCCATTCGCGCCGTTTCGGTTTCGCGCCGTCGTTCACTTTCGGGCTGAATTCGCCGACGTCGGTGACGCTGGGCTTCTACCACCTCAACACCGACGACATGCCGGACCCGGGTATTCCCTACCTCTACGGCGCCAACAACACCCCGGCCGGCGTCCGCGTCGTCGAGCCGACCAGCGGCGGCAACCGCGATGCGTTCTATGGCCTGGTCGATCGCGATTTCCGCAAGACCGAAACCGACATCGGTACCGTGCAATTGCGCCACGAGTTCGACAACGGATTCACGTTCCGCAACACCACGCGCTACGGCCGCTCGCGCCAGGACTACATCCTGACCCAGCCGGACGACAGCCAGGGCAACGTCGCCCACGGCGAGGTCTGGCGTCGCGCCAACACGCGCGCCGGCAACACGGTGACGGCGATCAACCAGAGCGACCTGTCCGGCGCGTTCAACGTCGGCTCGTTCAAGAACGACTTCAACGCCGGCCTCGAACTTGCCAACGAGAAATCCACGCGCGATTCCTACGTGGTGCCGAACCTCAGCGCGGCGGTCGCCTGCGGCCAGCTCGGTCCGGGCGCGCCGTCGTACTGGAACTGCACCAGCCTGTCCGATCCGAATCCGAACGATCCGTGGATTCCGGGCACGATCGTCAACGGCGTCTTCGTGCCGGGCGCGATCACGCGCGCGAACAAGCCGATCCGCACGAACTCGAACACGCAGGCGCTGTACGCGCTCGACACGATCCATCTGACCGAGCAGTGGCTGGTCAACCTCGGTGCGCGCTACGATCGCTTCTCGACCGAAGCGCCGTTGACGTACTGCCCTGATCAGCCGGGCCTCACCTGTCCGCGCGGCTACACCGGCCCGAGCATCACCGAAAACCACCGCTCCACCACGAACGTGTGGAGCTGGCAGGCCGGCGTGGTGTGGAAGCCGGTCGAGCAGGGCAGCGTGTACTTCTCGTATGCGACTTCGGCGACGCCGCCCGGCAGCTTCGTCGGCGAGGGCAGCGATACCAACCCGATCAGCATGCAGGACCTCGATCCCGAGAAGAGCCGCAACCTCGAACTCGGCGTGAAGTGGAACGTGTTCGGCGACCGCCTCTCGCTCAGCGCCGACGTGTTCGATACCGAGAAGACCAACGCGCGCCAGCTCGACGCCGACGGCAGCTACGCGAACATCGGCAAGACCCGCGTGCGCGGCGTCGAGCTGTCCGCCTCGGGCAACATCACCGACACGTGGAACGTGTTCGCCGGCTATGCCTTCATGAAGAGCAAGCTGGTCGACGGCGGCTACGCGAACGGCCAGCCGAATCCGCTCAACGGCACGCCGCTGGCGAACACGCCGAAGAACAGTTTCAGCCTGTGGTCGACATGGCAAGCGACGCCGGCCTTCAGCTTCGGCGGCGGCGCGTTCTTCGTCGACGACGTGGCCGGCGCCTATCGCGTCAGCTCGTGGGACCACCTGATCACCGAGGTCGGCGTGCCCTCGTACTGGCGCTTCGACGCGATGGCGAACTGGAAGGTCAACGATCGCTTCAACCTGCGCCTGAACCTGCAGAACCTGACCGACAAGACGTACTACACGAAAGCGTACCCGACCCACTTCGCGAGCGAAGCGGCCGGCCGCGCGGCGATCCTGTCGGCGAGCTACAGGTTCTGATGTCCGTGGCGCTTCGGCGCCCACGCCGAAACGGGAAGCGCCGGGGCGCCGGGCTTCCCATGCCGAAGGAACCGACATGCTGCTGCATGTGCAAAACGTGCTCGATGCGAGCCAGGTCGCCCATTGCCGCGCGCGCCTCGACGAGGCGGCGTGGGCGGATGGCCGCATCACCGCGGGCTACCAGTCCGCACAGGCGAAGCACAACCGGCAGGTGCCTGAAACCGATCCGGTCGCGCGCGAGCTCGGCGCGCTGATCCTCGACGCGCTCGGCCATCATCCGACGTTTTTCGCCGGCGCGTTGCCGCGGCGCATCTACCCGCCGCTGTTCAATTGCTACGAAGGCGGCGAGTCGTTCGGATCGCACGTCGACAACGCGATCCGCTACGACCGCCTGACGACGCCGGCCGAGCCGGTGCGCACGGACCTGTCCGCGACCTTGTTCCTGAGCGAACCGGACAGCTACGACGGCGGCGAACTCGTCATCGAGGACACCTTCGGCACGCACGGCGTGAGGCTGCCGGCCGGCGATCTCGTGTTGTATCCAGGGTCGAGCCTGCACGAGGTGCGCCCGGTCACGCGCGGCGCACGCGTGGCCGCGTTCTTCTGGATCCAGAGCTTCGTGCGATCGGACGCGCAGCGACGCGTGCTGTTCGATCTCGATGTGACGATCCAATCCCTGGCGGCGAAGCTGCCGGGCGCGGCCGAGCTCGTGCGCCTGACCGGCGTGTACCACAACCTCCTGCGCGAATGGTCCGATGTCTGAAGCGCGGACCGGCGTCGCGTTCGATCGCACCGGCTTCGCCGAGCACGTGCGCGACGATCCGGCGGGCGCGCTCGCCGCGCTGCGCGTCGCGGCCAGGAACGGCGACGTCGAAGCGCAGGCGCTGCACGCGCAGGCGCATTGCGAAGGCCGCGGCGTGCCGCGCGACATGGCCGAAGGCCTGTACTGGTACACGCTCGCCGCGAACAGCGGCCACATCCACGCGATGAACATGGTCGGCCGCTGCCACGAACTCGGCCAGGGTACGCCGGCCAACGCCGAGCTGGCCGCGGCGTGGTATCGCAAGGCCGCCGCATGGGGCCTGGACTGGGGCATGTACAACCTGGCGAACCTGCTCGCGACCGGGCGTGGCGTGCGCGAGAACCGTGCCGAGGCGTTCGCGCTGTATCGACAAGCCGCCGTGCTCGGCCACGCGAAGTCGATGAACCTGGTCGGGCGCCACTACGAGGAAGGCTGGGAGGTCGCTCCCGATCCGGCCGCCGCTGCCGACTGGTATCGCCGATCGGCCGAAGCCGGCGACTTCCGCGGGCAGATCAGCCATGCGGCCGTGCTGACGCAGAAAGGCGACATCGACGGCGCCGCGCAGTGGTTGCGATGTGCGGCCGAGACGGCGCGGCCGGACCTCCTGTGCCGTGTCGCCGACGACCTCGAGGATTCGCCGCACGAGTCGCTGCGCGAGGTGGCCGCGCACCTGCGCGAACGCGCGCGGGGATCGGCCCGGGTCGAACCGCCGCAGCCGGGTGGTTGAGCGACGCGCCTGCCGATCCGCCGTCGCGCGCTGCCATGGCGGGATGCCGCGCGTGGCGGCATCCGGGTCTTGCGCGCGACTACCGTTCGAGCCGGCGTCCGCGCGCCGCGGCGATCCCGGCGAGCAGGATCATCAGCGCCATCGCGCCCCATGCGGACAGGGTCGGTGCGGCGACTGCCGCCGGTGTCCCGTCCGGCGCCGGGGCAGGATCGTCCACGATCGGCGCGTCGGGTGGTTCGCCGGCGCGATGGTTGATGTGGAAATACGTGACCAGCGGCGGCCAGCCGATGACGTCGTTCGGCGTGCCGTCGCCCCAATCATAGGCACCTGCGACGACGTCGATCACGCCGCCGACTTGATAGGGCGGCGCGACCGCGACGCCTTGCGCGTCCGTCGTGGCCTTCACCAGGTCGTTTGGCCCAACTCCGACGAAGGCGCCCCTGGCGCATGCGGGCGGCGGGTTCTCCGGCACTCCGATCGGGCAATTCGGATAGAACCACACGATGATGCCGGGCAACGGCGTTCCTCGCCGGTCGGCCACGCGAACCGTGAAACGATCCGCGAGGGTGGTGCCGGGGGCGCCCTGGAACGCGTCGGCACCGACGATCGAAATCGAATAGTTCGGGTTGATTTCGTCCGCGCGCGCGAACGCCGTCGGGAACGCGAGTACGAACAGCAGCAGAAACGCCGATGCGATCGAACTGTGCATGGCACAACTCCCCGGTTGTCCAATCGAGCGTCGCAACCACCGACGAGCCGTCGGCGGCAGATCGTCCGCGAGCGTACTCCTGCGAAACCATTCGTACAACATCGGGCATGCGGGCCGCGCCGGAAACGGCATGTGCGGTCGTGGCCGACCGCGACGGGAAATGTCCCGAGCGGCGCCATCGCGGACTCCACGGCGAAACTCCTCGGAGCTTGCCCATGCGCCTGTCAATGCCGCCGTGCGCGAGGTCGGCCGTCGTTCCAGGCGCAGGGCGCGGCCCTGGACGGTGGCTAGCCGGTGGCCGCGACCGCGCGACACGCCAACGTGAACGGTCCCGGGCCCGACCTTATCTTCCGCAAGGCTTCGATTGAACCGCGCGGCGCCCGCTCAGGCGCCGGCCGGGGCGAACTTGACCAGTACCAGCTCGCCGCCGCCGTCGAGCACCACGCGCTCGCGGTCCGCGCCGCGGAAATCCGCATGCAGCGAGTCGCCCGTGCCGAGCAGGAGTTCGCCGTCCGCGCTGCGCGCGCTGGCGTGGCCGGCGAGCACGTGCACGAACCATTCGGTGCCATGCTCGGCGAAGATCAGCATCGAACCGACCAGCGGCCGCGCGACGACCTCGGCCTGCACCGCGTCGCGGCGCGCCATCACGTTGAAGTCGCGCGTCGGGCCGGCGAGCAGGCGGCAGCCGACTTCCGACTCGCCCGCGAAATGCACGCGCTCGAAGCGCTGGCGCAAACGTCGCGGCGGGGCGCCGTCGATGTCGAGTTCGATGCCGCTGCCGTCGAGCAGGAGAAGGTCGCGCTCGATGCCGGGGAATGCCGAGAACGGGCCGTCGCCCTCGATCTCGGCGATGCTGACGCGCCAGCGGAAGTCGAGGCCGCCATCGGTGCTGCGCGCGAGTTCGGTGGTCCAGCCGCCGTCGTTCTTCCAGCGTTCGCGGCGCGTCTCTCGGGCCGGTATCAGGCGCATCGCCACTCCGTTCGGTCGATCAATCGTCGATGTCGGGCGGATGATAGATGTAGACGAGGGTGGAACTGCCTAGGAAATCGATCGTGGTCGCCTGGCGGCCGCCGAGGCGGCGTGCGACGCGCTCCGACGCGCTGTTCTCGACGCGGATCAGGCTGACGGCGCGCAGCGCCTTCAATTGGTTGAACGCGAAGTCGAGCGCGGCGCGTCCGGCTTCGGTGGCGTAGCCGTGGCGGCGCTGTTCGGGCAGCAGCATCCAGCCGAGTTCGAGGTCGGGCCAGCCTTCGGGATTGTGCAGCCCGACGCGGCCGACGAATTCGCCGGTTTCCTTCAGCTCCACCGCCCACATGCCGTAGCCGCGCAGCGCCCAGTGGCCGAGCAGCATCGCCATCGAACGCCACGCGTTCATGCGATCGAGCGGTTCGCCGTCGCCGACGAAGCGCGTGCTGCTGGCATCGGCGAGCATCGAGGCGTAGGCCTCGAAATGACGGTCGCCGAACGCGGTCAGCCGCAGCCGTTCGGTCTCCAGTTGGGGAATTTCGATCATCGGCGCGAATCAGGCGATCAGTGCGGCGAGTGCGCGCGTGGACGCGCGCAGGCTCTCGATCCAGGTGAAGCCGACGATGGGTTCGCCGCTTGCCGAATCGCGGAAGTCCTCTTCCTGTCCGGGTGCGAGCAGGTGTCGATAGTCGACCGTGATTTCCGTGCCGGCGGCGAGGTCGCCGGCGGCGAACACGAAGCCGAGATGCCAGAGCCCGCTCGGCCGGAAGGCGTGATTGATGTAGCACTCGTCCGGCCATTCCGGCGTGACGGTGTAGCGATCCTCGAACCAGCGCACGGTGGCGGGCAGCAGCTCGGCGGCGTCGGGTCGGGCGAGGATCTCGTCGAAATCGTGCACGCGCGGGATGTCGTCCGGTGCGGTGATGACGCGCCCACGCGCAACCGGCTCGTCGAGGAACAAGCCTTGTCCAGCGCCCGCGATCTGCGACGGGCCGATGTGATAACGGGGGAGGATCATGCGTGCACCGCCCTTCGGCGGGCCGCGAGTCTAGCATGCGCGGGTGCGGCGGCCAGGAGCGGGCAGGCGTGCGGCGATATGCCGCGGCGCGGCGGCTTCGCTATTGGCGATCGCGTGCGGTTTCGCCGGACGATTTGACGATCACGATGCTGTCGCGGTTCGCGGCGATCGTCTTGGCGCCGATGCCCTTGACCTTGGCGAGGTCGTCGGCGCGGCTGAACGGACCGTGCTCGTTGCGATACGCGACGATCGCTTCGGCCTTGACCAGGCCGACGCCGGCGAGCGATTCGGCCAGCGTTTTCGCGTCCGCGTGGTTGATGTCGACCTGCGCCTGTGCCAGCGACGGCAGCGCGAGGGCGAACATCAGGGAGAGCAGGAGACGCAGGATCGATTGCATGGGCGGGGCGAGGCAGGGTCGTACGCGAGTGGTGGCATTCTAGGAATGCGTCGCGCGCGGCGGCATGGGGACGCTCGCATTTCCGTGTAGGAATACGTCGCGCGCGCATGTAGGAAATTTCCTACATGGGTCGCGCGGGCGGTGCCGCGCTAGAATTCCGTCCCTTGCGCCGATGGCGTGCATACAGACGGCAGGCTGACCATGGATTCGAAGGCACTCAGCGGGTTTGTCGGTGGCCTGTGGGACGAGCAGATCGTTCCGCAGCTGACCGAATACATCAAGATTCCCAACAAATCGCCGATGTTCGACGCCGAATGGGTCAGCCACGGCTACATGGACGAGGCCGTCGCGCTGATGGCGGCATGGGCGAAGTCGCAGCCGATCCCCGGCATGCAGCTCGAGGTCGTGCGCTTGCCGAACCGTACGCCGCTGATCTTCATCGAGATCCCCGGCACCGACCCGGCCAGCACGGATACCGTGCTGCTGTACGGCCACCTCGACAAGCAGCCGGAGATGACCGGCTGGGCCGACCATCTCGGCCCGTGGAAGCCGGTGCTCGAAGGCGACAAGCTCTACGGCCGCGGCGGCGCCGACGACGGCTACGCGATCTTCGGCTCGCTCGCCGCGATCCTCGCGCTGCAGGCGCAAGGCATCCCGCATGCGCGCTGCGTCGTGATGATCGAGGCTTGCGAGGAGTCGGGCAGCTACGACCTGCCGTACTACGTCGACCACCTCGCCGCGCGCATCGGCAAGCCGTCGCTGATCGTCTGCCTCGACTCCGGCTGCGGCAACTACGACCAGCTCTGGCTGACGACGTCGCTGCGCGGCCTGACCGGCGGCAACCTGACCGTGAAGGTGCTGGAGGAGGGCGTGCATTCGGGCGACGCGTCCGGCGTGGTCGCGTCGAGCTTCCGCATCCTGCGCAAGGTGTTGTCGCGACTCGAGGACGAGACCACCGGCCGCATCCTGCCGCAGGAACTGCACGTCGAGATCCCGGCGCAGCGTGTCGCGCAGGCGAAGCGCACGGCCGAGATCCTCGGCGCGGACGTGTATGCGAAGTTCCCGCTGGTCGACGGCATGCAGCCGATGAACGCGGACCTTGCCGAGCTCGTGCTCAACCGTACCTGGCGCCCGGCGTTGTCGGTGACCGGCATCGGCGGACTGCCGGCGCTCGATTCGGCCGGCAACGTGCTGCGGCCGTACACGGCGGTGAAGCTGTCCTTGCGCGTGCCGCCGACCTTGAACGCGGCCAAGGGCGGCGAATTCCTCAAGCGCCTGCTCGAAAGCGATCCGCCGTATGGCGCGAAGGTCACGTTCGAGGTCGAGAAGGCCGGCAGCGGCTGGGAAGCGCCGGCGCTGGCATCGTGGCTGGAACATTCCGTCGATGCGGCTTCGCAGCAGTTCTTCGGCGCGCCGGTCGCCTACAACGGCGAGGGCGGCTCGATCCCGTTCATGGGCATGCTCGGCGAGAAGTTCCCCGGCGCGCAGTTCCTGATCACCGGCGTACTCGGGCCGCACTCGAACGCGCACGGTCCGAACGAGTTCCTGCACATCCCGACCGGCAAGCGCATGTCGATGTGCGTCGCGCAGGTAGTCGCCGACCACTACGTCGCCAGCGGCAAGGGCCTGACGCAGGGCGTCGCGGCAAGCCACGCGCATACCGTGAAGGGCGGCGACGGCTGCTGCGATTGAGGAACCGATGCGTCGGTCGGCCGCCACGAGCGGCCGGCGGCGCCCGCACCGCACCGCCTTTTCGCCATCGATGCGCCTCGTTTCGTTCCGGTCCGCGCGTTAGCCTGTCCCGCGACCAACGAGGGCAGGCGATGACGACGATCCGCAGCGCACGCAACTACGACGCACCGGCGCTGGCCGAGCTGTGCGGCGAACTCGGCTACCCGGCGACGCGCCAGCAGGTCGTCGCACGCCTCGCGGCGATCGAAACGCGGGCCGCGAGCCGCGTGCTCGTCGCGGAGGATGCGCAAGGCACGGTCGTCGGCTGGATCCACATGGCGATGGAGGCACATCTTCTCGACGACGGCGTCGCCGAAATCTCCGCTTTCGTCGTCGCCGAATCCGCGCGCAATCGCGGCGTCGGCGCCGAGCTGCTGCGCGCGGCCGAATGCTGGGCGCAGGCTCGCGGCGCCACCCGCTTGCGCGTGCGCAGCCGGGTCGAGCGCGAACGCGCGCATCGCTTCTACGAGCGTGTCGGCTATGTCCCCGGCAAGACGCAGCACGTGTTCGCGAAGCCGTTGCCGCCGCGTCGCGCGGAGGAATGAGGACTTCCGCCTCCCGGTTGCGTAGAGGGTCGTGTCCCCCGAAACGGAGAGCACGACATGGCCATCGCCCGAACGGGTTCCCTGCTGTGCGCCGCGCTGGCGAGCGCGCCGGCACTCGCGCAGTGGACGCCGGCGTGGATCGGGTCGTGGCAATACGCGCCGAGTCCGCGCGGCGTGACGCCGCACGACGTGCGCCTCGGTGCCCACGGTCGCATCTTCACATTGCTGGACGCCGGTCACGACGGCATGTCGCGTACCGCGCTGGCGCGCTTCGACGAGGGCGGCGCGTTCGCCTGGCTGCGCGAGCGCCCCGGCTCGACCGATCGCGGCATGGCGCTGCTGCCCGATGGCGGCGTCGCGGTCGTCGATGCGTTCGGCCCGATGGTGCGCGTGCGCGTCCACGACGGCGACAATGGCGACGTCGTCTGGGAAGACGATACGCAGCCCGGCCGGATTTCCGCGGGAACGAGGCAACTGGCCGCTGGCGCCGACGGCGACGTGCTGGTGCCGGTGATCGACGGCAACGACATCGTGGTCGCCCGCCATGCCGGCGACGGGCGGCGGTTGCCGGACTGGCGCTGGTCTCCGGGCGCAGAGGACCTGCAAGCCGAGGACATCGTGGCGACCGCCGACGGCGGCGCCGTCGTCGGCGTGGCGGGCGACATGCTGACGGGCGGCTATCTCGTCGTGCGCTTCGACGCGAGCGGGCAGGTCGTCTTCCACGATCGCGAACTCGGCACGCTCGACGGCGGCACGTTCAACCGCCGGCTGTTCCTCGCGCTCGATGGTGCCGACAACGTGCTGGCGCAGGGATCGCTGCAGAACCCGTTCGGCGACATGCAGGCGCAGGTGTGGAAGATCGCGCCCGACGGTTCGCGCTTGTGGACGCGGCGGCTCGCGAATCCGGTCGACGAACGGTTCGGCATCGAGGCCGTCGGCCTCGCGCTGGACGCGGCAGGCGACGCCTTGACCGCCGCGCAACCGGGATTCGGCCAGGGCTTGCGGCTGCAGCGCTTCGATTCCGCCACCGGAACGCTGCGGCAGGACGTGCCGGCGCCGCTCGACGGCGATCCGCGTGGCCTCGCGCGAGCGCCGAATGGGCGCGTGCTGGTGAACAGCACGTATTCCATCGATTTCCAGGGCCACGTCGGCGCGCGCGTCGTCGAGTTCGACGCGCGGCTTCGCCCGTGCCGTTCACTCGATCTCGGTGATCGCTACTTCCACATGGTTTCGAGCGGCGGCCCGCGGGGATGGACCTCCGTCGCCGCTTCGCTCTTCGCGGAAACCGGCAACGACGCCTACGTGCTGCGCCACGACGCGGACGGCGCCTGCGACGCGGCGGATACGATCTTCGCGGACGATTTCGAGGGAGCCGCGATGCCCTGACGCCGCTTCGCGACGGCTGCGCCTACCGGGGACGCTGCTTCAGGCCGCTCTTCCACGCATACACCGCGGCTTGCGTGCGGTCGCTGACGTTGAGCTTGCCGAGCACGTTGCTGACGTGCGTCTTCACGGTCTTCTCGCCGATGCCGAGGCGCTCGGCGATGCTGAGGTTGCTCAGGCCCTCGGCCATCAGCGCCAGCACTTCGCGCTCGCGCTGGCTGAGCGTCTCCAGCACCTCGCTGCCGGGTTCTGATCCGTGGCGCAGCGCTTCCATCAAGCGTGCGGCGACGCGCGGATGCAGCATCGCTTCGCCGCGCGCGGCCTTGCGGATGGTGTCGGCCAACGCATCCGCGTCGACGTCCTTGAGCAGGCACGACAACGCACCGGCCTGCACCGCGGCGACGATCTGCTGCGCATCCTCGAACGAGGTCAGCAGCACGACCTGCGTCTGCGGGCTCGCCGCGCGGATCGAGCGCGTCGCCTCGATGCCGCCGCCGGGCATGACCAGGTCGACCAGCGCCACGTTCGGGCGGTGCTCGGCGCACAGCGCGGTCGCGCCGGCGGCGTCCTCGGCCTCGCCGACGATCGAAAGATCCGCATGCGTTTCGAGGAACGCGCGGATGCCCTGGCGGACCAGTACGTGGTCGTCGGCGATGACGATGCGGATCGGAGTATTCATCGGCTCGAAATCTCTGTTGCGAGGAAATCCACGACGACGCGCGAACCGCGCCCGGCCATCGCGTCGAACTCGAAACGGCCGCCGGGCAGCGCGCAGGCGCGTTCGCGCATGTTGCGCAAGCCCATGCCCGCGCTCGGTTCGTCCGGCGCGCCGCGGCCATTGTCGCCGATCGACAGGCGCACGCGTTCCGCCTCGCGGCGGAGCGCCAGTTCCACTCGGGTCGCGCCACTGTGGCGCAGCACGTTCGAGAGCGCCTCGTCGACGATGCGCAGCAGCGATTCCTCCAGCGGCGCCGGCAGCGGAGGCATGTCGTCGAGATCGAACGCGAGCGCCATGCCGCTGGTATGCGACCATTCGTTCGCGCGCGTGCGCACGCGCTCGGCGAACGGCAGTTCGGCGTCGGACGCGCGCATCTCGTCGAGGATCTGCGCCAGTTCCTGCTGGATCTGCTGGGTCAGTCGTTGCGCCGGTTCGAGGCGCTCCGCGCCGGGCGCGTCGGCGAGCACGCGGCGCGCGGTCGCGAGCTGCAGGTTCAGCGCGAACGCCTTTTGCTTCACCGTGTCGTGCAGGTCGCGCGCCAGGCGCTGGCGCTCGGCCAACGTGGCCAGTTGCGCGCGCGACCGCAGCAGGCCACGCAGGTCGAGCGCCATGCGGTCGAGCAGCGACGACAGGCTGCCGAGTTCGTCGCGCGAACGGTCGTCGATGCGGTCGGAGAAGTCGCCGCGGCTCCACGCCGTCGCCGCACGCGCGATCCGGTTCAGGCGGCGCGTGACCCATGCGGCGAGGAAGATCGACGAGGCGATGCCGAACACGATCAGGAACGCGAGCACCGTCGGAGACTCGAAAATGGAGTCGAGCGGCAGTCGCCGCCACGGTGGCGGCACGCGCAGCTCGACGAACAGCAGGCCGAGCAGCTCCCCGGACGCCGTGCGCAGCGGCGCGAGCGTCCGGCGCACCTTGAACGGCGACTCGCCGCCGGCCAGCGCGATCGCATGCGCGCCGGGCGCTGCCGCCGCGCGTGCGGCCTCGCCCGTGCTCGGCAGCTCGGCCGTCCAGTGGCCGTCGCCGCTGGAATGCGCCAGTTCGCGCAGGTCGGGCGCGAGGATCGCCGCCGCGAGCGGTGCGTCGGCCAGCTCGAGCAGCACGTAGGATTCGTCCGGCGTCAATCCGCCGCGTGGCTGCTGCAGGCGCAGGATCCACGCATCGAGCCACATGTCCAGCGCCGCGGTGTCTTCGCCGTCCGCGCCGCGCAGGTGCGGCCACTGCGCGACGAGGTCGGCGGCGCCGGCCTCGGCCGCGCGATCGAGGCTGCCCGCCGCGACGCCGCCCATGAAGCGGTGGAACTCGTGGATCAGGATCGTCGATTCGACCACCACCAGGGTCGGCAGCGACAGCAGCACGTAGAACAGCGCGAGCCTGGAAACCAGTCCGCGCAGTTGCGGGCGAAGTTGCGCCATCGCGCGCGGCGCTACTTCGCGGCAGGGATCGTGAACGGCGCCGATACCGGGCAGCCGGTGCGCATGCGCCCGCCGCAGGCGCGCAGGCCGAGATCCTTGTCGAGGCAGACGCGCACCTCGACCAGATCGCCCTGGCTGCAGTGCAGGCTCATCATGCTGTCGGCCAGGCCGGGATTGGCCCGCTTGAGCGCGCTGCGCAAGTCGTCCGCGCGCATCTGCAGGTCCTGCGGCGGCGCCTTCAATTCATCCGGCACGCGCAACGCCGCGAACGCGCGGTCGGCGGTCTGGAAATACTGCTGCGGATCGAGGCCGGTGCAGGCACCGTGCGCGAACCACTCGTGGTTGATCAGGCGCTTGCTCGGCATGAACGGCAGCGTCGCGGAGATCGTGCCGCGACCGGGCTTGTCGCTGCTGACGCAGCGCTGCGGACCGCCGCCGTTCTCGTATTGCGGCCACAGGCCGTGCAGCACGAAGCCGTAGCCCTTGCGGCCGCATTGTTCTTCTTCGTCCGGATGCGTCTGGCAATACGTCGGAGACCAGGACAACGCCATCACGTAGTAGTCGTACTTGCCGATCGCCGCGCTGTCCTGCGGGTGCGCTTTCTTCGACGATCGCGAGGCATCCTGCGAACCCGATCGCCGCGCCAGCGCGGCATCGGCGAAACACAAGGCGAGCAGGCCGGCGATGAGCAGGACGATGTGGGAGCGCGGCATGGCGGTGCGGTCCTTTTCGCGCGGCATTCGCGCCCGCGCAAACTAGCAGATTCCCGCCCGCGAGGGCGCACGGGCAGTGCAGCCGCGCGGCGCGAACGCGATATGATGCGCGCCCCGTTTTCCAATTGCCGCCGGTTTCCCATGCCCAAACGCATCGCCGCCCGTCGCTCGCCGATCCACGGCAACGGCGTCTTCGCCCTCGTCGACATTCCCAAGGGAACCGAGCTGATCGAATACCGCGGCAAGCGCCTGACCCACGCGCAGGCGGATCGCCTGTACGCGAACACCAGCGACAGCGGCCACACGTTTCTGTTCACGCTGAACGACAAGTACGTGATCGACGCCAACAGCGAAGGCAACATCGCGCGCTGGATCAACTACAGCTGCAAGCCGAACTGCCGCGCGCTGCTCGAGGAAGACCCGGGCGGCGACCGCCGCAAGGATCGCGTGCTGATCGAATCGCTGCGCGCGTTGCGCGCCGGCGAAGAACTCACCTACGACTACGGCATCGTGCTGGAGGAACGCCTCACGCCGCGCTTGAAGGCGATCTGGGCCTGCCGCTGCGGCGCCCCGGAATGCCTCGGCACGATGCTGAAGCCCAAGCGCAAGCCGCGCGCCGCGAAAGCCGGCACGAAGACCGCGAAGACCGCGAGGAAGGCCGCGCGCAAGGCGTAGTCGCGAAGCGACGGCGGCAGCACGTTGAAGCGTGTCGCCGTGGCAACGTAGGATGCGGGTTCGCCGTTCGAGTGCCGCCATCCCGTGAGTCGCCCAAGGATCCTCGCCGTCATCGGCGTTTCCGACGAAGAAACCGCGCATCTTCGGCTGCTGATGCGCAAGGGCTTGGCCGGCCTCGATTCCGAATGGCAGCTCGGCGGCGAGCAAGGAGCCGACCTGCTCATCGTCGATCACGACTCGCTTGCCGGCCGGATGGCGCGCGCTCGCGCGCAGGCCACCGGCGTGCGCTTCGCGGTGTTCTCCGATGCGCCGGTCGACGACGCCGACCTGGTCCTGGCGCGGCCCTTGCGGACGGCGAACCTGCGCGACGTGCTGAACCGGGCATCCGGCGGCCAGGCGTCGTCCGCGATCGGCGCGAACACGGCCGACTTCTACACGCGCGACCTCGGCGACGAAGGCGGCCAGGCTGCCGATTCCGTTGCCGGCGAAGTCGCGGCGCACGGTCTCGACGACTTGTTGCGGCCGAGCCCGATCGAGTTGCGTACGCCCGCCGTGCCGCTGCCCGAAGCGGGCCTCGGTCACGCCGTCCCGCCGCCACGCACGCCGGCGGACGTCGCGCGCGCCCGCGCCCGCACGACCAGCGACGGCCTGCTCGCCGACACGACGCCGCACGACCTGCGTGCCTACCTCGATCAAGACCTGCTGCGCATGCCCGCACGCTTCGCGCTGCCGGGGATGGCGCCGCTGGTGCTGGATCCGAAGAACAAGGTCGCGCACGTCGAGGCGGGGATCGCGACGCTAGAAGCGTATTGCCGCGCCCGCTGGCGGCCGTGCGATTGGGAGTCGGTAACCAGTTCGGAGCTGTCCGCGTTGCGCGCGAAGGCGCCGGCGCAGCCGTATTCGCGCCTCGTCTGGCTGTACGTGCTGCTGCATTCGGGCGGCCAGCTTGCGCGCCATCTCGATCCGGGCGGCACGTATCGGCTCGTCCAATGGACCGAGATCGACCGCGAGCTGGGTCGCTACTTCCGCGTCGCGACGGCATTGCTGCAACCGCTGCGCCTGCACGAAATCGCCGCCGCGAGCGGTGCGCCGATGGCCGACGTGTTCGACGTCGTCAACGCCTACGACGCGATCGACCTGATCGAATGGAAGCCGCGTGCGCGTCGCGACGACGGCCAGCCGACGCCGTCGTCGCTGTTGAGCAAGCTGCGCAACCCGTTCGGGAAATCCTGACGCGCCGCGTCAGCTCGCGCTGGCCAGCTTCAGGCCGACGATACCGGCGAGGATCAGCGCGACGCTGGCCAGCCGCGCCGGGTTGGCCGGTTCGCCGAACAGCACGATGCCGAGGATCACCGTGCCGACCGCGCCGACGCCGACCCATACGGCGTAGGCGGTGCCGACCGGCAGCGATTTCATCGCCACTCCGAGCAACGCGACGCTGACGATCATCGCCGCGGCCGTGCCGAGGCTCGGCCACAACCGGCTGAAGCCTTCCGTGTATTTGAGGCCGATCGCCCAGCCGATCTCGAACAGGCCGGCGAGCACGAGGATGAACCAGTTCATGACGTCGCTCCGCAATGCGGGGTCGTCCCCGCCGTGTGGTCGAGAGGCGGGGTCGTCCCCGCTTCGGTATGTGTTCGTCCTCTTCGTCTGACGAACTCTACTCAGATCGCCTTGGCTCCGAAAAGCGGGAGCAGGTCAGCCCGCTTCAACGAACTAACGTTCCCACCCCGCGTTGCACCGAGACAAACGTCGATGGCAAACGAGTCGGTCCCTGGGGCGAGCAAGCCGATAACACTTCTGGCCCTGTGTGGCCGATTGAACGTGTGGCTTCGTCCCGGCGAATTCCATCCTGGCCCGAGCGCACGACGCTCACCCCAAGGCCGTATACACGACTGCAACCGCACCGCTTGCGCGACGATTTATCCGGTCACTTGCAAGATGAGTCCATACATGAATTGTTAGGTGCTGGCGCGACATTGTGAAGCTTCCCGACAGAGTGCAGGAATTCGTGGATTATGGAGGACAGGCGATCCAAGGCTAAATCTACCATGCCCTCGACCGCGTGCCTTTCAGCAAGTTGATTGAACATGAGCACCGTCTGCTGTGTGATTGGCGACCTCCGTTCACGAATATTCCTCAGCTCAGACAACGTTTCGAACGATATCGGAGCGAAGTATGACGCGCTGAGGCCAGGCTCATAAGCTAGCTCATGCGATGGCAATGGGCTGTTTGCTCGACGCTCAAGAAACGACAAATGGGTTTCGTAGTTGTGAAGCTCCCGCATGACGGCCAGCGGCGGGCCTTGCCGAATCGCAGATTGGGAGGCTGATGCCCTCCATTCCTCAATGAGCCCGAGGGTCGATAACTCACGCTCTAGTACTTCGGGAATACTCGCAAGCGCAGCCAATGCACCCCAACTCACCCAGCGCAATGCGCTCAAACTTCCAGCGAGAAAGAATGGAAACTTCACATCAAAGAAAACCGTAGTGGCTCTGAAACGATCGAGCGTGAGCGGAAGCAAATAAACTCGACCTGGCCAGCTTGGGGGAACGGGAGAGCTCACTTCCGGCGCCTAACGCCTGAGTTAAGCGGCGGCTGCCGCTGTGAGTCTCAGTCTAGCGCAACCCGCCCGCAGCCGTCCGCTTGAACGAAGAGTTAGGTGCTTGCTGCGAGCGCAGATTTGTCTGTGGCGTGCAAGCCTACCGCACCGTGTTGGCTACGAATGATGTTGAATACGAACCCGTAGTCGTTAGGCCCCAAGGCCCAGAACACTTTGCTTGCCGATTTACGCAGTGCTAGAACCTTCTTGAAGGCGTTCCGCTCTGCGGCTTTGAACTCGCGCTCCATCTCCGTTGGCGTATTCAAGTGCTTGTGCATCAGCTCCAAGAGTGTGTCTACTTCATGCTCTGTTTTTTTAACCTCGCACACAAGATGCTCGGTTGATAGATCTTCTGCAGCATAGCCAACCAGATCGAAGGCCCAAGTTTTGGACTGTAGGCCGAGCTGATTGGCTGACCATAGATAATCGCGGTGAAGGCGCATCAGACCAGCGATTGTGATGATGGGCTCGAGCCACAAAGTTACCTTGCGCGGAACGCTGTTCTTGGCACCTTGCCAGAAAATTTGCTCTTTTGCTTTGCTTTGAGCGGCTGAAAATGTTCCACCGTGATGATGAACTAAGCCGCTGTCAACGGCTTGCATGAAGTCAGTCGCGTCTGTTTGGCTAACTTTACTGAACGCGCGACCGCCAAAGCCCTCGTGCGTGTAGCCTCTGGCCAGACAGAAGGGGATTAGCCACTCTTGCGGTAATCTGCGCTTGAACTCTTCTAGGGCTGACACCAAGCACCTAACGCCTGAATTAAGCCGCGCCGCGGAGCGACGTCGGCTTGAATGAATTGTTAGAGATCATGCTGCGCCCGCTCAAGAAGCTCTCTGAATAATTTGTCTTGCAAGTCAGGCGTGAGTCCTGCTCGATCAGCTGCGGGTGCAACAACAAGAGAGAGCTCATCGTCGGCCTTAGACAATTGGTTGTGCCACTCAACAAGCTCATCAAACATTCGCCTGCGGCCTGCGGCATTCACAAAGGCTTCTGATCGTTCTCGGAAGTAATGGTGGGCAAGATAGTTACGCAGCCTGAGTGCGGAAGCAAGATCCTGACTAAGGTTGTCTGGTACGCCTGTAACGGCGGCTAATGCTTTGATCAATCTTCCAAGGGTAAGTTCAAACTTGGAGTCCATAAAGGAATCAACTAAGTCTTCCCATTCGGATCTACTTTTCGCCTTATGACGCTCATTGGGGATGAGGTCAAGCATCACTAGCGCATTGACCAACCCATGCTCTAAGCATTGTGCTTGATAGATGGCCAAGCCAAACCGTGCATAGATTTCTTTAACTTGCTCTCCGTGATCTTCCGGGAAGTCTTCCATGATCTCTAACTACAAATAGACCCCACATCGGGGGCGTTGCATGCCATCGTTCAGGAAGTGGCGCTTGTGGTCAAGCCGATTTCGTCTGCGTCATCAGGTGCTTGGCTGTTGCGGTGACCATCGCCAACACCGTACATCGTCGTGCAGCACGACGGATATGCAGGTGTATGAGTTACGCCTGCGAAAATACGGGTGTAACGCGCGGTTCGCGGCGGGTGCGCTTCGGCGATCCTGCGTGGGCTTATCCCACAGCGTCGCCCGATCGATGCGCCACCCAGGCGCCGACCAGCGCCGACGCGTACGGAATCGCCTGCGCGGCGAGGATCGCGATCCACAGCCGGCCTTCGATGTAGTTGATGCCGGCGGAGTTGATCATGCCGATCACGCAGGCGACCAGGGCCGAGAACAGCAGCAGCTCTTCGCTGACCGAGGTGAACGGGTTCGGCTTCTTGCCGATGCGGCGGCTCTTGGCGGTGCGGATGAACTCGCCCTTCTTGCGCCACAGGCCTTCGTAGATGCCGCGCGCGATCGCGTGGCTGAGGCCCATGCTGGCGACCGAGGCCATGATGGTGTCCTTCCACGAGCACGGCACGCGCACGCGGTACAGGATGAAGCCGAACGCGGCCTTGAACAGGAAGAAGCCGATCAGGGGCACCAGGAACAGGTACATCGGCAAGGTGAAGTACTGCGGCGCGAGCACCATGCCGAGCGTCCACAGCATCGCCATCAAGGTGAACACGAGGTGCAGCGCGTCGCCGAACCACGAGAACCAGCCGGTGAGGAAGTGGAAGCGCTGGCCGCGCGTCAGGGTGGAGGTCTTGGAGACCATCCAGTCCATGCGCGCCTTCATGATCTGCATCGCGCCGAACGCCCAGCGGTAGCGCTGCGACTTGTACGCCTTGAAGTCGGCAGGGGTCAGGCCCTTGCCCATCAGTTCGTCGACGTAGACGAGTTCGTAGCCGGCCTTCATCAGGCGCAGGCCGAGTTCGGCGTCCTCGCAGATCGTCCATTCCGACCACTTGCCGGTGTTCGCGAGCACGTCCTTGCGCACCATCGTCATCGTGCCGTGCTGGATGATCGCGTTGCGCTCGTTGCGATGGTGCATGCCGATGCGGAAGAAGCCGTCGTATTCCCAGTTGGTCATGCGGCGGAATTCGTTGTGCTCCCACTCGCGGTGCGCCTGCGGGCACTGCACGACGGCGACCTTCGGGTCGGCGAAGTAACCGGTCAGCGCGCGCAGCCAGTCCCGTCGCACCTCGTAGTCGGCGTCGACGACGGCGACGACCTCGGCACGCGGGTCGGTCACTTCGAGGCCGTAGTTCAATGCGCCGGCCTTGAAGCCCGGCCACGGTTCGAGGTGGTAGAAGCGGAACTTCGCGCCGAGCCTTTCGCAATGCGCCTCGACCGGCTTCCAGACTTCCGGGTTCTTCGTGTTGTTGTCGAGGACGATGACCTCGTAGTTCTCGTAGTCGAGCGCGGCCAGCGAATCGAGCGTCAGGATCACCATCTCCGGCGGCTCGTTGTAGCAGGCGAGGTGGATCGACACGAACGGCTGCGGATCGCCGGGCGCGGGGTTGAGCGGCTTGAACTCGCGCAGCCAGTAAGGCCGCCACAGCACCTCTGTGAACTCGAAGCCGTTGATCAGCAGGATCAGGATGATCGCCAGCTGCGCCGGGAACAGCAGCAGCAGCATCGTCCAGTCGAGCGGGCTGAGATAGAAGTCGTAGGGCAGCGTCGCCATCCAGACCAGGATCGACGCGGACAGCTGCACCAGCGCGAGGAAGAACGCGAGCCCCATCGCGCGGAAGCGGATGAAATGGCGTGCGAACCAGAACATGGGCAGCAACGCGAGCAGCGAGGCGGCGCCGGCCTTCCACGGCCAGTTCGGGTCCTCGATCACGGTGCCGGTGAACGAGAACTTCGGCTGGCGCGCCGCGTTGAACACGCCCCAGTACGCCTCGACCTCGCCGGAAAGCTGCTTCTTCCACGGCTGGTCGATCGCTTCCATCACGTAGTAGTCGATCTTCTCGCGCGCGGCCACGTTGAACCAGTCGCGCAGGAAGTGCGCCTCGTCGGCCAGCGACGGCTGCGCGTACTCGCGGCGGTTGCCGTTCGACGGCCAGCCGACCTCGCCGATCACGATCGGCTTGCCCGGGAACAGTTTCTGCAATTCGCGGTACTGTCCGAGGACGAAGCCGACCGCGTCCTTGCGCGGCACGCGTTCCCAGTACGGCAGGATGTGCACCGTGATGAAGTCGACGTGCTGCGCCAGTTCCGGATTGCGCTGCCAGGTGTCGAGCGGTTCGGCGGTCGACACCGGCACGCGCAACTGCGCGCGCGCGCGGTCGATGTAGCGGATCAGTTCGCGTACCGGCAGGTCGCCGCGCAGGATCACCTCGTTGCCGACGATCACGCGATCGATGTTGTCGTTCTTGCGCGTCAGCGCGATCAGCGCGGCGAGTTCGCGTTCGTTGCGCTCGGCGCGGCCTTCGATCCACGCGCCGGCCATCACCTTCATGCCGTAGAACCGGGCGATGCGCGGGATCTGCGGATTCTCCACCGAGGAATAGGTGCGAAGCCGCTTGGTGTACTGCGAGAGCAGGCGGATGTCGCTGTCGATGTCGGTCTCGCTCGGGAAGACCAGCCTGGTCGGGTCCTGGTAGCGCTGGAACGGGTTGAACGCGAAGCCGGCGACGTCGCCGCGCCAGTCCGCGATGTGCGCGGGCCGGTTCAGGAACGCCCACAGCCCGACGTTGAGCGCCGCCACCAGCAGGGTCAGGGCGAGTGCGCGCCAGAACGACTTGCGCACGATGGGCGGCTGCGTTGGACTCAACGGGATTCCTCGGGAAAAGGCGGCGGGAACGGCGTGCGAACCGCGCGGCAGCATAGCCGAACGGCGCGCGTCGCCTCAAACGGGCAGGCCGCGCGACATTGTCGCGACGAGGGTCGGGCGCCGGCCCGACGGACCGCGGTTGCGCGGGTCGTGTCGCGGCTATTCGCCGGGATCGGCGCCCGCGTCCGGCTTGCGCCGCGCGAGCGCGCGCAACTGGCTCAGCACGATCGGCAGCAGCGCCAATGCGGCCATGCCGAGCAGCGGCAGCAGCACGCTGCGGTGAGCGAGGATGTTCAGCGAGACCGCGCCTTCGCGCGCGATCGTCTCGGTCAGACCGGTGCCCAGCGCGGTCTCGAACGCGATCATCACGGTGCCCCCGGTCGCGGTCGCGAGCAGGAACAGCCACAGCGGGCAGCGCAGCCAGGCGAGGCCGACGGTGACCGCGCCGAACGGGAAGAACGGCACCAGGCGCAGGAACATCGCGAAGCTGACCGGATAGGCGTGGTAGCCGGCACGCATTTTCGCCACCAGCGCCGGGGCCTCGCCGCCGCCTTGAGCGAACGCCGAACGGCTGGCGAGGAACAAGATCAGCGCGCCGAGCGTCGTGCCGATCGCCGAATACGCGGTGCCTTCGACGAATCCGAACAGCATGCCGCCGGCCAGCACGATCACGATCGCGCCGGGAATGCCGGTCGCGATCGCCAGCATCATCAGGGCGATCTGCGCCAGCGCGGCGACCAGCGGATGCGCGGCGATCAGTTCGAGCAGGCTCGCCTGCTCGCGCGCGACGTGGTGAGGATCGAAATGCCGCAGCACGCCCGAGGCGAGCAGTCCGATGCCGAGGGCGATCAGCAGCAGCAGCGGCAGCAGGGACTTCAGTCGTTTCATGAAGGGATCGGGCCGGCGTCGGGATTCGATTGGAAAACGTCAAGGCTGCAGCGGGAAAACCTTCTTCCGGAGAAAGCAGGGGCCAGCCGGTTCGGCATTGTCGCTAATCGGGTCGAATGAAGGAAATCCGAGCCACGTGGAGGGCCGTGGCTGGACCCGCCGAAGACACGGTCGTCGCGGGACGGCTTCGAAAACGGCGCCGCACAGCATTTCATGCATGCGTGCCGTCGGCGAAAAGTGCGGCCATCGATTGTCGCGCGCGGATCCGCCGAAGTTGCGCGCGGCATTCGATTCGAACCCCGCAGGTCGCAGCGATCCCGAACGGATTGCAAGAGCACAAGAGCAAACGCACGAAAAAGGGGCCGGTTGCCCGGCCCCTGTCGAGAATCGATCGTCGCGAGGACGACTTACGGCGCGCCTTCGAACCCGTTGGCGAAGATGCGGTCGATCGCGATCGTGACGATCTTGCCGTCGTGGTCGCCGCTGCGCGCGGCGGTCAGGTCGTCGAGGATCACGCCGCTGGCTTCCGCGTTGTCGGAGTTGCCGTGCGCGTTGGATACGCTGACGAAATCCTGCCACGCGCGGCGCGACAGCAGGATGTGGTCGATCTCCTGGGTCAGGCCGCTGAAGTTGAACGAGTAGGCTTGCGCCGGATCGGTGGCGGCGACGGCGCTGTTGACCAGCGTCGGCGACGGCGCGACATAGGCCGGCGTATCGGTGTTCGCGCTGTTGCCGTCGAACCAGTACAGGTTCTTCGTCCGGTCGGCGGTGCCCATCACCATGCCGGTGACGTCGGCGTAGCCGTCGCTGAACTCGTAGGCGTTGAAGTCGCCGGCGACGAACAGCGGCACGCCGGCGTCGCCGACGATGTCGAACGGACCCTGCGTGATGGTGCCGCCGGCGTCCTGGCGGGCATTGCCCGCGCCGGCGAGCGTGGCGCCGCTCTGCCAGGCCTGCGCGATCTGCGCGATCTGGGCGGCCTGCTCGGCGCGCTTCGGGCCGATGTAGGGCCGGGCCGGATCGCCGAGTCCGCTCATCGAGCGGTCGTAGATCGCCAGCAGCGCGAACTTGTAGCCGTTCCAGGTGGCCTTCGTCAGCACCGGCGGACGGTCGTTGAGCTTGCACGAGGTGCCGCTGGAGCAGTTCGTCGTCATCGTGTCCAGGAACAACTGCGTCACCGACTCGACGACGACGTCGTCGCGCACGAGGATGCCGATGTTGATGCCGCTGACGTCGTTGCCGGGCAGCGAGTACGGCACGTACTGCACGCCGCAGCGGTCGTGCACGCTGGCGGCGAGATCGGCGAGCACGCTGCGGTTCTCGATTTCCTCGGCGTCGAGCACGACCGGTGCCTTGAGCACGTCGCAGACCTGCGTCGCCCACTTCACGCGGCGCTTGGCGTACTGCGCGGCGGTCGGGCAGGTGTCGCTCGCGCCGGTACCGGCGCAGGTGTCGTTGTAGGCGCCGTTGTTTTCCGAGCCGTCGGCGACGTTGTTGAAGAAATGCAGGAAGTTCTGCGTGCCGAGCGTTAGCGTGCCTTCCGCGGAATCGGCGACCGGCTTGACGTTGTCGGCGGCGGTCACGCGGTCGAGGGTCTGCATGTCGCGCGGGTACAGCTCGTAGACGAGCGGTCCGGAGGACGGCTTGTAGCCCTGGATGACGCCGGTGACCTTGAACGTGGTGCCTGCGTGGTAGACGAAATCGGCGGGATCGTCGTAGTCCGGGTCGTTGCTGTCCGGATCGTCGCTGCCCGGGGCGAAGCCGAGGCCGCCGTAGTAGACGGTGAGGATTTCCGGATCGCCGCCCCACACCGGGATTTCCGGATGGCCGTCGACGCCCGGGAACTGCACGCCCGGCGAGCGTGCCGGACGCGGCACGCTCGCGAGCGTCGCGTAGAAGCCGCTCGGCGAGCCGACGCGCACCGCGTCGGTGCCGCCGCCGCCGTAGGTCGCGCCGGTGACGACGCCTTCGTTCATCGCCACGAGCATGCCGTCGAGGCAGGCGAAGTTGCTGGCCTGGTAGCCGTCGACGAGCGGGTCGATCGTGCTGTTGCCGCCGACGCATACGCCGGTCAGCGGATCGTTCGTCGGCGGATGGTCGTCGAGCACGTAGGGCGCGACGGTCGCGCCGGAGGCGGCCGTGACGGTGACCGACGGGCCGGTCAGTTCCGTGCTGCCGTTGTACTCCTGCACCTTGCCGGCGACGGTGACGACGTTGCCGAGCGCGACCGTCGGCGCCGAACCGGTATAGACGTAGATGCCGTCCGAGGTGGTCGGATCGCCGTCGCCGGCCGGATCCTGCATGAAGAAGCCCTTCGGGCCGACCGCGGTGACGACGTTGCCGGCCGTGGTCACGGTTTCGTTCACCCGCGGCGAAGCCGAGCCGTGGCCCTGGATCGCCATGATCGTGATCGCCGGCGCGGTGACGGTGAGCGCGATGTTCGTCGAGGCCGGGCGGCTCTGGTCGTCGACGACCGCGACCGCCAGCGACTTGCCGCCCGCCGGCGTGGTCGCGCCGACCGTGGCGTCGTAGGTGAACTTCTCGTGGCCGTTGCCGTCGGGGCCGGCGTCGGCCATGGCGACGCCGCCGGCGCCGCCGATCGCGCTGAGGTCAACGGTGACGGTATAGCTGGCGCTGGCCGGATTGGCGCCCGGAGTCACGAGCACGGTCAAGGTCGTGCTGCCGCCCTGCGCGACCGAGGCGGGATTCGCGCTGCCGCTCGCGCCCGGATTGGTCGGGTTGGTGCCGCCGCCGCAGACGTGCGTCGCGGTCGCCGTGTTGCGCGCCGCCGGCGTGCCGGCGGCGAAGTCCGCGGCGTTGTTGTCGGTGTCGGTGCAGCCGTCGCCGGCGCGCTGTACCGAGGTCGTGTTGCTCGGCGCCGGCGCGGCGCCGCTGCCTTCGAAGCAGCTCGCCGTGCCGCCGAAGCCGACCAGGTCGACGATCGTGGCGTCGGTCGGGCAGGCGCCGGAGAGCTGCGTCGAATCGTTGACCAGCGCGAGCTTGCCGGCCGTGCCGCTCATGTTGATCGCGCCGATGACGTCCGGCGTCGGCAGCGCGCTGCCGTTGGCGCCGCCGCTGGCTTCCTGGATCAGCAAATACTGGCCCGGTTGCAGCGTCGTGCCCGTCGGCAGCGCCGTCAGGTTGTTCCAGGTGGTGCCGGCCGCCGAGGCGTACTGCACCGACCAGCCGCCGATGTCGACCGGCGCGGTGCCGGCGTTGAACAATTCGATGAAATCGTTCGTGTAGACGGCGTTGCTGTTGCCGCCGCCGCCGTAGACCTGGCTGATCACCACGCCGCTCGTGCTGGCTGCCGCCGTCGCCGTTGCAAAAACGGCAGCCATCGCCAGCACAGCGCTGGCGAGTCTTTTCATTCGATTCATGCTCGTTCCCGTTCTTCCGGTTGCAGTCAATCGCGCAACGTAGCGCGCCCGCTTTACGGTTTCGTGTCCCCTGAACCGGGCATTGTCCCGCGCGCGGCGCGCCCGCGCCAGCCGGCGCGGCGGACTGGGGGCTGGCATCGTGTGCCCGGCGCCGTGCTAAGCCGCGCGCGCGAACACCGTGATTTCCTCGCGGTCGTGGTAGAGCTGTTTCGCGCGCAGGTCGAGCGGGCGCGGGACGGCGCCGCGCAGGATCGCGAAGCAGGATTCGACCTCGTCGTAGCGCTTCTTCATCGGCAGCTTGAGGTTGAAGATCGCCTGGCGGCACCAGCCTTCGGCCAGCCATTGCGCCATGCGCGCGGCGACGCGACGCGGCTGCTCCACCATGTCGCAGACCATCCAGTCGACCGGCTGGCGCGGCTGGTAGCGGAAGCCGTCGGCACGCAGGTGGTCGACCAGCCCGGAAGCCAGCAACGTCGCGTCCATCGGACCGTTGTCGACGGCGATCACATGCAGCGAACGGTTCACCAGTTGCCAGGTCCAGCCGCCGGGCGAGGCGCCGAGATCGACCGCGCGCATGCCGGGCTTGAGCCAGCGTTCGCGCTCGCCCTCGTCGAGCAGCACCAGCAGCGCTTCCTCGAGCTTCAGCGTCGAGCGGCTCGGTGCCGCCCGCGGGAACTTCAGGCGCGGGATGCCGCCCGGCCACGGCGCCGTCTCGCGGATGTCGGCAGCGGCGACGAAGGCGGCGTCGGTCGCGGTCATGCCCAGGTGCAGGCGCCAGCGCGAGCCGCGGTCGATGAGCTTGCGCTGCTTCAGCGCCGCGACCAGCGCCGCGTTGAGGCCGCGGCACAGCGGCGCCAGTTCGCGCGCGGCGTCGCTGTCCGGCGCTTCGACCCAGGCATCGCACCAGCGGCGAGAGTCGCCCTCGATGATCGGCAACAGTACGCTGAGGCGATCGCGCGGCGGCATCTGCGTCGCGCTGTCGATGACGCGCAGCAGCTGGCGCGCGAACACGAGCTGGCGCCAGCGTCCGTCGATCGCCGGCGCGTTGGCGCTGACGTATTCGACGTAGCCGCTGCCGCGCGCGGCGCGCGCGAAACCGCCGCCGCCGAGATCGGCATCGTGCGCGGCCAGCTCCTGCGCGCACTCGCCCTCGAAGCCGGGGCGGCACCAGGCAAGCAGGCGGGAGGAATCGGCGGCCATCGACGGGTTCTCAGTAACGCGCGCCGCCGGCTGCGGCGTACTGATGGAACACGTCGCGCGCTTCGCTGCGCAGGATGTCGCGGCGCACCGCGATGCCGCGCTTTTCGAGTTCGCCGATCCAGTCGGGCGGCAGCGGGCCTTCGTCGAATTCGGACAGCTCCATCACGTCGGACGAGCGCGCGCCGATCAGCAGTTCGTCGATGCCGGCCCAGAAGCTGGCGCCGTAGCATTGGCAGCACGGCTGGGCACTGGTCGCGAGTACGTAGCGCCGGCCGTCTTCGTTGAGCCGCGCACGTTGCAGGCGCGACTGCGCCAGCATGAAGGCCATCATCTCCGCGTGCGCCACCGAGCAGCGCCCGGGCAACACGCGGTTGACGCCGGCCGCGACGAGGCGGCCGTCGCCGTCGAAGATCGCCGCGCCGAACGGCCCGCCGCTGTTCTCGGCGACATTGCGCAGCGCGAGGCGGATCGCCAGTGCGATCTTGGCGTCGTCGTCGGCGTAGCGGCGGTCGGCGTCGACTTCGGTTTCGATCCACGCCGGGAGCGTGAGCTGGATGGTGGCGGACATGGCGCATCACGTTGGGGCAATCGCGCGAGCGTAGCGATTCGTCCGCGCCGGTGCCATGCCGCAGCTTCCGCCATCGGCGCTATCGAGCGCCGATGGCGGATTCCGCGCCCATTCAATCGCCGTCGAAACCGTCGTGGAAGATCGCGTCGGCGGATTCGACGGTCAGCGCGAGATCGACCTTGGCCAGCGGCAGCGTCGCATCGTCGCTGGCGATGCACAAGGTCGCCGCCTGCGCGCCTTCGGGCAGGCCGTGCGCGTCGAGCGCGACCGTGAGCGTGCGCGGCGAGCCGCCGCTGAGCAGCGTTCCGGAAGTCGGGCTGTAGCCGGCCCATGCCGGCTTCGCGCAGCCGGGCGAGCTGGTGTCGACGGACCAGTGGATCGCGCCGGTGCCGGCGTTGACGAGCGTCAGCGCGCGCGTCGCGGTGGCGTCCGGCGCGAGCGTCGCGTCCAGCGTCGAGGTCGACAGCAGCAGCAGCGGCGCGCCGCCGTTGCGCTTGACCGCGATCGGCAGGTGCGCATCCGGGATGTCGGCACTCGACGCGGCCAGGCGCAGTTCGGCGAACGTCCATGCGCCGGCCAGCGTGGCCGGGTTGATCGACACGGTGACGTCCTGCGTCGCGCCTGGCGCGAGCGTGAACTGCGCCGGCGATACGCTGGCGGCGGACAGGCCATCCAGGGTCGCGCTCCAGGCCGTGCCGATGCCGAGCGGGTTGCGTAGGCGGCGGGTGAAGCGGCAATCGTCGGCGGAGCACGCGCCCATCACCGCGCTGGACAGGTTGAGGTCGACCAGTCGGGCGTTGCCCAGCGCGGGATCGGCGGCGCGGAAGTTCGCGCCGTTCTCGTCCAGCAGCAGGCCCGCGCGCACGGCGGTGCCGAGGTCGACGCGACCGGAGCCGCGATCCCAGATCGTGGTCGGACCGCCCCATTGCGAGACGATGTCGTTCGTCCACGCGGTAGTGGCGAGGGCGGACTTCAGTTCCATCGGCGTCCAGTCCGGATGCACCGCGCGCAGCAGCGCGGCGGCGCCGGCGACGTGGGGCGTCGCCATCGACGTGCCGTCCATGAAGTCGACCGCATCGGCACTGCCGATGTAGGCGGCAAGGATCATCACGCCGGGCGCGCTGAGGTCGGGCTTGAGCAGGTACTGGCCGGCGAGATCGCCGGCGACGGTCGGGCCGCGCCCGCTGAACTCGGCGATGTGGTCGCCGGTGTCCGGATACAGCGACAGCGGCAGGCGGATCGACGCGGTCGCCGCGCCGGGGTTGGCCTGCATCGCCGCCCACACGTTTTCCCAGTCCGACAGCAGCATCGACCAAGTCGAGCCGCTCGCGCCGACCGGGATGTAGGTGGTCGCATCGACGAAGAGCACGCCGGCCGCGCCGGCCGCATCCGCGTTCGCCTTGCGCTGGACGCTGCCGCAGGAGGACGTCGACGTATGCAGGCGCAGCACGGCGAGCGCGCCGGCGAAGGTGCCGGGCGCGAACGCGCTGCAGCCGTCGGCGGTCGTGTTGTCGAAGGTCGGACTGCGCACGATCGGCAGGCCGCTGATGTCGGCCGCCTGCACCGGCGGCTGGCCCGGATGCACGCCGATGTGCTGCGTGGCCAGCGGCGCGCCGGGCAGGTCGAGCGAGAAATCGAAGCCGGTGGTGTAGTCGAGCGTCGAGGCGGCCACGGTGGCGACCCAAGGCTCGACGTGGTTGACGCTCTGCGCGTCGGGACCGTCGTTGCCGGCGGCGGCGGCGACGAAAATGCCGGCTTCGGTGGCGCCGAGGAACGCCTGCGAAACCATGTCGCTCCACGGCGCGGCACCGCCGGCGACCGAGAAGCTGATCACGTCGACGAGGCCGCCGGCGACCGCCTGGTCGGCGGCCTGCGCGGCGGCGACGCTGCTGCAGCCGCCGCCGTTGAAGCACGAGAACATCACGAGGTTCGCGTGCGGCGCGATGCCGGCGATGGCGAAGGTGCCGTCATGGGCATCGACGATGCGATGGTTGCCGCCGGCGGTGCTCGCCGTGTGCGAGCCGTGGCCGATGCTGTCGTCGGCGCTGGCTGTCGCATTGGCGAAGTTGTACATGCCGATCAGCTTGTCGTTGCAGTGGCCGAGGTCGGGATTCGGCGCCGTGTCGCCGCAGCTGCCGAGGTAGCGGCCGGTGCCGAGCGGGTTGACGTGCCGGTAGCCGTCGCTCGGGCCGACGGCCGCGAACGACGGGCTCTGCCAGTTGATGCCGCTGTCGATCATGCCGATCACGATGCCTTCGCCCTGCGTCGCGAGGCCGCCGCTGGCGCTGCCGTCCCAGATCGTGTCGGCGCCGATGAAGCTGGGGTCCGGCTCGGCATCGAGCGACAGCGTCCGATCCGCCTCGACGCGTGCGACGTCGCCGCGCGCGGCGACTCGAGCGGCTTCGGCTGGCGTCAGTTCGACGACGACGCCGTTCAGCGCGTGGCGCAGGCGCGCGATCGTCGGCAGTGGCCGGCCGAGCTGGCGTTCGATGCCGGCAAGGCTCGCGGCCTGCTGCTCGGCGAGGTGCCGCGCATACGCTTGGGAGGCAGCGGAACCGAGGTCGATGCGGCCCTTGCGCGCACCGCCCGCGATGCGCGAGGGCGCCGCGAGCGAACCGTCTCCGCGAAATCCGGCCAGCGCCGGTTCACGCAACTGGATCAGGTAGCGTGCCGGTGCGTTGGCCTGCGGCAGCGCTGCGGCGGCGGAGTCGGCCGCGCTGAGCGCGTTCGCGCGTGGGGCGAACGGCGACAGCGCGAGAGCCGCGGAAAGGGCGATGGCGAGCGGATGCGTTTTCGGGTGCATTGGGGGTTCCGGTGGCTGCGCGGGGAGGCCGCGTCGCGGCATGCGTCGGGGTCGGATCGGTCGCTGGTGGAATGGGATGCGCTGCGGTGGCCGCTGGGGAGAAAGGCCAGCCGCAGCGCATCCGTCCTGCACGGCGGTCGCGCGGGCAGCGCGAACGATGCTGCTGCCCGCGGCGTGCTCAGGGCGTGGCGCCGTCGAAGCCGTTCGTGAAGATGCGATCCTGCGCGTAGATCACGGCGGAGCCGATGTCCAGGTTTTTCCCGCTGATCGGATCGCCGGTCAGCAGGGTGCCGGCCGACAGCGAGGCGGAATAGCCGAACGTCGTGACGTCGCTGGTCGGCGCCAGCAGCGTCGATTGCGGGACGAAGCCGTCGTCTCCCGCGGCCGTGTACACCCAGACGCCGCCATAGGAGGCCACGCCTTCGACTTCTTTCGTCCACGGCGTCGCGACCACGGCGGTTTCGCCGGACAGCGCCACCGTAAGACCGAAGCGGCAGTCGTCGACGCCGATCACCGGCGTCAGCTTCTGCGTCTGCGCCCAGTTGCCGTCTTCAAGATGGAACACGTAGGCCGAACCCTGCATCGAGTAGTCGCCGACATTGGCGTAAGGCGCGCCGAACAGCGCGTTGTTGCCGTCGAGCGCGACGGACCAGCCGAACGCGAGCATCTCGCCGGTGTCGCTGGGCGAGAGCTTCTGGGTTTGTGTCCAGGCGCCATTGGCGTAGTTGAAGACGTAGGCGGCGCCTTCCAGCACGTTGGCTCCCGGCGCGCCGATCACGGCGGTGGTGCCGCGCACGGCCGTCTGCATGCCGAACACGTCGCCGACGGAGTAGTCGTCCGCTTCGATCGTCTGCGCGATGCTCCAGCTGCCGTTGTCCTGGTGCAGCGCGTACACCGGCGCGGTGCTGGGGTCGTCGCCCATCATGCCGGCGGGCGTGCTGACCAGCGCGTTGTCGCCGTCGAGCGAGATCCATGCGCCGACCATGCGGCCGGCCGGAGCGTCGGACGGGCTGAGTTTCTGCGTCTGTGTCCATGCGCCGGCGAGCGGGCGGAACACGTACACCGCGCCTTGCTTGTCGTTGGCGCCGATGGTGGCGTTGTACGCGCCGACCAGCACGGTATCGCCCTGCACGGCGACGGAAATGCCGAAGTTGTCGCCGAAGGCGCCATCGTCGGCGACCAGCTTCTGTGTCTGCGTCCAGCCGTCGGCCGTCCGGGTGAAGACGTAAGCGGCGCCGTTGCCTTGGGCGCTGCCGATGGGATCGAGCTGCGGCGAGCCGACGACGGCGACAGTGCCGTCGATCGACACGCTGGTGCCGAACATGGCGTAGTCGGCGAGGTCGTCGCCGGTCACGATCTGCTGGATCCAGTCGAGGTTGCCAAGCGGCGAAGGCGCCTCGTCCGCGCAATGGGCGAGGCGCGGCTGCGCCGACGTGCCGCATGCGGCGCTGGCGGTGCGTCCCAGCTTCTGCTGCAACGCAGCGCGCAGGTCCGCAGGAAAGGCGGCGCTTCGGATCGGCAGCAGGCTTTGCTGCGCCGCAGCGACGGGTGACGCGCCGATGGTCGATGCCGTGGCGGCAAGCAGGAACAGAAGCGGCGAAATCTTCACGAACGAGGTTGTCAAGGCGATTCTCCGGCGAGCGGTTGCTTGGGTCGACCGGGCAACTGCAGACCGGCAAGATGCTAAGGTCGCGGTTTCGCCCGGGGCCCGGCCAGTGTCGAAAGGCAGCTGTCCGTGGACCTTCGATGCCCGTGTGTTTTGTGTGTGATTTGCATGTGACGCCCGCTCCGCGATTGACGATGACCCTGAAAGCCGATGCCGAATGCGACCGGCGCTACACGTTCGGACCGTTCCGGATGGACGTTGCCGAGCGCCGGCTGTGCCGCGACGGCACCGAGCTTGCGCTGACCCGCAAGGCGTTCGACCTGCTGCTGGCGCTGGTCGAAGGCGGCGGGCGCCTGCGCACGCGCGAGGCGCTGATCGAAACGCTGTGGCCGAGCACGATCGTCGAGGAGCACAGCCTGACGTGGAACGTCAGCATCCTGCGCAAGGCGCTCGGCGACACCGGCGACACGCCGCGCTACATCGAAACCGTGCGCGGTCACGGCTATCGTTTCATTGCCGCGGTGCAGCTTGATGAGTCTGCGGCGTTGCAACATTCCGATGCGTGGACGATACCCGAAACCGGTTCCGGAACACACCTCGAAGTGCCGGCGGAAACGGTGGAAGGCGGTCGCGTCGCGCGCATCGGGCGGGCGGGCGTTGTCGCGTCGATCGCGGTGTCGCTGATCGTGCTGGCGATCGTTGCCTTCGTGCTGCTGAGGCCGCGTCCCGCCGGCGAGTTGCCGCCGCCGCATTCGATCGCGGTGCTGCCGTTCGACAACATGAGTCCCGATCCGGCGAACGCGTATTTCGCCGGCGGCATCCAGGAAATCATCCTGACCCGGCTCGCCGGCATCACCAACCTGCGCGTGCTGTCGCGCGCGGCGACCCGCAGTTTCGAGAGCCATCCGGCCGATGTCGGCAAGACCGCCGCGCAGCTCGGCGTCGACTCGGTACTGGTCGGCAGCGTGCAGCGCATCGACGACCACGTGTTGATCAACGTGCAGCTGATCGACGGCCGCAATGGCAGCAATCTGTGGGCGCAATCGTATCCGCGCACGTTGCAGGGCGTGTTCGAGGTCGAAACGGAAGTCGCGGAAAACGTCGTCGACGCGCTCAATGCGACCCTGCTGCCGGCCGACGCCGCGCGCGTGGCGCGCGCGCCGACGAAGGACGAGCGTGCCTACGACGAGTTCCTGAAGGCCGAATTCCTCGCCGCCCAGGTGTGGCGCGAAAAGGCGCAGGACCCGGTCGCGACCGCGGCCGAGGCGCGCGCGCTGTACCGCCGCGCGATCGAGCGCGATCCGCGCTTCGCGCTGGCGTGGGCGCGCTTGGCCTACCTCGACATCCATGCGTACGCCTATCGCGTCGGCATCGCGCCGTATCGCTTCGACATCGCCGAGCAGGCGGTGGCGAAGGCGCTGGAACTCGATCCGGACCTGCCGCAGGCGCGCCTCGCGCAAGGCTACGTGCTCTACTACGGACGCAACGATTTCGAAGGTGCGCTCGGTGCGTTCCAGCGCGCGCGGCGCGGCATGCCCGAGGACGGCGAGATCGACGCCGCGATCGCCAACGCGCAGCGGCACCTCGGCCGCTGGGACGAATCCATCGCCAGCTACGAACGTGCCGCGGCGCTCGATCCGCACGATTCGCGCTGGCCGATGCAGCTCGGCGACGCACTCGCCTCGCTGCGCCGCTACGACGAGGCGCTGCGCGCCTACGACCGGGCCCAGGCGGCCGATCCCGGCGATCATGCGGCGACGGTCTACAAGAGCACGGCGCTGCTGTACGCGGGGCGGCCGCGCGAGGCGTTGCAGGTGCTGGACGGCGTGCCGGCGGGTTTCGACCTCGGCGGCGCGGTCACCTCGATCCGCTTCGAGGCGCTGCGCATCCTCGGCGACGGCAAGGCCGCATTCGCGACGATCGAGCACGCGCCGCAATGGGTCGAGTCGGCCTACCTGCCGGCGAAGGTGCCGATCAGCCTGCTGCAGGCGCAGGCGTGGGAGCTGGCCGGCGACTCCGTGCGGGCGCGCGGCGCGTACGAGGCCGCGCGCGCCGCGATCCGGCCGGATCTCGACAATCCGAAGATGCCGATCGTCTTCAGCGTGCTCGGGCTCATCGAGGCCGCGCTCGGCGACAAGGACGCGGCGCTGGCGGCGGGGCGGCATTCGCTGGAGCGCACGCCGGTCGACCGCAGGTCGGGCGACGGCACGACGCGCCTGTTCGCGCTGGCGCTGATCGAGATCCGCGTCGGCGACCTGAAGGCCGCTGCGGCGCACCTGCACGACCTGATGACGATCCCGGCCGGCCGCATGATTTCCGCGCCGCTGGTCGAAGTCGATCCCGCCTACGCCGAGGTGCGCGCGATGCTGCGCGCGAACGGCGACATCCCGTGAATCAATCGTCCGCCGCGCCTTCGCGCGCGGCGTAGTCCGCCGGCGGTCGGCCGACCAGTCGGCGGAAGTCGCGAATGAAGTGCGACTGGTCGAAATAGCCGAGGTCGAGCGCGAGCGCGGCCCAATCCACCGGAAGGTCGGCGTTCAATTGCTCGACGGCCTCGTGCAGGCGGTAGCGCTTGATCACCCATTTCGGACCGACGCCGACGTAGTCGTTGAACAGGCGCTGCAGCGCGCGCATGGTCGTGCCGTGCCGGCGCGCGAGCTCCTCGACGCGGGTCATGCCGCGATCGCGGGCGATGTCGGCGACGATGCCGGCGGCGCGTTCGACGTTCGCGTCCGGCGCCGGCAAGTGCGCGCCGAGGAATCGGCTGGCGGCGTCGATCCTGCCGTCGTCGTCGGCGCAGGCGAGCACGTCGTCTTCCAGCGTGTCGGCGGCACTGCCGAACACGTCGCGCAGCGACAGCGAGCCGTTCGCGATCGTCGCGACGGACCTGCGCAGGAACGGCCGGAACCCGCCCGGCCGGAACTTCACGCCGAACACGCAGCCGGCGCCTTCGAGCAAGCGCGTGAAGCGCGCCGAGTGCACGCCGAAGATGCGCGTGCGTCCGCGCTCGATCACCAGGTGCACGTTCGGATGCGGCAGTGTTTCGCGCCGCTGTGGCGCATGCCCGCGAAGATCCCAGCGCACGATCCAGAAGTGCTCGACGAAGGCGCGCAACGGCGCGCCGGGCGCGACGCGCGCATGGTGGAAGGCGCCCGCTTCGCGGTCGTGGCGCAGCACGCCGCGTGCCTTGCCGACGGCGTCGGTCACGGATGTCCGCGCCTGCGGCGAAGCTTGCGACGTCGCGTTTTTCCAATCATTGTCGGCGGCATGCTGATCCAATCGGTCTCCCGGATGGTAGTCGGGCGCCGGCGAAGCAGGCGACTTCCGTCGCGACGTCCGCTCGACGCCTTCCCGAAACAGGAGATGTAATGAACCAGCACGCACGCGGACCGTTCGACGTGACGTTGAATCCGCTCAAGCCCGACAACGCACCGGCCGAACGCGCCGGCCTTGGCCGCATGTCGATCGACAAGCGCTTCCACGGCGACCTCGAAGCGACCAGCGCCGGCGAGATGCTCGCCGCGGGTACCGCCGTCGCGGGCTCCGCCGGCTATGTCGCGATGGAGCGCGTCAGCGGAACCCTGCACGGGCGCAGCGGCACGTTCGTCCTGCAGCACAACGCGACGATGACGCGCGGGACACCGTACCTGAACATCGTCGTCGTGCCGGATTCGGGTACGGGAGAACTCGTGGGCCTCGCCGGTACGATGACGATCGAGATCGCCGAGGGCGGCAAGCACTCCTACGCGTTCGACTACGAGTTGCCGTCCGCCTGACGGGATTCAGCGCGCGCATTCGGCGATCACCCCGCGTGCGTACGCGCCGTCGCCGATGGCGGCGAATCCGAGCGGCGCGCTGCGGTTGCGGCCCGGATGCGCGGCGGAAACCTGTGCCGGCCGGCCGTCGATCGTCGTGTCGCGGGTCAGGAAGAGCAGGCGGCGTTGGCGCAGCGCCTGCAGCAACCCGCTTTCGCCGTCGAGGCGTTCGCGCGCATGCGCGACCGCGAAATCGACGGTCTGGCCCGGCTGCAGGTCCGGCGAGCGCAGCACGGCATCGATGCGCACGCTGACGACCGCGGTTTCGCAGGCCGCGAGGACACGGTCCGCATCCGCGCTCGCCGGCTCCGCGGTTCCGCAATCCGCCGCGCGCACGATGCGTGGCTCGCCGGTCGTGCCTTCGAAGACGTGCGTCGACGCGCACAGCCAGCGTCGCGCGTCGGCGCGGGACGCGGGTTGGCTGGCGAGCGTGCCGGTCGACGGATCGTAGTCGGCACCGTAGCCGGTGGCGACACAGCCGGCGAACACCATCAGCAACGCGCCGGCTGCCGCGCCGTTCCGGCGCGGATGGCGCATGCCCGCCCGTGTCGGCGCACAGGCGAGGATCTGCGCGAACGGCAGCAGCAGCCAGGCGCCGATCGCGTAGTAGCGCGCCCAGCCGTGCCAGAACGCGTACCACGCCGATTCGTAGTCGAGCTGGGGCGCATGTGGCGCGAGGAACGCGGTCGCGCCGATCGCGACCGTGGCGAACGCGAGCCACCACCAAGCGCCAGCGCGCCGCGCCAGCGCATCGCCGCCACGGGCGAGGGCGACGCCGAGCACGACCAGCGCGAACGAGCCGGCGGACACGAGCGCGAACGCGGCGAGATTGGCCACATGCGCGAATGTGGCCGCCGCGCCGCTCCACGCGATGCCCGGCGTCGGCGGCTGGTACCACGCCATCCGCCCGAGCTGCGCCGCACCCAGCAGCAGCGAGACGGGCAGCGTGACGCCGACGAGCAGCAGCGCCGCGCAGACCCGCGCGATTGTTCCGGGTGCGTGCGTCGCGCGCCGCGCGAGCGGCAGCAAGGCTAGGATCGCGCCGAGCGCGAACAGCAGGGCGGGACGATGCGTGCGTCCGAACGAGGGCGGCGTTGCCGTGGATGCCGTCGCGACTCGCGCAGCCGGCCGTGGTGCCAGCGGTGGACGTACCCTCGTCCATGCCGGTATCGCGCGCCCGCCGATCCGTTCTTCGCTGCCGTCGCGCCAGCGCAGCAGGATCGACGTGTTCTCGAGTGCCATCACCGCATCGCCCGCGCGCAACCACTGCCCCTGCGCGAGCCGGAATGCGGGCGACGGCGTGCGCTTTTCGTAGCGCCGCGCCCGCTCGAACTCGATCAGCTTGTCCGGCGTCGCCGCGAAGATCGCTTCGCCATCGACCTCGACCGCCTGCGCGACGCGGTTGCCGGACGGCGCCGCTGCATCGGCGAATGCGATGTCCGACGATGCGGCGAACGGCAGGAAAAACAGCATCGACAGCACGCAGGCCATTCCCCGGTTGCGCATCGCGGATTCCGATCGAAGGACGGTTCCAGCATAGCGGCGGACCTCGCGGCGGCGCCAACGATGCGCGTGCGGCATCGCGAACGGGTCGACGCGCGTCAGCCGCAGCGCGCCACCGCGTCGGCGATCTCGGCCGGAGAGGCGATCGTCAGCACGTGCGCATGGCCGCTCTCGACGCCGTGTTCGAGCTCGTGCGCCCAGGTCACGTGGTAGGGCATGTGGATGCCCCAGCCGCCGAGGCCAATCACCGGTTCGATGTCCGAGCGCAGCGAGTTGCCGACCATCGCGAACGCGGGGGCGGCGACGCGGCATTCGTCGAGCACGCGCGCATAGCTGCGTTCGTTCTTCTCGGAGACGATCTCGATGCGATGGAACAGGTCGCCGAGGCCGCTTCGCTCGACCTTGCTTTCCTGGTGGAACAGATCGCCCTTGGTGATCAGCACGACGCGATGGCGCCGCGCGACCGCGACGACGGCGTCGCGGATGCCGGGCAGCAATTCCACCGGATGCTCGAGGATGCTGCGCCCGAGCGCGACGATGCGGTGGATGTCCGCCGCGTGGATGCGGCCCTCGGTCAGTTCGATCGCGGCCTCGACCATCGACAGGGTCATGCCCTTCGCGCCGTAGCCGAACAGCGCGAGATTGCGCCGCTCGACCTCGTGCAGGCGCGTGCGCACGGCGGCGTCGCGCACGTCGATCCAGTGGCCGACGATGCGCTCGAACTCGGCGCCGGCGTGCTGGTAGTAGCCTTCGCTGTGCCAGAGCGTGTCGTCGCCGTCGAAGCCGACCAGTTCGATCATCGTCGTGTCGCCGGTCATTTCGCCGCGTAGGAATCGCGCAGCGTGGTCGTGCGGTTGAACACCGGATTGCCGTGCGCGTGGTCGTGGCGGTCGGCGACGAAATAACCGAGGCGCTCGAACTGCACGTGATGTTCCGGCGGCGTCGCAGCCAGCGAGGGTTCGAGCCACGCCGATACCACGCGCTTGGAATCGCGGTTGATGTGGTCGGCATAGGTCTTGCCGTCGCTGTCGTCGTCCGGGTCGGCGGCGGTGAACAGGCGGTCGTACAGGCGCGCTTCGGCGGCGAGCGCGTGCTTGGCGCTGACCCAGTGGATCGTGCCCTTGACCTTGCGGTCGGCGCCCGGCAGCCCCGCGCGCGTGTCCGCATCGAGCGTGCCGCGCAGTTCCGCGATCGTGCCGTCGGCGTTCTTCACGACCTCCTCGCAGCGCACGATGCCGACGCCGCGCAGGCGCACTTCGCCGCCGGGCACGAGGCGATGGAAACCCTTCGGCGGGATTTCGGCGAAATCCTCGCGTTCGATCCACACCTCGCGCGCGAACGGCACCTGGCGCGTGCCGAGTTCCGGGTTCTTCGGGTGGTTCGGGAACTCCAGCGATTCCTCGTGCGCCGCATCGAGGTTCGTCAGCACCAGCTTGAGCGGATCGAGCACCGCCATGCGGCGCGGCGCGCGCGCGTCGAGATCCTCGCGCACGCAGGCTTCGAGCACGCTATAGGCGATGACCGAGTTCTGCTTGGTCACGCCCGCGCGCTCCCAGAACGTGCGGATCGCGGCCGGCGTGAAGCCGCGCCGGCGCGCGCCGGCCAGGGTCGGCATGCGCGGGTCGTCCCAGCCGTCGACGAGGCCGTCCTGCACCAGCGCCATCAGCTTGCGCTTGCTCATCACGGTGTAGTCGAGGT
>Ga0153956_1000138_pt1 | contig 93256 bp, 90 predicted proteins | sample TSFL040MetaG_FD_104704 | JGI IMG/M metagenome (GOLD analysis project Ga0153956, IMG submission 104704) | Attine ant fungus gardens microbial communities from Florida, USA - TSFL040 MetaG | ecosystem: Host-associated > Fungi > Mycelium > Unclassified | place: USA: Florida, Wekiwa Springs... | reverse complement strand
GGCGATCTTGGCGGCGATGTCGTCGGTCGCGCGCGCGGTCTGGTTGGCGAGGCTTTTCACTTCCTGCGCGACCACGGCGAAGCCCCGTCCCGCGTCGCCCGCGCGGGCAGCCTCGATCGTCGCATTGAGCGCGAGCAGGTTGGTCTGGCCGGCAATGTCGCGGATCAGGCCCAGGATCGATTCGATCGACTTGGCGTGATCGCTCAGCGCTTCCGACATGCCGACCGCCTGGCCGGCCTGCGAACTCGCGCGGTTGGCGATCTCGGCCGCCGCTTCGACTTCGGTGCGCGCATCCTCGATCGCGCGGATCAGGCCGGCGGCGGTCTGCGCCGCCTCGCGCATCGCGACCGCCGATTGTTCGGCCGCGGCGGCGACTTCGCTGGTCTTGCCGATCATCCCGCGCGCGGACGTCGAGGTGCGGACCGATTGGTCGCGCAGCGCATGGCTTTCCTGGCTCGATCGCTCGACCACCGTGACGATGCCGTCGCGGAATTCGGCGGCGAGCGCCTCGCGCGCCTGCTGCGCGGCATGGTCGACATAGGCGTTGTAGAGCGCGACGGTGATATCGCCTTCCATCGCCGACAGGCGCAGCAACGTGTCGATCATCGTCGGCAGATTGGGGTCGCCACGGTCGACGCGGCGCATCAGGCTTTCGATCGCGGCGCGGTCGCTGGCGTTGATCATCGACAGCAGGGCTTCGGGCTCGACCTTGCCCGAATAAGCGGCGGCGACCGAGCGCGCGATCGATTCGACCCAGCCGCGCTCGCTGGTCTTCAGGAACCGCATCCGGAGGAATTCGACGCCCAGGTCGATCATCTTCTGCGTCTCATGCGGCGGCCAGACGCGGTCGTCGGCGAAGCAACGCAGCCATTGCTGCCAATAAGCTTCCGAAATCGCGCGGACGTCGGGCTCGATCACGTTCCACACATCATGGCTGGCGCTGGCCAGCGAGCCGTCGAAATCGAACAGGCGCAGCCGTTCGGACAGCCGGACCTTCGCGGCCATCGAGTCGGAAGGGGGCAGATCGGTGGTGCTCAACATCGGGTGCTCCGGCTGACGTCTGACGGCGACGCGACAATTTACCGCCATCGGCTACCCCGCGCTTGGTTAAAGACTGGTTAGGGAACGGCAGACGGCTTGCATCGCGAAGCGCGAGGGGTAAGAGGGCGCACGCATCCTTGCAGGGGTATTTTTCTTGGCCACCACACCGCCCAAACCAGAGCGTCCGATCTCGCCGCATCTCGGCCATTACCGCATGGGCCCGCACATGCTGACCTCGATCGTCCATCGCATCACGGGCGACGGTCTCGCGATCGTCGGCGGCCTGCTGTTCACCTGGTGGCTGGCGTCGCTGGCGGCGGGCAAGGAAAGCTACGAATATTTCCTGTCCTGGTTCACCGGGCCGGGCTGGAGCGTGCTGGGCTATATCGTCGGGGTCGGCCTGACCTTCTCGCTGTTCCAGCACATGATGAGCGGCATCCGCCACTTCGTGCTCGACACCGGCGCTGGCTATGAGCTCAAGACCAACAAGACCGGCTCGATCCTGACCTTCGTCGGCTCGATCCTCCTCACCATCCTGTTCTGGGGCATCCTGCTCAAGGACGTCATTCTCGGGGTTGCGAAGTAATGGGCGACGGCACCGAACTCGGCCGCGTCCGCGGTCTCGGCAGCGCGCAGGAAGGCGCGCATCACTGGTGGCGCCAGCGCGTGACCGCGGGGTCGAACCTGTTCTTCCTCGCCTGGTTCATGATCTCGCTGACCCGGCTGGGCGGTTTCGATTACGGCAGCGTCCATAACTGGATCGCCTCGGCCTGGGTCGCCGTGCCGTTGATCCTGCTGGTCATCTCGACCTGCTGGCACGCGCGCCTCGGCCTGCAGGTGCTGATCGAGGATTATCAGGACGATGAGGGCCGGGTGATCTGGCTGCTGATCGCCGAATATTTTCTGGCGATCATCGCGGTCACCGCGATCTTCGCGATCCTCAAGGCGGCATTGGTGACGACAGCGGTGGCGGCAGCGGCATGAGCGACGCGTACAAGATCATCGACCACACCTATGACGCGGTGGTGGTCGGCGCGGGCGGATCGGGCCTGCGCGCGGTGCAGGAATGCGCGCAGAGCGGGCTCAAGACCGCGTGCATCACCAAGGTGTTCCCGACCCGCAGCCACACCGTCGCGGCGCAGGGCGGCATCGCCGCCAGCCTCGGCAACATGGGACCGGACCACTGGACCTGGCACATGTTCGACACCGTCAAGGGGTCGGACTGGCTCGGCGACCAGGACGCGATCGAATATATGGTCCGCGAGGCGCCCGCCGCCGTCTACGAACTCGAACATGCCGGCGTGCCGTTCAGCCGCACCGAAGCGGGCAAGATCTACCAGCGCCCGTTCGGCGGCATGATGCAGAACATGGGCGAGGGGCCGCCCGCCCAGCGCACCTGCGCCGCCGCCGACCGCACCGGCCACGCGATGCTCCACGCGCTCTATCAGCAGAGCCTGCGGTTCGACGCCGATTTCTACATCGAATATTTCGCGCTCGACCTCATCATGGAGGGTGGCGAGTGCAAGGGCGTGATCGCTTTGTGCATGGAAGACGGCAGCATCCACCGCTTCCGCGCCCACGCCACCGTGCTCGCGACCGGCGGCTATGGCCGCTGCTATTTCTCGGCGACGTCCGCCCATACCTGCACCGGCGACGGCGGCGGGATGGTGCTGCGCGCGGGACTCCCGTTGCAGGACATGGAGTTCGTCCAGTTCCACCCGACCGGCATCTACGGCGCCGGCGTGCTGATCACCGAGGGCGCGCGGGGCGAGGGCGGCTACCTGACCAATTCGGAAGGGGAGCGGTTCATGGAACGCTATGCCCCGTCGGCCAAGGACCTGGCGTCGCGCGACGTCGTGGCGCGGTCGATGGCGGCCGAGATGCGCGAAGGCCGCGGGGTCGGCCCGAACAAGGACCATATCTACCTCCATCTCGACCATATCGATCCGAAGGTGCTGCACGAACGGCTGCCCGGCATCACCGAGACGGGCAAGATCTTCGCCGGCGTCGACCTGACGCGCCAGCCGCTGCCGGTCACGCCGACGGTCCACTACAATATGGGCGGCATCCCGACCAATTATCACGGCGAGGTCGTCCACCTGAAGGATGGCGATCCCGACGCGGTCGTCCCCGGCCTGTTCGCGGTCGGCGAGGCGGCGTGCGTGTCGGTCCACGGCGCCAACCGGCTCGGCTCGAACTCGCTGATCGACCTCGTTGTGTTCGGCCGCGCGACCGGCAAGCGCATCGCCGAGATCCTGCGGCCCAACACCAGGCACGGCACCGTCGTGACCGCCGCCGATGACGCGGCGATCGGCCGCCTCGACCATTTCCGGAACGCCAAGGGCCCGAAGCCGACCGCCGAGATCCGCCTCGACATGCAGCGCACGATGCAGAAGCATTGCGCGGTGTTCCGCGACACCGCGTTGCTCGCCGATGGCGTCACGCACATGGACGCGGTCTATGCCAGCCTGAAGCAAGTCGGCATCACCGACCGCTCGCTGATCTGGAACACCGACCTGGTCGAGACGCTCGAACTCGACAATCTGCTCGGCCAGGCGATCGTCACCATCCGGGGCGCGGCGAACCGCAAGGAAAGCCGCGGCGCGCACATGCACGAGGATTTCCCCGAGCGTGACGATACTCACTGGATGAAGCACACCATCGCGACGTTCGACGGCTGGGGCGGCCAGGGCGGGGCGGTGGCGCTCGATTACCGCCCGGTGCACGATTACACGCTGACCGAGGACGCCGAATACATCAAGCCGAAGAAGCGGGTGTATTGAGCACGCCGCCGCTCGTCCTTCCCTATCGGTCGAAGCCCTTCGTCACGGTGTTGGCGGGGTTGTTCTTCGTCGGGTGCGCCGTCATCCTGTTCAGGAAGGCGCAGACCAACGATCGCGGTCTTGTCCTCAACGGCATCATTCACTTCGAACCTGCGGGCGCGACGGTCTTCTATTGGTGTCTCGTGGCGTTGAGCCTTGGGTTCGTGCTGTTCGCGATCCTTGGCCTGGCGCGCTCACGGGGGGCAGCGCGCGAGGTCGTGCTCGACGACCGCACCCTGTCCGCGCCGCGCAACGGCCTCAGCGGGACGATCGTCACCGTCCCGCTCGCAACGATCACCCGGCTGCAGATCAGCGAAATCAGCGGGCAGCGGTTTCTCAACGTCTTCCATGTCGGCGGCAGGCTGAGCATCCCCGCGTCGATGCTGCCGTCGCGGGGCGACCTCGACCTGCTGGCCCAGGAGATCGACCGCCGGCAATCCGCCGTTGGCGACGGCGGAGGAGACACGCCGCCGCCGCAAGACCCCATCGCGCCGCCGCGCCCTCAGTTCGGTCGTCGCGGCCTTTAGGACGGTCGTATCAGGTGGAATCGTGCTCCGGCGCAGGCCGGAGCGTTGGAGACTCCTGACGCCGCGCTTGCCGCCAGCGCTCCGGCCTGCGCCGGAGCACGATGACCGGTTCAACCTCAATCGGACGCACTCCAGGATGTCTTGCGCAATATGATCCGTTCGATCGCTAACCCGCCGCTTCCAGCCGATCCGCCAGCCACATCTTGATCAGTGCCTGCCGCGTCACGCCGCGCTTCTTGGCGTGCATGTCCAACTTGCGCACCATCCACTCGGGAAGGTCGAGATTAACCCGGCGCTTTTCACCGCCAATCACGCGGACCGTCGATAGGTCGAAATAGTCGAGTACGTCCTCGCCGTCATCAAAGCGACGATCGAGTTCCTCGGCGGAAATCATCGGCGGCGCGATTTTACTCGGCTTGTTCATACAATTTCTCCTCGCGCGCCCGTGCGCGACGGCATGAAATCAGGCGAACGGTCTCGCCCCGATACGTGACGATGGCTGTCCACAACTTTTCGGCAATCATGCCGATCACCATGAATCGTTCCTCGGCTCTATCGTTCCTCGACGACAATTCGACTCGTTTTCCACCGGCCCACAACGCCTGAGCTTCCTCGAAGTCGATCCCGTGTTTTGCCTTGTTCGCGCTGCTTTTGGCGGGATCATATTCGAACACGTCGCTGGATTTAGCATGGAAAGGGTATAGAATCTATCCCCACTGCTTGAGGTGGATTTGGTTGCTTGACACCGTCCCGCCGCGCGCGAAGGTCGTGCCGTCGAGTCAAAGCAGGGGCGAGGGCGTATGCGGTGGTTGGGCAAGGTCGCGCGGACGGCGGGGTTGCTCGCGGTGTCGCTGGCCGTCACCGCGTCGGCGACCGGACAATCGGCCAACCCCTACAAGGCACCCGAACATATCGGCGGCTGGCCGGGGCTGGTGTCCGGGAGCAACGACAGCGAGGCGCAGGCGTCGATCGATCTCGGGCCGGAACTCGAACGCGACCGCTCGCCGAAATGGCTGCTCGACGACCAGCGCAAGCTCGACCGCGCGCTCGCCGCGCTCGGTCCGCAAAAGCCCGGTATGGTCGACGCCTATGTCGTCGTGGTCGGGCTCGACAGCGACCCGATCTTCGGCCGCGAGGCGCGGGAGGCGGCCAAGGTGTTGAGCCGGCGCTACAGTGCCGCCGGGCACACCATCGTCCTTGCCGGCACCGACGGCAGCGGGCCGTCGGCGCTCCCCAACGGCTCCCCACGCAACCTGGCGGTCGCGCTGGCCCGCGTCGCCGAGCTGATGGACAGGAAGCAGGACGTGCTCGTCCTCTACACCGCCGGGCACGGCGCCAAGGTCGGCCTCGCCTATCACGACGCTGATGACGGGTTCGGCATCATCCCGCCGGCGCGGATGGCGCGGATGTTCGATGAACTTGGTATCCAGAACCGCCTGCTGATCCTGTCGGCCTGTTTCTCCGGCATCTTCGTGCCGGCCCTGTCGAGCGACACCACCGCCTTGTTCACCGCCGCCTCGGCCGACCGCACCTCGTTCGGCTGCCAGTCCGACCGTGACTGGACCTTCTATGGCGATGCGATGATCAACAATGCGCTGCGCCAGCCGGTGCCGCTCGCCAAGGCGGGCGAGAATGCCCAGGCGCTGATCGCCAAGTGGGAAGGGATGGACAGCGACATCATCCCGTCGCAGCCGCAGATCGCGATCGGCGCCAAGGTGTCGACCTGGCTCACCCCGCTCGAAGCGCGCATGCCCAGGACCGCGACGCCGATGGTCGGGCGGCCCGCGATCACCATCTTCGACGCCAAGTAGGAGTCTGCTTGGAAATTCGCGGAAGAGCGAATTTCTATGCGGTGCCGGCCCGCTCCCCCACCCGGCCACCCAGTGATGCTACCCTATGGGTGGCCGGGTGGGGGAGCGGGCCGGCACCGCGCAATGCGCCCGCGGCGCATTGCCAAACGGACTCAGGCACAAAAAAGGGGGCCGAAGCCCCCTTTTCGTATTCGTCGAGCGAAGGCTTACTTGCTCTTCGACTTGTTGTCGTCGGCGATCAGCACGATCCCGACCACCACGGCGACCGCCGCGACGGCGGCGATGGCGATACCGGCGCCGTGCAATTCGTTGGCGTTCCTGGCCGGCGACGCGGCGCGGACCGACTTGGCGACCGACAGGCTCGCGGCTGGATTCGCCGGAGCGGCGAAAGCGGGCGCCGTGGCCATCGACAGGACGGCGACCGCCCCCAGATACTTCGCGAACTTCATCTTAATCTCCCTTGCGTTGCAGCAGGTCATTGGCACTGACCAAAACGGCGCGCAACCGCCATCTAGCCCGAAAAGCGTCATCAAGTTATTTTGTTACGATAATATGTCGTCACGCGCCGGACCGGCCGCCGCCCGCACTTCCTCGACCAGCTCCTTGCGGCTCAGCTTGCCGACCAAAGTCTTGGGCAGCGCCAGACGGACGACCACCTGATCGACCCGCTCATGATGGCCGAGCCGTCCGTTGAGCCAGGTCTTCAACGCCTCGGGCGTCGCCGTCGCGCCATCGGTGAGCGTGACATAGGCGCGGGGCTGCTCGCCGCGATAGCTGTCGGGCACGCCGATCACCAGCGCCTCCTTCACCGCGGGATTCTTGTAGAGCACCGCCTCGATCTGGCTGGGGAACACCTTGAAGCCCGACACCGCGATCATGTCCTTCAACCGGTCGACCACGCTGATGAAGCCGTCCTCGTCGATCTGCCCAACGTCGCCGGTGCGCAGCCAGGCGCCGTCCGCATCGGCGACGAATACTTCCGCATCGGCGTCGGGCCGGTTCCAATAGCCCTTCATGATCTGGGGCCCGCGCACCACGATCTCGCCGGGTTCGCCATCGGGCGGGGGACGCGTCGGGTCATCCTTGTCGACCAGCCGGACCTGCGTGCCCGGGATCGGCTGGCCGATGCTGCCGAGCTTGCCGAGCGCGGCATAGGGGTTGCACGACACCACGCCCGAACTCTCCGACAGGCCATAGCCTTCGATCACGCGCGCGCCGGTCGCCAGTTCGAACTTCGCCTTGACCTCGGCGGGCAGCGGCGCGCCGCCGGAGATGCAATATTTAAGGCTGGAAAGATCGGTATGCTTGAGCCGGGGATGGTCGAGCAGCGCCTGGTACATGGTCGGCACGCCCGGCAGCGCGGTCGCCCTGGTCCGTTCGATCGCCGCGAGCACCTGCCCGCCGTCGAAGCGCGGCAGCATCACGATCGTCCCGCCGTTCGCCACCGTGCGGTTCATCACGCAGGTGTTGGCGAAGACGTGAAACAGCGGCAGCACGCCGATGATGCGGTCCTCGGCCCCGGGATCGGGGTCCATCCCTTCGACCTGCCGGGCATTGGCCGACAGGTTCTGGTGGGTCAGCATCGCGCCCTTGGGCGTGCCGGTGGTGCCGCCGGTATATTGGATCACCGCGACATGGGTCGTCGGGTCGATCGCCGGATGCTCGCCCGCGCCGTCATTGGCGATCAGTTTCGAGAAGGCGATGATGCGCGGATCGTCGGGACGCTTCGCTACCTCCTTGCCGCGGAATAGGCGATAGAACAGCGACTTGGTCGCGGGCAGCGCGCCGGCGATCGACCCGACGACCAGTCGCTCGATGCTCGACCGGTCGAGCACCTGCAACGCGGTCGGCAACAGCGCCGAGGCCGACAGCGTGAACAGCGCGCGGGTGCCCGAATCCTCGACCTGGTGCGACAATTCCTCGACCGTGTAGAGCGGCGAGAAATTGACCACCGTCGCGCCGAGCTTGAGGATGCCGAAATAGGCGGCGAGGTAGTGCGGCACGTTGGGCAGGAACAGCCCGATGCGGTCGCCCGGACCGTAACCGAGCCTGGCCAGCCCCGCCGCGACGCGGTTCGCGCCGTCCAGCGTCTCGGCATAGGAATAATGACGGCCGAGAAAGTCGATCAGCGGCCGGTCGGCGTGACGCGCCGCCGACGCCTCGAACATCGCATTGAGCGTCTGCGGCGGGAAATCGGTCGCCCACGGCGTCGGGTGGCGATAGGCGTCGCTGCGCCAGATGCTCTGCGGATCGGTCATTGACACCGATGTAAGCTGGCGATCGCTACGACGCTACCCGCCCTGTGGTCCAGGTCAGCACGAACCTGACCGCGACGATCCCCAGATCGATCGCGGCCTGCATCCGGTGCGGGGCGGGATCGCCGGCCCGATGCGTCAGGATTTCGATATCCGCGGTCGGATGGCGCGCGGCGGCGGCGAGGGCCAGCACGGCCGCTGCGATCAAGAGGGTACGCCGACGCAACATGCGTTTACCATAAACGACATGGGGCGTGACGACAAAGGGAATCGCCGCGGCCTTGTTCAGGCCGCGAGCGGGGCGAAGCGGGCGCGGTCGCGGCCCGCTTGCTTGGCGTCGAACAGGGCGCGGTCGGCGCGGCGGTACATCGCTTTCCAGTCGGATTCGGTCGCAAGCGGCCCGGCGCAGGCGCCGATGCTGGCGGTGACGTGGACGTCGAACGGCATCCGCGCCGCGCGCAGGCGTTCGAGCACGATGTCGGGCGTGACGGCGCGATCGGCGGCGGACAGGATCGCGAACTCCTCCCCGCCGATCCGCGCGATCAGCGCGCTGGCGGGCACGGCCTGGCGCAGGACGCGCGCGAACAGCCGCAACACCTCGTCGCCGCCGTCATGGCCGATCGTGTCGTTGACATGCTTGAAATGGTCGAGGTCGGTCAGCAGCAGCATGTGCTGGCCTTCCCGCCCGATCGCCTGGCGCAGGAAGGCGCGGCGGTTGAGCAGCCCGGTCAGCGGGTCGGTATCGGCGAGCCGCGCGGCGATGATCTCGCGCTCGATCGCCTCGTCGCGCTCGACGCTGAGCAGGCGGATGCGATAGGCGATCGCGAGCGTGGAGACGATCGCCTCGAACGCCATCGACAGGATGGTCGAATTGTCGAGCCAGAAGCTCCACCGCACCACCGCCGCATCGCTGAGCAGGCGCAGCGCGGCGAACAGGATCGGCGCGGCCCAGGCGACGGAGAACAGCCATAGATGCGGGCTGCGTTCATGCCGTGCGCGCAGGATGATCGGCACGATCGCGACGATCAGCACCGCGAAGCTGATCGAATAGAAAGCGTCGAGCAGCCGGATCTGCCACGGCGCGAGCAAGGCGAACGCGGCCATCGCCGTCAGCCCCAGCGCGGTCAGCGCGCTGGTGACGCGTGATATCCAGCCGGCGGTGACCGATGGCGGGAAGAAGGCGCGGGCGAACATGAAGGCGGTCGCCGCCGCCGCCGCCAGGAAGACGTAGTTGGACCGCAGCCGGTCGTTGTTGAGCATCGCCGGATTGACCCAGGCCGACGCCCCGGACGAGGTGAACGCGTAGAACAGCAGCGACAGCACCATCGCGCAATAAGCGAGCTGGAAACCGTGCCGCAGCGCCCCCCACATCGCGAGATTATAGATCAGCAGCGCGAGGCACAGCCCGGCGAACCCGGCATACATCGCCGCCATCGCGATATTGGCCCGCGACGCTTCCGCCGCCGTCGCCAGCCGGGGCGCGACCAGGATCCCGCGCAGATTGGCGCTGCCGTCGACCCGCCACAACAGGCGCACCGGCGCGCCGAGCTTCGGGTCGAGCCGCCACTGGATCATCGCGCCGAGTTGCAGGTTGCGGCTGGCGGCGGCGCCGTCATACGCCCAGCTCCGTATGCGGCCATCGGGGTAGAGCGCGTAGAGCGTGACGCGGTCCTGCCACAGGCTGGCGATGCGGACATGGTCGCGGTCGGCGGCATCGGCGATCGTGCCGAGCGGTTGCGACAGCACCCAATAATCGCCGTCATGGAATTTGGTCTGGGGCGTGGCGCAGTCGAACCGGCCCGGCGCGGCGAGCATCGCCGCCGCACTGTCCCCCGCCGCGACTCGCGCGATGCAGACCGACAGCGGTGTCCCGGTCACCGCGCTCTGCGCGCGCGCCGCCGGCGCGACGAGAATCGCGACCAGCGCGACCAGGGCAGCGAGAAGGACGGTGGGAAGGCCGATGCGTCGCATGCGGCCGGCCTAATGGTCAGGGACAAATTATTGGTAAATCACACGCTTGGTATGTTCCGGCATGCGGACGCGGTGCCTTGGAACCTGATGCGTCGGAGGCGACTTCGGCCAGACAGTATCTCGCCTCCCCGGCGAAGGCCGGGGCCCAGTGGCGATGGCTTCTCGACGGCGGGATGTCATCGGCGATTCACCGAAACCGGGCCCCGGCTTTCGCCGGGGAGGGGGAATTCAATCCGGCCGAATCCGATTTCGGATACGCTCCATTCATTCCAGGCTTATCGAAGGACGCCTGACAAGCGGCGCGCTTGCGGAACGTGCTCTATACCCCGCGCCACCGCCACACGCCGTCATCGCCCGTTTCGCGCACCGCGCGTCCTTCGACCTCCAGCCGGCGGAGGTGCGCCATCGCCTCGCCGGTCGCCATGCCGAGCATGTCCTGCCCGATCGCGCGGCGGAACAGGCGGCCGAAGCAATCGGTCGCGCGGCGCGGTTCGAGGCGCAGGAACGCCTCCAGTTCGTCGAGCCGTTCGCGATGCTCGCGGTCCATCGCATCCAATCGCGTGTGCAGCCCGGTGAACGGGTCGCCATGGCCGGGCAGCGTCAGCACGCCGGCCGGCACCTCACGCTTCAGCTTGGCGATCGAGGCGAACCATTCGCCCAGCGGGTCGGCCTGCGGTTCGGTGATCCCGACCGACACGTTGGGGCTGATCCGCGGCAACACCTGGTCGCCGGCGATGAACACGCCCGCTTCCTCGTCGAGCAGGCAGGCATGTTCCGGGCTGTGCCCCGATCCCACGACCACGCGCCAGCCGCGCCCCCCGATATGGATCGTCTCGCCGTCGATTATCCGGCGGTACGACATCGGCATCGGTCGTACGATCCGCCCGAAATTGGCCCAGCCCGATTGCGCCGCGACCTCGATCTGTTCGGGCGTCCAGCCGGCGGCGTGGCGATAGTCGCTGACTTCCTGCGGCGTTTCCGGCCGCGCATCGGCGACCAGCATCTGCGCGGTCAGCCATTCGCCGCGCGTCATGCATAACGGCGCGGCATGGTGATCGCACATCCATCCGGCCAGCCCGATATGGTCGGGGTGGAAATGCGTGCCGATCATCCGCACGACCCGCGTGCCGGCCAGCGGCCCGCCGAACACCGCCTTCCACGCGTCGCGCGTTTCCAGCCGGTTCATCCCCGCATCGACCAGCGACACGCCGTCGTCGTCGTCCAGCAGCCAGCAATTCACGTGGCGGAGCGGCCCCGGCACCTTCAGCCGCACCCAGCGCACGCCGGCCGCAACCGTCATCACATCGCCATCGCCCGGCTCCGCCCCGCCGAACGGATAGGTCAGGCCCTTGTGGCTGGTCGGAACGAAGCTCTCATCCGCGACGAACGCGGCATCTTTGCGGGCAATGGCCATGAGTTGCGGGTAGCAACGGATTGGGGGAGGGGGAAGTGGGGAGGGGGACGGGGACGGCTTACCACCCAAAAACGGCTAAGCAGAACGCTTGCAATGTAGGATTTCGCCTGACAGCCTCGCCGGGCTCTTTGATATCGTGATCTCCTCCCCACCATCGTGCTCCTGCGAAGGCAGGAGTCCAGGGTAGTTCGGTGCGCGCCATCCTGAGTTCCTGCTTTCGCAGGAACATGGCGGGTCGCAACCGCGTGAGGTTCGTGAAGTCCATGGGCAGTGTGAACTTCGGGAACTTTGAAGTCCGGTTGCGCGGCGCTTCGCCACCTTCCGCGATCGGCGGGGGTGGCGTCGATAGTGTGACCCTGGTGTGACCTTTCGGGCCATGCCGACGGCAAAAGCCGTCGGCCGGATCGAGCCGCAAGGCGGCCCGTCCGCCGGCCGGCTGAGCCGATGCTGGCGCACCGGCGCGGGCGTGGCCGCGCCTTCGGCTCAGCTCTTGAACAGCGTCTCCGCGGTATGCTCCACCGGCCCGGTTTCGCCTTCGCCCGCCGCCAGCGCTTCCGCGTCGCGCGCGGCTTGTTCGCGCTGGCCGCGCAGTTCGGCGATCAGCGCCTCGCGGTCGCCTTCCAGCCGGGTGTCGACCGGCGCTTCGAGGCCCGCCGCCTTCGCCGCCTTCGCCACCGCCGCGTCGAGTTCGCGCTGCGACGTCAGGCCGAGCGTCACCGGGTCCTTCGCCACGATGTTGGCGATGTTCCAGTGCGTGCGGTCGCGGATCGCGGCGATCGTCGTGCGGGTGGTGCCGATCAGGTTCGAGATCGCGCCGTCGGTGATTTCCGGATGGTTGCGGATGATCCAGGCGATGCCGTCGGGCTTGTCCTGGCGCTTGCTGACCGGGGTGTAGCGCGGCCCCTTGGTGCGGCGCACCTGCTCCGGGCCCTTCAGCATCTGGAGCACGTAGTTCGGGTCGGCCTGGCCCTTGTCGATCTCTTCCTGGGTCAGCTCGTGCGCGCGGACCGGGTCGCGGCCGGTCAGCTTGGTCGCGGCCGTATCGTCGGCGATCGCGTTGACCTCCAGGATGTGCAAGCCACAGAATTCGGCGATCTGCTCGAACGAGAGCGAGGTGTTGTCGACCAGCCAGGAAGCGGTCGCGTGCGGCATGAGCGGCTGGGCCACTGAAATTCTCCGTCGGAAATAAATAGGGCCGCCCCTCGCGGAGCGGCCGTGTCGTGAAAGGGGACTTAATGCGGATGCGCCGTCAGGGCAAGGCTGTTGCCCACGCCGCGCCGTGCGATAGGGTGGCATGCCCGCAATCGACCGAACCGACGTCGTCGCGCTGATCGCCGACCATGCCGGCCTCGCGCCTGATCGGATAACGGACGAGACCCGGACACTCGGCGACCTCGGCATGGACGGCGCGGCGGTATGGAACCTGTTCGGCGCGCTGGAGGAACGGTTCGGGACCGGCATCGGGGCGCTCGACGGCAATTTCGGGCGCTATTTCGTCACGAAGCCGCTGTCTGCGTGGAATCGGTTATGGGCGTTGCTCGGTTGCGCGGTCGTCGGCGGCATGGTCGCCGCTGTGTTCGACCGGGGCTTGCTCGTCGGACTGGCGATCTGGGCGGTGTTGCTCGCGATGGTCGAACTGGTGCTCCGCCTGCTCCGTCCGCGGACGCCGCCGCTCCTCCCCATCGCCGTGGGAGATGTCGTCGCGGCGGTCGAGGCCGGCGCGTGGCCCGAACCGGTCGCGCATTAAGCCGCGATCGCGTTCTCGGTGATCGGCACCAGCGCCTGGAGGAACTGGCGCGCGCTCGCCGCCCAGGTGAAGGTCCGGCCATAAGCGGCGCACGCCGCGCGGTCGCGGGTCAGCGCCGTGGCGATCGCGGTGTCGAGGTCGTCGTCCATCGCGCCGACCGTGGGCGTCAGCACGTCGACCGGGCCGGTCACCGGATAAGCGGCGACCGGCGTCCCGCTCGCCAGCGCCTCGATCATGACGAGGCCGAACGTGTCGGTCTTGCTCGGGAAGACGAACAGGTCGGCGGCGGCATAAGCGGCGGCGAGGTCGGCGCCGAACCTGGGGCCGAGGAAATGCGCGGCGGGGAATTTCGCCTTGAGGCTGGCCAGCGCGGGACCGTCGCCGACGATCACCTTGCTGCCGGGATGGCCGGCGGTCAGGAACGCCTCGATATTCTTCTCGATCGCGACGCGGCCGACATAGAGCATCACCGGGCCGGGCAAGGCGCGGATCGCCGGATCAGGCGTGGCGTCGGCAAAGGTCGCCAGGTCGACCCCGCGCCCCCAGTCGCGCAGCCGGGTCAGGCCGTGTGCGCGCAGCGTCGCGGCGATCGACGGCGTCGCCGCCAGGATTGCCTGGGCCGGGCCGTGGAACCAGCGGATATAGCGCCACACCCATTCGGGGTTCACCCCCGTCCGCGCCGCGACATAATCCGGAAATTGCGTGTGATAGGCGGTGGTGAACGGAAAATCGCGTTGCAGGCACCAGCGCCGCGCGGCGATGCACACCGGCCCTTCGGTGGCGAGGTGGACGGCCTGCGGGCTGAACGCCTCCAGCATCTGGCCGACCGCGCCGGTCGACGCGAAGGCGAGGCGGATCTCGGGATAGGTCGGGCACGGCATCGAATGAAACAGATCGGACGAGATGATCAGCACCTCATGCCCCATCCGCTCCAGCTCGGCCCGGACCGATTGCAGCGTGCGGACCACGCCGTTGACCTGCGGGCTCCAGGCGTCGGTGACGATCGCGACGCGCACCTGGCCTAGGCCGCCAGCATCAGCGAGGGGGCGGGCGCTTGTCGTTTTTCGATTTCGTCGGCCCAGTGCAAAATCTCCATGCGGCCGTCGAAATGCTCGACCAAGGCGGTGCAGCCTTCGACCCAGTCGCCATCGTTGTAATAGGCGATTCCGCCGATATCGCGAAATTCGGCGGTGTGGATGTGCCCGCATACGACCCCGTCCGCCCCGCGATGCGCCGCCGCCTGCGCGACCAGCTCTTCATATTTGGAAATGAACTCGACCGCGTTCTTGACCTTGGCCTTGGCGTGCTTCGACAGCGACCAATAGGGCATGCGGAACAGCCGGCGCCACGCATTGACCACGCGGTTGAGCCCCATCATCAATTCGTAGGCGACGTCGCCGACATAAGCGAGCCAGCGGTGCGACAGCATGATCGCGTCGAACTCGTCGCCATGCAGCACCAGCAGCTTCCTGCCGTCGGCGGTGTCGTGCATCGCATAGCGGCGGATCGCGATCCCGCCGAAATCGAGCCCGCAGAACTGGCGGACGATCTCGTCATGGTTGCCGGGAATGTAGATCACCTCGGCGCCGCGCCTGGCGCGCTTCAGCAGCCGCCACACCACGTCGTTATGCGCCGCCGGCCAGTGCAGCTTCTTCTTGAGCCGCCAGCCGTCGATGATGTCGCCGACCAGGTACATCTTCTCGCTGTCGACATGGTCGAGGAAGTCGATCAGCATCGCCGCGTTGCAGCCGCGCGTGCCGAGATGGACGTCGCTGATCCAGATCGTCCGATACTGCCGCCGCCGACAGATCACCCGTTCCGGGATCGCCGGCTGCGAATTGGCGAAGTCCCGCGCCAGATTCGTGAGATCGTTCATACGCTTGAGCCCCCCAGCGCTGCTGACGCTCGCGGGCTATGGCGATGAATTGTTACATTCGGAATCGTTGCGGTTTCACCGGCCTGTCACATTCATCCCGATCCTCCCCTGGCGGGGAAGGATTGCTGCTGCTGAATGACGATTGGGCCTGACTGTCGCCCCGGCGCAAGGCCGGGGTGACGAACGGGTCTTGGCCTCCTAAGCCCCTCTTCATGCACCTGCGCGCGCAAGCCCTGATCCTCGGCGTTCGCCAGCATGGCGAGCATGGCGCGATCGTCCGCGCGCTGACGCGGGAGGCGGGGATGGTCGCGGGCTATGTTCGCGGCGGGCGGTCGCGGGCGATCCGGCCGGTGCTCCAGCCCGCCAACCTCGTCATGGGCGAATGGCGCGCGCGGACCGAGGATCAGCTCGCCGGATTGACCGTCGAGCTCGTTCGCAGCCGCGCGCCGCTCTACGGCGAGCCGCTGGCGGCGGCGGCGCTCGAATGGGTCACCGCGCTGACCGCGGTCGCGCTGCCGGAGAACCAGCCCTATCCGCGCCTCCATGCCGCGCTCGACGGGATGATCGCCGCGATCGAAGCCGCGCCGGCCGCGCGCGGCTGGGCGGTGGCGCTGGTGCGGTACGAGGATCTGCTGCTCGCCGAACTGGGCTACGGGCTGGATGAGCCGCCCGCCGTGACCGGCGAGTCCGGCTGGCGCGACATCCTTGCCGGGCTGGCGTTGACCGGTGGCGAGATCGAGGCGCATCTGCTGACCGATCGCCGCGCGGAGGCGCTGGCGGCGCGAGCGCGACTGGTCGATCGGCTCAAGCGCGCGGTTGCGTGATCCGGCAAGGCTCGGCAAAGGCAGCGTGAGAAGGGGAGTTCCACGTGCCATTGATCGCCTTGCTGCCCGGAGACGGGATCGGACCTGAAGTCGTCGCGGAGGCGCGGCGCGTGCTCGACGCGCTGGCGCTCGATCTGACGTTCGAGGAAGCGCCGGTCGGCGGTGCCGCGTACCTGGCCGCCGGCAATCCGCTGCCGCCCGAGACGCTGGCGCTGGCCAAGCGGGCCGACGCCATCCTGTTCGGCGCGGTCGGCGACCCGCAATTCGACGCGCTCGAACGCCGCTTGCGCCCCGAAGCCGCGATCCTCGGCCTGCGCCGTGAGCTTGGCCTGTTCGCCAACCTGCGCCCGGCGACACTGACGCCGGGGCTGGAGGACGCATCTCCGCTCAAGCCCGAGATCGCGCGCGCGATCGACATGGTCATCGTCCGCGAATCCAACGGCGACATCTATTTCGGCGAGAAGGGGCATCGCACCGGCCTGGGCGGCGTGCGTGAGGGTTTCGACCTGATGAAGTATGACGAGACCGAGATTGCGCGCATCGCGCATGTCGCGTTCGGCATCGCGCGGCGGCGCAAGCGCAAGCTCTGTTCGATCGACAAGGCCAATGTGCTGGAGACGTCGCAGCTTTGGCGCGATATCGTCAACGAAGTGTCGGGCGATTATGACGATGTCGACCTGACCCACATGTATGTCGACAATGCCGCGATGCAGCTGGTGCGCGACCCCGGCCAGTTCGACGTGATCCTGACCGGCAACATGTTCGGCGACATCTTGTCCGACGAGGCGAGCATGTGCGTCGGATCGATCGGCATGCTGCCGTCGGCTACCTTGTCGAGCTGGCGCGACACGCTGGGCCTGTACGAGCCGATCCACGGCTCGGCGCCCGATATCGCCGGGCAGGGCAAGGCCAATCCGTGCGCGGCGATCCTGTCGGCGGCGATGATGCTGCGCCATTCGCTCGACATGGCCGAGGCGGGGGTACGGATTGAGGACGCGGTGGCGCGGGCGATCGCCGGCGGCGCCCGGACCCCGGACCTCGGCGGAAGCCTATCGACAAATGCGATGGGCGACGCGATTCTCGCAGGGCTATGACCGACGCCCTTGACCTCGCGCCCCTGGACCTGGCGGTGGTCATTCCGACGTTCAACGAGCGGGCCAACGTGCCGCTGCTGGTCGAAAAGCTCGACGCGGCGCTGGCGGGACTGTCGTGGGAAGCGATCTTCGTCGACGATAACAGCCCCGATGGCACGGCGGATGCCGCGCGCGACTTGGGCATGCGCGACCGGCGGGTGCGGGTGATCCAGCGGATCGGGCGGCGCGGACTGTCGTCGGCGACGATCGAGGGGATGTGCGCGACCGCCGCGCCGCTGGTCGCGGTGATCGACGGCGACTTGCAGCATGACGAGACGATCCTGCCGGCGATGGCGCGCGCGCTTCAGGACGACCCCGGCCTCGACCTGGTCGTGGGGTCGCGCTTCGTCGCGGGCGGCGGCACCGGCGACTGGGACAAGGACCGCGTCGCCAAGTCGGCCTTCGCCACCAGATTGTCGCGGCGCGTGCTCAAGGCCGATCTCGGCGACCCGATGAGCGGGTTCTTCATGGCGCGGACGGCGATGGTGCGCGAGATCACGCCGCATTTGTCGGCGATCGGGTTCAAGATCCTGCTCGACATCATGACCACCGCGCCCAGGCCGCTCAGGTTCAAGGAGCTGCCCTACACCTTCCGGTTGCGGACGGAGGGCGAGAGCAAGCTCGACCATGTCGTCGCGATGGAGTTCCTGATCGCGCTCTACGACCGGATCATGGGGCGGTTCGTGCCCGTCCGGTTCGCGATGTTCTCCGCGATCGGCGCGGTCGGGGCGCTGGTCCATTTCCTCGTGCTCGCGCTGATGTTCAAGACGCTCGGGATCGGCTTCATCAAATCGACCATCGCGGCGACGGCGGTCGCGATGACCTTCAACTTCTTCGTCAACAATGCGCTGACCTATCGCGATGCGCGGCTGAAGGGGGCGAAGGCGCTGATCGACGGCTGGGTGTCGTTCTGCGCGGTGTGTTCGGTCGGCGCGGTGGCGAATGTCGGGGTCGCGGCGTTCCTGTACGACGCGCGGTCGGATACGTGGTTCTTCTCGGCGCTGGCCGGGATACTGGTCAGCGCGGTGTGGAATTTCGCGCTGTCGTCGCGGTTCGTTTGGGGAAGATATTAAGGCCAGGTGCGGAACCACATCCAATGCTGGAAGGCCTGGTCGTTCGGCAGGGCGGCGGCGGACAGGATGGGGAAGAAGTACACCGCCAGCCCGAAACACATCACCAGGAACCCTTCGTCCCAATATTTGAGCCGCCCCGTCGCGTAGCGGTCCCATGCGGCGGCGATCGCGATCGGCAGCGCGATCGAGGGGACGTAGTAATAATAAAAGAAACCGAGCGATTTCGGGATGATCGCCCAGGGGAGGTAAGCCGCGACCCACAGCCCGCCCGCAGCCAGCAACCGCCCGTCGCGCCCGCGCCATCCGCCCCACAGGCACGCCGGCACCGCGACCAGCCCGCCCCACAGGATCGCCGGATTGCCGAGCATCAGGATGCCGCGCATCGCGCCATCGGCCTGTTCGTAGAGATACCAGATCGGCCGGATCATCAGCGGCCAGGTCCACCAGTCCGACTGATAGGTATGGTGCGGCAGCACCTGGGTCTGCTGCGCGTACATCGTCGCCTGGAACGGCAGCAGCCCGGCCAGCGTCATCGGATCGTCGTGATAGAAGAAGGCGGGCGCGAAGGTCAGGAAATAGGCCGCCATCGCGACCAGCCCCAGCACCGCGAGCGCCGGGATCGCGGGCAGGCCGGGCCAATGCGGCTGGTCCCTGCCGGCGAAGATCGCCGACAGCGGCCGCTGCGCCGCGCGGGCGTCGCGCCAGCGCACGGCCAGGAAGGCCAGGCCGGCGAACGCGAGATAGGGCGCGGCCAGCCATTTCGACGCCACGGCCAGCCCGAACAGCACGCCGGCGACGATCCAGCGCGACCATGCGCGCCGCGCCGGCGCGTCCATCGCCCACAGCATCGCCGCGACCGCCAGCACCGTGAACGCGGCGAGGAAGCCGTCGAGCATCGCGATCCGCGCCTGGATGTAGATGGTGAAGTTGAGCAGTGCGAACGCCGCGCCCATCAGCGCGGGCCGCATCCGGCGGAACAGCAGCCACAGGATCGCGAACACGCCCGTCACGGTCGCCGCGCCCGCCAGGGTCGAGAAGAACCGCCAGCCGAAACTGTTGTCGCCGAACAAGGCGATCCCGGCGGCGATGAACTCCTTGGCGAGCAAGGGATGCTCGGTGTTCGTCGGCGCCCGCAACGCGAGCAGGGCGCGGGCGGCGGGCACGTAATGGACTTCGTCGAACACCAGTCTGTGCGGTGTCGCGACGCCCCACAGGAACAGCATCTCCGCCGCCAGCCCGATCAGGACCGCGACGAGGAAGGGGCGGGGGCGGCTGGGCATCAATGACGGCTTAGCGTGGGCGTGTGCCGCGTCAAATGCAACGCCAGTCAAATCCGCCTTAGAGTGCGTCCGTTTGAGGTGGAATCGTGCTCCGGCGCAGGCCGGAGCGCGGGCGGCAAGCGCGGCGTCAGAAGCCTCCAACGCTCCGGCCTGCGCCGGAGCACAAGGACCGGCTCAATCTCGATCGGACAGACTCTAGCCCCTCCCCGGCGAAGGCCGGGGGCATATGACGTGCCCTTAATTACCAGTTGCCGTCCTTCATTTTCCGTTGCCGTTCCGCTTCACGAGCGCTGGTCGCCGGCGAGGGCTGGTGCGGCGCCTGGGCGGGGATCGGCCCTGCGGGCTCATAGGTCGCGATGACGGTGCCGGCGGGCGTGACCATGTGGTCGACCATCCGGAGCGCACCCGGCGGCGTGCCCTCGCCGAACAGCCGTTTGCCGCGGCCGAGCGTCAGCGGATAGGTCATCAGCACCAGCCGATCGAGCAGCCCCGCCTTCAGCAATGCCGGATAGATCGTGCTCGACCCCCAGATCCGGAGTTCGGGACCGTCGCCGGCCTTGAGCCCGGCGACGTCGTCGATACTTGCGAGGCGGTGGCTGTTTTCCCAGTCGAGCGGCTGGCCGCCATGGGTCAGCACATATTTGTCGGCGCGGGTGAACGCTTGGCCGATCCCGGCTTCCTCACCTTCGACATAGGGCCAGAACGCGGCGAAGATGTCGTACGTCCGCCGTCCGAGCAGCAGGTCGTAATCGCCGTCGAGCAGCGGCCCCATCGTCTCGTCGGCGGCGGGGTCGGGGAATTTGAACTGCCAGCCGCCCTGGTCGAACCCGCCGGTCGGGTCTTCGCTCGCGCCGCCCGGCGCCTGCATGACGCCGTCGAGCGACTGGAAGACCGCGCCGACGATCCTACGCATCGGCGGTCGCCGCCAAGCGCTTGGCGACTTCCTCCAACTGATCGGCGCAGACGCCCCAGCCTTGTTCGAAGCCCATGTCGGCGTGCGCCTTCATGCCGGCCTCGTTCCAATGGCGCGCGCTCGACCGGAACGCCGTCCGGCCATTGCCGGCATCGGCGAATTCGAACATGCCGACGATGCCGACCGGCTGCGCGTCCTGCGGGTTCCAGTCCGCATCGAGCATGTTGCTGAAGACGAAGCGTTCGCCCGGCACGACCTCCAGCAGGACGCCGTCGCCCGGATGCGTCTCGCCATCGGGGCCGTGCATCGTGATCGAGAAGCGCCCGCCGCTTTTCCAGTCGAGCGCGACGATTTCCGAGGTCCACGGACGCGGGCACCACCATTCGGGCAGGTGGTCGACCACCGCGCGCCACACCGCGTCGCGCGGCGCATCGAACGTGCGTTCGATCGCGAGTTCGTAATCCGGCCGGGTCATGCCACCGGCTCCCCGGCGTGCGCGGCCTTGATCCTGGCGATGTCGATCTTCTTCATCGTCATCATCGCTTCGAACGACCGCCTGGCCGCCGCCTTGTCGGGATCGCTGTTCGCCTCCAGCAGGGCGCGGGGCGTGATCTGCCACGAAAAGCCCCATTTGTCCTTGCACCAGCCGCACATGCTTTCCTGGCCGCCATTGCCGACGATCGCATTCCAGTAGCGATCGGTTTCCTCCTGATCCTCGGTCACGATCATGAAGCTGACCGCTTCGTTCGGCTTGAACATGTCGCCGCCGTTCAGGCCGGAAAAGGCCTGGCCCAGCAGGGTGAATTCGACCACGATCTCGTTACCCTCGCCGCCGTCGGGATAGTCGGCGGGGGCTATCATCGGCTTGCCGACATGACTGTCGGGGAAGGTCGCGGCGTAGAATTCGGCCGCCTCACGCGCCTGGCCGTGATCGAACCACAACACCGTGGTGAGCTTGTTCGCCATCGTCTCTCTCCTGACCTTTTCGCTTATGCGTTGCCCGGGCCGACCGCGCCGAACACGACGCCGTGCGCGTCCGTCGCGACGATGATGCGATCGCCGCCGGGGACGTCCATCGGTCCCGCCAGCACCGTGCCGCCCGATTCGCCGACCTTCTTCGCGGTGTCCTCGATGTCGGGGGTACGGAAATAGAAGCGCCAGCCCTGCGAATCACCGGGTTGCAGCGGCATCGTCGCGCCGATCGTCTGGCCGGCGGCGTCGATGAAGATATAGTCGCCCATCTCCCCCATCGACATCTTGTCGGGATATTTCCAGCCGAACGTGTCGGCATAGAATTTGTTGGCGCCGGCCTGGTCGGGGGTGTTGAGCTCGTTCCAGTTGCACTTGCCCATGCCCGTCCGGTCGAACGCGGTGCTGTTCTCGTCGCTCGCGCCGCGCATGACGTAGAAGGGAATGCCCTGCGGGTCCGACACCATCGATATCCGTCCGACGCCCTCGATATCCCAGGGGGGCATCAGGATCGAGCCGCCATTCGCCTTGACCTTCTCGACTGAGGCATCGACGTCATCGACGCCGATGTAAAACAGCCAAGTCGGCTTGCCGCCATGCGCGGCCATGTCGTCGGACAGGCGCATCACGCCGCCGACCATGCCGCCGCCGGCGACGCTGATCCCGCGATAATCCATCTCGGGGCTCATCGGGTCGGGATCGACCGTCCAGCCGATGACGTGGTCGTAGAACTTCTTCGACGCGATCGGGTCGGCGGTGATCAATTCGTACCAGATCGGCGTACCTTCGGGATTGGGCATCGTCTCTCTCCTGGGCTCTTGCTATTGGTGGTCGGTGTCGAGGATCGGCGTGAACCCGCCGAAGATCGCGCGCTTCATGTCGAAGCCGGGCGTGATGGCGGCGAGTTCGGGGTTCTGCATCATCCCCTCGAACGCCTTGTCGCGCGTCGCCTTGTCGGGCCATTCGATCCAGCCGAAGATGACTTGTTCGCCATCCTCCGCCGCGACCGCGCGCTTGAAGTCGGTGACCTCGCCATCGGGCACGGCCACGCCCCACCCGTCCGTCACGCGCAACGCCCCCTTGTCGAGGAAGTAGCTGTCGAGCTTTTCCGAATGCGCGGTGAAGGTCTGTTTGCCGTCGCCGGGGGCGGGGCCGACGACGCCGTCGACATAGCCGGCGATTGTGCCGCTGTCGCCGCGCTGAAACACCGGTTCGAACCCGGCATAGATCATCCGTTTCATGTCGAACGGAACCTCGCCGTCCGGTTGCATGCGATCATCCGACATCATCTTTTCCGCGGCGGCGTCGCAGGTCGCGCGGTCGGGCCAGATCACCCAGGAATAGACGATCTTCTCGCCCGGTTCGGCGGCGACCGCGCGGCGCAGGTCGGTGACCTTGCCGTCGGGCACGTCGTCCTCCCAGCATTCGACGATGCGGGTCGCGCCATATTCGGCGAATATCGGCGCGGCCTTCGCGGCCATCGCGCGATACGCTTCCTTCCGGTCCGGCTTCACCGGGATCACGAAACCCTGGAAATAGCTCATGCCGTCTCCTCCTTGCTTCATCTTTTCATCTTTTCCGCCCAGGCGGCGTACCATTCGGGCGCCTCACCGGTGAAACCGTCCATCTGGGCAGCGAGCGCCCGCTGAAAGGCGGGCCGCTCGATGCCGCGGTGCATATAGGCGGCGAGATTGTCATAGGTTTCGACGAAACCCTCACCGATCAGGATCCTGAGCACGCTGACCATCAACAGATCGCCTGCGGTGAAGGTTTCGCCGTCGAGCCAGGTCTTGTCGCCGAGCCGTGCGGAGAGGTCGCCCAACCGTCCGTGGATGCGCTCTTCGACCGCGCCGCGGCGCATTTCGGACCATGGCTTGTCCGCCTAGAACAAAGTCACGAACGACAGGTCCATGATGCTCGGTTCGACCGAATTGAGCGCGGCGAACATCCATTCGATCGCGCGCGCCCGCGCCGCCCGGTCGGCGGGCAGCAATCCGCCATAGGTCTCCGCGACGTGCAGCACGATCGCACCCGATTCGAACAAGGTCAGGTCGCCGTCCTCCAGCGTCGGCACTTGGCCGAACGGCTGGCGCTCGCGATGTGGCGGCGCCTTCTGTTCGCCCTGGCCGAGGTAGCGGACGTCGTAAGGCTGGTCCACTTCCTCCAGCGCCCAGCGGACGCGCAGATCACGGACCTGGCCCCGCGCGAACGGCGGCACCCAGTCGAACGCGGTAATCACTGGCTTGGTCATGATCCGCTCCTGGTGTTGAAGGCGAATTGCGCGTCGAATGCGCGCTGGTACGCCGGCCGTGCCTCGCCACGCGCGACGTAGGCGGCGAGGGCGGGAAACTCGTCGAGGATGCCCGATGGGTGGAAACGAAGCAGTACCGACACCATCATCAGGTCCCCGGCGCTGAACGCACCGTCGAGCCATTCGTTCTCGGCGAGATGCGCGGCGAGCAGGCGCAGCGGTTTGCGCGCGCGTTCCATCACGATCGGCAAGCGCTCCGCCGCCCATGGCTTGTCGGCTTCGACGACCTTGGCGTTGAACAATTCCAGGATCGCCGGTTCGACCGAGTTGACCGCGGCGAACATCCAGCTGATCGCGCGTGACCGTGCATTGGGATCGTCGGGCAGCAGGCCGGGATGACGTTCGGCGATGTGCAGCACGATCGATCCGGTCTCGAACAGGGTCAGGCCGCCCGCTTCCAATGTCGGGATCTGGCCGAACGGATTGCGCGCGAGGTGTGCGGGTTCCTTCAGCGCCTCGAAGGTCATCGGGCGGACATCATAGGCCTGTCCGACTTCTTCGAGCGCCCAGCGCACGCGCGTGTCGCGCGCCAGCCCTCGTCCGCCGTCGGGTGAGCGGTCGAACGCGGTGATGACGGGGATCGTCATTCCTTCTCTCCTAATCGGGCTGCGTGACAGTCACGCGTCCATCAGGCTTCCACGATCGGCTGGTGTTCGGGCGGGCCGGCTTCGGCGGCGGCGGGGTCCATCCAGAACGGGCCCCAGCCGTGCCCGTCGAGATCCTCGAACGCGCGGCTGTACATGAAGCCCATATCCTCGGGGCCGTGCGGTTCGGTCCCGCCGGCGGTGGTGGCGGCGTTCGTGATGGCGTCGACGTCCGCCTTGCTGTCGAACGACAAAGCGAACAGCCCGTTGGTCGTCGTCCTGGCGTCGGCGATCTGCTTGGGCGTGAAGGTCGAGAAGAACGGCTTGGCCAGCAGCATCACGACGATCGCGTCGGACCACATCATCGAAGACGCCTGTTCGTTGCTGAACTGCGCGTTCTTCTCGAACCCGATCGCTTCGTAGAAAGCGGTCGACTTGGCGACGTCGGCGACGGGCAGGTTCACGAAGATCATCTTGGGCATCTCAAACCACTCCTTTGCGAATCGGGTCTTGCGGTTTGTGCATCGGAAGGTTACGAAAAACAACCATGGAGTTAGAAAAAATAACCAGAAGCGGGAAGACGGCCCAGAAACGATGGTATGACGATGCGTGCGGCACCGCGCTCGCGCTCGAATTCGTCGGCGAACGGTGGGCGTTGTTGATCATCCGCGAGTTGCTGTACGGCCCGCGCCGGTTCGGCGAGATCAAGGCCAACCTGCCCGGGATCAGCGCCAACGTGCTGACGCAGCGCCTCGAAAGCCTGGAGGATGCGCGCATCGTGGAGCGTCGCCGGTTGCCGTCCCCGGCCAATGTCCAGGTCTATGAACTGACCGATTGGGGGCTGGAGGCGGAGGTGCCGATCCGCGAGATGGGCCGCTGGGCGGCGCGTTCGCCGCGGCACGATCCGCTGGCGTTCATGTCGACCGCGTCGGCGATGACCTCGCTGCGGACGTTGATCGATCCTGCCCGGGCATCGGCGTCGGCGATGATTGTGGCGTTCCGCTTTCCCGACGACGGCTTTGTCGCGCGGGTCGGCGACGGCGGCATCGCGATCGCCCGTGGCGAGTCGCGCGACGTCGACGTGACCTTCACCGGCGACACGATGGCGATGCGGCGCACGATCTATGGCAAGGAAGGGGTCGATGGCGACGGCCTGTTGGCGGTGACCGGCGATCGCGCCGCCGCGCAGGCGTTCATCGGCCTGTTCAGGCTGCCGGAGAAGATCGCATCCTGACGCGTTGCATCGCACAACCGGTCTCGACTTCCCCGCGTGGCTGCGTTTAGGAGGGCGCGCGAAGGAAGCACGATGACCGACATCCCGAACACCCAGCCCGACAGCCGCGAAACCACGATCCTCGACGCCCCCGACCAGATGAAGTCGGCGCGCGACCTGTTCGGGATCGATACCGACATGCAGGTGCCGGCATTCAGCGAGGCGGACGAGCGCGTCCCCGATCTCGATCCGGCATACGTGTTCGATCCCGACACCACGCTCGCGATCCTGGCGGGCTTCGCGCACAACCGCCGCGTGATGGTCCAAGGCTATCACGGCACCGGCAAGTCGACCCATATCGAACAGGTCGCGGCGCGCCTCAACTGGCCGTGCATCCGCATCAACCTCGACGCGCATATCAGCCGCATCGACCTGATCGGCCGCGACGCGATCGTCCTGCGCGACGGCCAGCAGGTCACCGAGTTCCGCGAAGGGCTGCTGCCCTGGGCGCTGCAGACGCCGACCGCGTTGGTGTTCGACGAATACGACGCCGGCCGCCCCGACGTGATGTTCGTGATCCAGCGCGTGCTGGAGACGGAGGGGAAACTGACCCTGCTCGACCAGAACCGGGTGATCCGGCCGAACCCGTACTTCCGGCTGTTCGCGACCGCCAACACGGTCGGCCTCGGCGACATGAGCGGCCTCTATCACGGCACGCAGCAGATCAACCAGGGTCAGATGGACCGTTGGAACATCGTCGTCACGCTCAATTACCTGCCGGCGGCGGTCGAGGCGCAGATCGTGCTCGCCAAGTCGGGCGAATATGACAAGCCCGAGGGCAAGGCGATCGTCGACAACATGGTCCGCGTCGCCGATCTGACCCGCAAGGGCTTCATCAACGGCGACATCTCGACCGTGATGAGCCCGCGCACCGTCATCACCTGGGCGCAGAACGCGTTGATCTTCAACGATGTCGGCTTCGCGTTCCGGCTGAGCTTCCTCAACAAGTGCGACGAGACCGAGCGCGCCCTGGTCGCGGAATATTATCAGCGCGTGTTCGGGAAGGATTTGCCGGAGAGCGTGGTCGGGAAGGCTTGATATCATAGGCTAAGTGGACTAACTTAGTCCGCTCTGGGAGATGATCGATGGCTGAAGCCGATCCGCTCAAGTTCGTCAACGTCCATGATGCCAAGACCAACTTCTCCAAGTTGCTCGACCGCGCGCATGGAGGCGAGGAGATCGTGCTGGCCAAGGCGGGCGTGCCCTGGGCCAAGATCGTACCCTATGTGGCGCAGCCCGACCTGTCGCCGCGCAAGCCGGGACGCTATGCGGGATTGCTCGGCGATATTCCCGATTCCGTATGGTTCGAGCCGGCTTTTACCGACGATGAGCTTGACGAATTCGAGCGCAATATCTTCCCCGACGACGCGACCAAATGAGATATCTGCTCGATACCCACGCGCTGATATGGTGGTGGGACAAGACACGGCGTCTGCCGGACATCGTCATCGGGGAATTGGAAAACCGGCGAAATTTCGTGGGTGTCAGCAGCGTGTCGGGATGGGAAATCGCGACAAAGGTGCGGGCGGGCCGGCTGCCGACAATGGCTGAGCGTGTGCGGCACTATGTCGAAAACGTTACCGAGGATGGCTTCGAACACTTGGTCGTCCGGCCCGAACACGGCGTCGCGGCGGGCCTGCTTGAAGGAGCGCATAAGGACCCGTTCGACCGCCTGATTGCCGCACATGCGCTGCTGGATGGTTTGACGGTTATCACCTGCGACCCCGGGATCGCCGCTTTCGGCTGCGAGGTGCTCTGGTAATGGCGGTGGAAACCCCGCTCGATCGTTTCAAGGCCGTGCTTGGCGGCGCGTCGCGGGCGCTTGCCGGCGAGCCCGAGATCGAACTGGCGTTCACCGCCGATGCGCCGGCGCAGTCGGGCAAGCATATCAAGGTGCCGATGCCGGCGCGGACGCTTCCGGCCGATCAGGTCGCTGAGGCGCGGGGGTTCGCCGACGGCTTCGCGCTCAGGCTCAGGCACCACAATGCCGCGTTGCATTTGAAAAGCGCGCCGTCGGACGCGGTGGCGCGCGCGGTGTTCGACGCCGCCGAGGGCGCGCGGGTCGAGGCGCTGGGATCGCGCGGCTATCGCGGGATCGCCGACAATCTGGCGCACGCGCTCGACCAGAAACTGCGCGCCGACCCGATCACGCGCGCGCGGACTCGCGATGAGGTGCCGCTGTCGACCGCAATCGGACTCCTGGTGCGCGAGCGATTGAGCGGCGAGGAAGCGCCGGCGGTGGCGCAGCCGGGGCTCGCTTTGGTCCGTGAATGGATCGAGGAGAAGGCCGGTCCCGATCTCGACGCGCTGCGGCTCGCGCTCGACGACCAGCGCGCCTTCGCCAGCCTCGCGACCAAATTGCTCGAAGACCTCGAACTGGTCGAGGGCGACCAGATCCCCGAGGACAGCGACGAGGGCGGCAGCGACGACGAAGGCACCGACGAACAGGATCAGGGCGACGAGGGCGAGGACCAGGGCGAGCAGGGCCAGGGCGAGGTCGAGGCGCGCGGCGAGCAGTCCGAGGCGGAGAGCGACGAGGGCGAAGGGTCCGAGAGCGGCGACGACGATTATGAAGAGTCCGAAGGCGAGGCCGGCGACGAGGGCGAGGAGGGGATGCTGCCCGTCCGGCCCAACCGGCCGTTCAGCGACCTGTCGCCGCACTTCGACTACAAGCCGTGGACCACGGCGTATGACGAAGTCGTCGCGGCGACCGACCTGTGCGACGCCGAGGAACTGACCCGGCTGCGCTCCTATCTCGACCAGCAGCTCGTCCACTTGCAGGGTGCGGTGACGAAGCTCGCCAATCGGCTGCAGCGGCGATTGATGGCGCAGCAGAACCGGTCGTGGGATTTCGACCAGGAGGAAGGGTTGCTCGACGCCGCGCGGCTGGCGCGGGTGGTGGTCTCGCCGGGTCAGTCGTTGTCGTACAAGGTCGAGCGCGAGACCGAGTTCAAGGACACGATCGTCACCTTGCTGATCGACAATTCGGGGTCGATGCGGGGCCGGCCGATCTCGATCGCCGCGATCTCCGCCGACATCCTGGCGCGCACGCTGGAGCGGTGCGGGGTCAAGACCGAGATACTCGGTTTCACGACGCGGGCGTGGAAGGGCGGACAGGCGCGCGAGAACTGGCTCGCCGCGGGTCGCCCGCCGCAGCCGGGCCGGCTCAACGACCTGCGCCACATCGTCTACAAGCAGGCCGACGAACCGTGGCGCCGCGCGCGGCCCAGCCTGGGCCTGATGATGCGCGAGGGACTGCTCAAGGAGAATATCGACGGCGAGGCGCTGTTATGGGCGCACAACCGGCTGATCGGGCGGCCCGAGGAACGCAAGATCCTGATGGTCATTTCCGATGGCGCGCCGGTCGACGATTCGACGCTCAGCGTGAATTCCGGCAGCTATCTGGAACGCCATCTGCGCCAGGTGATCGGCTGGATCGAAAGCCGCTCGCCGGTCGAACTCGCCGCGATCGGCATCGGGCACGACGTGACGCGCTATTACCAGCGCGCGGTGACGATCATGGACGCCGAGCAACTGGGCGGCACGATCATCGAACAACTCGCGGCCCTGTTCGACAAGCAATGACGCGATTGCCTTCTCTAGCCCCTCCCCTTCAGGGGAGGGGTTGGGGTGGGGGCTATCCCCACGCAACTCGCCTGTGGCCCTCCCCCACCCCCAACCCCTCCCCTGAAGGGGAGGGGCTTTGACGATTTCTCCACCCCCCGGCGGGTTCGCCGGGCCGGTGAAGCGGTCGATCACGATCGCCGGGCACGAGACGTCGATCACGTTGGAGCCGTCATTCTGGCGCGCGTTGGAGGCCGCCGCGGCCGCGCGCGGCCTGCCGCTCAGCGCCTTGGTCGCGCGGATCGATGCGATACGAATCGAAGCCGACGATCCGCCCAACCTCGCCAGCGCGCTGCGCACCTGGGCGCTGGCGGATGCGCGCGACACAAGCAGGCCAAGTTGAAAATCACTCGCAATAGCGTTGACACTGCGAACGACTCTCAATAGCGAGTCTCCCGCAAGGGAGATAAGAATGACTCGCAAGACTGCCGCGCACCGCATCGCCAAGCCCGCCTTCCTGGCACTGTCGTGCGTCGGCGCGTTCGCGACGCACCCGGCGCTGGCGGCGGGGGACCCGGACAAGGAGCCGGTCCCGGCCAATGACGACGAGGATGGCCAGGACCGCCGTGACATCATCGTCAGCGACCAGAAGCTGAAGGAGCAAGCCGGCCCCAAGGATGTCGCGCCGATCGTCAACCTGCCCAAGTCGGTGGTGGTGGTCTCCGGCAAGGTGATCGAGGAAACGGCCTCGACCTCGCTGCAGGACGCGTTGCGCACCGTGCCCGGCATCACCTTCGGCGCGGCCGAGGGCGGCAACCCGATCGGCGACCGTCCGTTCATCCGCGGCTTCGACAGCCAGGGCTCGATCTATGTCGACGGCGTGCGCGACCTCGCGTCGCAGACCCGCGAGACCTTCGCGGTCGATTCGGTGCAGATCGTGCGCGGCTCGGACTCGACGCTCGGCGGGCGCGGCTCGGCCGGGGGCACGATCAACATCATTTCCAAGCTGCCGCAGGCCGGGACGTTCGGCAGCATCGCCGCCAGCTATGGCCAGGCCGATTACAAGCGGATCGCCGGCGATCTCAACGTCGCGATCACGCCGACCGTGTCGTTCCGCGTCCAGGGCATGTGGCATGACCAGGACGTCGCCGGGCGCGATGCGCTCTGGTCGCGCCGCTGGGGCGTGGCGCCGTCGCTGACGATCGGGGTCGGGACGGCCACGCGCCTGACCGTCGGCTATTACCGGCTCGAAACCCACGAACTGCCCGATACCGGCATTCCCTATCTCTACACGATCGGCAATGCGCCGGGCACGGGGGACATCTATTCGGAGCCGGCGCTGGGGCGGATCACCACCGCGGACGGGCAGACCGGCATGGTCGGCCGCGACACCTTCTACGGCCTGACCAACCGCGATTTCCGTGACACCCGGACCGATCAGGCGACGATCCGGGTCGAGCACGACTTCGCGCCGGGCATCACGCTGCGCAACACCGCGCGCTATTCGTACAGCACGCAGGCCTATATCTACACCCAGCCCGACGACAGCAAGGGCGACGTCTATGGCACCGGTCAGGTCTGGCGCCGCGCCAATACGCGGTACAGCGCGAACGATGCACTGACCGATCAGATCGACCTGTACGGCACGGTCGATACCGGCGGGATCAAGCACAGCTTCGCGATCGGCGCCGAATTTTCGTGGGAAAAGGCGCGGCGCGGCGCGTTCGTGGTCAATACGGGGGCCACGCCGCTCTGTTCGGCGGCGAATGTCGCGCAATATAATTGCACCAGCCTGTTCGCCCCGAACCCCAACGATCCCTGGGTGAATTACGCGGCCGGCGGCGGCACGCCGACCCCGATCGTCAAGGGCGCGCCCAATAGCGAGACCCAGAACGACGCCAATACGGTCAGTGTCTATGGCTTCGATTCGATCACGTTGCTGCCGCAACTGGTCCTGAACCTCGGCGCGCGCTACGATCGCTTCAAGAGCAAGGCGACGCTGCCCTTCGCGGCCGGGGACGTTGCGCTGACGGCGGGGCGCACCGACGAACTGTTCAACTGGCAGGCGGGCCTGGTGTTCAAACCGACGCCGGAAACCAGCCTCTACGCCAGCTATGCGACGGCGGCGACGCCTCCCAACAGCCTGTTGGGCGAAGGGCGCGAGGACAATGCGTTGCCGTCCACGGCCGCGACCGTCACGGCGGCGGCGATCGACGCGCTCAAGGTGCAGAAGACCAAATCCTATGAGGTCGGCGCCAAGGCCAGCCTGTTCCACGAGCGGCTGGGGCTGGGGCTGGCGGTGTTCCAGACCGATATCGACAATGCCCGCGTGACCGATGAGAACAACAATGTCTCCTTCATCGGCAACACCCGCATCCGCGGCGTCGAGCTGACCGTCAACGGCACCGTCCTGCCCGGCTGGACCGTGTTCGGCGGCTATAGCTATCTCGATCCGAAGGTGATCGACGGCGGCTATACCGCGCTGGCGGTGGCGGCCAACGGCGCGGCCAAGGCGACCTCGGCGCTGGTCCCGGCGGTCACCACCGGCAAGCAGGTGCCGCAGACCGCGAAACAGTCGTTCACCGCCTGGACCACCTATGAATTCGCCAAGCGCTTCTCGATCAGCGGCGGCGCCTTCTACATGGGGCGGCAATTCGGCGGCTATGCCGACAACCGCAGCGCCAGCCAGGATGCGAACGGCGTCATCACGGTCAATCCGGCGACCAAGGTGCTGTACCGCACCATCCCCGGCTATTGGCGGTTCGACGCCCGCGCTTCGTTCAAGCTGACCGACAATGTGCAGGTCAGCGTCAATGCCCAGAACCTGACCGACAAGGCCTATTACAGCCAGGCGTTCTCCAGCCATTACGCCTCGATCGCGGCGGGTCGGACGGTGTTCGGCACGGTGGAGTTCAAGTTCTGAGCGACACGGCGGAAATTCCGGCTGATCCCGGCGAGCGTGCGGCGTTTCTTCGCGCGCTCGCCGCAGGTGGCGAGGCCGAGGCGCAGGCGCTGTACGGACAGGTGCTGCTCGACGGCAACGGCGTGGCGCGGGATGCGGCGGCGGGGTTCGCGTGGTTCAACCGCGCGGCGGCGCAGGGGCATGTGATGGCGCTCAACATGGTCGGGCGCTGCTACGATCTCGGCTGGGGCGTCGCGGTGGACAAGGGGCGCGCGGCCGAATGCTATCGGATCGCCGCCGCGCAGGGACTCGACTGGGCGATGTACAATTATGCGACCCTGCTCGCGTTGGGCGACGGCGTTGCCGAGGACAAGGCGGCGGCGCTCGCCTGGTTCCGTAAGGCGGCGGGCATGGGCAATGCCAAGGCGATGAACTTCGTCGGCAGTTTCCACGAAGACGGCTGGGTGGTGTCGCGCGACATGGCGAAGGCGGCGCGGCACTATGCGCGTGCGGCGGCGGGCGGCGATTTTCGCGGCTGCTTCAACCATGCCCGAATGCTGGGCGACAAGGGACGGACCGAGGAAGCGCTCACGTGGATCGAGCGCGCCGGCGAATCCGCGACGCCGGCGTTCGTCGAGAAGGCAGCGGCGTTCCTCGACGCGTCGCCGGTGCCGGCGTTCCGCGCGCGGGGCAGGGCGGCGATCGAGCGGGGGGCGGCGCGATGCTGATCGCGGTCCCCGATATGCTCGACGCGAGCGGCGTCGCGAAGGTCCGCGCGCTGATCGACGGCGCCGACTGGATCGACGGCAATGCGACCTCGGGCCATCAGTCGGCGCTCGCCAAGAAGAACGAGCAACTGCCCGAGGATTCCGCCGCTGCCCGGCAAGCCGGGTCGCTGGTGCTCGACGCCTTGTCGGCCAATCCGTTGTTCGTCGCCGCCGCATTGCCGCTCAAGGTCTATCCGCCGTTGTTCAACCGTTATGCCGGCGGCGACACGTTCGGCGCGCATGTCGACAGCGCGATTCGCATCCGGCGCGGGTCCGACTTCCGCGTGCGCAGCGACCTGTCCGCGACGCTCTTCCTCGCCGATCCCGACTCCTATGACGGCGGCGAGCTGGTGATCGAGGATTCGTTCGGCGAGCAGCGCGTCAAGCTCCCCGCCGGGCATATGGTGCTCTATCCCGCCTCCAGCGTGCACCGCGTCGAGCCGGTGACGCGCGGCAGTCGTGTCGCCTCGTTCTTCTGGGTCCAGTCGATGGTCCGCGACGACGGCGCGCGCCGCATCCTGTTCGAGCTTGACCAGGCGGTGCAGGATGTGGCGGCCCGGCTCGGCGCCAGTGATCCGGCGGCGGTGCGGCTGACCGGCACCTATCACAATCTGTTGCGGCGCTGGGCCGAGGCATAAGGATGAACATGACGAAGATCGGTCTGCGCAACGCATGGTTTCAGGTGCACAAATGGATCGGGCTGGCGCTCGCGATCCTGATCGTTCCGTTGTGCGTGACCGGCGCGGCGTTGGTGTGGGACGAAGCACTCGACCATGTGATCAACCCGCAGCGTTACGCGGTCGGCGCTGGTCAGGCATTGCCAGCCGACCGATTGGCGGCGGCGGCGCAGGCGGCGGTCGGCACGGCCAGGATCGCGACGATCAAGCTGCCCGCCGAACCCGGCGCGCCCGCGATCGCTTCGACCGGCCCGACGCCGAGCAAGACCCAGGGGCCGGCGGCGCGGACCAACGTCTATCTCGATCCGGCGAGCGGAAAGGTGCTCGACGTCGCGAACAGCCGGTCGGGGCTGATCATGGCGATGCACCAGATCCACGGCACGATGATGATCCCGGTTTGGGGCCGCCCGATCGTCGGGTGGATCGGCGTCGCGATGCTGTTTTCCTGCTTCACCGGCATCTGGCTGTGGTGGCCGACGGTGGGGAAGTGGGCGCGGGGCCTGCGCTGGCGGCGGCATCGCAACTTCGACACCAACCTGCACCATCTGTTCGGCTTCTGGATCGCGGTGCCGCTGTTCGTGCTGTCGCTGACCGGGGCATGGATCAGCTTCCCGACCTTCTTCGGGCCGCTGGTCGGCGAGAATGCCCGCCCGATGGGTTTCAGCGCCGAACGCGCCGCGATGAACAAGGCGCAGCCGTTGGGCGTGACCAGGACGTCGCTGGCGAATGCGCAAGCGGCGGCGATCGCCAGGCAGCCGGGCAGCGTGACGCAGATCGCCTGGCCGACCGACTATAAGGCGGTGTGGCAGTTCACGATCCGGCCGGCCAAAGGCAAGCCCGCGACCGTCGCGGTCGACGATGCGAGCGGCGCGGCGTCGATCGCGCCGGACGCCAATCGCGGCCAGGCGGGCATCGCGCGGCTGATGCGCCAGATCCACGACGGCACCGGCATGGGCATCATGTGGCAGGCGATCATCTTCCTCGGCGGGATGTTGCCGGCGATCCTGGCGATCACCGGTGTGATCATGTGGTGGCGCGCGCGGGGGTGGAAGGGCGAGCTCGCCGCCCGGAAGCAGCGCAAGCTGATGACGGACTGAGCGGCGAGCGCGGCCGGCGGGCGTAGCCCGTCCGACGGCGCGGCTTTGCCGCGGCGTCCGCTACTCGCTTGAGATCGCCGCGGCAAAGCCGCGTCGTCGAACCTCGCTACGCGAGGTCGGCCGGGCTTGCCGGTCTCGCGTGCTGCTGCGCTGCACGCGTGCCGGTTGCGCCTTACCGCCCCAGCAACACCCGCGCCTGGCCCGCGATCTGCGCGAGCATCGCCGCGTTCGGTGCCGCCGCCGCCCGTGCGCGGTCCACGACACCCTTGAACTGCGCGACGCGGCCGGCATTCGCGGCCAGCCACGCATCGACCGTGCCTTCGGGGTCCTTGCCCCCGGCGCGTTCGAGGAATTCGAGCCGCAATTGCTGGAAGTCGCGCGCCAGGCCCGCGATCAGCAACCGCTCCCACGGATCGCTCGAGTTGATCCGCGCGGCATTGGCCTGCGCCCAGTCGAGGCCCAGCGCCTGGCCCAGATGGGTGAAGGCGCGCGTCAGCACGACCTCGTCGAGCCCGGTTTCCGCGCCGAGTTCGGCCAGGCCGACCGCGCCGTCGAGTTCGAAGATCCGCACGACCTTGCGCGCCAGCGCGGCGGGCGCGCCGGCCGTTTGCAGGTTGGCCGAAATCCGTGCGCTCTGGCTCGACGCTTCCTCCAGCAGCAATTGCCTGGTCTGGCGGTCGAGCGCGTCGACGCCCTTGCTCAGCCGCGCCAGCACCACGCCGGGGCTCGTCCCCGGCTTGCTGACGCGCAGCAGGTCGGCGATCTGGCTGCGCACCGCGACCGCGACCTCGTCGAACAAGGCGAGACGCCCGGCCTCGGGCATCGGCGTGGTCTCGATTTCCGCCCACAGCTTGTCGAGGTCGAACAGCCGCTCGACCACGACGAACATCGCCGCGATGTCGCCCATCGCCGCGCCTTCTTCCTCGGCCAGCTCGAACGGGTGGAGCACGCCGAGCCGGTTGATCAGGCGGTTGGCGAGCTTGGTCGCGACGATCTCGCCGCGCAGGCGATGCTGGTCGATCGCCGTGGCGAACTTCTTGCGCATCGCCGGCGGGAAGGCGGCGTGGAGGTCGGCGCGAAGTTCGGGATCGTGGCCGAGATCGGTATGCTCGATCGCGTCCTGCAGCGCCAGCTTGGCGGTCGCCAGCAGCACGGCGAGTTCGGGCCGGGTCAGCCCTTGCCCCTCGACCTCGCGCCGCAGCAGCGTGCCGTTGTCGCCCAGCCCCTCGACCACGCGATCGAGCCGCCCGGCGCCCTCGAAAATCTCGATCAGCCGGACATAGCTCGGCAGCGCCTGCGCGCCGCCTTGCTCCATGATCGACAGCCCCAGCGTCTGGAGGCGGTTATCCTCCAGCACCAGATGCGCGACGTCGTCGGTCATCGATGCGAGCAGGGTGTTGCGCGCGGCGAACTTCAGCCGCCCCTCGATCATCTCGCGGTTGAGCGCGATCTTGATGTTGACCTCATTGTCCGAACAATCGACGCCCGCCGAATTGTCGATGAAGTCGGTGTTGAGCCGGCCGCCACGGCTGGCGAACGCGATGCGCGCGGCCTGTGTCACGCCCAGGTTGGCGCCTTCGCCGATCGCGGTCGCGCGCAGATCCTCGGCATTGACGCGGAGGCGGTCGTTGGCCGGATCGCCGACCTCGACATGGTTTTCGGACGCGGCCTTCACATAGGTGCCGATGCCGCCGAACCAGATCAGGTCGACCGGGCTCTTGAGGATCGCGGAGATCAACGCCGCCGGTTCGAGTTCGTCGGCCGAGATGTCGAGCGCGGCTTTCACTTCCTTGCTCAGCGGCACCGTCTTGGCGGTGCGCGGGAACACGCCGCCGCCCTTGGAGATCAGCGACGGGTCATAGTCGGCCCAGCTCGACCGTGGCAGTGCGAACAGGCGCGCGCGTTCGGCCCAGCTCGCCGCCGGATCGGGATCGGGGTCGAGGAAGATGTGGCGATGGTCGAACGCCGCGACGATCTTGAGCGTTTGCGACAGCAGCATGCCGTTGCCGAACACGTCGCCCGACATGTCGCCGCAGCCGACGACGCGGATCGGCTGGGTCTGCACGTCCACCCCGCGCTCGGCGAAGTGGCGCTGGACCGAGACCCACGCGCCCTTGGCGGTGATGCCCATCGCCTTGTGGTCGTAGCCGACCGAGCCGCCGCTCGCGAACGCGTCGCCCAGCCAGAAGCCGTGGTCGATCGCGATCGCATTGGCGACGTCACTGAACGTCGCGGTGCCCTTGTCGGCGGCGACGACGAAATAGGGGTCCTCGCCGTCATGGATCGCGACGCCTTGCGGGTGCACGACCTTGCCCTCGACGATGTTGTCGGTGACCGACAGCAGGGTGCGGATGAAGATGCGGTAGCTTTCGGTCCCTTCCGCCAGCCAGGCGTCACGGTCGACCGCGGGGGAGGGGAGCTGCTTGGGATAGAAGCCGCCCTTGGCGCCGGTCGGCACGATGACGGCGTTCTTGACGCGCTGCGCCTTCATCAGGCCGAGGATTTCGGTGCGGAAGTCGTCGCGCCGGTCGGACCAGCGCAGCCCGCCGCGCGCGACCGGGCCGGCGCGCAGGTGGATGCCCTCGACACGCGGGCTATACACCCAGATCTCGCGCCACGGCAGCGGCGCGGGGAGGCCCGGCACCTTGTGGCTGTCGAGCTTGAACGCCAGCGCTTCGTCGGCGGCCGGGGTGAAGGCGTTGGTGCGCAGCGTCGCCGCGATCACGCCCTTGATCGACCGCAGGATGCGATCGTCGTCGATCGCCGACACGTCGTCGAGGCCCTTGGCGATGGCTTTTTCCGCGAGCGTGACGCCGTTGCCGCGCGCGCCGTCCGGGGCGTGCGCGGCGAAGAAGCGATCGATCAGCGCCTGCGCCACGTCGGGCGCGCGGCGCAGCGCGTCGACCACGGTGGTCAGGCCGTAGGACATGCCGGCCTGGCGCAGATAGCGGAACCAGGCGCGGAACAGCACGGCGGAGGACGGTGCCATGTTGAGGTCGACGATCAGCCGGTTGAACGCGTCGTTCTCCGCCGTGCCTTCCAGCACTTGCGCGATCGCGGTCTCCAGCACGGCGGTGTCGCCGTCGAACACATTGGCCGCGCCGCCCGCCGCCTCGATCAGGAATTCGTGGATGAACCCCTGGCCGTCGTCGCTGAGCGCGGTCGGCACTTCCTCGATCACGCGGAAGCCGAAATTCTCCAGCACCGGCACCGCGTCCGACAGCGCGATCGCGCCGCCGAGGCGATAGAGGTTGAGCCGCGCCTGGCCGTTCCCGTCGCGATACAGCCGCACCGCGCGCTGGCCGGGATCTTCCAATGTGGCGAGGCTCAGGATGTCGCGCGCCGCCTCCTCGGCGGTGTTCACCGTGCGGTAGCTTTGCGGGAAGCAATTCGCCCAGCGCAGCGCGAGGCGCGTGGCGCGCGCCGGATCGGCGTCGGTCAGCGCCGCCTCGACCCCCGGCGCCCAGCCGCGCATCATCCGCGCCAGCCGCAGGTCGAGCGCCGCTTCGTCGGGCGACTGCGAATCGCCGCGCAGGTCGATGGTATAGCGGATCAATGCGACGACATCGTCCATCGCCACCGCCCAGTTGAGCACCGGGCCGCCCGCCGCCTCGCCCAGCATGTCGCCGATCGCCAGCCGCCGCGCGGTGGTCAGTTCGTCGCGCGGCAGCCAGACGAACGCGAACAGGTGCCGGCCGAGAATCGACCTGGCCAGCACCAGCTTGGGCCGCGGCCGGTCGGCGAGGCTCATCGCGGTCAGCGCGACATCCTCCAGCGCCTGCGGGCTGAACGCGATCAACAGGTCGTGGGGCAGGGTGGTCAGCGCATGCTCCAGCGCCTTGCCGGCATGGCCCTTGGGATCGAACCCGAACTTCTTCTGAAGGTCGGCCAGCCGCGTGCGGAGCAGCGGGATGTCGTCCGGCGGGGAGTTGAGCGCCGACGAGGTCCACAGCCCGGCATGGATCGACAGCCCGGTCACCTTGCCGCCGTCGCGGATCGGCACGACGATCAGGTCGAGCGGGATCTGGCGATGGACGCCCGAGATGAAATTGGACTTGAGCAGCAGCGGGCCGTCATTGCCCTCCTCGAACCATTTGATGGCGAGCGCGCGCGAGGCTTCGGCCAGGATCGGCACATCGTGCTTGTTGCGGCAAATGCCGAGCGGCGCCTTCGCGCCCGCGTCGCGCCCGAACCTGGCATGGCCGAGCAGGGTGAAGTGGCGGTCGAGGAACCAGTCGAGCAACGCCGCGCCTTCGCCGGTCAGCGTCTTCGCGTCCTTCGCCATCGCTTCCTGCAGCGCGGCCCAGTCGCCGACCGCGGCGCGGACATCCTTGAGATTGGCCTCGAGCGCGGTGATCAGGCTGCGGCGCTCGCGGGCGTCGGCGCGTTCCATCTCGATATAGATCATCGATTCGGGGTTGCCGTCGCCGACCCCCATCAGCCCGCCCGACGGATCGCGGCTGACCGGGATGACCGGGTGGATGATGCGGTCGACCGCGATATCGTGGCTGGCGATCGTCGCCGCGATCGAATCGACCAGGAACGGCATGTCGTCGTTGACGATCGCGACCCGCATGCGGCGGTTGGGATCGTTCGCCGCGATCGGCTCGATCACCATCGTCGGCGCGCCCGGCGGGCGGTTATAGGCGGCGGTGGCGACGAAGGCGGCGGCCTCCGCCCGCTCGGCCTTGCCGAACCCCTGCAACTCGCCCGGAAGCGCCCCCTTGATCAGTCGATCCGCCAGCGCGTCCGACAGCGATTTCAGATTGGTCTTGACCATGGCCTAGCCCTACGACGGGGCGGCGCCAGGCTCAAGGATCGTTTCGGTTGATACCGGTTAACGGACGAAAGGTCACACCAGGGTCACACTATCAGCGCCGAAATCCCCCCGCCGCTGGATCGGCAGTCGAACGGTCGAATCCCGCCATGTCAAAGAGCCACGGCGGCGGCCTGACAAACGAAATCCAACATTGCAACCGTGGCGATGCGGCTATCTCGCCGCCTTCACCACCCGCGACGCGAGGCCGCGGTCATTGGCCACCGATGCGACGATATCCACGGTGCCCGCGCCCGTCGCGCGGCCGAGCAGCACGACCAGCTCGCCGGTCTCCAGCCCCGTCGCGAACTCGACGCTCGCCAGCACCAGCCGTTCGGCGATGTCGGCCAGCGGGTCGCGCGCTTCCGCTTTCGCCGGATTGCGCGCGGCGCGTTCGGCGGCGACCACCGCCTTGATCCCGCCCTCGACGGTTTCGAGGATTTCGGTCAATTGCCCCGCCGGGATGGCGTGGCGGCGGGCGTGGCTCAGCACCGCGGCGAATTCGGTCAGCCGCGCCTTGTCGTAATCCGCGCCGAACACGAGCTTGGCGACGGCGGTCATCGGCGCGCGGTCCTGCACCGTGACGCCGGCGTCCTCAAGCAATTCGCGATAGGTCTCGCCATCCTCGTCGGCGGCGAGCCCGAAATCATGGGCGCGGCCCAGCGCGCGGTAGAGCGCGGCGCGGCTGCGCGTGTCGGCGCTGGTCGCGGCGGTCGCGCTTTCGCGGGCCTGGTGCAGCTTGCCGGCGAGGTCGTCGGCCGCTTCCTCTTCGCCGTCATGCCCCGCCTCGGCGGCCGGGCCGTCGGCCCAGACCGGCGCGTTGGCGACGGGCTTCGGCGCGGTACGCAGCGCGGCGTCGACTTCGGCGTTCAGCGTCGCCTGGGTCTCGGCGTCGACCAGTTCCTTCCAGTTGATCACGCCATAGATGAAGTCGATCGTGTCCTCGTTCGACGAAAACGGCATCAGGATGCCGCGATACATCGTATTGTAGCCGCGCAGGCCCATGAATTCGGCCTCGAAGCCGATCGGGGCGCGGTTGGCGATGATCTGGAGATAATGGTCGGTCAGCCGCGACAGCAGCGAGCGGCTCGGCACTTGCGAGATATGCGTGATCGAACTGTCGTGCCCGGTCTCGTCGCGCAGCGCCGCGCCGAGATAGGCGATCTTGGGGTCCTCGATCCCGTCCGAGAAATCGAGCAGTACCGAATGCGAGCCGAAATCGGCGATGTTGGCGGGGTCGAGATCCTCGATCGACGGATAGGGACGCCCGCGCAGCAGCGAGACCCAATGGTTGTACGCGCGCACATGCATGCGGCGTTCGTCGGTGCCGATCGCGGCGGGCGTCGGCTCGTCGACCGCCGAATCGGCCGCGCCACCGGTCACCTGATCGGTATCGTCCCGATCCTCGTCAAAGCCACGCTGCGTATCCATGCACAATCCCCACGGGGCCTGTCGGCCCTTTCATCACGCCCTTTCTGCGCCCAGCGTGGTAAAGGTTGCGTAAACTATGGGTGTTTTCCGATTCCCCTGCGTCGGGATTGCCCTTCCTTCGAGTATTATCCACGCATGCGCCTCTCGATCACCGCCTGGCTCGACTATCACCTGCCCGAGCCCGCCGATCTGCTGTTCGCGCTCGAAGTCGCGCAGACGCCCGACCAGCGGCTGGTCGAGGACTTGCTGTCGGTGGGCGGGACCGGGGCGTTGACGCCGATCGCGGCGGATGACGGGCTGGGGCGGCGGACCTGGACGCGGGGGGCGGGGCGCGTCACCGCGCGCTACACCGCGATGGTCGAGATCGACCGGCCGGCGACGATGTTGCGCGGGCTGGACGCGGATGACGTGAAGACGTTGCCGGCCGGCGTCGTGCCGTATCTGTTTCCCAGCCGTTATTGCGAGGCCGACCGGCTCGACACGATGGTGCGGCGCGAATTCGGCGCGCTGGCGGGCGGCGACAAGGTCGCGGCGATGGTCGACTGGATCCGTGGCCACCTGGCCTACGGATATTCGGGCAGCATCGGCACGACCGCGATCGACACGTTGGTCGCGCGCCAGGGGGTGTGCCGCGATTATTCCCACCTGCTGATCGCGATGCTGCGCGCGGCGGACATTCCGGCGCGGATGGTCGGGGCCTATGCCTGGGCGCTGGAGCCGGAAGATTTCCACGCGGTGGTCGAGGTGTGGCTCGACGGCGGCTGGCGGCTGGTCGATCCGACGGGCCTTGCGCCCGAGGAAGGGATCGCGCGGATCGGGGTGGGGCGCGACGCGACCGATATCAGCTTCCTGACGATCTTCGGCCGCGCCGATTTGGTCGAGCAGAAGGTGACGGTGACGCGGCTGGGACCAATCGACATTCATCACAATCCTCCCCCGCCAGGGGGAGGTGGCGCGAAGCGCCGGAGGGGGCGGAAGCACAAAGGTTAGTTGGTCGCCGTCCTCCCCCTCCGTCAGCTGCGCTGACACCTCCCCCTGGCGGGGGAGGATTGATTGTTGGCGAAGGTCAATCTGGTCTAAACGCGTAGCGTCCAGCCGCGCCGGATCAGCCGCAGCGTGATCGCGATCGACAGGCCGCCCGCGAGCATGGCGTAGAGCATCGACGCCCAGCCGGGCGGTATCCCCGTTCGCGTGATCGAGCCGTAGATTGCGCCGCCGAGCGTCCATTCGCCGACATGCTGGATCAGCGCGATCGTCACGAAATCGTGGACGACATAGAGCGTCAGCGCCGCACCGCCGAGCGTCGCGATCAGCCGGACCGCCGGCCACGCCGCGATCCGTGGCCAGGCAGCCTTGAGCGCGGCCAGCAGCGCGAGCCCGATCGCGGCGTTGACCAGCGCGAAGGTCGGCGTCCACAGCGCCTTGTTGATCGGCCACAGCGTCCAGGCGAGCAGGCCGAATACGGCCGCCAGCGCCGCGCTCGCGACCCAGACCGTCATCGGCCGCCCGGCGCGCATCGCCAGCCGCTGCACCGCGATCCCGATCATTGCGGTGGCGATCGACGACAAGGTGCCCAGCGGCCCTTCGGGATCGAACGTCCCGCCATACATCCGCGTGCCGCCCAGGATCGCGCGGTCGAGCCATCCCGACATGCCGCGGCCCGGCGCCATGCTTGCGGCGACCTCGCCCGGCGCGGGGAAGTGGAGCAGCGCGCCGTGCACGACCAGCAGCGCGATCGCGGCGATCGCGGGCGGCCGCCACGTCCGGGTCGATCGCACTGTCAGCGCGCAGACCAGATAGACGATGCCGATCCGTTGCAGCACGCCGGTGAAGCGCATGTCCGCGCGATAGAGGCTGGGATGGACGATCAGGCTGATGCCGAACCCGATCAGCCACAACAGCGCCGATCGGCGGACGATCCGGCCGATGCCGACGCGCGGCTCGCGCCCATCCTGCGCCAGCGGCAGCGACAACCCGACCGCGAGCAGGAACATCGGAAAGACGAGATCGGCGACGGTCAGCCCGCTCCACGCCGCGTGGGTGATCCACGGAAAGGCGTCCTGTTCCGATCCCTGCAGATTGGCGAGCACCATCCCGATGATCGCGACGCCGCGCAGCGCGTCGAGCGCATGGTCGCGGGGTCGGGCGACGGGCGCGGTCATCGGACGACCATGCCGCCCTTCATCACCATCGCGATGCGGCGGACGGCGGTGATGTCGGTGGTGGGGTCGCCCGTCACCGCGACCAGATCGGCGAGCAGTCCAGGCTTGACCGCGCCGAGCCTCTTGTCGAGCCCGAACCAGCGCGCATTGCCCCAGGTCGCGGCGATCAGCACTTGCGCGGGCGTCATGCCGGCGGCGGCCATCAGCTCCATCTCGCGCGCATTCTGGCCGTGCGGGAACACCCCGACGTCGCCGCCCACGCACATCCGCACGCCGGCCTTCAGCGCCAGGGCGAAGCTCGACCGGTTGAGCGCGACCGCGGGCGGGGCGGGTTCACTGCCGTCCCAGCCGCGATAGCGTGACGTCGCGTCGGAGGCGGCGAGGGTCGGGCACAGCGCGATGCCCTTCGCCGCCATCGCCGCGAAGATTTCGGGCGTGCCGCCATAGCCATGCTCGATCGTGTCGACCCCGGCGGCGATCGCGCGGCGCATCCCCTCGGCGGTGGCGGCATGGACCGCGACCGGGCGGCCGGCGTCGTGCGCGGCGGCGACGGCGGCCTTCATCTCCTCCAGGCTCAAGGTCGCGCGGCTGTCCTCGCCGGGGCGCCAGCGATAGTCGGCATAGAGCTTGATCCAGTCGGCCCCCGCCGCGACCTGCCGGCGCACCGCGGCGACGATCGAGTCGACACCCGATACTTCCTCCGCCCCTTGCGGGATCTCGACGCCCGGTTCGAACCCCTTCGGCCCGTAGGCGCCCAGCGCGACGATCGCGCGCGTCGCCACCTGCAGGCGCGGCCCCGGCACGATGCCCTTCGCGATCGCGTCGCGCAGGCCCACATCGGCATAGCCCGCGCCTTCGGTGCCGAGGTCGCGCTCGCTGGTGAAGCCGGCCAGCAGCGTCGCTTTGGCGCCGGCGACCGCGCGGGCGGTGCGCAGCGCGAGCGCTTCATGCAGCACCTGATCGTCCCACGATGTCTCGTTATAGGGGTGCAGGAACAAGTGTCCGTGCCCTTCGATCATGCCGGGCATCAGCGTGTCGCCGGGCAAGTCGATCACTTGCGCGCCGGTGGGCGCGGACAGGTTGGGGCCGACCGCGACGATCCTGTCGCCTTCGACCAGCACCTGCCAGCCGCGATGGACCTGGCCGTCGACGCCGTCGAACACGCTTGCCGGTTTCAGCAGGATGGCGGGCGAGGTTTCGGCGGCGGGGAGGGCGGTGGCCGGGCCGATCAGGATCGCCAATATCAAGGCCAGCCAACGCATGGTCATCTCCCCGTTCGCGTATTACGCTTGTGCGATGATTAGCCTCGCCCGCTTTCCGATCCTAGCCCTCGCGCTTGTCGCGACGGCGCCCGGCACCGCCGACCCGGAGATGACGCGCTGGCGGGCCGAGGCCGCCAACGTCACGATCACGCGTGACGATTGGGGCATCGCGCACATCACCGGGAAGACCGACGCCGACGCGGTGTTCGGGATGATCTATGCCCAGGCCGAGGACGATTTCTCGCGGATCGAAGCGAACTATCTGACTGCGCTCGGGCGAACAGCGGAAGCGCCGGGGGCGGGCGAGGACGCGGTCTGGGTCGATCTGCGCCAGCGGCTGTTCGTCGATCCGGCCGAGTTGCAGAAGCAATATGCGGCGAGCCCCGTCTGGCTGAGGAAGCTGATGAACGCCTGGGCCGACGGGCTCAATTTCTACCTGGCGACGCATCCGCAAGTGAAGCCGAAGGTGCTCGCGCATTTCGAACCATGGATGGCGCTGAGCTTCACCGAGGGCAGCATCGGTGGCGACATCGAGCGGATTTCGCTGAGCGAGCTCAAGACCTTCTACGGCAAGCCGACGCCGAAGACGCCGCAGGAACTCGGCGCGATCCCGCGCGAGCCGGGCGGCTCCAACGGTATCGCGATCGCCCCGAAACGGACCAGGGACGGCCACGCGCTGTTGCTGATCAACCCGCACACCAGCTTCTATTTCCGCGCCGAACAGCAAGTGACGAGCGGCGAGGGCCTCAACGCCTATGGCGCGGCGACTTGGGGCCAGTTCTTCGTCTATCAGGGGTTCAACGCCAAGGCGGGGTGGATGCACACCTCGTCGGGCGTCGATAATGTCGACGAGTTCGCCGAGACGGTCATCAACGGTAATTCGTACCGTTTCGGCAAATCGCTGCAAGCGCTGCTCGCGAGTCCAGTCACGATCAAGGTGCGTCAACCCGATGGCGGCCTGGCCGAGCGCAGCTTTACAACGCTTCGGTCGCATCACGGCCCGATCGTTGCGCGGCGCGGTGACAAATGGATCGCGACCGCCCTGATGTGGAAGCCCGTCCCCGCGCTCGAACAAAGCTTCCTGCGGACCAAGGCGACCGACCTCGCCAGCTATCTCGCGGTGGCGGAGCGCAAGGCCAATTCGTCGAACGACACTCTGTTCGCCGACAGCAAGGGCGAGATCGCCTTCCTGATGCCGCAATTCATGCCGGTGCGCGACAATCGCTTCGACTATACGCGCGCGGTCGACGGTAGCGATCCGGCGACCGGCTGGCAGGGGTTGCACACGCTGCCGAGCCTGCCCAGCGTCCTCAACCCGAAGACGGGCTGGGTGCGCAACACCAACGACTGGCCATGGTCGGCGGCGGGGCCGGACAGTCGGAAAGCGGCGGACTATCCGAAATATATGGATCAGGTCGGCGAGAATTATCGCGGAGTCCATGCCGATGCGTTGCTGACGGGGCGGAGCGGCTGGACGCTCGAAAGCCTGCGCGCCGCTGCGTTCGACAGCGATTTGCCGGCGTTTCGCGTGCTGTTGCCGGGTCTGTTCGCGGCGTATGACGCGTTGGCCAAGGACGATCCGCGGCGTGCGAACCTGGCCGAGCCGATCGCGCTGCTACGATCGTGGGATTGCCGTTGGGGCCTCGACTCGCGCGCGACCAGCCTTGCGGTGTTCTGGGGCGATACGCTGTGGCGCGAGGTCGGCAGCTTCGCACAGGCCGAGCGGATGAACGTGCCCGATTATATCGAGAAGCGCGTGACCCCGACCGCCAAGGTCGATGCGCTGGCGGCGGCGGTCGACCGGCTGCAACGCGACTTCGGCGACTGGCGTACGCCGTGGGGCGAAATCAACCGCTGGCAACGGATCGACGATGCGATCGCGCCGCATTTCGACGACGGCGCCCCGTCGATCCCGGTCATGTTCGCCTCGGCGCAATGGGGCAGCCTCGCCTCGTTCGGCGCCAGGACCTGGCCGGGCACCACGCGCTATTACGGCACCAGCGGCAACAGCTTCGTCGCTTTGGTCGAGTTCGGCCCGCGCGTCCGCGCGATCGCGGTGACGGCGGGCGGCGAGAGCGGCGACCCGCGCTCGCCGCACTTCGCCGACCAGGCCCAGCGCTACGCCACCGGCAATCTGCGTGCCGTCTATTTCTACCCCGACCAACTCGCCGGTCACGTCGAGCGGCGCTATCGGCCGGGGCAATAGGCGTCACACCTGATCTGGCTCGCCAGCGCTTGCGGCGGCGGCGATCCTGGCTCACGATGACGCGGTGAAATTCGCGCGAACCATTGCCTGCGCCCTGACCGTGTTCGCCTCGGCAGCGACGTTCGCGCAGTCGTCGATCGTCGGCGACTATCGCCTGGCGGACGGGCCCGATGTCGCCGGCGAATTGGTCCTGAAGCCTGACGGTCGTTTCCAATATGCGCTTGCCGCCGGCGCGCTCGACGAGCAGGCCGAGGGGCGGTGGGTCGTGGCCGACGGGCAGGTGCGGCTCTACACCGAGCCCAAGCCCAGGCCCGCGGTCTTTTCCGCCGGGCCGCGGACCGTGACGAAGGACGGTCCGCTCAAATTGCTGGTCACGTGGCCGAATGGCGAAGGCATCGCCGGCGTCGATTTCACGATCGGCTTCGATTTTGGCCCGCCGGTGACGGGCTACACGCAATATTACGGGTGGACGATGCCGCCGGGCGAACGTCGCGTTCCGCGCTGGGTGGAACTGGTCGAGCCGATCCATGGCGTCGCGTCGCCGCGCTTCGCGATCACCAGCGGCAAGGGCAACGCGCTGACCTTTGTCCTGACGCCGAACGATCTGGGTGTCGTCGATTTCGACGGGACGGTGCTCGAACGGGTCGGCGACCGCCTGATCATGCACCAGCGGCGCGGGGACATGACCTTCGTTCGATCGGACGGCGGCAAGCGGCAATAGCACCGAAACGGGACGGCGCGCCGACGAATGACTTCCAAACGGGCGGTGCCTGGCGCACTCTCCCGGCGAGATGTCACAGCAATCGACGCCCGACGCCGACCGTGATGCGCTGCTCGCCGCGATCTATGACGATTTGCGGCGCACCTCGGCGCGGCTGTTGCGGCGCGAGGTCGACTATCTGACGCTGCAGCCGACCGAACTGGTCAACGAAGCGGTGATGCGGGTGATGAAGCTGGACCGCATGACCTGGACCGATCGCCAGCACATGTTCGCGACGTGCTCGCGTATCCTGCGCCAGGCGATGATCGATGCGATCCGCAAGCGCCGCGCCGGCAAGCGGCAAATGCCCGACGTGACGATGCTGATCGACGACGCCAGCCCGCCGGTGGATGTCGAGCGGCTCGACGCGGCGCTCAACCGGCTGGAAGTGTTGTCGCCCGATCTCGCCCGGATCGTCGAGCTGCGTTTCTTCGTCGGGCTGTCGGTCGAGGAGATCGCCGCGGTGACCGAACAGTCCGAACGGACGGTCAAGCGGCGCTGGCAGACGGCCCGGCTGTGGCTGGCGAACGCGATGGACGAGGATGCGGCGCTGTCCGGCTGACGGTCACGTCTTCGCGCAATATCGGTCCGTCAGCGCCTGCATCTGCGGCATTTCCTTGTTGGCGTCATGATCGGAGATTTGCCCGCGCGCCTTCAGCCGTGTCCACATCTCCATCCCGTGCGTTGCCGCGGCGCACGCTTCCCTGGCGCGCCCGCTTTTGCCGAGGATGCGCGCCAGTTGCTGCAGCCCGATCGCCGAGTCGCGGACATAATGCGGATCGTTCGGCTGGGCCGCGAGGCGCTGTTCGCGTATCCTGGCGCCCTTCGCCAACGGTGCGAACGCATCCTGCAGGCGATCGAGATTTTCGAGCACGGTCGCTTCCTGGCCATAGAGGATCAGCAGGACTTTCTCCGCGCCGGCGTCCGGGCCGACCGCCAGCAGTTTCTCCATCGCGACAGTGCCCGCATGCGCGATGTCGAGCGCTTCCCGATAGCGCCGGCTGCCGTCGGCCAGCGTGCCGCTGATGTTGAACGCCTCGAACGCCTTGGCCGTCAGCAGCGCCGGCGTCTCGCCATGCGCGGCGATGTTGCGGTCGATGATCGCCGCCGCCGCGCGGTATGGCGCGAGCGAGCCGGGCATGTCGCCGGCATAATAGGTCGCGTCGCCCAGATTGTTGAGCAATGCGATTTCCAGCATGTCGCGCCGCAGCCGTATCGGCGTGGGCCATTGGGTGGCGCGCAACCGGGCCAGCGCCTTGTTGATCAGCGGAATCGCATCGGCCGGGCGGTCGAGCGACCAGATCAGGTCGTACGCCTTCGCGCGCGATATCGACAACTCGCCGAGTTGGGCGAGCCTGTCGTCGGGCGCACGGGCCAGCGCCTCGCGGAATGCCTGCCGCGCGCCGGCGAGCCCGGCCGCGCCGCCGTTGCCGTCGGGCAGCAACGCCCAGCGATCCTCGATCACCCAGCCCAGTTCGGCCTGCGCGTCCCCATAACCGGGCTGGTCGGGACGGATGGTCGTCAGGATCGCCTCGGCCCGGTCGAGCGACTTCAGGGCCAGGCCGGGCTGGCCGATATTGGACATCCCCGGATAGCCCTGGATTTCGGCGAGCCGGCGATAGCTGCGCGCGACGTCCAGCCGCAAATCGGCCGGCGTGTCCTCGGATACCTGCAACGCCGACAGATAGCGCACGCCGGTCGCGGCGATTTCGGCGCGCCGCGTGACGGTGCCCGGTTGCGCCGCGAGCTTGTCGTAGAGGTCGAACAGCATGTAGTTCGACAGCGCCCGCACGTCGTCGAAGCGGCGTTCGGCGATATGGCGGGCGCGGTCGGCGCGGATCGCCTGCACGGTGCTGAAGATCGCGGCGCCGGCGAGCAGGATAGCGGCGGCGACGGTGATCGTCAGGCCCCGGCGATGGCGCGCGACGAACTTGGCCGATCGGATTCGCCAGCCCGCCGGTCGCGCGGAAACCGGGTAGTCGGCGAACCACGCGTTGATATCGGCGATCAGCGCGGCGGTGTCGGGATAGCGATCCGCCGCATCGGGCGCGACCGCCCTGGCGATGATCGCGTCGATGTCGCCGCGCAACGCCGCCGGCTCGACGGGCGATCCGCCGGCCGTTTCGCTCGCGAGCGGCCAGTGATCGCCGGCTTGCTCGGCGGGCGCGCCGACCCGGCCCGTCACCAGTTCGAACAGGATCGCGCCGAGGCTGAACACGTCGCCGGCGATCGACGGCCGCTCACCCGCCTTGCGCTCGGGCGCGGCATAGGCGCGAGTCAGCGAGATACCGCGCCCTGCGTCATCGTCGCCGCGCGGATCGGTGTCGCCGTCGATCAGCCGCGCGATCCCGAAATCGAGCAGCTTCACCTGGCCCTGAGGGGTGATCAGGATATTGGACGGCTTGAGGTCGGCGTGGATGATAAGCTGGCGATGGGCGTCGCGCACCGCGTCGCAGATGGCGCGGAACAGCCTTAGCCGCGCGGCGAGATCCATGTCCCGCCGGTCGGCGCAGGTGGTGACCGGCAGCCCTTCGACATAGTCCATGACCAGGAACGGACGGCCTTCCCAGACACCGCCGTCGAGGATCCGGCACACCGCCGGGCTATCGAGCCGGGCCAATATCCGCCGTTCGAGGATGAAGCGTTCCTGCTGGTGGATCGACAGCAGCCCGATGCGCATCAGCTTGATCGCGACGGTCTGCGCGAACAGGCCGTCGTCGCGCACGCCCTTCAGGACGGTGCCCATGCCGCCCTTGCCGATGATCCCGGCGATGGCGAACGGCCCGATCCGCTTGGGGATGCGGTCCTCCTCGGCCGCCCAGAGGCCGGGGGATTCGGTCGGCAGCCACGTCCCCGCATCGGCATTGCGCGCGAGCAGGCCGCGCACGGTCGCGGCCAGGCCGGGATCATCCCGCTCGATCCGTTGCAGCGCCGCCGCGCGCGCATCCTCCTCCAGGTCGAGGATTCGCTCGACCTCGGTCAGCGCGCGGCGCTCGCGATCGTCGTCCGTCATGATCCTGTTGTCCGAGCGCCCATCGTCCCCGCCGCCGGTCCCCCGGCTTTCTGCCATATCAAGGCGCGGAGGCCACGCAAAACGGGCCACGGCCGCGCGATCTTTTTGCGGCCCGCCCCGGCGCCGGCGCATCCGGCGCACGCAGATTCCCCTACACCCGCCCCCGATCGGTTGGTACAGTGCCGGCCTTCGCGGTGGAGGATGCAATGGGCCTGGGTGATTTCCTCAAGAAACAGCTCGTCGATGTCATCGATTGGGTCGACGAACCGGGCGTGCTCGCGATCCGCTATCCGATGCAGGACCGCGAGATCCAGAATGGCGGCCAGCTGACGGTGCGCGACGGCCAGGTCGCGATGTTCTATAACGAGGGCCGGCTCGCCGACGCGTTCAAGGCCGGGCAGCACAATCTGACCACGCAGAACCTGCCGTTGCTGACCGCGATCATGAACTGGGACAAGGGCTTCCGGTCGCCGTTCAAGGCGGACGTCTATTTCTTCACCCTGCGCGAACAGACCGGGCTGAAATGGGGCACGCCGCAGCCGATCACGGTGCGCGACAAGGAATTCGGGCCATTACGCATCCGCGCGTTCGGCACTTATTCGTTCCGGATCGAGGATGTCGCGGTGTTCGGCACCAAGATGATGGGCTCGCTCGACCGGCTGACCACCGCCGATCTCGACCAGCAGCTCCGCGCGGTTATCAACACCGCGATCGCGACCGCTTTGGGCGGCAGCGACATCGCCTTCCTCGACCTCGCCGCCAACCAGGCCGCGATGTCGGAGAAATTGAAGGCGTCGGTCGACGCCGCGTTCGCCGAATGGGGCCTGTCGTGCCGCACCTTCTTCGTCGAAAGCGTGTCGCTGCCCGACAACGTCCAGGAATATCTCGACAAGGGCAGCCAGGCGCGGGTCGTCGGCAACCTCGACCAATATGCGAAGTTCCAGGCGGCCGACTCGATCAAGATCGCCGCCGGCAACGAAGGCGGGATGGCCGGGATCGGCGCGACCGCGGCCGCCGGGATGGCGATGGGTCAGCAGATGGCGGGCGTGCTCGGCGGCAATGCCGGCGGGGGTGCGCCGGCAGCGGCGGCGGTCGATCCCTATGAGCAGATCGAGAAGCTCCACAAACTGGTGACGATCGGGGCGATCAGCCAGGAGGAGTTCGACGCCAAGAAGGCCGAATTGCTCGCCAAGATCTGAGCGCCCGGAGCCAGGCATGCTTCGCGCTTCCTGCCCCAATTGTGGTGCGCCGATCGCGTTCCGGTCGGCCGATCTGCCGGTCAAGGTGTGCGACTATTGCCATAGCTCGGTGCTGCGCACCGGCGGCAATCTGGCAGCGATGGGCAAGGTCGCCGACCTGCCCGACGACGTCAGCCCGCTCCAGCTCGGGGTGCGGGGGCGGGTCGGCGCGCGCGGCTTCGAGCTGATCGGGCGGGTGCGCTGGCGCTATGCCGACGGGGCGTGGAACGAGTGGCTGGCCTGGTTCGACGACGGATCGACCGGCTGGCTGGGCGAATCGATGGGGCGCTACATGCTGCTGCGCCAGGTCGATCCGGCGCATGTGCAATCCATGGTGGTCGACCGGATGCGGGCCGGGATGGACGTGCCCACCGGCACGCAGGCGATGATCGAGAATGTCGAATATTGGGCGAGCGATGTGAAGCAGGTGTCGTGCGTCGCGAGCGAGGGCGAATTGCCGTTCAACGCGCTCGGCCTGTCGGCGTCGAGCGTCGACCTGATGTCCGCCGACGAGCATTGCGCCAGCATCCAGAAGGCGGCGGGCGAAGACGTCGAAATCTATGCCGGGCAATATGTCTCGCTGGCCGATATCGCCGCGACCGGGCTGCGCGCGTTCGAGGGCTGGCCGATGCCGAGCTATCCGGCATGAGCGACGACACGCTCGCCCCCGGTGTGACGCCCGTGCCCGCGCCGCCGCCATCGACGGTCAAGCCGGTCAACTGCCCCAATTGCGGCGGCACGGTCGACATCCGCGTCGCCGGCACCACGGTCAGCGTGATCTGCGGCCATTGCGGATCGACGCTCGACGCGACCAGCCCCGAGCTTCAGGTCATCGCCAGGGCCGACAAGGCGCTCAGGACGCCGGAGATTCCGCTCGGCACGCGCGGCGTCCTGCGGGGCAAGACCTGGGAAGTGGTCGGCTATCAGGAGCGGACCGACGAGGAGGTCCGCTGGGCGGAATATCTGCTGTTCAACCCCTATGAGGGTTATGCCTTCCTGGTCGATGACGGGCGGCGGTTCAACCTCGGCCTGTTGCTCGACAAATTGCCGACCTCGCCCTGGGGGCTGGGATTGCAGGCCGACGGGCTCAGCTTCTCGCGCTTCGGCGATCCCTATCCGGTGCGCACGACCTTCGTGGTCGGCGAATTCTACTGGCGCGTCGCGGTCGGCGAGACCGTGAAGGAAACCGATTACGTCACGCCGGGCACGATGCTGGCGTGCGAGGATGCTCAGGGCGAGCGCACCTGGACGCGGCTCGACATGCTCGACTGGGGCGAGGCGGAAACCGCGTTCGGCGCGCCCGGCCGCCGCCGCGAATACAGCCACCCCGCGCCGCACGAACGCTCGCCGTTCAAGTCGCAATTGTTCGAAGCCTGGGTGATCGGCCTCATCGCCGCGGTCACCCTGTTCATCGTCTCGGGCATGGCGGGCAGCCAGCAGCGGATCGCCGGCACGACCACCGACGCCATACTCGACGGCCCCGAAAAGACCCTGGTGATCAAGGACGTCGTGCTGCCGCCGGGCCGCAGCCGGGTGGAGATCGACGCCGATGCGTCGGGCCTCGACAATAGCTGGGTCGATCTGGACTATTCGCTGACCGACCAGAAGACCCAGGACAGCATCGACAGCTACGGCACCGCCGAATTCTATTCGGGCAGCGACAGCGACGGACCGTGGTCGGAGGGCGACCAGCGTCCCTCCGTGAGCCTGTCGAGCATTCCCGGCGGGACGTACGACCTGATCGTGACCTTGTCGGCGCACAAATGGAACGGCGCGGGGTCGAGCGCGCCGGCGACCGACGCCAGCCTGATGGGCGGGCACGGCTTCGCGGACGGCGGATGGGGCGGGACCGGCGCCGGTGGCGTGACGGTGCCGGTCACGGTGACGGTCGATCGCGGCGGCATTTTCGGCGGCAACATCGTGCTGGGGCTGATCGTCATCCTGATCTGGCCGATCATCGTGCTGTTCCGCCATCTCGGCTTCGAGAAACGCCGCAAGGCCGTGCTGTCGAGCGGCGACGACGATGATTGACGGGAGCGCCCTGCGATGAGCCGCCACAGCCTGATCTACGGCCTGTTCTGCCTGGGGGTCGTGATGCTGTCCGTGTTCGCGATCCGCGACGGCTATTCCCCGTTCGCCAGCGCCGGCGCGCGCGGGCCGATGATGTTCGGCGGCTACGGCCCCACCCACAAATAAGCAAAGGACCTGACCATGATCTCCATTCCGATACTCGTCACGACCCTGCTCTATACGTTCATCGGGCTGATCATCCTGCTTGGCGGATTCTGGCTGTGGGACAAGATCACGCCGGTCGACATGTGGGGCGAGATCTGCCGCGAGAAGAACGTCGCGCTGGCGATCTTCTGCGGCGCGATCGCGATTTCGATGGCCCTGATCATTTCGTCCGCCATTCATGGGTGATTGTTTTTCACCCCTCCCCTTCAGGGGAGGGGATGGGGGTGGGGCCTGGCCGTCTCACCGAGACCAGTCGCCCGCGGCTCCGCCCCACCCCAACCCCTCCCCTGAAGGGGAGGGGCTTTGACCGCGAGGGTCTCTCGGATCGGTCCGTTGTTGCTCGTCTCGGCGTTCGTCGTCGCGACTTGCGGCCTGATCTACGAGCTGCTCGCCGGCACGCTGGCCAGCTATCTGCTCGGGGACAGCGTCACCCAATTCTCCACCATCATCGGCACCTATCTGTTCGCGATGGGCGCGGGATCGTGGTGCTCGCGCTACGTCACGAAGGGCGAACTCGCGGTGTTCGTGCGGGTCGAGGTGCTGATCGCCGCGATCGGCGGGTCGTCGGCGGCCCTGCTGTTCCTGATCTTCGACCGGGTGCAGGATTTCCGCCTGCCGCTGTACGGCCTGGTGTTCGCGATCGGCGGGCTGGTGGGCCTCGAAATCCCGCTGCTGATGCGCATCCTCAAGGACCGGCTGGAGTTCGGCGATCTCGTCTCCAAGGTGCTGACCTTCGACTATATCGGCGCGCTGGCGGCGTCGTTGCTGTTCCCGCTGCTGCTGGTGCCGCATCTCGGGCTGATCCGCACCGGGTTCGTGTTCGGGCTGGCCAATGTCGCGGTGGCGATCGCGGTGATCGTGGCCTTGCCGGAGCGGCGGCGGCTGACGGTCGAACTGGTCGTGGCGGTGATCGTCGCGGCCGCGCTGATCGTGGGATTCTTCATGTCCGAACGGATCGAGCGCACCGCCGAGGTCGCGGCCTATGGCGATCCGATCATCTATGCCGATGCGACGCCGTACCAGCGCATCGTCATCACCAAGCGCGGCGGCGACCTGCGGCTGTTCCTCAACGGCAACCTCCAATTCTCGTCGCGCGACGAATATCGCTATCACGAGGCGCTGGTGCATCCGGTGCTGAGCCGCGTCGCGAACCCGCGCGACGTGCTGGTGCTGGGCGGCGGCGACGGCCTCGCGGTGCGCGAGATCCTCAAATATCCCGGCGTGCGGTCGGTGACCCTGGTCGATCTCGACCCGGCGATGACGCAATTATTCTCGAAGAGCGCGATGCTGCTCGCCCTCAACAAAGGGTCGCTGCTGTCACCCAAGGTGCACGTCGTCACGGCGGATGCGTTCAGCTGGCTGCGCGCCAACCGGCGCGGGTTCGATGCGGTGCTGGTCGATTTCCCGGACCCGACCAATTTCGCGATCGGCAAGCTCTATACCGTCAGCTTCTACCGCGAACTCGCGCGCGCGCTGAATCCCGGCGCGGTGCTGAGCGTGCAGAGCACGTCGCCGCTGGTCGCGCCCAATGCCTATTGGACTGTCTCGACCACGCTGGAGGCGGCGGGGCTGACCACGCGCGGCTATCACGTCTATGTGCCGAGCTTCGGCGAATGGGGCTTCGTGCTCGCCTCCAACCGTGCGATCGGCAAGCCGGGGCCGCTGCCGATGGGGCTCAAGTTCCTGACCCCCGCTGCCGACGCGCTCGCCTTCTTCTTCCCGCCCGACATGGCGCGGCGGCCGACGCCGGTGAACCGGCTCGACAACCAGGCGCTGGTGCGCGAGTTCGAGGCCGAATGGGCGGTGTACGAAAGCTGACATGGCCGTCTCTCGTCGCACTCTGATCGCCGGATCGGTCGCCGGCGCGGCGGCGATCGGCGCCGGCGCGGTGGCGTTGATGCCGGGGGACGCGGCAATCCCCGGCACGCTGGGCGGCGCGGATTTCACGCGCGGCCACAAGCTGCGCGGCGGCGCGTTTCCGCCCGCTGAAACCGTCGAGAAGACGCGGATCGCGATCGTCGGCGGCGGAGTCGCGGGACTGGCGGCGGCCTGGGCGCTGGCCGATGCCGGGATCGGCGATTTCCGCCTGTTCGAGCTGGAGGACCGCACCGGCGGCAATGCGCGGTCGGGCCAGAACGCGGTGTCCGCCTATCCGCTGGGGGCGCATTACCTGCCGCTGCCGAACGCCGAGGCGAAGGGCGTCATCCGCCTGCTCGAACAGCTCGGCATCCTGACCGGCTGGCGGGACGGCAAGCCGGTCTACGACCCATATCAAATCGTCGCCGACCCCGACGAACGCCTGCTCTATCTCGGCAAGTGGCAGGAGGGACTGGTCCCGCAGAAGGGCCTGTCCGCCAGGGATGCCGCCGACCTCAAGGCGTTCTTCGCCGCGATGAAGGCCTATAGCGACCGCCGCGACGCGAGCGGCAGGCCGGCCTTCGCGATCCCGATGGCGCTGAGTTCGCGCGACCCCGACCTGCTCGCGCTCGACGCGATCAGCTTCACCGGCTGGCTCGACCAGCGCGGCTGGACCTCGCCGATCCTGCGCGGCCACGTCCGCTATGCCTGCCGCGACGATTACGGCACCGAGCCCGACCAGGTCTCGGCCTGGGCCGGCATCCATTATTTCGCCAGCCGTCGCGGTCATGCCGCCAATGCCGATCCCGACGCGGTGCTGACCTGGCCGGAGGGCAACGGCCATCTCGTCGGGCGGATGGCGGCGCGGTTGAAGGACAGCCTGACCTGCGGCCGGATCGTCCACCGCGTCGCGCCGAACGGGCAGGGAGTACGGATCGAGTGCATCGACGCCGCGACCGGCAAGGGGGTCGCGATCGAGGCCGAGGCGGCGATCCTCGCCACGCCGCACTTCGTCACCGCGCGGATCGTGCCCGGCGGGATGGACGCCACAGGCTTCGACTATGCGCCGTGGGTCGTCGCGGCGGTCACGGTCGATCGCCCGCCGGCCGGTCCCGGCTTCGAGCGCGCGTGGGACAATGTGTCGTGGACCAGCAACTCGCTGGGCTATGTCGTCGATACCCACCAGTCGCTCGACCGCGTGCCGCACGCGACCGTGCTCAGCTGGTATCTGCCGCTGTCGGACATGCCGCCCGCCGACGCGCGCCGCGAAATGCTGAAGCGACCGCTTGACTACTGGCAGGCGATGGTCCGCGACGATCTGCTCCAGACCAATCCCGATCTGAAGGGCGCGATCCGGCGGATCGACGTGTGGCGCTGGGGGCATGCCATGATCCGGCCGACGCCGGGCTTCTTCTGGAGCGGCGCGCGGGAAGCCGCCGCCAAACCACGGCCGCCGCTGTTCTTCGCGCATTCCGACCTCAGCGGCCTCTCGCTGTTCGAGGAGGCGCATTATCGCGGGGTCCGCGCGGCGGAGGATGCGATGACGCATCTCGCTATTCCGCATTCCCCGGTGCTCGCGTAGGAGAAGCCGTGGATTTCACCGGCACCCACCTGCTCGCGGACCTGTTCGAGTGCGATCACCTCGCCGACGAAGCGCGGATCGCGGCGGCGCTGCGCGCGAGCGTCGTCGCGGCGGGCGCGACGTTGCTCAATCTCCACGTCCATGGCTTCGGCGAAGGGCAGGGGGTCACGGGCGTCGCGCTGCTCGCCGAATCGCATATCTCGATCCATAGCTGGCCCGAACGCGGCTATGCGGCGGTCGACATGTTCCTGTGCGGCCGCACGCACGATCTCGACGCGGGATTGCGGGAATTGGCGACCGCGCTGAACGCGCGCCGCGTCGAGGAGCGGCGCTTCTCGCGCGGGTTCGGCGTCACGGCCTAGCCGGCCAGGTCCTTGAGCGGCACGTCCGTATCCGCCAGCGCCGCGCGGTCGGGCGATGCGCCCGCCAGGACGAGCGCGCGGCCCTGCACATAATCCCGCGTCGCATTGACGCAGTCCAGCGCGATCACGCGGCCGGCGCGGCGATAGATCAGCGCGAAGGAACGCGTCGCGGGGTCGCCGCGCATCACCACGTCGTCGTGCCCGATCGACAGGCCGACCGTCTGGAGCTTCAGGTCATATTGGTTGGACCAGAACCACGGCACCGCATCGTATGGCTCCGGCGCGCCGGTGATCGCCTTGGCGACGGTCGTCGCCTGATCGTTGGCGTTCTGCACCGATTCGAGCCGGAGGACCGCGCCATCGGCGAAGCGGTTGGCATGCGCCGCGCAATCGCCGATCGCGAAGATGTCGGGCAGCGAGGTGCGGCACAATTCGTCCACCGTCACCCCGTTGCCGCCCACGGCCCCGGCGTCGATCAGGGGGGCGATCGCGGGGATGATGCCGATGCCGACGATCACCATCCCGCACGCCAGGACGGAGCCATCGCCGAGCCGTACGCCCGACACGGCATCGTCGCCCTCAATCGCGGTGACCGTCTGGCCGAGCCGCACGTCGACGCCGTGCGCGCGATGCTCCGCTTCGTAGAATCGCGACAGGGGCTCGCCCGCGACCCGCGCGAGGACGCGATCCAGCGCTTCGAGGATGACGACCTGCTTGCCGAACTTGACCAGGGCGGCGGCGGCTTCGAGCCCGATATAGCCGCCGCCGACCACGACCACGCGCTCGACCGCGTTGAGTTCGCCGAGCAGCCGGTCGACATCGGCGCGCGTGCGGACCGAATGCACGCCGCGCAGATGATGGCCGTGGCAGTCGAGCCGCCGCGCGGCGCCGCCGGTCGCCCAGACCAGCTTGCCGTACCCCAGCACGGAACCGTCGGCGAGCGTGACCTGATGGCGGGCGGGATCGATCGACACGGTACGCTGGCCGAGCAGCATCGTCACCGACCGTTCGGCCCAGAAGGCGGGCTGCCGGATCAATATACGCTCGAAGCTCTTGTCGCCGGCGAGATATTCCTTGGACAAAGGCGGCCGTTCGTAGGGCAGGTCGGGCTCGTCCCCGATCAGGGCGATCGAGCCTTCGAACTTGCGTTGCCGCAACGCGATCGCCAGCTGCGCGCCGGCATGTCCCGCGCCGACGATGACGACGTCGAAATTCCTGGTCCCGCTCATCCCCGCTTTCCCTGTCGCCCAAGCCGATCGCCGCGTCGCTATCACAGCGATGGCCCAAAAGGCTATGGGTCAGGCGGCGTTGATTTCGCCGCCGATCCAGGTCTCGTGCACGGCAAGGTCGTCGTCGACCAGGACGAGGTCGGCGCGCAGGCCGGCGGCGATCGCGCCGCGTATCCCGGTCTGGCCCAGGAACGCCGCCGGCGTCGTCGCCGCCATCGCCGCGGCGGCGGCCAGCGGGACTCGGCCCTGCGTCATCATCCCGCGCACCGCGCCGGCCATGGTCAGCGTCGATCCGGCGAGCACGCCGTCTGCGCCGTGCAGCGTGTCGCCGTCGCGCCAGATATCGCGGCCCTGGAGCACGAAGCGGGTGTCGTCGGTGCCGACGCTCGGCATCGCGTCGGTGACGAGCATCAGCCGATGCGTGCCCTTCGCCCGCACCGCCACGCGCAACGTGGCGGCGTGGAGGTGATAGCCATCGGCGATGATCCCGGCGAACGTCGAATCGTCCTCCAGCGCCGCGCCGACCATGCCCGGCGCGCGGTTGGCGAGCTGCGACATCGCGTTGAACAGATGCGTGAAGCCGGTGACGCCGGCATCGATCGCGGCGCGGACGGTCTCGTAACGCGCATCGGAATGGCCCGCCGCGACGACCACGCCCTTCGCGACGAGATGCCGGATCTGGTCGGGCGTCGCGCATTCGGGGGCGAGCGTGACCAGCGTCCGGCCGTGTTTCGCGGAGGTCAGCAGATCGAGATAGTCGTCCCGCAACGGCTGGAGCTTGTCGGCGGAATGGATGCCGCGCCGCGATTCGGCGAGGAACGGCCCTTCGATATGGATGCCGAGGATGCCCGGCACGCCCGCTTCGATCGCGGCATCGACCGCGCGGATGCCGGCCTCGACCACCGACAGGTCGTCGCTGATCAGGGTGGGCAGCAATCCGGTCGTGCCGAACCGGCGATGCGTTTCGGCGATGGTGCGGATCGCGCCGACGCTCGGGTCGTCGTTGAACAGCCTGCCGCCGCCGCCATTGACCTGGGTGTCGATGAACCCCGGCAGCAGCAATTTGCCGCCAAGGTCGACGCGCCGGACGTCGGCGGGCGGTTCGGACGACACGGCGCGGATCTCGCCGTCGCCGATCACGACGCACACGTCGTCGCGCACGCCGGAGGGCAACAGCACGCGGCCGTTGACGAGAGCAATGCGGGTCATACCGTTTCGGTCACCTTGGCCAGGAACGGCGGACGGTCGGGATCGCGTCCGCGCGCCACCGCCAGTGCGTTGGCGAGGCGATAGAAACTCTGCACCAGCAGCAACGGCTGCACCGCCGGATGCGCGTCGAGCGCCGGCAGGCGGACGCCCGGCGCATCGCCGATCCCGGCATGCAGGACGGTCGCGCCGCGCGCGGCGAAGTCGGGCGCGAGGCCAGCGACGCTGTCGTTCGATTCGTCGTCCTGGCCGAGCAGCAGCACATGGAATCCCTGTTGCACGATCGCCATCGGCCCATGACGGACCTCGGCGGCGCTGAACGCCTCGGCATGGAAGCCGCACGTCTCCTTGATCTTCAGCGCCATTTCCTGCGCGATCCCGAAGGCGGGGCCGCGCGCGACGACGTAGAGGTTGGTCGCCGCGCGCAGCGGATCGAGCGCGGGGGACCAGTCGAGCGCCCAGGCGCGGTCGAGCTGCGCCGGAAGGTCGGCGAGGGCGGCGACAAGCGCGTCGTCGCCGGACCATTCGGCGATCAGATGGAGGAGCGCCGCGACGCTGGCGATGAACGACTTGGTCGCCGCCACGCTGCGCTCCGGTCCGGCGGCGAGCGGCAGGAAGGTGTCGGCCATCGTCGCCAGCGGCGCAGTCCCGTCGTTGACCAGCGCGACCAGGCGCGCGCCATGCGTCTTCGCCGCTTCCGCCGCGGCGATCAGGTCGGGGCTGCGGCCGGATTGCGAAATCGCCAGCATCAGCACGCCGTCATAATCGGGCGCGGCGTCATAGACGGAAGCGACCGACGGCGCCGCCGAGCTGGTCAGCAGGCGAAGGTGCGTTTCGATCAGGTAGCGCGCCACCGTCGCGGCATTGTCCGAACTGCCCCGCGCCAGCGTCGACACCAGGCGCGGCGGGTCACGGCGCAGCGCGGCGACCAGCGCGGCGCGTGCCTCGCGCTGCGCCGCCGCCTGGCGCGCGACCACCGCGCCGGCTTCGGCGGCTTCGGCGAACATCAATGTCTGGTCGGGCGCAATCGTCATGGCGGCAATCAACTCGCGGGCGGGACGTTGAGTTCGGCGACGAAATCATAAGCGTCGCCGCGATACCAGGATTTGGTGAATTCGACCGTGCGGCCGTCCTGCGTATAACCGCGCCGCTCGATCTCCAGCCCCGCCGCGTTGCGGTCGATCTTGAGCAATTCGGCCTGCTCGTCGGTGAACAGCACCGCGCGAAAACGTTGCAGCACGCGCACCGGCCGGTCGGCGCCCAGCGCATCGTACAGCGATTCGGTGACCGCATCGAGGCTGGGCAGCGAGCTTGCCGGAACCGTCGCGTATTCGAGCGCCATCGACACGCCATCGGCATAGCGGATGCGCGTGAAGCGGTACACCTGGCTGCCGGGGCTGAGGCCCAGCGCCATCGCTTCCTCCGGGCTGACCGTGCCTTCGGTGCGGGCGAGCCATTCGCTGTGGGGCACGCGGCCGCGCGAGTGCATGTCCTCGGTGAAGGACGAGATCGTCGCGAAATTCTTCTCGACGCGCGCCGCGACGAACGTCCCGGCACCCTGCCGCCGGGTCAGCAGGCGGGCATCGACCAGCCCGTCGAGCGCCTTGCGCACCGTCACGCGCGACACGTTGTAAGCGGTGGCGAGGTCGCGTTCGGGGGGCAGCACCTCGTCCGGCGTCAGCACCTGCCGCTCGATCGCCGAGCGCAGCACGCGCTGAAGCTGCTGGTACAGCGGCGCGGTGTCGCCTTCGTTCAGCCTTCCGACGCGTTCGACAAACATGCTGGGCAGCCCCCTGATGCGATGAACCTTAAGCTAATCGATAATGCCATTTCAATACCAAAACGGCATAAAAATTCACTGGTATTGTTTTTGGTATTGCAAATTGATGACCAATGCGTCTTTATCCTCCCGTAACGGGCTCGATTCAGGCGATATGACAAGCCGGATGAGGTCGTGATCAGGTGTTGGTCGTATTTTGGTTACGTCCAATTTTAGGATTTGAAGGGGAGGTTCGATCATGCTCCATATCCACGGTGGCGTTCGTAAGGCTACGCTGGCCTGTACCGCAAGCCTGCTCGCGCTGGCCATGCCCGGCGCGGCGTTCGCGCAGGACGCGAATGGTTCCAGCGCCCAGTCTAACGATCAGCGGCCCGATGATCAGGCGGCCGATACCGGCGGCGACATCGTCATCACCGGCATCCGCGCCTCGCTCGAAGCGGCGCTCGACGCCAAGCGCAACGCCAATGCGATCGTCGATTCGGTCTCGGCCGAGGATATCGGCAAATTCCCCAACACCAACGTCGCCGAGGCGCTGACCCTGGTGCCGGGCGTCACCGTCGACCGCCAGTTCGGCCAGGGCGAGAAGGTATCGATCCTCGGCACCGACCCGGCGCTCAACCGCACGTTGCTCGACGGACAGACGGTGGCGTCGGCCGACTGGTTCATCCTCGATTCGCCGGGCCGCACCTTCAACTACGCGCTGCTCGCGCCGCAACTGGTCGGCCGGGTCGACGTCTACAAGTCGCCCGAGGCGCGGCTCGACGAAGGCTCGATCGGCGGCACCGTCAACGTGCTGACCCGCAAGCCGCTCGACCTCAAGCCGCTGGTGATCGCGGCGTCGGTCGGCGGGCTCTACAATGACCGCTCGAAGAAGGGCGATTTCCAGGGTTCGGCGCTGATCAGCTGGCACAACGCATCGGGCACGCTCGGCCTGCTCGCCTCGTTCCAGCGGTCGAAGGACCGGCTGCGCCGCGACGGGCTGGAAAGCTACGGCACGATCTCCGCCGATTTCTGGGACGGCAAGAACGACGCGGGCGCCAGCTCGATCGCCAGTGGAAACTGCACCGGCACCTGCGCGACGACGTTGACCGCCAACCCCGGCGCCCGGTTTCCCAACGCGTTCGGCACGAGCTATTTCGAGCAGGAGCGCGAGCGCAAGACCTACTCCGCGACGCTCCAGTGGAAGCCGGTCGAGAACCTGACCGCGACCTTCGACTGGCTGAAGATCGACGCCAGCTACAACAATTTCAACCAGTCACTTTACGCTTTCCCCGGCAACACCTGGAACAGCTCCAACAAGCTGACCGGCCTGACCGTGCAGAACGGCATCGTCACCAGCGCATCGTTCACGAACGCGCTGTCGGTGATGGACGCGCAATACCGTCTCGCGTCGATGCATTCCAATACCTATCGCGGCAAGCTGGAATGGAATGACGATCGGTTCGACTTGAGCGTCGAGGGCGGCCTGTCCGATGCCGATGGCGGCAGCAAGCATCAGGTGTTCCTCGAATTCCTGAACTGGGCCGATTATTCGGTCGACATTTCCGGCGCGCCCAAGTCGCCGGGCGTCCTCGACTATTCGACCAACGTGCTGGGCAATGCCGCGGCGTTCGCGACCGATCCGGGCTGGAGCGGCAATCTGGTCGACAAGCCGACCACCGACAAGGAGCGTTACGGTCAGGCCGACCTGACGATCAAGCTCGACGGCAATTTCCTCAAGAACGTCCAGCTCGGTTACAAATACCGCTTCCACGAGACGGGTGAGACCTATGCCGGCGTGACCGTCGCGGGGGTCAGCGCCCCGGCGTCGCTGTTCGACGCCAGCACCGTCGCTTCCAATTATCTGAGCGGCTTCAACGGCGTGAACGACCAGATGACCGGCCGCTTCAAGATCGATGGCGGTTCGATGGTCGATTATGTCGAGGGCGGCGGCTGGCTGCCGGCGGGGGCGAGCTTCCCGGTTCCGTCGCAATTCGCCGCGGCCGAATTCACCGCCGGCAATTGGGACGTGAAGGAAAAGATCAACGCTGCCTATGTGCAGGCGAACTTCGAATCCGGCCCGCTGCGCGGCAATGTCGGCGTCCGCTATGTCGATACGAAGAGCAGCAGTGCCGGTTACGTCTGCAATCCGGGCGCGCTGTGCAACTCGCAGCCCGACTGGACCTGGCAGACCACGTCGAAGCATTATTCGAACGTGCTGCCCAGCGTGAACCTGGCGATCAACCTGGAGCGGAACCTGATCTTCCGCTTCTCCGCCTCGGAAGTGATCGCGCGGCCGAACTATGCCGATATGACCAATTATTTCTGGCTGTCGGACCAGATCCTGACCGGTGGGGGCGGCAACCCGAACCTCAACCCCTATGAGGCGACCAATTACGACGCCTCGCTGGAATGGTATTTCTCGAAGAGTTCGATCCTCGCCGCCGAGGTATTCTACAAGGACATCGGCAACTATATCCTGCAGAGCACCGCGCCGGAGGATTATTACAACCAGTCGCAGAAGGCAGTCACGACCTACCTGATCAGCCGGCCGCACAATGCCGGCCAGGCGTCGGCCAAGGGCTTCGCGATCGCATACCAGCAGAACCTGCCGTTCGGTTTCGGCGTGCTCGCCAACTACACCTATTCGGACGCGCGGAGCGATACCGGCGCCGACCTGCCGTACAATTCGCGGCATCAGGCGAGCGTCAGCCCGTTCTTCGAAAGCGGCCCGTTCTCGCTGCGCGGGACCTATACATGGCGGTCGAAATACTTCACCGGCATCGACCGCGGCGACAACATGTACGTCCGCGCCAGCGCCAATGTGGACGTGTCGGCGACGGTCAACGTCAACAAATATGTCGGCCTGACCCTGTCGGGGATGAACCTGACCGACAGCCAGTATTACGCCTATGCCAACACCGTCGCGCTGCCGCGCGGCGTGTACAAGAACGGGCGGAAGTTCATGGCGACGTTGAACTTCAAATATTGAGCAAGCGGGTTCCAACCTCCCATCGTCACCCCGGCCTTGTGCCGGGGTCCACCGGGAGGCAGGCTTAGGACAAGCGGTTCAGCTTCTGGCCGTGAGGAACAGTGGACCCCGGCATAAAGCCGGGGTGACGGTTGAAGGTCCGGTTGTCTTTAGGTTCTGGGAGCTTCCAGATGCGTAGCCTGTTCGCCGCCACCGCGATCCTGTCCCTGGCGCTGCCGGGGGCGGCGCGGGCGCAGAAGATCCTCCCCCTGCTGCCGATGCCCGCGGCCGTGCAGCCGCAGGCCGGCAGCTTTTCCCTGCGCAACGCCCGGATCGACGCGGGCGATGCCGGGTCGGTCGCGGCGGCGGAGCGGCTGGCCGAACTGGTCGCGCGCGGCGGCGGGCCGAAGCTGGCGCTGGCGAAGGGTGGGGCGATCCGGTTCCGCCGCGATCCAGCGATCAAGGGCGACGAAGCCTATCGCCTGCGCGTGACGCCGGCGGGGGTGACGGTCACCGCCGCGACCGACGCCGGCCTCTATTACGGCGCGACCACCCTGTGGCAGTTGATCGCGGCGTCGAAGCATGGCCGCATCGGCGCGGTGGCGATCGACGACGCGCCCGCCTTCGCGTGGCGCGGGGTGATGCTCGATTCCGTGCGGCATTTTCAGCCGCCGGCCTATATCAAGCAGCTCATCGACCGCATGGCGATGGACAAGCTCAACGTCTTCCATTGGCACCTGACCGACGATCAGGGCTGGCGCATCCCGATCGACAAATATCCGCGGCTGACCGCGATCGGCGCCTGGCGCCGGCCGGCCGGCGCGGCCGGGTTCGACGCCAGCGGACAGCCGGTCCGCTATGGCGGTTTCTACACCAAGGCGGAGATCCGCGACATCGTCGCCTATGCCGCCGCGCGCCACGTCACGATCGTGCCGGAGATCGAGATGCCGGGCCATGCCACCGCCGCGATCGCCGCCTATCCGGCGCTGGGGTCGAGCGCGAATTCGCCGCGGACCCCGGAAAACCGCTGGGGCGTGCTGTACAATCTCTACAACACCGAAGACTCGACCTTCACCTTCCTGACCGACGTGCTCGACGAGGTGCTCGAACTGTTCCCGTCGCGCTACATCCATGTCGGCGGGGACGAGGCGGTGAAGGACCAGTGGATCGCCGACCCGCGCGCCGCCGCGCGGATGAAGGCGCTGGGCCTGACCGATTACGAGCAGTTGCAGGGCTGGTACATCGCGCGGATCGGCGACTATCTCGCCCGGCGCGGGCGCAAGCTGGTCGGCTGGGACGAGATACTCGACGGCAAGGTGCCGCCGTCGGCCACCGTGATGTCGTGGCGCGGCATCGACGGCGCGATCAAGGCGGCGAAGGCCGGGCACGATGCGATCCTGGCGCCCTCGCCGGATTTCTATCTCGACCATATCCAGAGCGAGTCCGACGACGAGCCGCCCGGCCGGGGCGGGGTGATGGACTGGCGGCATATCTACACGTTCGACGTCGCGCCCGCCGCGCTCGATGCTACCGAACGCAAGCATCTGGTGGGCGTGCAGGTCAATCTGTGGACCGAGCATGTCCGTACCACGGCCTATGCCGACCGCATGCTGTGGCCGCGCGCGGCGGCGCTGGCCGAGCTTGGCTGGACGCCGGCCGGACGCCGCGACTGGACCGGGTTCGCCGCGCGCTTGCCGGCGGAGTTCGCGCGGTATCGCCGGTTCGGGTTCGGCTATGACATGACGCCGCTGGAACCGCTGGCAAGCTTCGACGCCGAGGACGGACGCCTGACCGTCAAGCTGCGCCAGCCGGCCGGCGTGGGCACGCTGCGCTACACCATCGACGGCAGCGTCCCGACCGCCGCGTCGCCGCAATATAGCCGCACGTTGACGCTGGCGGCGGGCACCAGGCTGCGCGCGCGCGCCTTTGCCGGGGGCGAGCCGCTCGGGATGGGCCGCGACTGGGTGATGAGCGACGCGCTCGCCCGCACCCGCCGCGCGGGCGAGCTCGATTTGTGCTCGAACGGCGTCGCGCTGCGGCTGGAGGATGACGGCGCGACCGACGGCGTGCGCCGCGTCCATTGGGGCGACATCATGCACCCGTGCTGGATCTGGAGGCAGGCGAAGCTCGACGACATCGCCTCGATTTCCGCCGAGGTCGGGCAAGTGCCGTTCAACTTCTCGATCGGCGCCGATCTGGCGAAGGTCGTGTTCGACACACCCCGGACGCCGGGCGGCGAGCTGCAAGTGCGGCTCGACAGTTGCACCGGTCCCGTCATCGCCAGCATCCCGCTCGGCGCGGCGACGCGGAACAGCGGCGTCAGCACGATTTCAGGCGGGCTGCCGCCGCGATCCGGGCGTCACGACCTATGCATGACCTTCACCCAGGCCGGGCCCGACCCGTTATGGATGCTCGACCGGCTGACCCTGGTGCCCGCGCGATGAGCGTGACGATCGCGAGTCCGCTGGCCGGCTGGGCGACGCCGCTGGCCGAGGTGCCCGATCCGGTGTTCGCCGACAAGATGCTGGGCGACGGCATCGCGATCGATCCGGTCGAGGGACGGCTGGTCGCGCCGGGGGCGGGCAGCGTCGTGTCGGTTCATCCGGCGGGACATGCGGTGACGCTGCAACTCGATGCCGGGCCGGTGCTGCTGATGCATATCGGGCTGGATACGGTTGGCCTGGGCGGCGCGGGGTTCGCGCCGAAGGTGACCGACGGCCAGCGCGTGGCGGCCGGGGACGTGCTGATCGAATTCGACCTCGACCGACTGGCGCGGACGGCGAAAAGCCTGATCACGCCGGTCATCGTCACCAACGGCGATGCGTTCGCGATCGAGACATGGGTTGTCGATCGCGCGGTCGTGGCGGGTGAGCCGGTGATGACCGGGCATGCGCTCGACGGAGCCCAGGCTGATATCCCCGCCGACGCGCCGTTGACGAGCCGCGCGCTCGACCTCCCGCTCGCGCACGGCCTGCACGCGCGGCCCGCGGCGCGGATCGCGAAGCTGGCGGCGGACTATCCGGGCGCGATCGAGATCGTCGCGCCATCGGGCAAGGCGGCGTCGGCGCGCAGCGCGGTGGCGATGCTGGCGCTCGCGCTGCCGCACGGCGTGGCGATTGCCGTGCGGGGCAGCGATGCCGAAGGCGTCGCGGCGGTCGCCGACTTGCTGGCGAGCGGCATGGGCGAATTCCGCGCCGTCGCGGCGGCCGAGCCGTCATCCGACGCGCCTGAAGAGATGCCGTCGACCCTGTCCGGTGTCGTGGCGGTCGCGGGCACCGCGATCGGGCCTGCCTTTCGGCTTGTCGATCCCGTCGCGGATATCGCGGAACAAGGGCAGGGCGTCGACATCGAACGTGCCGCCCTGACGCAGGCGAAGGCCAAGGTCCGCGCCGAACTCGATACGGCCATGCACACGACCGGCGACCGCGCTGAAATCGCGGCGGCGCATCTGGCCTTGCTCGACGATCCCGAACTGGCGCGCGCCGCCGACGCCATGATCGATACCGGCAAGAGCGCCGGGTTCGCCTGGCGGCAGGCGATCGCCGGTTATGTCGCGCAATTGCGCGGGGCGGGCGACGCGCGGTTTGCCGAGCGGGTCGACGATCTCGAAGATTTGGGCCGCCGCGTCGTGCTGGCCATTCAGGGCGGCGCACGGCAGGCTCCCCCGCCGCCCGGCGCGATCCTGGTCGCCGACGATTTGTATCCCTCGCAACTGATGGCGCTCGCCGATGCTGGGCTGGCCGGGATCGCCACCGCGCGCGGCGGCACGACCTCGCACGTCGCGATCATCGCGGCGGGCATGGGCGTGCCGATGCTGGTCTCGCTCGGGGCGGCGCTGAACCGCGTCGAGCCCGGCGTCGAAGTGGTGATCGAGCGCGGCACGCTGGCGGTCGCGCCCGATGCCGCCGCCGCGACGGCGGTGCGCGAGCGGATCGCGACGCGACACGCTCGTCGCCAGGCGGCGCTCGCCAGCGCTTCGGAACCCGCCGTCACGACCGACGGCGCGCGGATCGAATTGTTCGTCAATCTCGGTTCGGCGGCCGATGCGGGGCGGGCGGTCGAGGAGGGCGCGGAAGGGTGCGGCCTGTTGCGCACCGAATTCCTGTTCCTCGACCGCGCGACGCCGCCCGACGAGGAGGAACAGCGCGCGGCGTATCAGGCGATCGCCGACGCGCTCGACGGGCGGCCGCTGATCGTCCGCACGCTGGACATCGGCGCGGACAAGCCCGCGCCGTATCTGCCGATCGCCGCCGAGGAAAATCCGGCGCTGGGCCTGCGCGGAATCCGGCTCCAGCTCGCGCGCCGCGATTTGCTCGATACGCAGCTCCGCGCGCTGCTCCGCGTGAAGGCGCCGCTCAAGCTGATGCTGCCGATGGTCGCCGACCGCGCCGAACTCGCCGAGACGCGCGCCGCGCTGGCGAAGCACGCCGCCGACCTCGGCGTCGCCGCGCCCCAACTCGGCATCATGGTGGAGACGCCCGCCGCCGCGCTGACCGCCGGTTCGCTCGCAGCCGAGGCGGACTTCTTCTCGATCGGCAGCAACGACCTGACGCAATATGCCCTGGCGCGCGACCGCACCAATCCGGCGGTGGCGGCGGGGCTCGACGGGCTGCACCCGGCGGTGCTGCGGCTGATCGACGAGACCGTGCGCGGCTGTACGGCGCATGGGCGCTGGACCGGCGTGTGCGGTGGGCTGGCGGCCGATCCCGACGCGGTGCCGCTGCTGATCGGCCTTGGCGTCACCGAATTGTCGGTGCCCGGCGCGGCGGTGGCGGAAACCAAGGCATTGGTCCGCACGCTCGATCTCGCCCAGTGCCGGGCGGTCGCCGCCCACGCGCTGGCCGCCGCCGATGCCGCCGAAGTCCGCGCGCTCGTCCAATCCCTGTCGGAGCAAGGCCAATGAAGCTTTCGCTGCAATCGCTCCAGCCGCTCGGCCGCGCGCTGATGCTGCCGATCGCCGTGCTGCCGGTCGCCGGCCTGCTGCTGCGGCTGGGCCAGCCCGATCTGCTCGACATTCCGTTCGTCGCGGCGGCGGGCGGGGCGATCTTCGACAACCTCGGCTTGCTGTTCGCGGCCGGCATCGGGGTCGGGATCGCCAGGGACAATAACGGCGCGGCGGGTCTCGCTGGCCTGGTCTGTTTCCTGGTCGCGACGCGCGGCGCGATGACGTTGCTGCATGTGCCGCCGGAGACGACCGACGGGCTGGCCAAGGATCTCGCCGCGCTGGCCGACGCGGCGTGGCGCGACAAGGCGATCGCCAAGCTGTCGGTGCCGATCGGGATCGTCTCCGGCTTGCTCGCGGGCAGCTTCTACAATCGATACGCGACGATCCGCCTGCCCGATTATCTGTCCTTCTTCGGCGGGCGGCGGTTCGTGCCGATCCTGGCCGGGTTCGCCGGCCTCGTCATCGCCGCGATCATCGGGTTCGGGTTCGCGCCGATCAATGGCGGGATGGACGCGCTGAGCAATGCGGTCGTCAGTTCGGGGACGGCCGGGCTGTTCGTCTATGGCGTGCTCAACCGGTTGCTGATCGTGACCGGGCTGCACCATGTGATCAACAACGTCGCCTGGTTCATCGTCGGCGATTATAACGGCGCGACGGGCGACCTGAAGCGCTTCTTCGCGGGCGACCCCAGCGCGGGCGGGTTCATGTCGGGGTTCTTCCCGGTGATGATGTTCGGCCTGCCCGCGGCATGCCTGGCGATGTACCGCACCGCGCTGCCCGAGCGGCGCAAGGCGGTGGGCGGCATGCTCAGCTCGATGGCGCTGACCGCGTTCCTGACCGGCGTGACCGAGCCGATCGAGTTCAGCTTCATGTTCCTCGCGCCGCTGCTCTACGTGATGCACACGATCCTGACCGGCGTGGCGATGGCGCTGATGCACATACTCGGCGTGCATCTGGGGTTCGGCTTTTCGGCCGGGTTCCTCGATTATGTGCTCAACTTCGGCAAGTCGACGCGGCCGCTGCTGCTGATCCCGGTCGGGGCGGCCTATTTCGCGATCTATTACGCGACGTTCCGCTGGGCGATCGTCCGGTTCGACCTCAAGACGCCGGGCCGCGAACCCGATGTGGCGGCGGCGAGCGATGCCGCACCGCTGCCCGCCGAGCGTGGCAAGGCGTTCGTCGCGGCGCTGGGGGGCGCGGCGAACCTCGCCAGCATCGATGCCTGCACGACGCGGTTGCGGCTGGTGGTGCACGACCAGGCCAGGGTCAGCGAGGCGCAGTTGCGGACGCTGGGCGCGAAGGGGTTCATCCGGCCCGATGCGCAGGGGCTGCAGGTCGTGCTCGGCCCGATCGCGGATTCGGTGGCGATGGAAATGCGCGCGGCGGCGGGGCCTCTGTCGGCTGTACCCGAGGCCGCCGCATCGGCGCCGATCGAAGCGAGCGTGGATGTCGGCCCATGGCTGGCGGCGCTCGGCGGGCGGGACAATGTCGTCGCGGCGGGCGGGGCGTCGAGCCGCCTGTGGGTCGACCTCACCGATCCGGCGCGCGCGGACGAAGCGGCGTTGCGTGCGCTCGGCGCGCGGATGATCGCGTGGCCGACGGCGAACGCGGTGCAGCTGATCATCGGCGGCGACGTCGCCGGAATCGCAACGGGGCTCCAGGCCGCGTAGCCGCCGCGCGTCGAAAATCAGCGGGCGCGATCGAGATTACGGAAGAATGGTGCCCAGGGACGGGATCGAACCGCCGACACTGCGATTTTCAGTCGCATGCTCTACCAACTGAGCTACCTGGGCTTGTCGCGTGAACCGCGAAAGAGGGGGCCTCTTAGTCGCGGGTTTCGGGCGTGTCCAGCGCTTCCGCGTCGATCGGTGTGCCGGGGATGGCATAGCCGTCGCCGAGCCAGTTGAGCAGGTCGCGGTCGTGGCATCGCCCGCTGCAGAACGGCTTGTGCGCGGGATCGGCCGGCTGGCCGCACATCGGGCAGGTCTGCTTGGTCATGCGAACGAGATGGGGACGCCGGTCGCCTTCGACAATGCGGCGATGAGGTCCGGCCGGGCGGTGAGCCAGGCGACGATGCGGGGCGGGGCGACGTGTGCCGCCGGCACCGGCGGCGGGGTGCGCTCGATGCGGCGGAGCAGCGTCAGCGCTTCGGCCGCGTCACGGTCGGCGCGGAGCAGTTCGGGCAGCGACGCGCGGGGCCGGGGGCGGACGATCTGCAAGAAACCGAAGCCGTTGAGCGCGGTGCGCTCGAACGGCGGCGGCAAGGCGGCGTCGATCGTTGCGGCCACCGCCAGCCGTTCGGCCTTGCCGGTCACGGTCGGGAAGTCGATGCCGATCGAGCCGCCGATATCGTGGCGGACGATCGCCTCGGCCGCCGCGGTCGCCGCCGCCACCGCGAGCGCCGGGACCGCGCCGGGGCCGTCGACGTCGAACAGGGTCATGGCCGGGGTCGGCGACAGGCGAAGCGCGCCGCCGGCGAAGGCGATCTCGCCGCTCAGCGCCTCGTCGAGCACTTCCGACCAGCCCGCCGCCTCGAGCGCATCGGGTTCATGCGGGCGTGCTATCCGCACCGGCGCGCCGCTCGCGCGGCAGCGCGCGAGCAAATCGGGGCCTTCGGTGGGTTCGGCGTCGGTCGCCACCACCCTGGCCAGCTTGACCCGGCCCGGCTCGGGCAGCGCCTCGCGCACCACCGCGACCCGCAACCGCGCGCCCTCGGTCACGCCGGGCGGCACGCGCTCGATCACCGCCGCGCCGGCATCGCCCTCGACTCGCGACAGGCCCGCCGCGACGCGTTCGACCAGCCGCGCCGCGAACACCGTGCCGACCCGCAATCCGCCGCGCCGCTCGATCCGCGCCTGGACGATCCGGCCGCCATCGACGAGCGCGGCGCGCGCCTCGCCGATGCCGACCTCGTACAGCCACTCAGCCAAGCGGGACGCCTACACTACGCAGCAACGCCAGCGTTTCGAACACCGGCAGGCCGACGACGTTCGAATGGCTCCCCGCGAGGTAGCGCACGAACGCCTCGGCGCGGCCCTGGATGGCGTAGCCGCCGGCCTTGCCCATGCCTTCGCCGCTCGCGACGTACCAGTCGATCTCGGCGGGCGAGAGCGGCTTGAACCCGACGATCGTGTCGACGACGCGGACCCGCGCCCGTCCGTCGAGCCCGACCACGCACACACCCGAGAATACGTGATGCCGCCGCCCGGACAGCAGCCCGAGCATTCGCCGCAGATCGGCCTCGTCGGCCGGCTTTTCGAGGATGCGCCGCCCGACCGCGACGGTGGTGTCGCCGGCCAGCACGATCTCGTCGGGCGCGCGGGGCACCGCCAGCGCCTTGGCCTCGGCGAGGCGGGCGACGTAGGCGCGGGGCTGTTCGCCCTTCAGCGGGGTCTCGTCGATGTCGGGGGCGGCGAGGCGGGCCGGCGCGACCCCGATCCGCGCGAGCAATTCGCGGCGGCGCGGGCTGGTGGAGGCGAGGACGAGTTTCACTTCGAGTCCCTCCCCTTCAGGGGAGGGGAGAAGCTTCATTATTGCGGCCGCGGCCCGTCGCGGCCCGGCATGAAGCGATAGGTGATGCGGCCCTTGGTCAGGTCGTAGGGCGTGAGTTCGACGAGCACTTCGTCGCCGACCAGCACGCGGATGCGGTTCTTGCGCATCTTGCCGGCGGTGTGACCGAGGATTTCATGGTCGTTTTCCAGCCGGACGCGGAACATGGCGTTGGGCAGAAGCTCCACCACCTGGCCGCGCATTTCGAGAAGTTCTTCTTTTGCCAAACAAGCCTCTGGGTAATTCGTGGGAAATTCTGGATGGGCGCCCTTAGCGGAAAGGGCCGGAGAAGGGAAGCCGGGGCGAAAGTTCCCCAATGTCCGCGCTGGCCGTCGCGGCGCGTCACCTCAAGGGGATGACGTCGGGCATGCAGGCATCGGGCGCCCCGGGAAAACGGTTCGGACCCGCCATGCGGGCGGCGGGATCAGCCCTCGCCGCTCTCGTCCGTGTCGCCGCCGCTCTCGAACCACGCCTCGACCGGCCCGCTCAGCTTGAGTGTCAGCGGGTTGCCGTGGCGGTCGACCTTCTTGCCCAAAGCGACGCGGACCCAGCCTTCGGAGATGCTGTATTCCTCGACATCGCGGCGCTCGACGCCCTTGAAGCGGATGCCGACGCCGCGCTGGAGCAGCGCCTGGTCGAAATGGGGGCTCGACGGGTTGGTCGACAGGCGGTCGGGCGGGGTGTCGCTGGGCTTGGTCATGATGCGGCGCTCCTGCCGCGTCGCGCGCGCAATTGCAACGGCGAGGGGGGCCGCCCGCGCCACGGTCCGATTGTCCTATCCAAGTATCGGTTGCACGCCGAGACAGCGGGGCAAGGCAATGAAGGAGGCTGTATGCGCGGGGTTCGGAATATGATGGCGGCGGTGGTCGTCGCGGCGGGATTGACGGGGGCGAGCGTCGCCGAGGCCAAGGACCGCGCCGAGGCGTGGGCGATCTGGTCGGCGCGCGCGCAGGCGATCGACGACGCGCTGCAAGGTGGCGAGATCGGGCCGATGAAGACGGCGTGCAACGGCGTCACCGGCATGCTGATCAGCCAGGGCTTCCAATTCCCCTATTGGGCGCAGGGGCTGATCCCGGTGTGCCGCGTGTCGAAGGATCTGTGGATCTATTCGGGGTCGAAGCGCGGCGTGAAGAAATGGTGCGGCGACGTGAAGGACGCCGCCGGCCAGATCGGCAAGGCCGAGCCGGTCGCGGAGGCGCCGCGCGCATCGGTGATCGCGCTGAACATCTCGGCCCGGATGCGGGCGAGCTACGAACAGCTCTGCAGGAAATAGGACGGATGCGCGAACGGCGCGGGAGGGAGTAATCGACATTCAGCTGCATCATCAATCCTCCCCCGCCAGGGGGAGGTGTCAGCGCAGCTGACGGAGGGGGAGGACGGCTTCCAACTGTCGGCGTCGTGCTTCCGCCCCCTCCGGCGCTGCGCGCCACCTCCCCCTGGCGGGGGAGGATTTATGGTGGACGTCGATTGGTCCTGGTCAGGGCCAACCCACCTGCGCCCGCTCAGTAGCAGACGCGCACCCGATAGCTGCGGCCGTAATAGGGGTCGTAGCGGCGCTCCATGCGGCAGCGCTGGACGTACCGCTCGCGGTAATAATAGTTGTTGTACCGCGGATAATTATAGTCGTTGTAATAATAATCGTCGCGATAATAACGGTCGCGATTGTTGCTCGACGCGATGGCCGCGCCGATCGCCAGACCCGCGACACCGCCCAGGATGGCCGCGCCGGTGGCGTCGCCGCCACGGTAATAGCGGCGATAACGCTGCGCATCAGCCGGCGCGGCGGCGGTCAGCGCGGTCGCGGCCAGGGTCGCGCCCAGCACCGCCTTGGTCAGAAACCTGTTCATCTCGAACCTCCTTCGACAAAGAGCCCGGTTCCGCATAGCCCATCAACGCGGAACTGTCCGAGCCTGTTGCATCCTGTTAGGCGATTCGGTCTGAACGGCCGCTGAGACGGGCGTTAATTCAGCGTTTAGATAGGGAAGAAGTCATGGCCTATTGGTTCTTGCGGTCGGAGCCCGAAGTATATGGCTGGGATCACCTCGTGAAGGACGGCCGGACCGAATGGGACGGCATCCGCAATTACACCGCGCGCAATTTCCTGAAGGACATGCAGGTCGGCGACCGCGCGATCCTCTATCATTCGAACACCGAGAAAGCGTGTGCGGGGGTGATGGAAATCACCCGGACGTGGCAACCGGATGGCGAGAAGGGCGATTGGGCGAGCGTCCAGGTCAAACCCGTGGCGCCGCTGAAGCACCATGTCACCCTGGCCGAGATGAAGGTCGAACCGCGCCTGGCCAGGATCGAGGTGCTGCGCCAGTCGCGGCTGTCGGTGACGCCGGTGCGCGAGGATGAATGGGCGGTGCTGATGGAGTTGGGGGAGGGGTGAGCGAGGAAATCCCGGCTTGATCTCCACGCGCCGTTGGACAAGGCGGGGGCGGACGTTTCGCCTGGGCGGGAGAAGATGATGCGCGTGCTGGTCGGCCTGTTGGCATTCCTGCTGCTCGGTGCGGGGCCGGCCGCGCCCGCCGAACCGCCTGTCGTGCGGGTGAAGCTGACGACGCAAGCGGGGGTGATCACGCTGGCGATCGACATGAAGCATGCGCCGCTGACCGCGCGGAATTTCCTGGCCTATGTCGATGACGGGCGGCTCGACGGCACGCGCTTCTACCGCGCGTCGCGGCGCAAGGGCGCGCCGCAGCTCGGCTTCGTCCAGGGCGGGATCGATACCGATGCGCGGCGGCGGCTCGAACCCGTGGCGCTGGAGCCGACCAGCAAGACGGGCCTCCGCCACGTCGACGGCGCGATCTCGATGGCGCGGTACGAGGGCGTCAACACCGGCACCGCGAACTTCTCGCTGATGATCGGCGCGTCGCCCAACATGGACGCGCGGCCGGGATCGCCGGGCTATGCCGTGTTCGGCCGGGTGGTCGGCGGGATGGACGTGGTCAAGCGCATCCTGGCGATGCCGACCAATCCCGGCGGCGAAGGCGCGATGAAGGGCCAGATCCTGACGCGGCCGGTGACGATCGTGAAGGCGCAGCGGCTGGACGGCACGCCGCACCCGACCGGGCGGGCGAAGGTGTGGCTGTTGTTCCAGAACCGGTAGAGCGCCGTGCCTTAAATCGGCATCACCTCACTCCCGTTCGTGCTGCGCCTGTCGAAGCACTGCACTTTCTTCGGGCCAAGAAGGACAGTGCTTCGACAGGCGCAGCACGAACGGGTCTGATCAAACGCACGATGTTCTGGGACGGATCGACATTCAGTATGAGGCGAGGGAGCGAAGCTGAAAATCATCCGTGCTCCTGCGAAAGCAGGAGCCCAGAGCCACAGGCGACACGGTTTGAGACCCTGGGCTCCTGCTTTCGCAGGAGCACGATGGCTTGAATGTCGATCCGTCCTTAGGCCGAGGCGCTACCAGATCCGTTCGACACCAAAGGCGTCGAACAATTTCTCGTTCGACACCAGCGGCACGCGTTCGACCAGCGCCTGCGCGATCAGCAGGCGGTCGAACGGGTCGCGGTGGCGCATATCGAGCTTGCCCGCGGTCAGGGCGTGATCGAGCGTCACATCGAGGATGACGCCCTCCGATGGCGCGATCCTGCCTGCAAAATCTTCGGCCAACGCTGCGGCCTCGGGCAATTTGCCAAGCCTGTGCTTGAGACAGATTTCGTAAGCGGAAACGACGCTGATCAGCTTCGTCGTTCCGGGATCGCCGATCACCTCCGCCGCCTGTCGCGACAAGCGGGGACCGTTGCCCACGGCCCAGATCAGCGCGTGGGTATCGAGAAGGACTCTCAAAGTTCCTTGTCGCCAAATATATCCAGTCCGAGATACTCGTCCGGAAGCGGTTCGTCGGCGTCGTCGCACGGACCGATCTGCCCCTTCATCAAGCCAAGCAGCGGTTTTTTCTTCGGCGGGGCCTCGCGGACCAGGCGCACGACCGGTTCCTTGTTGCGCGCGATCACGACTTCCTCGCCCGCGAGCACGCGCTCGATCAGGCGGGAAAGGTGCGTTTTCGCTTCGTGGACGCTGACGGTCGCGGTCATGGGTATTACTTAGTCTATCGGTTGACTAAGCACAAGGCGACGGCGCCGCGGCAAAGCCGTGGCGTCGGACCTCGCCGTGGCGAGGCCGGCCGGGCGTTCGCGGAGTCCGTGATTAGCGAGCGCCAATCACGGCCCGCTCCGCCTTACGCTGCCTGCTTGGCGCGGCTGGCCCGCTTCCGCTCATGCGGATCCAGGAACCGCTTGCGCAGCCGGATCTTGGTCGGCGTCACCTCGACCATCTCGTCGTCGTCGATATAGGCGATCGCCTGTTCCAGCGTCATCTTCTTGGGCGGGGTCAGGCGGACGGCGTCGTCCTTGCCGCCGCTGGCGCGGAAGTTGGTCAGCTGCTTCGCCTTCATCGGGTTGACCTCAAGGTCTTCCGTCTTGGCGTTTTCGCCGATCACCATGCCTTCGTAGAGCGCCTCCCCGTGCCCGACGAACAGGATGCCGCGATCCTCCAGCGGGCCGAGCGCGTAGCTGTTCGCCTCGCCCGCGCCGTTGGAGATCAGCACGCCGTTCTTGCGGCCCTCGATATTGCCCTTGTGGGGGCCGTATTTCTCGAACAGCCGGTTCATGATGCCGGTACCGCGCGTGTCGGACAGGAACTCGCCGTGATAGCCGATCAGGCCGCGCGAGGGGGCGGAGAAGGTGATGCGCGTCTTGCCGCCGCCCGAGGGGCGCATGTCGGTCATCTCGCCCTTGCGCTGGTTCATCTTGTCGACCACCGTGCCCGAATATTCGTCGTCCACGTCGATCACGACGGTTTCGTACGGCTCGGTCTTCGCGCCGTTCTCGTCCTCGCGGAACAGCACGCGCGGGCGGCTGATGCCGAGTTCGAAGCCCTCGCGGCGCATCGTCTCGATCAGCACGCCGAGCTGGAGTTCGCCGCGGCCGGCGACTTCGAAACTGTCCTTGTCGGCGCTCTCGGTCACCTTGATCGCGACGTTCGATTCGGCCTCGCGCTCCAGCCGGTCGCGGATCATGCGCGACGTGACCTTCGACCCCTCGCGGCCCGCCATCGGGCTGTCGTTGACGGCGAAGCGCATCGACAAAGTGGGGGGATCGATCGGCTGGGCGTGGATCGCCTCGGTCACCGCCGGGTCGGCGATGGTGTTGGCGACGGTCGCGACGGTCAGGCCGGCGAGCGAAATGATGTCGCCGGCGCGCGCTTCCTCGACCGGCACGCGCTCCAGGCCGCGGAACGACATCAGCTTCGATGCGCGGCCGGTCTCGATCACCTTGCCGTCGTCGTCGAGCGCGTGGATCGGCTGGTTGACCTTGATCACGCCCGACTGGACGCGGCCGGTCAGCACGCGGCCGAGGAAATTGTCGCGGTCGAGCAGGGTGACCAGGAAGCTGAACGGCGCCTCCTCGTCGAGGCTGGGCGGCGGCACATGGTCGACGATCTTCTGGAACAGCGGGCGCAGCGTGCCTTCGCGCAACGACGGGTCTTCGTTGGCATAGCCGTTGCGGCCCGAGGCGTAGAGCACCGGGAAATCAAGCTGCTCGTCGGTCGCGTCGAGCGACACGAACAGGTCGAACACTTCGTCCAGCACTTCCTGGATGCGCTCGTCGGGACGGTCGATCTTGTTGACCACGACGATCGGGCGGAGACCCAGCGCCAGCGCCTTGCCGGTCACGAACTTGGTCTGCGGCATCGCGCCTTCCGAACTGTCGACCAGCAGGACGACGCCGTCGACCATCGACAGGATGCGCTCCACCTCGCCGCCGAAATCGGCGTGGCCCGGCGTGTCGACGATGTTGATCCGCGTGCCTTCCCATTCGATCGAAGTCGGCTTGGCGAGGATCGTGATGCCGCGCTCCTTTTCCAGGTCGTTCGAATCCATCGCGCGTTCCTCGACGCGCTGATTGTCGCGGAACGTGCCCGATTGGCGGAAAAGCTGGTCGACGAGCGTGGTCTTGCCGTGATCGACGTGGGCGATGATCGCCACGTTGCGGAGGTTCATAGTGTGTCCTGATTGGAGCGCCCGGCGGGCGGTTCGGGCGCGCCTGTAGCGCGTTTTGTGCGGTGCGGCTAGGGGCGGCGAAGCGATCAGCCCAGGAGTTGCAGCAGGCTCCTTATGGCTTGCGCCAGCACGACCGTGGCATGCTGGACGGCGGGGATCATACCCAAGGTCGCCGTCGCCCCGGCGGCGGCGAGAATGCGTTCGTAGAAGCCGATCTGCGACAGCACGAAGCGGTTCTTGGCGGTCGGCACGCCGACCGGTTCGGGGTCGCTGGCCGGGGGAAGCGACGCAAGGTCTTTCGCCTGTTCGAGCTGGCCGGCGACGACATCGTCGAATTCCGGCGTCGTGAAGCCGGCGTCGGAAATCTGCTTCAACGCATCGCTCGCCGCGGCGACCGGCGCCTCGAGCGCGGCGCCGACGGCCTTGTCCTCGTCGACCGGCGTTTCGGCGAGAAACCGCTCGCGCGCGTCGCTGCGGGGGAAGTGCCCGTGCAGTTCCTCGTGACGCCGGAAGACGATTTCGATCAGGTCGGCCAGGCCGTCGCCCCACAGCATCATGTCGGCGGCGCGATATTCCTTGCGGACCGGCGACATCAGATTGTCGAGCAAGCCGAGGATCGGCTGCGTGCGGCGCTCCGTAAGGTGCTTGTTGTAACGGCGCAGGCAGTTCCTGACGACGCCCGGCGCATTGCTCGGCAGGCCGTCCAGCACGGCGCTCACCAGCTCGCGCAGCGTCTTGACGAGATCGACCAGCTCACCCCGGCCGACCGGCATGTCGGTCCCGCGATTGGGGACGGCGTCCAGTTGCTTCCCCTGGACGCGCACGTCGGGGCTGGCCAGTTGCGCGGCTTCGCGGAGGACCTGGCTGGTCGAACGCGGGCCCGGCGTACGGCGGATCGCCTCCAGGATCGCCGCCTGGCGTTCCTGTGCGTTGAGCCCCAGCAGCGAGCGATAGACGATCTGTTTCGCCAGGGGATTGAGCTGGGTCGGGGCGATCAGGAACGGCACGATCTTGCCCCGCCGCGAGCCGGGGTCCTGCGCATAGGCGGCGGCCCATTCGGCCTGGCAATGGTCCGACGCCTCATAGTCCGGCGACAACAATGCGATCAGGCGGCCGGTCTCGGCGAGCCCGCGCTGCATTTCCCGCACGAAATTGCTGCCGGGCGAAAAATCCTTGAACTGGGCGAGGGTCGTGTAGCCGGCGTCGGACAATATCCCCGCCACCTCGCGCGCCGTGGCTTCGTCGCGCGACGCATAGCTGATGAAGAAGTCCCGCGTGAAGGGTTGGGCGAGCGAGGCTTTGCCGACGCCGTGCGAAATATAGCTCACCGCGTCCAGCCGGCTGAAATCCTGTTCGCGCAGGAACGAGACCGCGTAGCTGTCCCGTTCGCTGAACAGCGCGACGAGGACGTTGGCGCCGGTCACCGTGGGCGACCCGGAGGACTGCATGTGCAGGATCGCCCGTTGCACGACGCGTTGAAATCCGCTGGTGGGCGATGGCTCCGTGTCCTCCTTGGTCTTGAGGACATCCAGTTCGTTGTCCAGATATTCGACGGTCTCCCGTCTCAATCTGTCCAGGTCGACGGCGCAGGCCCGCATGACGTCCGACGCGTCTTCGTCGTCGATCAGCGCCAGCAACAGGTGTTCGAGCGTCGCATATTCGTGATGTCGGGTCGACGCGATATTCAATGCCCGTTGCAGGGTCGCTTCCAGAGCCGCCGTGAAATCTGGCACGCCGATTTTTTCCCCCCAACTGCGATACTTCGCCTTGCCTAGGGTCTAAACTCGATCAGGACAACGCCGTGACGGAGCGGATTTTGGACCCGGGAGGATCAACGGCGCAGGACGCGCTTGATGTCGCGGGCGGCGTTGAGAATGCGCATCAGCCGGACGCCGTCGGCGATCGGGCGGTAGAGGATCAGGTAGTTGCCGATGACGAAGCTGCGCGTATTGCGGCCGAACTCCGGTCGAGCCGTACCGGCCAAAGGCGTGTCGGCGAGCATGAGCAGCTTCTCGTCGAACCGCTCGATTTGCCGGGTCGCGGCTTTGGGATCGTCACGAGCGATATAGTGCCAGATGTCGCTCGCGTCGCGGAACGACGCGGCCGATCTGACGATCCGGCTCACCCGCGGCGCTCGGCATCGAGCCGCTCACGACCGGCGCGAATGATTTCCTGTACATCCCATTCGGCGTCCCCGCTCTCATCCTCGCCTTCGGCGACCAGGGCGCGCAGTTCGGCAAGCCCCCGCGTCACATCCAGCGCAATGTCCTCTTCGGTGTAATCGACATCGGCGGGCGTCAGGATTATGCGGCTGCCTTCGCGGCGGATGCGGACTTCGGTGCCTTCGAAACGGAATTCCTTGGGCAGGCGAACCGCCTGGCTGCGGCCGCTCCAGAAAATCTTGGCCATGTCGGTCATCGCGAATCTCCTGATATATTGCAGTATATAGCAGTTCCTCCAAGCATCACCAACAGGCTTGCATGTGTATTATATAGACCATACACTTGTGCCACACGCGCCGCGCCCGATATGATGGGCGGACGCTCAGGAGGACTCGATGGCCACGACGCCGACCGAAACGATCACCGCCGAACCCGATCTGGTGCTGACCCCGCCCGATCCCGTGCCCGCGGTCGCGCCGACCAGGGCGGCGGGGCTGGTGCCGGTCGACGACACCAAGAAGACCGAGCTGGAGGCGCGGGTCGATGCGTTCATCGACGATCTGGTGGCGCAGGATGTCGACAGCCCCGAATTCGGCAAGCGCGTCGACGCCATCACCAGCATGGGGCAGAAGGAAATCCGTGAAGCGGCGAACCAGTCGAACCGCTTCCTCGACCGCCCGGTGCGCGCGATGGACAAGGACCAGGGCGTCGGCGCGGACCTGGTCCAGTTGCGGCTGACGATCGAGAAGCTTGATCCGGCGAACAACGGCAAGTTCTTCGGCGGCGGGCGCGGGTTCCTCGACAAGGTGTTCGGGACCAGGATCACCGGTTATTTCGACCAGTACAAATCGTCGCAGAACCACATCTCCGCGATCCTCAAGAGCCTCGCCTCGGGCAAGGACGAGCTGTTGATGGACAATGCCGCGATCGATACCGAGCGCGCCAACCTGTGGACGTCGATGGGCCGGCTGGAACAGATGATCCACCTGTCGAAGGTCATGGACCAGAAACTGGAGGACAAGTCGAACGACCTCGACGCGACCGATCCGGCCAAGGCCAAGGCGCTGCGCGAGACGGCCTTGTTCTACGCCCGCCAGCGTACCCAGGACCTGCTGACGCAGATGGCGGTGACGGTGCAGGGCTATCTGGCGCTCGATCTGGTCAAGAAGAACAATGTCGAGCTGGTGAAGGGCGTCGACCGCGCGTCGACCACCACGGTCGCGGCGCTGCGGACGGCGGTGACGGTGGCGCAGGCGCTGACCAACCAGAAACTGGTGCTCGAACAGATCACCCAGCTCAACACGACCACCGCGAACATCATCGATTCGACCGGCAAGCTGCTCAAGTCGCAGACCGCGCAGATCCACGAACAGGCGGCGGCGTCGACGATTCCCGTCGAGGTGCTGCAACGCGCGTTCCAGAACATCTACGACACGATGGACGCGATCGACGACTTCAAGATCAAGGCGCTCGACAGCATGAAGGCCACGGTGACGACCTTGTCGACCGAGGTCGAGAAGTCGAAGGGCTATATCGCCCGCGCGGAAGGCCAGGCGCAAGCCGCGCTGGAAGGGCCGCAGGCGGACACGTTCAAGCTGGAGGCGGTGTAGATCTGGCGATTGCACTCTGATGACGCTTCCCCGGCGAAGGCCGGGGCCCAGTTGCCAAGGTTTTGATGATGAAGCGAATCGGCCAAATTTCGACGCATCGATACTGGACCCCGGCCTTCGCCGGGGAGGCGTCGTATTTTGGTCGATCGACCGGAAAGATCGCTTGAGATGTCCAGCACTGACGAGGTGATCGCGAAGGCGCGCGAGGCGCTCGACCGCACCTCGATGAACTATGCCGTGGGGCTGCGGCGGCGGCAGCGCGAGAACGATATCGGCAAGCGCTTGACCCGCGCGGCGGTCGCCGACCTCGCGATCATCGGCGCGGCCTTCACGATCGGGATGGTGTTCGGGCCGATCGGGATCATGGGCGCGTTCCTGATGATCGTCGCGATGCTGGTCGCGACCGCCGTGCTGCTGGCGACGCCGGCCAGCCGGCCGGTGGCGTACGAGAAATTGCGCCAGACCGACCTCAAGGCGCTGCCCGCGCAGACCGGCCGCTGGCTCGACGCCCAGCGCCCGATGCTGCCCGCGCCGGCGATCAGCGTGGTCGATGCGATCGGCGTGAAGCTCGACGCGCTGGCCCCGCAACTCGCGACCTTGGACGACGATGCCCCCGCCGCCGCCGAAATCCGCAAGCTGGTGGCCGAGCAGCTTCCCGAATTCATCAAGGGCTATGAACGCGTGCCGAGCGCGCTGCGCGGCGTCGAACGCAACGGCAAGACGCCCGACCAGCAACTGGTCGACGGGCTGAAGGTGATCGGCGGCCAGATCGACGAGATGGCGGGGCAGTTGGCGCAGGGTGATCTGGATGCGCTGTCGACGCGCGGTCGGTATCTGGAGATCAAGTATCAGGGGGATGCGGCGGGGGTTTGAGCCCAAAGCTCCTCTTCCTTTGGGAGAGGAAGGGGGCCGCGCGGCGCAGCCGTGTGGGAAGGTGAGGGCAGGTAGAGTGGAGGAGCTCGACCCTCACCCTTCCGGCGCTTCGCGCCTCCCTCCCTCTCCCAAAGGGAGAGGGATTACCGCGGCTTCCCCAATGCCTCCACCGCGCGATCGTGCAGCCGCGCCAGCGCCGCGAGCTGGATCGCGGGTGCGGTCGCCAAAATCCCGAACGCTTCCGCCCGTGGCGTGTTGAACCGCAGCTTGCGGCCCAGCGCATCCGTCACGTCGCACCCCGCCTCGCGCGCGATCAGGACGGCGGCGGCGACGTCCCATTCGTGGCCCCAGCGGATCGTCGCGAGCAGGTCGGCCTCGCCCGCCGCGACCATCGCGATGCGCAAGGCGATCGAGTTGGGCTTGGCGACCGCGACCAGGTCGGCGTCGACCCTGGGCAGGCTGTCCGCCGGGGTGCGCGCACCGGGGAAGGTGGTGCGGCCGCTATGCGCTACGGCCACGCCGTTGAGCGTCGCGCCCTTGCCCGCCTCGGCGCGCCACACTTCCTGCCGCACCGGCGCGTCGAGCACGCCGATCACCGGTTGCTCGCCATCGACCAGCGCGATCGACACCGCCCAGCCCTCGCGGTCGCGGATGTAATCGCGCGTGCCGTCGATCGGGTCGACCACCCAGACGCGGCGGTGATTGAGCCGTACCGCATCGTCGGCGGTCTCCTCCGACAGCCAGCCGGCATCGGGCAGCAATGCGCTGAGCCGCTCGCGCAGCATCTTGTTGACCGCCAGGTCGACCTCGCACACCGGATTGCCCGGCGCCTTTTCCCAGCGCTTGAAATCGGTCCGCCACAGCCCGAGCGCATAGGCGCCCGCCTCCGCGGCGATGGCGGCGATCTGGTCGGCTAGCTCAGCCATCAACAATTGCCAACGCTCCGGCCTTCGCCGGAGCACGAGACTCTGGTTGAGCGCGGTCCAAATCAGCCACCGGCGATCGTCATGCCGTCCACGCGCAGCGTCGGCACGTTGCTCGCGTAGCGGAATTCCAGGTCGTCGGCGGCGGTCAGGTTCAGGAACATGTCGGCCAGATTGCCGGCGATGGTGAATTCGTCGACCGGCCGCGTGATCTCGCCATCCTCGATCAGGAAGCCCGCCGCGCCACGGCTGTAATCGCCGGTCACCGCATTGACGCCCATGCCGATCAGTTCGGTGACATAGACGCCGCGCGCGATGCCGGCGAACAGGTCGTCGCGGCTCGCTTTGCCGGGCGCGAGATAGGTGTTGCTGGTGCCGACCCCCGGCGCGCCCGATCCGCCGCGCACGGCATGGCCGGTCGGCGCCAGCCCCAATTGCCGCGCCGAGGCGGATTCGAGCAGCCAGGTCCGCAGCACGCCCTCGCGGACCAGGTCGGTCGGCGCCACGCCGAGCCCCTCGCCGTCGAACGGCCGCGAGCGCAGTCCGCGCGGGCGGTGGGGGTCGTCGGTGATGGTGATGCCCTCGGCGAACACGCGTTCGCCCAATTTGCCGAGCAGGAAGCTGGTGCCGCGCGCGATCGCGGCGCCGGCGATCGCGCCGATCAGGTGGCCGACCAGCGACGATCCGACGCGCGGGTCGAAGATCACCGGCATCGGGCCGCTCGCGGGCTGGATCGGGTCGACCCGCGCGACGGCGCGCTCGCCGGCCTTGCGGCCGATGGCGTCGGGCGAATCGAGGTCGCCGGCATGGCGGGCGGAATGATAGGCGTAGTCGCGCGCCATCGCGGCATCGCCGCCGCCGGCCAGCACGCTCGCCTGGATGCCATGGCTGGTCGTCTGGTACGCCCCCGCGAACCCGTGACTCGTCGCGAGCGCCCAAATCGAGCGATGCGCCGACGCGCCGCCGCCTTCGCTGTTGGTGACGCCCCGGACCGCGCGCGCGGCATCCTCGGCGGCGAGGGCGGCTTGCTTGAGCGACGCGGGGGAGGGCTCGTCGTCGTCGTGCAGGTCGAGATCGGGGACGTCGCCCTTGAGCAGCCGATCCTCGGGAGCAAGGCCCGCCCATTGGTCCTCGGGCGCCTCGCGCGCCATCGCCACCGCGCGCTCGACCAGGATGTCGAGCGCCTCGGACGACAGGTCGCTGGTCGATACCGACGCCGATCGCCGCCCGACGAACACGCGCAGGCCCAGTTCCTCCTCTTCCGACCGCCCGACATCTTCGAGCTTGCCGAGCCGCACCGACACGTCGACGCTGGCGGACGCGCCCAGTACGGCGTCGGCGGCATCGGCGCCGGCGGCGCGGGCACGGGAAACGATATCGTGAGCGCGGGTCCGCGCCATGTCGGGGGTCAGCATCGGGCGGACTTAGGGAGCGGAAGGTCGCTGGTCAAAGGTCAGGTGATAATCCTCCCCCGCCAGGGGGAGGTGGCGCCGAAGGCGACGGAGGGGGAGGAAGCACATCGCTGGCGTCGGGCCTCCGCCCCCTCCGTCACGCTGCGCGTGCCACCTCCCCCTGGCGGGGGAGGATTTTCTTTTCAAAAGCTGGTCTGGCCGACGACCAGGCAGGCGAGGAAGACGAGGAGGCCCGCATAGCGGTTCGAGCGGAAGCGGTGCAGCGCGTTGGCGCCGTCGGCGGGGGCGAGCGTCGCGACCTGCCACGCGAAATGGATCGCGGCCGGGAGCAAGGCGGCGAGGACGAGCGGGTCGGGGCGAAGCTGCCAGAACGCCGCGCCCCACAGCGCCAGTGCGAGCGCGTAGAAACCCGCGACCCCCGGCCGCACCTTCCCGCCCAGCGCGCGGGCCGAGGAGCGGACGCCGACCAGCGCGTCGTCCTCGACATCCTGCAACGCGTAGATCGTATCGTAGCCGATCACCCAGCAGATCGACCCGGCATAGAGCAGCAGCCCCGGCAGGCCGTCGGGCGGGGCGAGCGTCCCGATCACCTCGCTCCACCCGACCAACGCCGCCCAGGAAAAGACGATGCCCAGCCATGCCTGCGGCCACCAGGTGATGCGCTTCATGAACGGATAGGCCGCGACCGGGGCGAGGCTGACCAACGCGACGATCGCGGCGTAAGGGTGGAGTTGCAGCAGCACGACGAGCCCGATCAGGCACAAGGCGGCCAGCCAGAGCCATGCCGCCTTCAGGCTCACCGCGCCCGACGCCAGCGGGCGGCTGCGCGTCCGGGCGACCTGGCGGTCGAGGTCGCGGTCGACGATGTCGTTATACACGCACCCCGCGCCGCGCATCGCGATGCTGCCCAGCGCCAGCCACAGGATCAGGTCCCAGCGATCGATCGCCCCCTTCGCCAGCGCGACGCCCCACGCGCCGGGCCAGAACAGCAATTGCCATCCGATCGGCCGATCGAACCGCGCCAGCAGCGCCAGCGCGCGGGGGTAAGGCGGCAGCGCGCCGACCAGGCCGCGATATTGCGTGTCGGGGACGATTTCCGGTTCGGCAGTCATCCGGCATTCACTAGCGGGATGGCAATTGCCGCACCAGCGCCACGCTTTGCCTCACTGTCGTCACGCTGCGGCGTCAGGGGGTAAGGTGGTTCTGGAGTGTATGATGCGAACGACCGTGTCCCGAATGCTGGCTTGTCTCGCGCTGACGCTGACGCCGGTGGCGTTCGCCGCGCCCGCCAATGCCGACCCGGAGCGCGCGGCCGGGCCGTCCTGGGCGGGGGTGTGGCGCAACACCAACAACACGGTCCACATCAAGGCCGCGCCGTGCGGGGCGAAGATGTGCGCGACCGTGGTCTGGGCCGACGACCAGACCAAGGCCGCCGTCGCCGCGAAGGGCCGCAACATCATCGGCATGCAATTGCTGCGCGATTTCCGCGACACCGGATCGGGCGAATGGCGCGGGACGGTCTATATCCCCGACATGGACATGACCGTGTCGGGCAAGCTGACCCTGCTGGACCGCAACACGATGCTCGCGGAAGGCTGCGGATTGCTGGGGCTGGTCTGCCAGACGCGGCACTGGTCGCGGATATCCTGACGGCTTTTCAAGCGTTAGGACCGGGATATGGTCCATCTCTCCGTCGCCATCGCGCGATTCGCCGAAACCCTGTTCTGGGGTATCGCCCAGGCGGCGGGGCTGGCGCTGATCGGCGGCGCGCTGGCGGTCGCGGCGCTGGTGGTGGGCTGGCGCTCGATGCGGCGGCGGCGTTAGAGTCCGTTTGAAAACGCGCCGCAGGCGCGTTTTGCGGTGCCGGCCCGCTCCCCCACCCGGCCGCCCAACCAGGTTATTCTATGGGCGGCCGGGTGGGGGAGCGGGCCGGCACCGCCCGGAAATTCGCTCTTTCGCGAATTTTCAAACGGGTTCTTAGAGCATCGTGCGTTAAACCTGACCCGTTCGCCCTGAGCTTGTCGAAGCCTGTCCTGAGCGCCTGCCTTGCAGGCAGTCGAAGGGGCTGCTTTTCTTGTGCCCGATGGAAGAAGAGGAAAGAAGTGCTTCGACAACCCCGGATCAAGTCCGGGGACGAACGGGGGAGAGGTGGTCCTCTTCCCGTGCTCCTGCGAAAGCAGGAGCCCAGAGCCAAGAGCGGTTCGGCATGTGACCCTGGGCTCCTGCTTTCGCAGGAGCGCGGTGGCGACTACAACGAGCCATGCCCGCAACCCCCGCCTGGCCCCCGCGCTCCACGCCCAGATTGTTCGTCGACACCCCCTTGGCCGAAGGCGGGCAGGTCCGTGTCGAGGGCGGGCAGGCGCATTATTTGTTGTCGGTGCTGCGGCTGAAGGCCGGCGATCCGGTCAAGCTGTTCGACGATTCGACCGGCGAGTGGCTGGGCGTGGCGAGCGCGGTCGGCAAGCGCGACCTGATCCTCGACGTGACCGGGCACCTGCGCGATCGCGAGCCGGTGCCCGATTTGTGGCTGTGCGCCGCGCCGATCAAGAAGGGTCGGATCGACTGGGTCGCGGAAAAAGCCTGCGAGCTGGGCGTCGCCCGGCTGGCGCCGATACTGACGCGGCGCACGGTGATCGACCGGCTCAATGGCGACCGGCTGCGCAGCCACATGATCGAGGCGGCCGAGCAATGCGACCGCACCGCCTTGCCCGCGCTGGCCGAGCCGGTGAAGCTCGACGCGCTGCTGCGCGACTGGCCGGCGGAGCGCGCGCTGTTCTTTGCCGATGAGATGGGCGGCGCGCCCGCCGCCGAAGCGATGGCCGCGCACAAGGGCCCTGCCGCGATCCTGATCGGCCCCGAGGGCGGCTTCGACGATGCCGAGCGCGACGCGATCCGCGCCCTCCCGCAAGCGGTCGGCATCGGCCTGGGGCCGCGCATCCTCCGCGCGGAGACGGCGGCAGCGGCGGCTGTCGCGATCTGGATGGCCACCGCGGGCGATTGGTGAGAATCCGCTAGCGCGCGGCGCACCGCCACCCTAAATCGCCGCGCATGACGACGAAGACCGTTACGGACGCAAAATCAGCGGTCATCGAGGACCGCCGGCAGCTGATCGATTTCTTCGCCAGCGGCGAAAAACCCGCCGAGCGCTGGCGGATCGGCACCGAGCATGAAAAGTTCGTCTATCGCACCGCCGATCATCGCGCGCCCGCCTGGGACGAGCCCGGCGGAATCCGCGACCTGCTCGACGGCCTGACCGAGTTCGGGTGGAAGCCGGTCGAGGAGAACGGCAAGGTCATCGCGATGTCGGGCGCGGATGGTTCGATCAGCCTCGAGCCGGCGGGCCAGTTCGAATTGTCGGGCGCGCCGCTCGACAATCTCCATCTGACCTGCGCCGAGACCGGGCGACACCTGCAGCAGGTCAAGGCCGTCGGCGACAAGCTCGGGCTCGGCTTCCTGGGGCTTGGCATGTGGCCCGACAAGACCCGCGCCGAACTGCCGATCATGCCCAAGGGGCGTTACGCGATCATGCTGCGGCACATGCCGCGGGTCGGCAATCTCGGGCTCGACATGATGCTGCGGACCTGCACGATCCAGGTCAATCTCGATTATTCGAGCGAAGCCGACATGGTGCGCAAGTTCCGCGTCGGGCTGGCGCTCCAGCCGCTCGCGACGGCCTTGTTCGCCAATTCGCCGTTCACCGAAGGGCGGCCCAACGGCATGCTGTCGTATCGCAGCCATATCTGGTCGGACACCGACCCGCACCGCACCGGCATGCTGCCGTTCGTGTTCGAGGACGGGTTCGGCTACGAACGCTATGCCGACTATGCGCTCGATGTGCCGATGTACTTCGTCTATCGCGACGGCCGGTATCTCGACGCGTCGGGGCTGAGCTTCCGCGATTTCCTGAAGGGCGAGCTGTCGATCCTGCCGGGCGAGAAGCCGACGATCGACGATTTCTCCGACCATTTGTCGACCGCCTTTCCCGAAGTGCGGCTCAAGACCTTCCTGGAGATGCGCGGCGCCGATGGCGGGCCGTGGGGGCGGATCTGCGCGCTGCCGGCTTTGTGGGTCGGGCTGCTCTATGACCAAAGCGCGCTCGATGCGGCGTGGGACCTGGTCAAGGACTGGTCGATGGCCGACCGTGAGGCGCTGCGCAACGCGGTGCCCGAACTCGCCCTCGACGCGCCGCTGCCGGGGGGCGGCAAGCTGCGCGATATCGCCGGCGAGGTGCTCGACATCGCGCATGCCGGCCTGACCGCGCGGGCGCGGACCGATGCCGGGGGCAGCAACGAGACCGGCTTCCTTGAGCCTTTGCGCGAGGTCGTGCGCACCGGCAAGGTGCCGGCGCAGGTGCTGCTGGATCGCTATAACGGCGAGTGGGGCGGCGATATCGGCCGCGTCTATGGCGAGATGAGCTTCTGACTCCCGCGCTCCTGCTAAAGCGGGGACACGGGGTGGGTGCCCGTTTTCGCGGCAACATCGGTCAGGCTTTCGTCTTTTCTCCCTTCAGCCAGCGGAAAAAACGCGGCACCAATCCGTTCCGTTCCATCCACTCGCTATAGTCGCGATATGCGGGGTCCATGCCGAGATGCCGTTCCTCGGTCTTGGCACGCCAGTAATAGATGCCCGCCACGACTCCCATCAGCGCGGTCGCGCGCACCGCGTCGACCCAGCTTCCCGTCGTCAGGAACGGCACGGTCGAGATCATCCAGAACAGGTTCTTCGACAGATAGGCCGGGTGGCGGCTGAACGCGTACGGCCCGTTGGTCAGGATGCCGCGATGCGTCAGGTTGGAGAAGCGGATGCCGAACGTCACCGTCGCCCAGGCATAGATCGCGGTCAGCAGCACCAGCACGGCGCCGATCCCCGCCGCCACGACGGGATAGCCGCCGAACCATTGCCACCAGCTGTCCTCGCCGTAATTGGCGATCTTGTAGTTCAGGATGTTGGCGCCTTCCCACATCCACACGAACGGCGGATAGCAGATCAGCGCCGCCGTCCAGCCGGCGGCATAGGGGTTGGCGGTGCGGATATGCGAATCGAGCGGGCGGAAGGTGAGGAGATAGCCGGCGGTCGCGAACGCGACGTCGATGAGGAACATGAAGGTGATCAGCCAGTTCGCCAGCGCCACCGGGCTCGCGAAGACCCGGCTGAAGTCGCCGCGCACGAACTCGCCGAAGCCGGGCGGTACGATCGCCAGCATGAACGCGGTGAAGAACATCTTCACGCCCCAGCCGCGCAGATGGGCGTAGATCGCCTGTTCGTCGATCGGCTCCTTCAGCCCCATCAGCCATGCCCCGAGCGCCCAGCAGCCGTCCTTCGGTTCGACCAGCCGGCGGTCGAGCCAGAGCGTGTAGGGGATGGAGGCGACGAACAGGACCGGCGCCGCCCACATGAAGCACCACATCGCGAACTGGAAACCGCCCTGCCAATAGAAGCGGCCGATCGCATAGATGCAGGCGATACCCGCCCAGGTCGCCCACAGGCCGGCAAGCTTGGTGATCGAGATATCGAGCGTCTCGCGCCACGGCCTGGGATTGGCCCAGTCGATCCCGGTCGACGGGTTGCGGTGGACCTTTTCGACCAGCACCGACCACAACACCATCGGCAGCCCGGCGGCGGCGACATTGACCAGCGCCGCATACGCCCCGTCCATCCCGAACCAGCGCGCGATGCTGATCCAGACAAGGAGACCGGCGAGTCCGACCAGGCCGGTCGCGGTCGAAACGGCGGACACGGGACGCGGATCGGCCTTGGCGGTGCTGGCGAGGGCGGGGTCGTGGTACATGCTGCGCGGTGTAGGCGCGGAATGGTAAGCAAGCCGTGAAGGATGCATCCGGCGTGCGCCGCGGCGAAGTCGCGTCGTCGGTCAGCGCGATGCGCTGCCGGCCGTGCCGCCGCCAGTCGCGATTTAGCTGCGCTAAATCTTGGCGGCGGCTGGAGCGGGTGAAGGGAATCGAACCCTCGTCGTAAGCTTGGGAAGCTTCTGCTCTACCATTGAGCTACACCCGCGCGCCGGAGCGGTCACTGGCACACTCCCTGACCGCCGGTCAACGCGGATGTGATATAAACCTCGGCCGTGCTAACGGTGTGCGGGCGGCCTTGTCAGTCAGGCGAAGGGCTGTTAAGCGCGCCGCCTCATCGCCCGCCACGGGCGCATGGGCCGCCTTAGCTCAGCTGGTAGAGCATCGCATTCGTAATGCGGGGGTCACAGGTTCGAGTCCTGTAGGCGGCACCACTTCCGCGGCATCATAGCGCAACAGCACCAAGCGCCGCGCCATTTTTGCTCCCATGTATCCGCACATGGGAATGACCAATCTGCGCTACAGCTTGGAGAGCAAGATCGCCCAATATCGGGGCGAACTTGAAACCGTCCGGGCAGAAGTAGAAACGATCGAGGCAGGCGTGACGCGCCTATCTCTCCGCCTACGCCAACGAAATATCATGGCGCGAGGATCGTCGCCGCTGCTCGAACGGCGAGAACTATGAGGCGATCCTGCAGGAAGCCACGCACGCCCCTGTATCCCGGCGCTGGAAGGGATACTGGCAGCGGCGGAGGGCCGCGTGATGGGCATCTTCCGCTTTCACTTGATCGGGTCCGCTCAACCTGTTGAGCTTGAGGTAGCCGCCGCCACGGTTAGCGACCTCAATGTAGCCATGTCTTGCCAGCGCTTCCTAGAAGGGCGGATGACGCAACCGGATGGCGATGGTGTCCTGCTTGGTATGCTGATAGCTACGTCGCGCATCCAGTGCGTTGTGGAAGCCTAGCCCTGTCAGCGGTCGAAGCAGAGTTTATTGAGTTCGGCTTCTTCCTTCGCAGATGCTGAACCAGCCAAAATTGCG